>Ga0307377_10006289_pt1 | contig 12470 bp, 18 predicted proteins | sample TR3MG_FD_202535 | JGI IMG/M metagenome (GOLD analysis project Ga0307377, IMG submission 202535) | Soil microbial communities from Risofladan, Vaasa, Finland - TR-3 | ecosystem: Environmental > Terrestrial > Soil > Coastal area > Acid sulfate soil | place: Finland: Risofladan, Vaasa | collected...
GTTCAGGGATTTATCAGTTAAATAAAAGATTCATATACCTGACCAGTATTTTTATTTAACTGATAAATCCCTGAACTTGTTGGAACATACACATAATCACCATAAATTATTGGTTGACTAGGAGTACCAGTAGCTGAATAATTATAAACCTCACCAAAAATATCATTGGGAGCAATATTTGATGAATACTCATTATTTGCATGATCATGGAACATCATAGGCCAATCCTCGGCAGCAACAGTATAATTAACAGGAATTGGAGGCTGAGGAGGAATAATTTCAACAGCAACTTTTGTTACTCCAGTCGATAAACTATACGGTAACGCTATCAATCCACTTTGAAGTTGAGCTAAATCTGTTGGATCTCTAGGTATTCCGCCTGTTGCAGGAACACTATTTTCACAATTAGCCCCATTTTCATCACAAACAAGAATGTTTGCTGTATTATCATGAACCCACAAAGCAGCTAAATCCCCATTAGCCAACCCAATAGCTCTTGGCTGATTTTGCACAGATGCTGCCGGAGTTACATTATTTGTAACACAATTTTCAGCATTAGAATCACATGAAACCCAATATACTGAATCATCACCTCCATCTGCTGTAAAGAATGCCAGGGAATTATCTGGTTTAACTATTGCCTGCGTTCTCCAACCACAAGTCACCGAGTTATTTGTAATTATTTTATCATAACAAACTTGTGTTGTCCTATTGCAGATAGACAGCATATTATTTCCAGCACCACTACAATCATCATGTGCAACCCCTATACTTCCATCTTCCATTTCAAAGACATCTGGTGCAAATGACTCATTATATGCTACAAAGGTTGTACAATTTTGAGCAGAAGCATTGCATATTGTTACAAGAGATAAACTTTCAGTTTCCTCAGTATGACCTATAGCCAAACTACCATCAGATAATTCCACTATCATAGAATAATCAGTATAATTTTGTAAAACATTAGTATAATAACAATTTTGTGCTGTAGCATTACAGAAACCAACATACAAATAAACAGTACTTATATCTTGTAATGCTATGGCAATTCCACCAGTACTTAATTCAATCATTCCTTTTTCAAGAGACCAAAAAGATATGTTAAAAACATTATCTCTTTTTACACACGAATTAAAATCCGAATCCTGACAATAATAAAGATCTGTGTCAAAACCTGCAGGAGTTGCCTTAATTATTGTATCTCCATTTGATAGAGCAACAATATTACTAAATGTATTTATATCATCAGATATATTATAAATTTCGTAATCTGCTGCAGAAACAAATGCTACCGCTAATAAAAAAACCAATATTGGAATTATAATTTTTAATTTCATTCTTCACCCTCCACTTGTTGACTATTAATTATATGAATATGAAGGTAAACCAAGGTTTACTTGGCTTTACCCATAATTCTCCACATGGGAGTTCCGCCTTTGCCTGTTGCAACTGCAAATGTTCTGCCTTTTTTAACTTTAACAGCATATTTGTCTGTTGTTTCAGCTCTCTTCGTTCTCAAATTGTAAAATTTCAATTTTTTCATTTTTAGTCCTCCTTTACCTAAGCCATTTCCATTTCTTTGTCCACTTAAAAGATGTGCCTTCAACTAAATCCTTGCCTGCTTTATTCCACCAATTTATATCAGTTTTCCTATAAGGACCTTTAGCTTTCTTTAAAATTCTCTTGTGGTATCCGTTCTTTGTGAAATCAGCCATCTTATTTGTATTTCTTCCCAGCTATTCTTGTTATGTTGCCACCGACTTTCTTCCCGGCAGTTCCAACAAGACCTATCTTGCTTTCAAGCCAGGGCCAGTTCATTTTTTTAACCATTTACATCACCTTTTATATTTTCCTGATGGAATTCCTCTTGCCGCCATTGAATGACGATATGATTCTTTATGCCAGCCTTTTCCCGACATTGACTTTCGTTGCTTTCCTTTTGCAGTTTTCTTGTGCTTATCATATTCCTTTTTTGCATACTTAGCACCACCATAAATCACAACAGCACCAACCGCTAAAGGAATCAAGCCTACGACTGCTGCTCCAGCAGTGCCAGCTCCATCAACTGCAATGGCTGACAAATCTCCTGAAACATATGTTGGAACGTATGCCATTTATTTCACCTCATGGTAATATTTTTATCTTTTTCTTTACTGCTGGTATTGAATTCTGTCCTGTCACAGCCATTGAACCAATTGGATTCTTCCAAAACTTTCTACTCTTGTTGTTTGCTTTATTATATCCCATTTTCATTTTATTTTACCTCCCTTAATTTTTTCCAGCGACGGCCACTTTATAAGCACCACCACCATATTTTTTTTGAGCATCAATCATCTTCTTTTGTCTTCCGACTATTTCCTTCTGCTTTTCATTATCTTCTGCCTTGAATGCTACAATATAATCATTAATATCTTTTTTACTCCAGTTCCTTTGAGTTAGGGATCCCCTTAACCAATCCTCTGTATCTTCTGGAAGTGGCATAAATGAAGATCTCTTCCCAGCCATATCTACATGATCCTTAGCTAATTTATATATTTCAGCTTCAACTTGATGCACATCCATATTGTTTCTTTCTGCCCAATCATGAACTTCACTATCAGAAGGATAATGATCCAAGTTCTTTAACCATTTTACACAAGGAGCTATTTCTTTCATCTTCCCAGCCATTGAAAAATTCTTCTCTATATCATCTTCATTAAGCCTAAATTTCTTTAAAGCCCCTTCCCTTGTATCAAACTCAAGCTTTATAGCATATTTTGCAAGCTTAATCCTATAATTCTTAGGAATTAACGGAATCGACTCATTATCAAGCGGAACTCCAATAACAATTCTTCTCTTCAAATCTAATGGCATCGCTTCAATTTCACTGCTAGGAACACCAAGTTTTTTTAATTCCACATCAAAATCCCTTATTCTTTGATTAACTTCCAAGGTATTTTTAACCCTAATATTTGAATATAAATCCTCTTGACTTTTACCAGCCATTGATTTTGTTGGACCAAAATGAAGTTTTTTCTCTGAATTAGCAACATCTATTTTTCCTTTATATTTCTTCATTACTTTCAATAAAGGCAGTTTACTAACCACATCTGCTTCTTTTTTATCATCAACCTTAACAGAATACCATTTCTTATTTTGATTGAACTCAATATAATCATGAGCTTTAAATGTTATTTTTCTTGACTTAATACCCTTAGATGCAAGACTATGCCTATGCGACTCATATCTCCATCCCACTGGTTTGTATCTATTCATTGATTCACATCCATATATTTCATCGCAGCAGTATGTGCATCATAAAATGAATCATAAGTTCCAGTTAAAAATCCACCAGTTATTGTCCACTTATCTTCATCTTTTTTAACACGTCTAAGCACCACTCCTTTTTTACCTGGATAAAACTTACCACTCTTCCTATAAATAATCATATCTTCATCTTTATCAGTCATTTCCCACCCATACGGCTCTTTTCCAGCCATCGATTTTTTAAACACTTTATCCTGGCACTTTTGACATAATCCTGAAATCGGATATTCTCTCCTAGATACATCATCTCTAAAGCTCTTTGCTGGACCGCCACACTCAACACAAATGTCCTTTTTTATTGATCCTGTTCTTGTTCTTCCATATGTTTTCTCAGACATCTCATCAAGGAACTTCTCCATACTTGGAGATTTCATAGATGGTGTTGCAAAGCTTGTCCTAATACCTTTGGCTGCAAGACTGTGCCTATGCGACTCATATCTCCATCCAACTGGTTTGTATCTATTCATTTTACCACGAATCAAATTTACCTTCATATTCTTCATTATTTAAATTTGCATTAACATTCAAATCTCCAAAAGTATCTGGGAATTTCTTCTTCAAAATAGCACGTCTGGTCAAATCACTATTTGACCATGCCTTTTTAGGACTTGAAAATCTCTCACGCCATTCAGCAGTATAATGTCTATCATAACCTATATCTGCTGGTTTACGACCAAATGCTTCTAAATAAAAATCACTAAATTCATCTTTTGTCGGTTTTCCTGCTAATGAAAAATTTCTTGTCTTTATTCCTTTAGCTGCTAAACTATGCCTTTGTGACTCATATCTCCATCCTGTTGGTTTGTATCTATTCATTTTAATTCCTCCCATTTATTTTGATCTGTCTGCCAATCTTATTCCTTCTTTTATTGCACTTACTGTTGCTGCATTCCATTTATATGATTTTGCATCTTCACCAAGATTCATATTAGCATACATCGCATTATCATTATTATCAACCGTCATAAGAAAATTTTCCACAGCTATTTTTCTCACACCAGGCTTATTTGCAAGTCTTTCTATTTCATCATTATCTAATTTCCTAAGTGCCATACTGTATTTCTTTCCAGCCATTGATTTTTTATCTACTTTAGCTTCATCATAAACTTCTTCTAAATGTTTTAAAAGTTTTTTGTCACCTGATTTTATTTTATCCATCTCGTGATAACTACTTTCAAAACTACAATGCGGACAAGTCCAATAACCAATATCACTCATAACTCCTTTTCCACAACTTGGACAAACAACAACACTGCTTTTTAAAGCAAAAGACATATCTACTTTTGTCTTAATTCCTTTCGCTGCAAGACTATGCTTATAAGAATCATTGTGCCATCCTTTTCCATATGATTTGTATTTGTTCATTTTCAATCTTTCCCCGGTTTATTTTTTTGAATTATCCCTGGTTTATGATGAGGTGGAGCATACACAGTATATAATTTCAAAGGTTTTTTCTTTGATGTATTTATAATATTATGAAAAGTTCCTGCTGTTATTACAGTAGCATCTTTATTGTTCAATTTATGAGATTCTTTTTCATTAAATACGGCCTTTCCAGTCCCTTCCTCTACTCTTATAAACTGATCCGTATCTGGATGAACTTCATCCCCAATATCTTCTCCTGGCTTCAAACTCATTAAAACCAACTGCTCTTTTTTTCCCGTAGCAATAACTTTACGAAAATTATTATTATCTAAAGTTTCTTTTTCTATATTTCCAACCCAAGGAGATATAACTTTACCAGCCATTGATTTTTTTTTCAAATTTTCATTTATGAAATCTTCTGCCTGTTCATTTGTTTCAAATGTAAATCCAATTAAAAACTCACCAATATCATTGTCAACAATCGCAAATTTATCTCCTACTTGCTTAATAACATATCTTTGTTTTCCAACCATAGGCTGAATATCTGCATGACTATAAGATTCACCCTTCCAACCAGCAAAACTTGTCTTAATTCCTTTGGCTGCAAGGCTATGCTTATAAGAATCATTGTGCCATCCTTTTCCGTATGATTTATATTTATTCATTTTGAATTCCTCCTTGCGAAAATTGCCTTGTGCTGTTGTAATGCCTTTTTATATGTTTTATGACCGCCCTTTGGATTTGATAGTATTGGCTTTCCTATTTTTGACTTTGTTGTATGATGAACAACATACCAATTTCCTTTAATTTGCTTTATTCCCATTTAAAACCACTTTGCTTTCTTTTTGACATTAAAACCTTTGTATTTGGAATGTCTCCTTATTCTTTTTTTTGGTTTTATTATCCACAACACATCTTCAGCCAACTTTACCACATCCCGGGCACGTAAACCCGCTATAGCTTACTCCGCAAATTTGACATTTACTCATTTTCCTCTTTTAGTCACCCTCTCGATATTTTTAGCATTAGTGTATACTCCCCAGCCAAATATCCTATCTCCAAGGTTAAGTTTTTTCATTCTTATATTTTTTGCCATTTTATTGCACCTTTTGATTTGCTTGTCCTTCAAAATCAAAAACAGTAGGACCAGATACATTCACCTGCCAATTAAAAAAGCTATCTTTATCCGACTCTCCCCAATCAAAGGGCTTTAGTGATCTGGTATGATTTTTAGTGAAATAATCAAACGCAACCCCTGCCTCTTGCTGAAACTGTTCTGCATTAATATTACCATCAAGGAACCTTCTAGCAATAGGAGCATAATCATGATCCAAGAATCTTATGCTATTTTCAAAAGTAATTTCACCTTTACCTTCAAGCTGCCTAAACTTTGCACTCATCCTGTTTTGGACCTCATCTATCATCATTCTTCTCCTATTCTTACCATATTCTGACTTGTCTTCTGGAGATTTGAACACATCCATTACTTTCTTTTCCTGAGCTCTACCCTCAACCATTTCTTGAGGAGTCAACTGCCTTGGCTGTCCTTCGTCTATTTTCTTAATTAATGCGAAGGAACTCCTTTTTCCTGTTCTCACTCCTCTAGCTGCGAGACTGTGCCTTGCTGATTCCATAAACCAGCCTCGCCTTTTGTATCTATTCATTTTTTATCTAATGGAAAAAACTCTTCTGGTCGTCCTCTTAGCCAAATTCTTCTTTTCTCCACGGTGTCTTTAAGCAGGTTCCTAACTTCAACAATTCCTTGACCTGGAATTACTCCTCTTCTTTGCTTGATAACTAAATCAATCTTGGCTTTTGCAGCATTATACTGTTTATCAAACAATGGAGATTCTACATCTATATCATTCACATAGCTCTTCATTGCCGCAACATCCTTAACTGTATCTTGCTTTACTACTTTTGCTGCATTTATTTTGTCATCAACATCTTTCATAACTTCTTTCTGCTCCTCAGTTGAAAGATTAGATTTCTCTTCTGCAGCTTCTTTTATTAATGTCTGCTCTTTTTGATTGAGGAAGTCACTTTTCTTACTTGATCCAGTTGAATCTATTTCTTCCTCTTTTGCTTTTCTTTTTCTTTCCAAATTCGATTTAGTTAGTCTTTCAATTATATCCTGCTTTTTAGCTTCACTCATTAACCTTTTTCCCTGTGCAACCATCTTTTCTCTTAAATTCGTTTCTTCCCTTGGATCACGCTTCATCTGTATTAGTCTCTGTATTTCACCATCATAGTACTGAAGCACATCCTTTTTAGGAATGTTCTTGCTCTCAAGAGTATGGATAGATTGAGTAATTCCAGTTGTCTCATCGTACAATTCTTTCCCGCCAATAATCCTAGTCTCCACACGCTGACTTGATGGACCACCAACAGGCCTCGGTAACTTACTTCCTTCTATTTCCTTAAGGAATCTTGCTTTTGCTTCTCTTTGCCAGCTTCCTTCTGGAAAATCAGTAAGCTTACTTCTATGTTCTGGAATTGAATTTCTCTCTGCTTCCATAAATTCCTTTATCTTCTTCTCTCTATCAAAGTCAACAGGTTGAAAAGACAATCTCTGTCTTGACTTCATACCTTTAGCTGCCAAACTATGCCTAAAGGATTCACCATACCAGCCTTTTCCATATGTTTTGTATTTATTCATTTTTTATACTTTCTTCCATAACTCTTTCTGCAGTGAGGATCTACTAATTTTGTTACATTCCTTGCAAGACCCTTTGCAAATCTATCTTTAAACTTTGGTTTTGACTTTTCTTTCATTGTTTTTAACACCTATTCCCAAGGAAGACTCCACTTCCTCTTATCTGTACCTTTAAGCCTGATTGACTTCATGCCAGTCTTGCTTATGTATATTTTTCCTTTTGGTTTTCCTAATATTTTCATTTTATTTACCTCCTCATACAGTTATCCAAGCACGAATCTGTCTAGACTTATTTACAAGTTCATCTACATTCACTGCTGTTTCATTAACTATGTAATAAGTGTCATTTACTATCTGTAATGTTGCATTTACATTTGTTTCAATCACACCAAGTCTTACTAAAATAGTATTCAATACAGGATATATAGTTGTATTCAAATATAACTGCATATATGTAATGTTGTTTATAACTTGATCAAATCTTGTATTTACAGTTGTATTCAACAAATCTATCTTATTTGAAAGATTTGTAAACAAGCTGAACATACTTGTATTCATATCCACAACAATATTAATCAATGCACTAAGGTTTGTATCTATGTTATTCACTGTACTCTGAATGTCTATTATAGTAACATTCATACCACCAAGCACATTTACTAAAGTACTATTCATATTTATTATATCTGTACTTATTTGATTTACAGTTGTATTGATATTATTCACAGTTAGCTCAACATCATAAAGCTCCCCGCTTATGTTTAATATTGTTAAATTCATTACAGCCAAGTCGATCACAATGTTATTCACAGTGTCATTAATTGAAATTGTAGTATCATTCACATACAACACAATATCCCTCAAATCATATACAGATCCATTTATATTAACTAAGAGATCATATATATAGGATAAGTTATTCAAATCTGCAATAATTTCATCAAATCTAATGTCAAACATACTATGAAACTTCATAATAAGTCCATCTGTTCCAACTGCATAAGCATTCTTTGCATCAAAGACATTCACATCAAAGAGTCCTGGAATTGTTCCATTTACAAATGAAATCACAGTTCCAATCGCACCAGAGTAAGGATAATTGCTATACTTCCAAGCGAACCCATCATAATGATAATACACAGATGGATTATTTGTAACTATCCAAATATCCCTTGGTGATGCACCTGCAATTCCCCTTGGATCAATTGTAGTATCATTTGCTGCATAAACCTCAGTTAAAGCAGTTCCATTAAATTGCCAAACCTTCAACTCATCAGTTACATCATCTTTTGAAACAAGATATGCTTCACCATCATACACTATTTCAACATCCCTGAAGTTCTGATTTGCTTCCTGATACAAAGTATATCCAGTTCCATCATAATATATAAATTCATCACACATTACAAATCCAGCCCTATATCCATCAGTCACACCCAAATCATTATTTGCAATTATTTGAGAGATTCTTCCAGCATCATCAGTGCAAGTAAAGTTATATATATTAACATATGAAACACCATTATCTGATGAATACCATATCTTCCCATCATCCTCTAAAATATATCCGTAGAAATTTGAAGATGGACTATTTGGATTTGGAAATAACTTCACATCATAATACGTCTCCCCAGAACTTCCATTTAAAGTGGTTGGGGTCCCACCATTAACAGAATACACGGAGGTGTTTGTTGTGGTGTTTTGTCCTACATACCACGCATATGGTGTTGAAGCAGGTAACACAGAGACCCCAGACCACGCTACATCTGTGTAATTAGCTTGAACTTGCCAAGTATCTCCATCCCAATACACAGCATATCCATCTTCAGATACTGCAAATATATCAAATGGCGATAACATATCTATTGCTTTAAAGTTAAAAGCACTTGATCCAAAACTATACCAAGGGGCCTGATCATCGATTACCCAAAAATTAGTGTCGACTGCGTGCATCATATTATAAAGTTCCGTGATATCTCTTGCAAGATTCTCAGTTACATCAATATCACTTATTGCAATTAAAACCTGACTAAAATTAATCTGAGTTTCATTCCAAAAATTATTTATGATATTTGTGATATTATTATATTGCTCAATACTTAAATCAGATAGATTTATAACAGCATCTTGAGTATCTGCAATTTTCTTAACCCAATCCGGGTTCTGCCATTCTCCAAAGGCAAGGGCATAATCCCCTTCATAATTACATCTGATTTGAGTTAAATAAGTTCCCATCGTATCGCTCATGTTCATTTGTATTCTAAACCTTCCACTTTCTGAAATATTTATCATAGGAGACTCATTATGCCATAAAGTTCCATTAGGATACCAAGATGAAAATGTTGCATTTGCTTCTTCAAGTAAATAACCCCAACCATCAAAACAAGCTCCATACACAGTCACTTCTTCCCCCGATTCATAAATAGAACCTTTCAACATAGCTCTTAGCTTAGTCGAATCCGTAGATGCCTCACTAATCTGAGTTATCTCTACAGGAGCTGCAGATTTAAAAGTATCTTCTCCATTAACTTTGTATGTCTGATTCATAAATAAAGCAGACCCTAATATTGTTACCCCGATAACCATAAAAAATACCATTACAATTCCTTTCATATTCATTTTAGATCCTCCAATTTTCCTAAAGCCGGATTTTTAATATCTTTATTTCTTACCCCATCAAGCACAGGATTTTCATGATGAAACTGACCGTTAAAGTCATCAAATGCTACTGATGAAAGACCAAGACCACCTGAATCTCTGAAAACCTTCACTGGCTTTTCTGGAACTGGAGATTGATATGGAACCGTAGCATCCATTCTCTTTAATTTATTTCGAAGCATCGCCAGTCTTCCAGCAACTTCATTCGAGCTTTTCTTGACCTCTTCCTTAATTTCGTTAATCTTTTTACTTTGTTTGACAATTGCATCCCCTCCGCCCGAGCTAAAAAGGAAGTTTGAACCACCACCATTATCATTAGCCATACCAATAGTTTGATCCATAACTTTTTTATTTAAAAAACTACCTCTAACAGCTTCTACAGACCACATCCTATCTTGTAGCTTCATATGCTGTGCATCAAGTTCTGTAATTGAATCTAAAAGCATCTCACGATCTCCACGCTTAAAAGCCTGTTCTCCTTTTGAATATGAACTTAAATCTACTTTTGCAAGTTTATCTTTATTCCGATATAGAGCATCAAGGTCTCTTTGAAGTGAAATTGCTTCAGCATAAATCTTTTTTCTTTTCTCTTCCTTAAGTACTTCTTCACCTTCACCCATCCAACTTACACCAAGCGTATTGAATACACCTTCTGCACCTTCAATCTCTTGTTTCTTAGCTTCAATCTTTCTAAGTTCATCATCAATTTTTCCACCAGATATTTCACTCATTGAAGGTTGAACATTTTCTTTTAAATTACCCCAACCTTTCTTTAGCCAAGCACCTGTTTTTGAAGATATTTTTCCCTCAGCATTAAGTGCCTCTTTACCAACAACTCTTCCAACTTTTCTAAGAATACTTGGAAGTTCCTGATGATGATATGCCTTAAGTTGATTAATTTCCGTATGTGATAAATGATAAATTGATTCGATATCTTCCCAATCTTCTTTGACCATAACATCTCCACGATCTATTCTTGCCTGAACCCCTTCAATAACAGCGGCCCGTTGTGCAGCTATCTCAGAATTATTTTGTGGAGGTTCCGGATCATCATATACTCCAGTTTTTAATCTTTCTAACCATTCTTGAAATGGAGTTCTTTGCTCAATGATAAGTTCATCTTCAATTTTCCTTTCTTCCTGTACTTTTCGCGATGTAGTAACTGCAGCCTGTTTTCCTCTTCCAGTTGATCTTGAAGCTTCCTTTCTTCTTGTTTCTAAATCTGCAGTATAAGCTCTTTCTTCCATGATCTCATTATATTTATCCATTACAAGACTATATTCTTCTGGAGATTTTGCTTTCTTACGCACATCTTTCTGACTGATAGTATCATCAGCTAACTGAACAGCCAACTTATCAATTGAACCCCTATCTAAAAACACATTTAATGGTTGAACTAATTTAGTTGCAAAGCTTGTCTTAATACCTTTAGCTGCAAGACTGTGCCTATGAGACTCATATCTCCATCCTATTGGTTTGTATCTTCTGTAAAACTTCATTTTTTACCTTTGGTTTTTTGAATCATGTCTATTTTTTTTGACGAATATTTAATATCTTTTGCTCCCGCATCAACTGGTTTAATCTCAACTGCAAATTCAATTGGTTTAACTGATTTAACTTCATCGCCCTTAATTTTTTTTTCAGCAGGTTCAAGTCCTTCTAAAAGTTTTTCTGTTTGCTTTTTTGTTAATGGCCTTCCACCATAAATCTCAAGACCCTTCGCCTCTGGAGGGGCTCTTTCATAACCACCAGTGAACGAATCAGTAGATGGATCATACGCACCATATCTTTCATTTGGCAAATATCTCCTATCAAATAAATAATCAATATATTCCTCCATTGTTGGCTCATCAGTTGTAATCAACCTAACTTTTCCAGATTTCTTATCAACTACTTGTTTAACAAGCCTTACATCAACTCTTGAAATCAACGGAGCAGACTGTGATATTTTTGACTTTGTTCTTTCTTCATAATGATCCCAATCCTCAAATGGATGTGGAGGTGAAATCTTTTCAGTAATTAATCTTGATGTCCTAATTCCTTTTCTTTCTCTTGGCTGCAAACTTAACTCAAGTTCTCTGTAAGCAATCTGTTCTTCCATTGATTTCGGCATACTTCCACGAGAACCAGCAATAATAAGTGCTTTTTCTTTAGCAGAAGACATTTTTTTTGCTCTTAATTGTTCATCAGTTACCTTGTTCCCAAATACAGGAGTAGAAGCCTCACTACTAAATCTATCAATTATTTTTTTGACAACAAAAGAATTCTTAGTCTTTATTCCTTTTGCTGCTAATGAATGTTTATATGAATCAAAATGCCATCCCTTCCCATATGACTTATAGCGACTTATCATTGTGCTTCCCTCATTCTTTTAATTAACTCTTTTTTTTCAGCCCGTTGTTCAGGAGTAATTTCCCATTCAACTTCTTTTTCTTTTTTTCCTGTAACTTTTGATTCTACTTTTAAAGCTATCTCCTTTAAAGAT
>Ga0307377_10006290_pt1 | contig 12468 bp, 19 predicted proteins | sample TR3MG_FD_202535 | JGI IMG/M metagenome (GOLD analysis project Ga0307377, IMG submission 202535) | Soil microbial communities from Risofladan, Vaasa, Finland - TR-3 | ecosystem: Environmental > Terrestrial > Soil > Coastal area > Acid sulfate soil | place: Finland: Risofladan, Vaasa | collected...
AACGCGACAGGGGGTTCAGGGGGGAGAAAATATAGACCTAAAAGATAAACCAAATAACACGACGCTTAGTTGGTAGAGTAAAAAAGCTCAGAGCGGTTTAATCGGGTCATCGCAAAACACAGATTTTGTGACACCTACTTTTTTTTTTGTGCGAAAAAAAAAAAGATAGTTATCACAAAATCGGATGTTTTGCGACGCCCCTTGCCGCGTGCATAACCAATCGTCAAATTGACCTAACGCTATCTCGTTCTATAAGCCCCATCACTCCCGATGTAATCTAATTCCGCCCTCTGATTGTTTTGCTCTCTCGCCTAGTTCATAGTTCGGGCGGCTTCACGCGCAAGATACACCTACCGCCAATCCCTACCTCACACACAAACTTTATTTCCACCACACCATTCATCTAATATTCTTTCCCATTGATTATTTACACCTGGCATCCAAATATTTTTATAAATGTTAGACATTGAATCTAGCACACCAGCAAATATCGTTCCTGTCGGAAATAGATTATCTCTCTCGTCATCTTCATAGACCGACAGGGCTAGAGAGAGAAGTCATTAGAACACCCGTCGGTCGGGAGCGGAGCCGCTCGCGGTGTCCTCTAAGTCCTCGGACACGTCAACCACACCTCTATGCACATCCACAAAATAAAAACAAACACGTCTCGCAAAAAATGTTATTGCACCTGTGTCCTGCGGAGAGGACACCGCGAGCGGCTCCGCTCCCTCCCTCCTTATCACTCCCCCGCCGTCCCCCACCCACCACCCCTTGGACGACGAAAACTTAAATTTACAAAGCCCGGGAAAAATTAAAAAAACACATATACACAAGTTCTACACAACCAAAAAACAGATAAAAAAAAGTTAAAACTCAAAAAAGCCCAATTAAAGCGGTGTTGAAACGGTATATTTACTTGCTTTGGTGTATGTGTCTTTTTAGTATAATATAACACACGATTATAAAACAACTTTGCTAAAATAAGCATAAAAAGCAGGATTTTAGTATACTTGAAATACTACATATTATGTGTTAAAATAACACCATATGAAAACAAACCAAAACCAAAAAATAAAAGAATTAAGCCGAGACAAATTCCTAACGCCCGACGAATGTGCCAAACTTTGCAGCGCCCCAAAACAAAATAAGTTGCTCGGAATCCGAGACTATGCTATTCTTAAAGTATTCCTAAATTGTGGATTGAGAAAAACTGAATTGATAAATCTAAAAGTCAGCGACTTCCAAGAACAAAACGGAACCCACTGGCTCATAGTCCACTCAAAAGGCGGCGATATTGAAGAGCAAGACATTATGAATCAAAACACCATCAACGCAATATGGCGCTATCTGAAACGAGCAGGACACGCAGACAAACAAGACGAGCCACTATTTCAACCAATAGGACATAAATTAGAAACGCAATCCAAGAAATTAAACAGACGATCGATTGACTTCATGATCAAGAAATACACCCAAAACGCAAAAATATATAAAAACGTGCATGCGCACACTTTACGCCACACCTTTGGCACTGAACTACAAACAATAGTAGGAGACATCAAGGTTACTCAAAAAGCAATGAGGCACAAATCTCTTTCTTCAACACTAATATATTTGCATACCAACAGGCAACGGGTCCGAAAGGGACTAGCACAACTAAACTTATAAATTAATTTAAATACATGACTAATTCAAATCAAAGTAAATCTAAAGGATAAAATTCGGCAATGTCTCTTTTAGTTTTTGTGTAATAATCTAAAAGTTGGCAGGGTAGCCACTGTGGGTAACCATACCCTCAATCTCAAACTAATCCGTCGCGTACTGCTAGAAACATAAGGTCGACGTTAAAGTGCTGGAAAGCGTGCTTATAAAATCTGGAGCCTATAAGCGCACTGTCACAAGCTTTCTTTGCTACCTGCTCTAACATTGGAAACCTTGCGATGATATAAGACAGACAAAGATCATCGTTAGACGTTCGGGGGTGCGGATCCTCTAAATTCCGCCTAGGGGCCAAGTCAATCAAATACTGGTTGCTTTCGCCCTTAGTCTTGAATCCAATTACCGAGAAAATACCTGCCAATTAGTAAAAATAGGAAATCGTTTTTTAAGATGATATACCTAGGCCTTTTGCGTTGACAGCTAAGAGCATGATAAAAAATACAGAGCCCGACAATATAAAACAAAACAAAAAAAATTTTTAAATTTAATTGAAAATTCTTTGAAAAAACCTTGACATTATATTTAGAATACTATATAATTAAAATGCGATAGTGGATTTTCCAATGTTTTTCCAATATCGCGTTTAGTTGGGTTTAGTTGGTATTTAAAGAACTCTTAAAAAAAAAGCGTTTGTGAGCCGAACACACAACGCTTTTTTTTTTGAGCGTTTTTTTTTTAAAATTTCTCACGAAATTTTCCATTTGAATCAAAGTTTTCAGAAAAGAATTTTCTTTGTCTATTATAACCGCGAAAAGATTGTTTCTTCAATAAAAGAATAAAGTTATCTAATTTTCCAGTCCAAAATAATCTTCTATGATCTTTCTTCATTACTGAATGAATAAAACCATGGCATTTCTCACACAAAGCAGCCAAATCACACAACTCCTCATGACCTAAATTTTTATACGTTGAATGGTGAACACAAGTCGCCGGACAGCGACAAACCTCACACGTATACCCAGCACTTTTCAACTTTTCAAGACGAACCTGCCTCCAATGAAAAGACTCTAAATAATGATAATAATAACCACTGTTTTTCATATTTGTAACTTAAGTAATTAAAAAATACTTAGAACAATAAATTAAATCTTAAATTACTTTTTTCCATAATCTAAAATAACAGCAAGCAATTTAACTCTTTTAGTATGCAAATAGCGAAAAGACCGTTTAAATAAAATAGACTGACGAACACTATAACGTCGCACCTCTTTAGCAAGGGAGAGCAATAATGGCGCACGATCTCTTTGTTTACTTTGTTTACGAAATTCATCAATAAGAGGAACTAAAATTTGAACCATTTCTGCGACAGTAAGTGGATAAATACCTCTACCTTTTTGCACTTTTTTAATGTAGTTTTTAGACATAAATTTTTATTTTAATTATTAACTTTCTTTCTTTGATCTTTCACCTCAACACCTTTCATGGTCATTTTTTTAAATACTTGCAAAAAAGCCTCAACATTCGGGTCGTCTTTGACTATCAAAAAAGCCCCAGTTTTCTCACACCTCGTAAGCGCACCACGAGCCTCTAACATTGTTTTTAACCGGGAAAATTCTTTTAGGTTATTGATCAAATTTGCCTTATCCTCCGGCGCCAATGTCATTAACCAATTTTTTATTTCGTCAAACATAATTTTTTATTTCGTCAAACATAATTTTTTTTATTTTTTATTTTTAATATCTCTATAAGCAGAAACCCAACACCACGCCAACATCCTAAAAGTCCACCTTGGTTTAGTGATTAAAAATTTAAAGAAATTCCACCACAATTTTTTTTTTGTATATTTTTCTCCTTCCATTTTTTTTATTAAGTAAATACTCTCTCTACTCGCATTATCTCAAAATTAATATCACTCAATGCAAATTCTATTTTGCTCATTTCTTCATGTACTTTTAACAAATCAAAACCTTGATTTCTCATTTGTATTCCTCTTTTGACATCCGATAAAGATTTTACAGGACTCAAATATTCCTCAATCTTTGATTTTAAATTCGCGTAATCACTCTCCGCTTTTGCTTGCGCTATTTTTAAATAATATAAATAATTTTTTTTCATAGTTATTTTAAATTAAACTGTTTTTAAATAGCTCGCGACCAAACGCAATGCAAGACCCGTTCCACTTCTTGGCTATCGTGGCGAGCACATCTTATTCCACTTTCCCCTAAATCTTCATACTAGACCCGCTCCACTTCTTGGCTTGCCTTAAATGCACATCTTAAATTTTTCCTTTAGAGAGGGATGGGGTATTCGGGGCGCACCTCTGCGCGCCCCATCCCACTATTTCCCTTGCTCGCTTTTTTTGGGATTAGTATGTAGCTATTGGTTTTATTTTTTTAGCTAGTCGCGCTGATTTTTCCATATAGACCATTTTGTATTCTGTCATAGTCAGGATGTGTTTCGTCTGGTCGCCAGCCCTTTTGTATCAGCTTTTTCATGTAGTTGTGTGTATGTTTTTTCATCGCTTTTTTTGTGCAGGGCACGCCGTAGATTGCGTATTTCATAGTTTTTTGGGTTAGTTGATTAGTTATTTATATTCTTATTATACTCCTTTTTTTTTACTTTGTCCAGCGTTTTTTTTATATTCCATCGGCTACTTTTGGCTAGTTTTAGCGGTTATTCGCCCCCCTGTGGATAACTTTTTTATTTCTTTTTTATTTCTTTTTTATTTCTTTTTTATTTCTTTTTTTTTTACCTTTTGGTTTGTATAGTTTTTGTGTGTATTGTTTTTTTACCTTTTGGTTTGTATAGTTTTTGTGTGTATTGTTTTTTTACCTTTTGGTTTGTATAGTTTTTGTGCGTATTGTTTTTTTACCTTTTGGTTTTTTAGAAAAAATTGCAGGCATAACAAAAAACGGCGGGGCGGGGGAAAAAATCACCCGCCCAAAATTAAATTACCAAGTAAAAATACCGTGAATAAGAAAGGCAAAAACGATTACTAAAACGCACCAAACGAATGCTTCAGGAAAATTCATAATTGAAAAATTAATAATTAATAATTTATTTTTTTATTATACTGTTTCTGTTTCTTGTCCCCTTATATTTAAACCCTTCAAAAAAGAAAATTGTTTCGCGAATTTCCTTTCTTCGTTGTAGTTCTTTTTTTGCTTCAGTTGAAAATTGTTCTATTCTCATATGGTTATTTTGTGTGTCCAAAATTAGCCCTGGACGTTTCTAAATAATCAAAATCACTGACTATTGGCGCGCCTTTTTCTTTAAAATATCGCCACCCAAATTTTAATTTGTTTAATTTGTTTTTCATAGTGTTTTTTTTTAAATTAAATTATTGTCCTTATAAGAATAAAATTTTTTCTTATCCGTAAATATTATATGATCCAATAGTTCTATCCCTAAAATTTCACCTGCCTTTTTTATTCGCTTAGTGATTTCATTATCTGCCGGCGACGGCTCCACATTATTTGACGGATGATTGTGTAGGATTATTACACCAGCGGAGTGGCTGACTACCGCAGGGCGATATACTTCGCGAGGGTGGACAATGCAGGCGTCTAATATACCTATGCCTATGACCTCCGCTTTTGTTGTTTGGTTTCTTGCATTCAAATAAAGTCCGATAAAATGCTCTTTAAATTTGTCTTGCAGTAGGGATATTGCTATTTCTACTGCGTCGTCTGGTTTGATGATTTTTTTATTTTTCATAGTGCCTTTTTTTTATTTTGTTGATTAAATTATTACACTTTTTGAACCTGTTTTATATAAAATAGATTCACCGTTCTTGGATACGAGGCGACCACCACGCCGTCATCATCTTCTTTTTTGACTATTACGACAGACTTCAAGGCTTTCTCGCCCTTTTTGACTTGGAATCCGTATTCTTTCCATGCGTTGAAAGTTAGGCAGTTTGTGATCGGATTATATTTTTCTGCCTCTTTGTCGCCAAACCTTTCCCTTATTTGTTCCCTTACTATGTCGGCGGTAGCTTTGGAGCCTCGCCAGTTTGATTTGATTGTGCCTTGCATACTTTTTTACGTTAGTAAATTAAATTGATTTTTCGTCAAAAAATCTTTTATTTTTTTTATATTTTTCTTTCATTTATATTTAAATAATATCACAAAAAAAAGAGGTTGTCAAACTCTTTTTTGGTTATCCTGTGGATAACTTTCTTATATTTTGCGACGCCTATTTTAGTATTATTTTTTAGAAACAACAAAGCGATACCAAAAAATTAAAGAGGTATTAATTGATAAAAGTAAACAACTAACCGCGTTAGAGGCAATCAGAGTGCTGTCATTGACTACTACAGACTTACATAATAAAATCAAAACCGCAAACAAAGTCATTACATAAGTTGCCGGCGAAATGTCATCACTTTTTTTAGTTTTGAGTAATTTTATTGTTTGAGGAAGCCCCGATATTATTAATAATATCGGGGCTAAAATGTTAAAATATATCATTTGTTCCAGTTAAATTCAGCATTGCCGAACGCGCCCCACTCCGCCGTTTTTTCGTAAATGGGTTTTTTTAAATCTAGTTCTTTAATAATATTATTAGGCTCAAATCTTTCTATATCATCAACATCAATTATCATACCATCCATAATAACTTCAACAATTATAGGCTTCACCAATCCAATACCATAAGCAACGCTAACTTTTATTTCCGTTGAATCTGTTTTTTTCATTAGTTCAACCGCATATTTTCTCGCCATATATGCGGCACTCCTATCAACCTTGCTAGGGTCTTTGCCAGAAAATGCGCCTCCTCCTACAGGGACCCTGGGACCATAGGCGTCAACAACAATTTTGCGACCTGTAAGCCCCGTGTCGGCGTCAAGTGATCCAACCGACCAATCACCCGCGGGGTTCACAAAAACACGAACATTGTCTGCTTTCATTTTATATAAAAGCCAAGAATCAATCCATTTTTTTAACTCGCTGGTCAAAATATTATTGAAAGAGCAAACAACCGCGACTATTTCCTTAGCATTGTTTATTGTGATTTGTGTTTTACCGTCCTCCATAAACTTATAATATAAATACTTGCATAAATCTTTCGCCAAAAACATTTCTTGAGGGATCATTTCTTCATTTTCATTGCAAGCATAACCTATCATAATACCCTGGTCCCCAGCTCCACCCTCATCAACACCCTTTGCGATGTCGGGTGATTGCCTTTCTAAATTAATTTGAATACCATATTTATTACCAACTATCCTCTTCACAATTTTTCTCACATCAACATAACCCTTGGTCGTCACTTCTCCTGTGACTGATATTATTCCGTGTCCGCCAGTTGTTTCAACTGCGACCCTTGAATCAGGATCTTTTCTTAAACATTCATCTAAAACTGCGTCACTTATTCTGTCGCAAATTTTATCAGGATGTTTAGGGGTTACGCTCTCGGCTGTATTAAACATAAAAAATATTAATTATTATTTAAGCGCTAATATTTATTTTAAATAGGAAATTTACAAAGCCCGGGAATTTTAAACAAAACAAAAAAGGGACTAAAAAATTTATTTATTTTTTCACTTAGTATTTTCTCTTATAATTTTTTCTATATATTTTGCATGAATAAAACAACTAGAGGGATTAAATCTATCTTTCTTCATTTGATTAATTTCAGCTTGAATTTTTTTTAAAATATCCGTGCAATCTAAATTATTTTTTTTTAGAAAAGGCATAGGATCAATGTAGCCTTGATAGCCATTATCTGAAAGACACATATCCCTTATACCAAAATGTATGTGAGGGCCTGAACTGTTGCCTGTATTACCTGTTTTAGCGATTGCCTGACCTTTCGTGACGTAACAGCCACGAATAACAGTTATGGCGCTCAAATGGGCGTATATGACCAAATAATTGCCATATTTTACTATAATATACAGTCCATAACCTTTTTCATCATAACCAACCTTAAAAACCTCGCCCCACCAAACGCTTTTTACTATTGTTCCAATTACAACTGCAAAATCAACCCCCGGATGTGCTTTATATCCTAGGGGTTTATAAAACTCTGGACGCTTGCCAAAAGTTTGACTGATCTTTGATTTTACTGGAACGGGGTAAGCCCAATTTTCCATAAATTATTTCTTAAATTTAGTTACCGTTTTTTTCTTCGTCGGCCTTTTTTTTTGCCGCTTCCTCGTCGGCTTTTTTTTTAGCCGCTTCTTCTGTTTTTTTAACTTCCTCGTCAGCTTTTTTTTGCGCTTCATTTTGCGCTTTGATTTCTTCCTCTGTTAAAGGATTAGCGCGTCTTGCCACCGCGGCTTTTCTCATTTGGTCTACATTAGACATAGATTTTATTCGTTATTATTAAAAGGTATTTTAAATTTTTCTTTTCCGGGCTCACCGCCCCATTTTTCAATATATCTTTGCTTATTTTGTATATAATATGAATCGCTTATTTCTCCAACATCAACATTCTCTTTGATTGTTCGCGAGCCGTAATGATAATAAAGTGCATCACTGGTAGCAACACCACGCTCATGTTTTAATTTCAATCTGTAATGAAAATCATTGTCCTCAAAATAAGCCGGATAAAACTTTTGATCAAACCGACCCGGATATTCTTCAACCCCTTGCTCTCGCTCTTTTAGAATATCTAGCAACTTTATACTCAAAGCATAACAGGAAAATTGCGGAGCGTCAACAATAAATTTTTTATCAGGTAAACGCTGTTCAAGTATTTGCTTTGGATATTCACACTCTTTAGCTACATCAAAACCACTGACAAACGGAATTCCATATTTGTTAATTACTTTGATCATATTATCAACACAATCCTTATGCAACAAAACATCATTATTTAAAATAACCGCATAATCAATCTCATGCTCCAAAATTGCCAACTCAATTCCTTGATTCCACGCAGACGCACAACCGATATTTGTTTCGTTATAGACTATTGTTAAATATTCCCTTTCCTCTAAAGATTTTAATTTCTTTTTTGTTTCCTCGTTAGAATTATTATCAATCAAATAAATGTGATAAGAATATTTTGTGCAAATAGTATAAAGCAACTCAATAACATAATCAGGCAAATTGACGTAAGGGATTATAATCGCAATATCCCTTTTTTCTTTTTGTAAAAGCATAAAATAAAATTTATTTTTAAAACATTTTAAAATAATGATGAGAGGCAAAAATATATTGATATCTTCGCCCCTCATTCCCCCCACTTCAATCCTAAATGAACGATTAATTTTAATTTATAAATTAATCACGAATTTTCACTCATCTTGTTTTTTTTGTTTTTCGGCACTACTCCGAATTGTGTCTTTCAATTTCCCTCCGCGGAAAAACGACCTACGACCAAAAAGCCACCAAACATTAAAAGATTTTTCAGAACCTTGCGGAACGGAATCTTGAACACATATGCTCGTAACGTTTCCTTTTGGATGAACTACTCTTTCAATCATAATAAACCCTCCTATGGTAAATTAAAATTTTTATTGATTAGCATAATGCTATCCCTTTCTCTATAGTATCAATTTTTGGAATATATTTCAAAAATTTTCTTGCAAAAGTTATATCTGCTAGTGTGTATGGATATTCTCCTTTTCTTTCTCCTACAAACCACGGGTTAAAACCAATGACCCTAGCAACATCAAGTATTGAATAATTTTTACCAGATCCTATATTGAAAACCATCCCACATTTTTTATGAAAAGTAGCGGCTTTAATTAATCCACTAACAGTATCAGACACGTGCGTAAAATCTCGTCGTTGAGTGCCGGGACTTACAATCGTTAATTTTTTTGTCTCTTTTTTTTGCCTCATAAAAATTCCGATGACTGTTGCATAAGCGCCCGTGGTTAATTGTCGCTTGCCGTAAACATTAAAAAGCCGACAAATAACGCATGGTAGTTTATAAAGTTTATAATAACTCTGCACCAATTCTTCACCAATTAATTTTTGGAAACTATACGGCGAGCAAGGATTTTTTGGTTGCTTTTCTTTTAGTGGAGTATTCAAAGGCAATCCTGTATGGCCATAAATTGACGACGACGACAAATATATAAAATTTTTAATGGGATTTTTTCTTGCCAATTCCAAAACATTGAAAGTGCCTACAACATTTGAATTAAAATATAATCGGGGTTCTGTAAAACTTGGTTGGATCCGCGCCTTAGCGGCGCAGTGGAAAATAAAACCGTCAAAATGATACGCATTTTTTAAAGATTTTATATTTTCACTTTTACTAATATCCATAGTCAGATATGTAGCCTCTTTGTTTTCATTTTCCTTTTTTCCAGTTGAATAGTCATCAACAACAATAACATTATGATTTAATTTTATTAGCTTATCAACTACATGAGATCCGACAAAACCAGCACCACCTGTCACCAAAGATAATAATTTTTTTTTAGATTTTGACATAATTTTTAGCGAGGATTATCCCACCTTTCTTTTTTACCTAACACACGATATTTATATCCGTCATCGTGATAGTGCCAACTTCTTGGCTCTGTTATTATTTTTGATCGAATTTTTAATTTCTTGTAAATTTGAATTAACAAGTATTCATCATCTGCGGTATACCGACTCGGAATAGTGTCGGGTCCGGTATACCCAGTATAATCAACTTGCAAAAATATTGTTTTATCAACAAGCAAGGAGCAACCACCTATGCCGTCAACAATATCTCCGTCTTTCAAATCAGGATAGTATAAAGGCGACCTATTCATATCATCCCAATTATCGTAATTATGACCAATAATTAAATTCGCGTTTCCACGCGCGGCAACTAATGATCCAACCAACTTTTCGTTGGTATTAACTAATGCGGTCAGCAAATCAGCGTCAGGTTCAAGATCTAAATCTTGAAAATAAATTTTATCAAAATTATTTTCGCGAGCATACTCTATTGCAAACTGGCGACCTGTCGCCGCGATAAGTTCGCCGACTTCAAGCCCTTTGAGTTTCGGGCAATTACTCTCATCAATTAATAAAATTTCTTTATTTTCATAATCCAATTTTTCCCCAAAGCGAGGATAAAAATCATACGCAAACCGTTTGGGTCCAGAGCGAACGATTGGAACTAAGACACGAGGTTTTTTGTTAGACATAAAAGTTGTTTTAAACGATTAGAATAGCTATTATTAAAATGAAAATGATTGATACCTTAGCTTGCTATTTTTTCCATTTATTTTTCATGATCTAAATAATATCGTACTTTATCAACCAACTGTGCGTCGTTGTTATAAACATCGTAATGAACTTTTGGATTCCCAAAAATTAACTGCTCTTCCATAAAATCGGTTATCAACATGCGACCGCTTGCCACTGCTTCAAAAAAACGCATATTGACGTCTTGTTGCATAGAACAATTAAAAGTAAGTTTACACTGGTTTAAAAGCCGACTGTATTCTTCCCCAGGCTTTGAAGTCGCGCGTAATAATTTAAAATTTTTATCTAGCACCTCTAAAAGTTTTCTACGCCGTGGATATGTGTCGTTGCCGATAAAACCAATATCGTATTTTTCTTTTTCATCAGGGTATCTCTTGTGAAGTTTTGGCCAACATCCGAGCGGTAAAATTTCAGTGTTATATTCAGAATAAAACTCGCGATTAACTTCCTGCGCTAATAACACCATATCTACTTGATCATAAAAATGCCTATCGTGTCCGGCAATAATGTGATTATCAATTTCGTAATACACCGACGGGACACCGGGAATTTTTATTATTTCGCCGACAGGTTCAACATTTAAAACCAAATCAATTTTTTTCGGGTCGTAGTTATCGGATCTGAAAATACAAACTTCGGGATACTCTTTAGCCGCCATTTCAAAATATGAAGCGGTTGTAAAAGGATAATGTTCGTATAGGTAGTTGATTAGGATATTCATTTTATTTTTTGGTAAAATTTTAAGTAATTAACTAAAATATTCATATATCAATTATCCATAAATTTAAGAGAAAAGCAACAACAAAAATCAATATTGAAAAAATAATAAAGTCAAAATCCCGATACCATAAACCAATACAAAAACAAACGAAAGCAAGAAAAGCACAAATTTTAAAATAAATATTCATATTGTTTTTTAATACCATTTCGTTGAAACCAACGAAATGGTATTTTATTATTCTATTAAAAAACCGTCAGGGTGCGACCATGGGGTTGTATCATTGATTCTATGTTTTATAAATTGCTGAACGAATGCGTTGTATCCGCTGTAGTTATTTTTTTTTGTGCGGTTTGGAGAAGTGGCGACAGGCTCTTCCATACTTCCAATTATCGCAGTGCCGTAACTACTATTTCCAACATCTCTATAACAAACAACAAAGTGTGTGCTGTCTATTAGGGCGACTGAATGATAATCACTATTAGCCTCATTAAAAGGATATTCAGAACCAAAGGAAATTTCATCATCATTTGCTATGGTTCCAATTATCGCAATACCATAATCATCACCCCCATCATCCTGATAACAAACAACAAAGTGTGTGCTGTCTATTAGGGCGACTGAAATAAAACTAGTTTCCGCCTCATTAAAAAAATATTTAGAACCAAAAGATATTTCATCATCATTTGCTATTGTCCCGATTATCGCAGTGCCGTAATCACTACTTCCACCATCTCTATAACAAACTACAAAATGCGTGCTGTCTATTAGGGCGACTGAATTATAATAAGTTACCGCCTCATTAAAAACATATTCAGAACCGTAGGAAATTTCATCTACACTTGCTATTGTCCCGATTATTGCTGTTCCATAACTACTATTTCCAATATCTCTATAACAAACTACAAAATGCGTGCTGTCTATTAGGGCGACTGAATTATA
>Ga0307377_10006291_pt1 | contig 12467 bp, 16 predicted proteins | sample TR3MG_FD_202535 | JGI IMG/M metagenome (GOLD analysis project Ga0307377, IMG submission 202535) | Soil microbial communities from Risofladan, Vaasa, Finland - TR-3 | ecosystem: Environmental > Terrestrial > Soil > Coastal area > Acid sulfate soil | place: Finland: Risofladan, Vaasa | collected...
ATAGAACTCGCGTAGATCGATTCGAAGACCCAGCATGCGAGTCAGCACAGACGTCACTGTGTCTTGAGACTGCCGGTTGATGTGCTTGCCGGTCAGAGGTAAGCGTACGGCCTTTCCCTTGTAGCGGCGATTGGTTTTCAGCGTAAAGATCGGCACATGTCCGATGGTGTAGAAGTGAGTTCCGGTCGTCGTGTTCGTCGCTGGCATCCGATTTCAGAGAAGCTGAAGATCGTAAAGTTGTCGTTGCAGCCGGGCGTCAGCGTGGCTGAAGTGGCGCGAGCTCACGGTGTGAACGCCAACCAGGTGTTCACCTGGCGACGCGCATTTGAGCGTGGCGAGCTGAGCGAGCGATGCGCGGCGTTGATCCCGGTCACGGTGTCGAACCCGGAGGACGATAAGCGAGAGCCAGAAGCAGTTGCAGCGTGCGCCGGCGGCGCGATTCACATTGAGCTTCCGGGTAGAACACTGATCAGTGTGGAGAGCGGCGCCGATCCGGTTCTGTTGCGTTCGATTCTGGAGAGCCTTCGCCAGTGATCCAGCTTCCTGTCGGGACCAAGGTCTGGATTGCAGCGGGAGTGACGGATCTGCGCCGCGGGTTCGATGGACTGAGTGCGCAGGTACAGAACGTTCTCCACGAACAGCCGTTCTCCGGACACGTGTTTGTGTTCCGCGGACGGAGAGGCGACATCATAAAACTTCTCTGGTGGGATGGCGATGGTCTGTGTCTGTTCGCCAAGCGCCTGGAGCGTGGACGATTCATCTGGCCGAAGGCGGAGAGCGGAGTAGTGCGGCTCAGCCGCGCACAGTTGTCGATGCTTCTGGAAGGGATCGATTGGCGTCGCGTGGAGCGCACATGGGCTCCGGAAGTGGCGGTGTGATGATCATCATGATTCCCCTGTATTGATGCGGGTTTTCCACGGATACACTTACTCGAAGTAATGGCATACTGCGTCCATGGATCGCGCACCATTGCCGGATCTGGATGCACTCGATCGCGATGCTCTGCTCGATCTGATTCGTGCGCACGAGCAACAGCATGCATTGCTGATCGCTGCGCAGGATGAGGAGATCCGGCGGCTTGAAGCCGAACTCGATGCGCAGCGCCAGACGTTGTCCCAACAAGCCGAAGAACTCGACTCGCGCAGAGCGCGTATCGAACATCTGAAGCTGATGGTCGAGAAGTTCCGTCACATGATCTTCGGCAGGAAGAGCGAGAAGCTGGTCCTCAAGCTCGAGCAGATGGAGTTTGAACTGGAAGAGGACGAGACCACGCAGGCAGAAGCCGAAGCGATTGCTGAACGGGTCTCGCCGTCCAAGGAAGCCAAGCCTCGTTCCGAACGGAAGCCGCTGCCTGAACATCTCAAGCGCGAAGAGAAGATGCACAAGCCCGACACGGATTGCTGTCCGGATTGCGGTGGTGGTCTGCGCCACTTCGGTGACGATGTCTCTGAACAGCTCGAGTACGTTCCTGAGAGCTTCAAGGTCATCCGCCACGTGCGGCCGAAGTTCGCCTGCACAGACTGCGATCGAGTGGTCGAAGCGCCGGCACCGTCACGGCCGATCGAGCGCGGACTGGCAGGGCCGAGTCTGCTGGCGCATGTGATCGTCTCCAAGTATGCAGATCATTTGCCGCTATTTCGGCAGTCGGAGATCTATGCCCGTCAGGGCGTCGAGATCTCACGTTCAACCATGGCCGGCTGGGTCGGTGCATCCAGCGATCTGCTTGGTCCTCTGGTCGAGGCCATCGGCAAGCATGTCTTCGCCGGACGCAAGCTCCACGCCGACGACACACCCATGCCGGTGCTCGCGCCCGGCAACGGCAAGACCAAGACCGGGCGGCTCTGGACTTATGTTCGCGACGACAGGCCGGCAGGCGAGCAGGCTGCTCCTGCAGTCTGGTTTGCCTATTCGGAAGACCGCAGAGGAGAACATCCGCGGCAGCATCTCAAAAACTTCACCGGGGCTCTGCAGGCCGATGCTTATGCAGGCTTCCATCATCTATACGGCAACCATATATATGAGGCAGCCTGCTGGGCACATGCACGACGCAAGTTCCACGACATCCATCTGGCGCACGCTTCACCGACCACCACTGAAGCGTTGGCCAGGATCGGCGCTCTCTATGCAATCGAAGACGAGATTCGCGGAAAGCCGGTTGATCTCAGGTTGAGCGTTCGGCAGACGCGGGCCAAGCCGCTGCTCGATGACTTGCGCAAATGGATGGAGAAGGCGCTTCGCTCTCTGTCGTCGAAGAGTGAGACTGCGGCTGCGATCCGATATGCGCTCTCACGCTGGTGTGCTCTCACTCGCTACACCGAAGACGGTTTGCTAGAGATCGACAACAGTGCCGCCGAACGGGCGCTCAGAGCCGTCGCTCTTGGAAGGAAAAACTTCTTGTTTGCAGGATCAGACTGTGGCGGAGAACGTGCCGCCGCCATGTACACCCTGATCCGCTCGGCTAAGCTCAATGGGCTCGATCCGGAGCTCTACCTGCGCACCGTCCTGCACCAGATCGCTGATCATCCCATCAGCCAGATACAGGATCTGCTGCCCTGGAACCTGGCTCCCTCACTGCAGGTCCACTCTTCTCAGGCTGCTTAAGACTCACTCATCAAGTGTCCACAAAGAAAACAAGTGGACACCTGATGGCACACTCCATTGCTGTCAATAGGGACTGGAAGTACGCTTACGGTCAGAGTGACTCTCAGCCGGGCGCGCTCAGGGGTACCGGACTGCGTTACCAGAACTTCGAGCGGTTCTTCATGAACCACCATGACTCGTCGGTAGTTGGCGCCATCCCATCGATCGACGATATTGCGTGCACGCCGACGCAAAGCCCAAACGGTAAGATCAAGCCGAAACGGCGCCATTGGACACAGCACGAAACTCAATGAGTTCAAAGCGGGTCACCTGTTGCCCCATTGGACAAAACTCCTCCACGTCCAAGTTATCCTTCTGCTACGTATCTGCTTTCGCTTCGGAGCCGCCAACTGGTGAGGGCGGCTGATAGCTTCCCGCAACTGCCCTAAAACTGACTGCGAGCCGATTCCAACCATTAATTGCAATAACAGCCATCGTCAGGTCCACCAATTCCTTCTCGTTGAATTGACTTCTCGCATTCTCGTAGACATCATCCGGTACTCCGGTTTCCGACACGAGAGTGACCGCCTCCGTCCACGCAAGAGCGGCACGTTCACGATCATTGAAGAAAGGTGCTTCGCGCCAAACAACGACTGCGTAGAGTCGTTGCTCCGATTCACCTAATGCACGTAGATCCTTACTGTGCATGTCCACGCAATAGGCGCAACCGTTGATCTGAGATGCTCGCAACTTCGCCAGTTCGAGCAGCGGTCTTTCGAGACTGCACTGGTCCACATACCGTTGCATCTCGAGCATGGTGGAGACCGCTTTTGGTGCAATCCTACGATAGTCGATTCTTCGCATTCTTTCCTCAGTGTCCGTAGTGCTTCGCGTTGATCTCGGCAAAGTGCTTCCATTTGTCCGGGAGGTCATCGAGCGCAAAAATGGCAGATACGGGGCAGGCCGGCACGCACGCGCCGCAGTCAATGCACTCCACCGGATCGATATACAGCTGCTCCGCTGAATCAAATGACGATTCTTTCTTTCCAGGATGAATGCAGTCCACTGGGCAAGCATCCACGCAGGCGGTGTCCTTCGTTCCAATACAGGGTTCCGCAATTACATAGGCCATAATGAACAACCTCCCTGATTAAGCATACGGGCGGGTGTCCTGTTCGTCTGTGACAAAAGTCATTGGCATTGGTTCTCACAGTTCAGACAGGGAATAGTGCGCACAAGATTCAGGGTCTAGGAGGAGGTTTTGTGCCTAACGTACTGGATACGCACCTGTATGACGAAGTAATTCATGTGACCAACGATGAGGCGATTGAAATGGCTCGCCGGATTCCGCTTGAGGAAGGATTGTTCGTGGGCATTTCCTCGGGGGCTGCAGTGGTTGCGGCACTCAAGGTCGCGGCCCGACCTGAGAACACGGGTAAGTTGATTGTCGCGGTGTTACCCGACTTTGGCGAGCGTTACTTGTCGAGCGTGCTCTTCGAGTCGCTGCGTAAGCGGGCGCTAGACCTACCCGTCGAACCGGTCACACAGCCAGCAGCCGTTTAGGAAGCTACGCTCTGGAGATAGCGGGGGTGATCCTGCGTCAAGATTCATCACATATATCTTCAGTGCGCTATTCGGGACGTAAAGAGTCTTGGGGCCAGCGGAGGATCCAATCTCGTTGGGTAGTGTCAAATCGGTGATCTCTGGTTTGAGTACGTTCATCGTGCGCAATAGTATGACCGGCTCATTGCGGCCGAAGCAGCTTCGGCAGAGGCTAGAAACCATGTGGGAAGGTATTTATCACGCACGTTGAACGGATCGCCAAGTTTGTTCTAGGGGCTTCTTTAGTGCAATTTAGGTAAAAGCTCGCGAGCAGTTGAAAATCTCTACCGATCCACACGGCAGCGCTGGACGGGATTTGAACCTCAGACCACGGACAGGGGACAATTAGTGCAGAGTAATGGAAACGGGAACGGTCACAGTCTGCTGCAGATGGACGATGGCGGATTGCTGCCCTCTGAACTCCAGATGATCCCCAACCATGCCGGCTCTTCGAGCCCCAGTGAGGATCGATTGGAGTCAATCGTCGGGATGCTCCTGCTGGAACTGGGATTGGATATCAGCTCGCAGCATTTTCGCGACACCCCGACGAGAGTGGCAAAGTTCTACCGCGAATTCACACGCGGAAGCCGTGTTAAGCCTGCTGAGATCCTAAAAACCTTCCGCTCCTGCAACCGTGAACTGATTGTTGTTTCTGGCATCGAGTTCTTCTCCCTGTGCCCTCATCATCTGCTCATTTATAGTGGCCGGGTAGATTTCGGCTATATTCCTGATGGAAGGATCGTAGGCATTTCCAAGATTCCTCGCCTCGTTCAGGCTCTGGCTGCTCGTCCGATAGTGCAGGAGGACCTCGTAGCCGACATTGCCGCTGCCTTTATGTCTGAGGTGAAGCCACTGGGTTGTGCCGTCAAGATCACGGGGAAACACGATTGCGTTACAGCGCGCGGCGTGCGTTGTCCGGAAGCCAAAATGACCACCGTGGCCATGCGCGGAGTATTCTCCGAAGAGCAGAAGTATGCAGACGGGTTTTACCAGGCAATCGGAAGGTAGACGGCTTGTATGCGAAAAAGGTTGGTAATAGGCATTGGGATGAGTACTTGAATAGAGGTTCATATGTCACAAGCGGAGATTGCCGGAGGAACACAAACTCCACGGAACGAGCTGCCATCGATCGGTTATCTTCTTCGTGATTTTACGCTGATGTCGGCTCTGGGGCACCCTGTTCAACTCTCTGCTTACCGCGGGAGATCAAGTCTCGTGCTGATCTGTGCAGATGAGCGGGCAGAGACAGAGCAACTGCTTTTAGATCTGGCGAGTCAGTACACGCAAGTTCGGAGCGAGGAAGCGGAGGTTCTCGTTGTCGTCCGGTCGATTGTTGAAGCCGCCGAGAAGAAGGAACAGCTCAAACTCCCTTATCCGATACTTGTCGATGACAATGGGCGCATCCATCAGGAGTTGGGCGCAGCTGACTTACAGGGGCGAGAGTTCGCGGCCGTGTATGTGACGGATCGCTTTGGCGAAGTGCTCGGGGCTTACCGCACGCGCGATGGACAGTCGCTTCCTCGACTCGCAGATATTGTGAACTTGCTTGAGTTCATAGGTATCCAGTGTCCGGAATGTGAACCGCCCGAGTGGCCAGTCTGATGAAGGTCAGTACGTTTGCTCACACCGCGGAACTAACACTGGAAATTCCGGATAAGCATGCTAGAGGGTCTGGGTGCGCAGGTAGTATCCGCTGTGACAAAGGTCCCCTTGATGCGGATGATTTGATGTTAGTTTGCAGACATTGGTGAAGATCGATGAATGAGAGACCGGGAAAGATTGGAATTGTCGGTGCAGGCAGCGTGGGTGCCACCATTGCGTACGCGTGCATGGTGCGTGGCGTTGGCAAGCATGTCAGTCTGTTCGACGCAGTAAAGGCGAAGGTCGAAGCCGAGGTGTTGGACTTGAATCATGGGCTGATGTTTGTGCCCATGGCCACAGTAGACGGCTCGGACGATCTGAATGTGTTGGAGCAGTCCGACGTGATCGTGGTGACCGCGGGCGCGAAGCAAAAGCCAGGACAGTCCCGTATCGAACTGGCCGAGGCAAATACGGCAATCTGCCGCAAGCTGATCCCGGACCTTCTTCGGGTGGCGCCAAATGCAACTCTTCTGATGGTAACCAACCCAGTGGACGTGTTGACCTACGTGGCACTGAAACTGAGCGGACTGGAGAGCCGGCGTGTCCTCGGCAGCGGTACGGTTCTCGATAGCTCGCGTTTCCGTTTTCTGATCGCGCAGCGTTGCTCTGTGGCGGTGCAAAACGTGCATGCATATATCGCTGGGGAACACGGCGACAGCGAGATTCCGTTGTGGTCCAGCGCGAGCATCGGTAACGTGCCTGTACGGGGGTGGCACATGCCGGGCCACGGCATACTGAGCGTCAAGGAGGAACAGGAGATCTTCGAAAGCGTACGCACAGCGGCTTACAAGATCATTCAGGGCAAGGGCGCGACGAACTACGCGGTGGGCCTAGCCGTCGCTACGATTCTAGAGGCCATCTTGTGGAACGAGGGGCGTGTGCTACCGGTGAGTTCTTTGCTGACGGACTATCGAGGGATAAGCGACGTGTGTCTTTCAGTGCCGTCGATAGTTGGTCACCGAGGCGTGGAAGGCTTGTTGCCTGTGCCTATGAATGCTACCGAAGAAGCAGGTTTGCAATCGAGCGCTGAGGCCATCCAGCATGTAGTACGTACACTGGGCTTCTGAAATGGTGCGAGAAGTTGGCTGCTTGCCGAAGACGACGTCTTCGCCACTCGTGTTGCATGAACTTGGAGTCAGAAATGCGTTGACATAAAGATCACGGTGCTTGCCTAACCTCGCTTCCAAGCTGGTGCAACCGGCACTGCAATGTGATCTTGCTGTAACAACGATCGCATTCACCGAGAATTATCCTGATCCAGTACGCCAAGGGAACGGAGCCTATGATTCAACTTCGCAGAATTCTCTTCCCCATAGCATTTTCCGCAGCAGGCGCTTCCATGGCCCCCTTGGTTAGAGAGATGGCCGAGCGGTTCAAGGCCACGGTCACAGTGCTACATGCTGTCAGCCTCGCGCCCGAATACATTTCAGGCCCCGCCCCCGACACTCCCTGTGGTTCTAAAGAGGGCGTAATCTTGTTCTCACCGGCCCTCCAAGAGTTGCGTGCTCAACAAGAGCAGAGGCTGAATGAGTTTGCCAGGGCACATTTCTCAGGTATCCGACATACAGAAAGAATCGAGGATGGCGAGCCGGCAGCAGTCATCGAATGGGTCGTAAAGTGCGAAAATACGGATCTGATCATGATGCCCACCCGAGGGCTTGGCAGGTTCCGCCGTCTGCTCATGGGCTCAGTAACATCGAAGATTCTTCACGACATCAGCTGTCCCGTGTGGACGAATGTCCACAAGCCTGAGCCAGCCCCGGTCTTGCCCGGAGGGTACCGTTCGATTCTTTGTGCGGTAGGAATCAACCCTGAAGAAGAGGATCATGTATTCAATACGGCAAGCCTTTTCACCCGTGCATTCGGCGCAAGGTTGTGCCTCTTGTGCATCCAATCGCCATCCGATAAGCGGGATCGGCAGTCTATCGCTCAATCGATCAAGCTCCGTTTCGACCAAGCCTGCACTACCGCAGGAAGAGGTATAGCTCAGGACACTTATGTGCGAATCCTGGATGGCGACATACCGGAAGGTATTCGCCAAACCGCACGTGATGAAGGCGCCGACCTGCTGATTGTCGGCCGTGGACACGCAAGAGAGACCTTCTCCCGTGCAAGGCCTCTGTACACAATCATTCGTGAATCGCCGTGCCCGGTTCTTAGTGTGTGATAGCTTTTTTGCGAAGAATTCGCTGCCAGATTGATGCCGCTGGCATGGCCAATAGCTGAGAAAGGTGAAAACTGTACTCCGAAGGAGTCGCAATCAGTTGATTTAGGTACAGATCCAGCGCCAAGGCTGGCACCCAACGGCAAAATGTGCGCATAGGATCAACTGCTGGACAAATTGCTGTTTCTCTCGCGGGTACAAACAGACCATTGTGTGCGATGGCGAGTGGAGATAAGGATTAAACAGTAAGCATGGTTCGATCGGTGGGAAAGGAAACACAATGAGCACAGCGGTGGCTGAATCGTCCAAAGTTCTCATAAAACTCAAGGATCGACAGGAAATAGCTGAAGGCACATTTGCCTTTTACTTCGAAAAGCCGGCCAACTTCAAATTCACTCCTGGACAATTCGTTGATATGACCTTGCAGAATCCACCAGAAGCAGATTCCGAGGGCAATGTGCGCGGATTCTCGATAGCGAGTGCACCTTACGAGGAGACCATCATGGTGGCGACTCGTATGCGGGACACGGCTTTCAAGAGGGTTCTGCGGGCTGTTCCGTTGGGCACGGAAGTAAAAGTCGAGGGGCCATTTGGAAACTTAAGGCTCCACAATGACAGGTCGCGAGCGGCAGTCGTTCTTACGGGAGGAATCGGCATCACTCCCTTTCGGAGTATTCTTTTGCATGTTGCAAAAGAGAAGTTGCCTCAGCGCATTATTCTCTTTTATGCCAACCGACGCCCCGAAGATGCCGCGTTCCTTGTTGAGCTTCGGCAGTTGGAGAAACAGATCCAGGATTTCAAATTGATAGCTTGTATGACCGAGATGCAGAAATCGTCGCAGTCCTGGACAGGGGAGAGAGGCACGATCAACTCTGCGATGCTCAAAAAGTACCTCAAGGGAGTTGCTTCGCCTGTCTATTACATCACTGGACCACCGGAAATGGTCAAAGCCATGCACCTGATGCTCGCGGATTCAGGAGTGGATGACGACAATATCCGCATTGAAGAGTTTGCGGGCTACTAGCAAGGCGCGGTTCGGTCCACGCTGCGCAACTCTATTTGCCGCAGTTTCCGGCCGCCGTCGGACCGCGACAATGCAGCCAGCGTGGTGGGCTTGATTTTGAAGTCATCGTGGAGGAATAACAGGAGTTCAAACGATAGTGAGGGGGCGTCCAAATGGCGCAATGGCAATATAAGACGTTCTGTACAGAGCTAGACGGCAGCGTTGACCTAGATGATGAACTGCGGAAGATTCTGCAGGATTATGGCATGAAAGGATGGGAGTTAGTACAGGTGCTACAGCCCAAAAACGATACCCGTTACCACTTGGTCTTTAAAACTCGAAGGCCGTTTTTGCCAAATCTCGAGCCGGCAAACTCTTAGACGCGGGAGGTATTAGCTTGAAAGCCCCAATGTCTCTTTTCCCAAGTACCGATCATTTGCCGTCACAAATGAGGTCTTCTAAATCTGGGATTTGCAAATGGAGGGTCTATGTCTGTGGAATTTGAGAAGAAGGTAGCGCTGGTAACAGGCGGCGCCCGGGGCATCGGATTAAGCATTGCCCAAGCTTTGGTTAGAGAGGGCGCCAGCGTATTCATCTGCGGCCGCAATCCGGTAACGCTGAAAAAGGCACTGGGCCATCTCCACGCGCTTCGGGACGAGAATGTGGCAGATGGAGCGGTGGCGGATGTTCGCCAGTACGAGGAGTGTCGCCGCGTGGTTCAAGAGGCAGCCACACGATTCGGGCGGCTCGATATCCTGGTGAACAACGCAGGCGTTGGCATTTTCAAGCCCATTGACCAACTGACAGTCGAGGAATGGGATGATGCCATTCAGACAAATCTTTCCGGTGTCTTCTATTGTTGCCGCGAAGCCATTCCGGTCATGCGGCAGGGTGGCTGTGGCCACATCTTCAACATCTCAAGCCTGCTTGGCATCCATGGTGTTGCCGGAGGCTCCGCGTACTGCGCTTCCAAATTCGGCGTAAATGGCCTTGCTGAGGCAATGATGCAAGATGTTCGCTATGATGGCATCCGTGTCAGTACCATCATGCCAGGTAGCGTTGCCACCGATTTTGGAGGCGCAGATGGTAGCAATCTCCATGAATCGTGGAAACTTTAGGGAGAAGATATCGCCCAGGCGGTGGTCGATATCTATCGTTATCCCGGCCTCGCGCTCGTAAGCCGCATTGAGATCCGTCCCTTCCAGCCACCCCGGAAAGCCTGAGCAATCGGTCGACGTTTGAGATCAGCATGTTTAGGCTCGCTGCTATGGAGCGTCAAATTGTGGATCCATCGGAGCGGTCGCAAGAATTGGCGTGCTGGTCATGCACGCGTCGAAGGCAAAGGATGAGGACGTTTTCTTACGCTGAGGGAGAGATATAAGAGTGCCCTTATAGACAGGCGTGACTGGTTCGCACTTGAGAAATCCACGTAGGCGTGACCAGGTAAGAAAGGGATGATCAGTCCGCAGGTGCTCTGGACTGTGAGGTATGACTGTCACAGCGGCAATGACAGACGGATCATTTCATTTCTCTCTCAAGTGTCATAAGCTCTGTGTCATTCTGGAGCAGCGACAGCTCTTGCCGTACAACAAGCCATCGAAGGCGGAGGTACCCAATGAAAAAATCTCAAGAAAATAGCCAGAAGACCAGTCACCGCCAGAGTCTGACACGTCTTCCTGAACTAGCGGACGAGGTGATCAGAAAGAACATCAGCGAGGAGCTTGAGAAGTTAAAGGACGCTCCAACGTGGAAGCGCGAAGCTGGCCGGAGTTCCGAGACTATCGTGAAGTATGCAGAGTTCCGCATCGTCCTCGTACGAATGAAGCCAGGAAGTTACATGAGCCACCACCGCGCCGAAGGGCCGATCTCCGTGCAGGTGATTCTGGGAAAGGTTCGAATACACCTTCCGGACGATCGTATGGAGGACCTTGATCCGGGGGACCTCTTGACACTTGAGCGCTGCCTTGAACACGACGTCGAAGCACTCGAAGAAAGCGCGTTCCTGCTCACCATCGCATGGCCAGAGGTAACGGCCACAGATCATGCGTGACATTCTTCCTTAATCCCAGAAGAGAGCCTGGGGGAGCCTACCAGCGCCGAAGCGATTAACTGCATAGCGCTGACTTCGGTACTGCTCGAAAGAGGTTGGTGCGTTCTGTCGCCGCAGGCACATACCACCCTTCGTGTTGGGCAGAGATTGTTCAGCTCGATTCACCCTTTTGCAAGAGATCGCAGAAGCAGAATCTCCCGAATCCGGCCGGGCTCGTGAGGTGGTTTTGCTCTCAGAAGGTGCAACCGCTGCTGAGAGAGATCTGGTTGCCGAGGCGACGACCTAGCAAGTCAGGATTACCCAATCTCTCGATCCCAGTTTTCCAGTGTCTTCTTAAACTCACTCATGAATTTGCCCGCGTCGGCGCCGTCAATGATGCGGTGGTCGAAGCCGAGGCAGAAGTGCTGCACGGAGCGGATCGCAATGGTGTCGTTGCCCTCGGCGTCGGTAACAACCACTGGTTCCTTTTTCAGGCCGCCAATAGCTAGGATGGCTGCCTCTGGCTGGTTGATGATCGGAGTACCGAACTCTTCGCCGAAAATGCCGGAGTTAGTAAGCGTGAACGTGGAACCCGAGGCCTCGTCGGGCTTGAGACGCTTGGCACGGGCGCGTTCGGCCAGGTCAACGATGGCGCGGGCTATACCCAGGAAGTTTCGCTCCTCGGCCTGCTTAACGACCGGCACGATGAGTCCCCATTCGAGGGCGACAGCAATGCCCAGGTTGATGTTCTCGTGATAGCGGATCGAGCCGCCCTCCAGCGAAGCGTTGACGATTGGAAACTTGCGCAGCGCCTCAACGGCAGCAATGCCGATAAATGGCATGTAAGTAAGCCTGACGCCGTTGCGCTGCTCGTATTTGCCTTTCTCGCGCTCGCGAATCCGCACGATTCGAGTCATGTCTACCTTGTAGACGGTGTGAACGTGCGGGCTGATCTGCGCACTTTCGGCCATGCGCTGGGCGATAATGGCCCGCATCTTGGTGAGCGGCACCAGTGCCCCGGGCAAGGGTGGAATGCCCGATGTTGTCTGATCGGATGGGCGGACCTCGGGCGGAACTGCGGCTTTCTCCGGCGGTCCAGTCGCAGGGGCAGGTTTGGCCGCAGGAGTTTCAGCCGGCGGCGGAGTTGCGGATGGCGCATTCCTGGCATCTTGCTGGCTCAGGTGGCGCAGGATGTCTTCCTTCGTGATGCGCCCCTGCGGACCAGTGCCAGTAACTCGATCAAGATCAATGTTGTTATCTTGGGCGATGCGTCGAACCAGCGGCGACGAATGGATCTTTTTGTTGCTCGATTGACTTTCGCTAGCCGCAGGTGCAGGCTCCGGAGCGGCACTGGCCGCCGACTCTTCCGGTTCGGTTGTTGGCGCAGGTATAGGAGCGATGCCAGCGTCCTCAATTACAGCAACTACAGTGTTAACCTGCACCGTAGC
>Ga0307377_10006292_pt1 | contig 12465 bp, 13 predicted proteins | sample TR3MG_FD_202535 | JGI IMG/M metagenome (GOLD analysis project Ga0307377, IMG submission 202535) | Soil microbial communities from Risofladan, Vaasa, Finland - TR-3 | ecosystem: Environmental > Terrestrial > Soil > Coastal area > Acid sulfate soil | place: Finland: Risofladan, Vaasa | collected...
AGAGGCCTTATTATCAGGATTTTATGAATCTCCCTCCGGTAAACATTATCCTAAAATCCAAATCTTAAAAATAGAAGATTTAATTGATGGTAATAAAAATATAGAACGTCCTTCGAAAGTAGCTAGTAATGATCTAACTTTCAAAAAAGCCAAGAGACATATTTATACTAAGGGTAAACAAGGGGAATTATTGTGAATGCTCCCCGCTGCAAGCAACGGGGCTTCTAAGCTCAAAGAGGAGCTGATCTCTGCATTCCCAGAGCTAAAATATTAAAGGAGGCGTTTAAATCTCGATGAATATGCAAACCACAAACGGGGCATTTATGCCAACGGACGGAAAGGTCTTTTTTGACTATCGTTCCACATTGACTACATCTTTGACTTGTGCCTCTCGGTTCAATTGCTATGACCTTTCTTCCAGCTTCTTCCGCTTTGAAGAAAAGTTGTTGAGCAAATTGAGACCAGGCAACATCAGCAATGCTTTTATTGAGTTTGTGACCAAAAACTTTGGTATGATTGTTCATCATGTTTTTTACTTTAAGTTTTTCAATACAGATGATGCCGAACTTATTAACAATTTTCCTTGCTTCTTGGTGAGTGAAATTATGTCGTCTATTAGCAATTCTTTCGTGAACACGAATGACAACCTTTTTAGCTTTCTTTCTTTCAAGAGAACCGTTCTTTTGTTTAGAGAGTTTTTTTTGAGCCTTGGCAAGTGCTTTTTGTTCAGTTTTAAAAAAACGGGGATTTTCTATTTTCTCTCGAGTGGAGAAAGTAGCAAAAGTTTCAAGACCGACATCAAGACCGACAGCTTTATTGCTTTCCCGCAGAGGCTTGGGCTCATAATTGACAGAAAAACAGACATACCATTTATTAGCTCGCCTTCTAATAGTGCAGGTTTTAATAGTTCCTTCAACAGGATGGTGAAGCTTAATTTTAATAGAACCTATTTTAGAAAGTTTAATCGTATCATTAATTATTTCAAAACCTGTTTGAGGGAAGGTGAAGGAATCATATCTATCCTCACCCTTGAATCTTGGATAACCAGGTTTCTCTTTAGCCTTAACCCTCCTGAAGAAAGCCTTAAAGGCAAGGTCAACTTTTACTGCAACATTTTGCAATGTTTGAGAATAGACATTGGTAAGACCTGCCCTCCCCTGTTTAAGTTTAACAATAGAAACAGCTTGAGAATAATAGTTGAGAGATTTATTTTCCTGTTCGTAGGAATTTTTACGTTCTTCAAGAAAGTAATTATAGAGCCAGCGACATTCGGAAAGCCACTGACTCATTGTAGTAATTTGTTTTTTAGTAGGAAAAAGTCGATATTTATATGTTTTAAGCATATGTATATTATATACCTAACTGACTTAAGAATCAGGTGGCAATTCATTCCCGCAGTAAACTACGGGGTTTTCTTGCCAAAGGTAATATAAAATTAAGGCTTGTTTAGGCAAACAAAAGAAGTTGAACTACATTACTAGAATTAAATACCGAATTAAATAGGGCAAAAAAGCCAGTCGGCCTGGTTTTATCTGCTCTTTTTATTTTTTCAAAAAAAAATTAAAAAAAAGGAGGAGAGGATGAAAAACAAGAAGAGAAGAATATTCGATGCCCTGCTGACCAAGGCCCTGGAGATAGATTATATCAAATTTGTGATCTCGCTTTCCGAGGGCTCTAAGATCCCTAAGGGTTTTCCCAAGGAATATGGAGTAAAGTTATACAATGAAGGGATCCCAGCAAAGGTTTTTAAAGAGGCGCCTCCCGGGCTATTTTCTCCAGAAGAATTAAAACAACTCGAGATAGACTTTGAATCCTGTCTGTCTGTCTTTAGAGGGATGACCGATAGGGCTATCGCGGGGCAGAGACCGACCAAAGAGGATATCAAGATTCTGGAGAAGATTCTATTAGAGAATAGAAGGCTGAAAATAGAGCGCTATTCCAAAGGGAAGAGTCTATATTTTTATCCCTCTTTATATGTGAGCATACCCACGGGTGGGGCACTGGCTTTTTCCTGGGTTTACTGGATATGGATCAAAGATATTACGATAAGGAGGTGTAAAGCCAAGGATTGCAATAAAATTTTTATTCCCATAAGATCAGATCAGGAATATTGCTCAAAGCGTTGTCTCAAAAGAATATGGGCACAAAAAAATATTTTAGAGCGATAAAGACTTGACATTTATCTAAATATAGGTATAATAAGTATATGAAGGAACGAGCCCGCTATCATCCTTTGAACGAGATAAGCGGGCCCGAAACAGAGCCGAAGACCTCATTTTTCCTCGAGCTCTTAATTTATTATATCACATAAAAGGAAAAAAACAATAGAGGGCTTGGCTTCCTGTTAGAAGTCAGGCCTTTTTTATTAGGAGGTAAAGAGGAAAAATGATAGTCAATCCGATTAAAAAGAGGAGAAAAGAGAAGGGGTTAACCCAGGTAGACTTGGCTCTCTTGGTGGGAGTTTCTCAGATATATATTTCTCACTTTGAGACTGGAGGACTTGTCCCTTCTGATATTCACGTTAAAAAGATTACCGAAATTCTGGGCATTGGTCCGGAAACTTTAAATAAGGAACTGCATCAATTTTACGAGGACAGGAAGAGGGAGTTAAAGAAGAGGATGGAGGGGGATCGAGGGAATGCCGAGATATAAATGTAAAGACTGTGGAGCAATTTTGGCATGGCTAGGCAGCAAAAGAAAGTCCAAAATGTAGAAAGATATGCCTATTTTAATCTGACAGGAATTAAGAGCAATTAGAATAAATAATCCAAAAATATACTTTATATTTTAAAAAATAAATTTAAGGAGTAATAGATTACCAATTTTAAAAAGGAGAAAGGAGAAATATTTATATGAGCTTACAAATGTTAATAAACGCAATCCTGCTGGGAGGATTATATGCCTTGATGGGCATAGGCTTCTCCTTGCAGTGGGGTATCAGTGGAATTATTAATTTATCCTATGGAGCAATGGTTATTTTAGGTTCTTATATTTCCCTGGAATTTTTTAATTTATTTCACCTAGACCCTTTTATTAGTATGATAATGTCTGGCGCCATTCTTTTTATAATAGGAGCAGCAATATATCGCACACTTTTACAACCTTTAATTAAGGGTGGAATTGTTTTTACTCTTATTTTAACCTTTGCGGTGAGATTAGTTATAGAAAATATTATATTAAAAGTATGGTCTGCTGATTATCGTACTATACGCCTTAATTATGCTGGCAGTAATTTTCAATTTGGTGATGCCTATATTCCCTTAATAAAATTTTTAGCTTTTTTAGTAGCTGCAGTATTAATTTATTTAACCTATCTTTTTATGACCAATACGAAAACCGGAAAAGGAATTCAGGCGGTTGCCTTAGATAAAGAAGGTGCACAGGCAGTAGGGATGGATGTGGAAAAAATGTATCTAATTAATTTTGCTTTGGGAACCGCTTTAGCAGGATTAGCCGGTTCGCTTTGGGCGAGCATCTATAGTTTTTCTCCTCACCTTTTAGGTCCCATTGTAGGAAAGGTATTTATTATTGCCATACTTGGGGGTTTAGGAAATATCTGGGGCGCAGCTACTGGAGGTTTGCTTTTAGGGATTGCAGAAACTGCGGGGGCAGTATTTGTTGGTTCAGAGTGGCAAGAGGCCATCGGTATGGTAATTATGGTAAGTGTGTTGGTTTGGAGACCTTATGGACTTATGGGGAAAAAGTTTTTTGGTTAATTTAGGAATTAATTGAAAGGGGAGATGTGAAGATAGGTGTGTTCAATAATAAAAAAGTAAATATTTTCTTAATAATAGTCGGAATAATTATATTTATCTTTTTGCCGCGCTTTGTATCAGGTTATTGGGTTAGAGTAATTACTACTATCTTCATGTATGCGGTAATTTCTCAAGGTATTAATCTTATGTCCGGTTATATGGGTTATCTTCCTTTTGGTAATGCCATGTTTTTTGGGGTAGGAGCTTATGTTACTGCCATCGGTATGAGTAAAGGGCTGTCTTTTTTGCTTGTTTTACCCTTAGCTGCCTTAACTGCAATCTTTTTTAGTATTTTATTTGGACTCCCGGTGCTTAGACTTCGGGGTCATTACTTTGCTATCGCTACCATTGGTATGAGTGGAGCACTTTTAGCAGTAGTGCAAAATGCTACGGAGATAACCGGTGGAGCAATGGGGACTACTTTACCCATTATTGATAAGTCACCAGAAGTAACCTATAATTACTTCTATTTAGCTATGTTGGCTTTAATGGTAATTACTAGTCTAACGATATATTTGGTAATCAAATCAAAGTTTGGTTTTGGGATTCGAAGCATAAAAGCTAATGAAGAGGCAGCAAATTCTATGGGAATTAATACTACTTATCATAAAGTAATTGCTTGGGCTATAAGTGCTTTATTTACCAGCATAGCGGGTGCTCTTTATGCCTATTGGATGTCTTTTATTGGTCCTGATGAAGTTTTTGATATCATGATCGCAATTAATACTATTGTTATTATGCTTATTGGAGGAGCGGGCAGTATTTTAGGCCCCATCATTGGTGCATTTGTAATTTCTCTGTTATCCGAGGTAGTTTGGAGTACTTTTCTTGAATATCATCTTGCTGTATTGGGGATTACCATCATTATTATAGTATTCTTTGTTCCTAAAGGAATTACTGGTACTATTGCTGATTTTGTAAAAAAAAGAGAATTAAGACTAAGAAAGAAGGTGAGTGTATAAGGTGGGAGAAAATAATATAATCTTAACCATAAAATCTTTAAGCAAACATTTTGGGGCTTTAAAAGCAGTAGACGAGGTTAGTTTTGAAGTGAAAAGAGGTGAAATATTAGGATTAATTGGACCTAATGGAGCTGGGAAAACAACCATCGCTAATGTGGTTACCGGTACTTATCCAAAAACTTCTGGTAGCGTTATTTTTGGAGATACGGATATAAGTAATTTGAAACCTTATCAGATAGCTCGAAAAGGATTAACCCGTACCTTTCAAGTAGTGAAACCTTTAATAGGAATGACGGTAGAGGAAAATGTATTAGTCGGTTCCCTTTATGGAAGAGATAAGAGAAATACTGATATGAAAAATGCATCTAAAAGAGCCAGAGAAATAATAAAATTAGTAGGCTTGGAGAGTAAAAAAGATTCTTTGGTAAGTGATATCACTTTACCTGATCTAAAAAAAATGGAATTTGCTCGAGTTTTAGCTATGGAACCTGAAATATTATTTTTAGATGAAGTTATGGCCGGTTTGAACCCGGCAGAAGTGGAAGAGGCGAGTATTTTGGTAAAAAGAGTCAGGAGAGAAAAAGAATTAACTATAGTATATATTGAACATATTATGAAAGCGGTAATGGGAATTTCAGATAGAATTGTAGTTTTACATCACGGCAGAAAGATAGTAGAAGGCACCCCTCAAGAAGTAGTGAATAATTCAGCAGTTATTGAAGCTTATTTGGGGAAAAGGTATGCTAAGGAGGTAAATAATGAAGGATAATCTATTATTGAAAGTTTCCAATCTTGATGCAGGTTATGGTGCAATTCAAGTTCTGTGGGATATAAGTTTGGAAGTAAAACAAAAAGAGGTGGTGTGTGTAATCGGGGCAAATGGAGCAGGGAAGAGTACTCTATTAAAGAGTATTGTAGGAATGATTCCCTCTTCTAAAGGTGAAATATTTTATTCAGGAAACAATATCACTAAAGTGGCTTCTCCAGAAAGAATAAAAATGGGACTCGGTTTTGCTCCCGAGGGAAGACATTTATTTTTTGGATTAACCGTAGAAGACAATCTTTTGATGGGTGCTTTTCAAAGAAAGTATAATCAAAGCGTAAAAGAAGATTTAGATTTTGTGTATGCCCTTTTTAAACCGTTAAAAGGATATAGCAGAAAACTTGCCGGGAATTTATCCGGTGGCGAACAGCAGATGTGTGCTATAGGAAGAGCCTTAATGTCCCATCCCACCTTACTTATCATCGATGAACTTTCTTTAGGATTGGCTCCGGTGGTGATAGATGATTTAATCGATATAATAGCTAAATTAAGGAAGGAAAGAGGGATTGGCATATTATTGGTTGAACAAGATGTAAAAGTTGCTTTAGATATAGCAGATAGAGGATATGTGTTAGAGGCAGGAGTGGTATCTATTCATGATAAGGCTGATAAGTTAGCTAATAATGAACATATAAAAGCCGCTTATTTAGGAGTAGCCTAATAATTAAATACAGTTTGAATACTTGGAAAAGTGATTCTTGTAATTGAAATAAAAAAAGAAAAAGAGGGTGATAGATGAAAAAATAAGGAAGTATAGAGGAATAGAAAGCTAATTAAAAATTTGTCTAATTAAATAAAATGGAGGATAAAAAAGTGAAAAAAGTAATTATTATTGCAATGTTAATCAGTATTTTATTGCTTGGCTTAACCGGAATAGTGTCTGCTCAGGAAAATATAATAAAAATTGGAGTAGCAGTTTCTTTAACTGGTAAAATAGCTTATGAGGGAAGATTAGTTAAGGATGGATATGAAGTATGGGAAGATTGGGTCAATAGTCATGGAGGTATTACTGCCGGAGGGATAAATTATAAAGTAAAGATGATTTATTATGATGATGAAAGTACTCCAGTAAGAGGTGCAAAACTTACCGAAATGTTGATAACTCAGAATAAAGTAGATTTTCTATTTGGTCCATTTTCTAGTAGTATTACCTTTGCCACTACGGCCATTGGTGAAAAATATAAAATAATTACCATAGCCCCTGAGGCGAATGCTGTTAATATTTATGAGCGAGGTTATAAATATGTATTTTCAGTTCTTCCACCAGCTCCTATGTTAATGGTACCTATAGCTTATATGGCAGAGAATTTAGATCCTAAACCCAAAACAGTAGCAATTATAGTAGCAAATGATCTGTTCCCATTAAGTTGTGCTGAGGGATTTAGAGATAAGTGTAAAGAATTAGGATTTGAAGTAGTGCTTTTTGAAAAGTACCCTGCGGGTGCCACTGATATATCTACTTTGCTTACTCAAGTTAAAGGCTTAAATCCTGATATTCTTGCTGATGCCGGTTATACTGCAGATAGCTTAATGGTCATTAGACAATGTAAGGAATTAAATGTTAATCCAAAAATTTATGCTTTCTCAGTAGGAGTGATGATTCCCAGTTTTATAGCGGAATTAGGAGCAGATGCTGAATATGCTTTTGAAGGTGAATGGTGGCTGCCAGGTATGAAGAATAGTGATAAAGTATTCGGAACTACCGCAGATTATGTGCAAGCTTGTAAAGATAAATTTGGGCCTGATTATATGCCGGAATATCACGTATCCAGTGCCAGTGCTGCAGGAACCTTACTTCAGTTAGCTATAGAAAAGGCTGATTCGATTGAAACCGAAAAAGTTAGAGAGGCCTTATCTACTCTTGATTTAGAACTTGCTACTTGGCCAGCCATTGCTTTCAATGAAAAAGGACAAAATATTAAATGGCCGCATCCTGTAATACAGGTACAAAATGGCAAGTATGTTATCGTTTACCCTGAATCTTCCCAGGAAAATGCTCCAATTTATCCAGCTCCAGAATGGAAGAAAAGATAAAATAAAATAAATTATGGGGGGTTGTAACTCAGCTACAATCCCCCCATAATCTTGTTATTAATTTTATAATTTGAGAAAAATCTAAGTTATGTCTTGGAAACTAATAAAATTTAAAGAGGATTTTGAAAATGAAATATAGAATTGAGGAAGATTTGCTTGGCAAAAAGAAAATTCCAAATGATGCTTATTACGGGATTCATACTCTGAGAGCTATAGAAAATTTTCCCATAACAGGTTATAAAATGGATAATGAATTAATTAAAGCACTGGGAATAGTTAAAAAAGCAGCAGCCAAAGCAAATATGATGTTCGGTTTGCTCGATGAGAAACGTGCTCAAGCTATAATAAGTGCTGCCCAAGAGGTAATCGATGGCAAGTTTAATGGCGAATTCTTGTTAGACCCAATTCAGGGAGGTGCAGGGACTTCTATAAATATGAATGTAAATGAAGTAATTGCTAATCGAGCCATAGAACTGTACGGGGAAGGAATGCGCGGGGATTATTCTATAATTTCATCCTTAACCCATGTTAATATGTCTCAATCAACCAATGATGTCTTCCCCACCGCTATAAAAATTGCTCTTCTTTCTAAATCTCCTAAGTTGTTAAAAGCCACAGAGAGAGTAGAAAAGGCTTTTAGGGAAAAATCTAAGGAATTTGACCATGTTTTGAAAATGGGGAGGACTCAACTAGAAGATGCTATACCTATAAGATTGGGACAAGAATTTTTAGCCTATGCCAATGCAACTAGGAGAGCGAGGAAAAGAATAGCCCAATCAATTGAAAATTTAAAAATAATAAATCTGGGTGCAACTGCTATAGGAACTAGTCTTAATGCTGATTCTCAGTATATTACTTTTGCAGTTGATAATTTAAGAAAGATTTCTGGGTTTAACTTACGTAATGCAGAAGATTTGATAGATGCGACACAAAATACCGATGTTTATGTAGAAGTGTCTTCGGCCATTAAAGCATGGGCAGTCGTATTATCTAAGATTAGCAATGATTTAAGGATAATGGGATCAGGCCCTAGATGTGGTTTACAGGAGATAAATTTGCCCGAGGTACAGCTAGGGTCTTCGATTATGCCTGGCAAAGTTAATCCCGTTATACCCGAAGCTGTAAATCAAGTTGTTTTTCAGGTTATAGGCAATGATTTAACTATAAATTTAGCTGCGGAAGCTGGACAGTTAGAATTAAATGTGATGGAACCTGTATTAGCATTTAATTTAATGCAAACATTCGATATAATGACCAATGCTCAAAATATATTTGTAGAACGATGCATAAAGGGGATAACTGCTAACGAGGAAAGATGTAAAGAATTTGTAGAAAAAAGCATAGGAATAGTTACCGCTTTAATTCCACATATTGGATATGAGAAAGCATGTTTGGTAGCTAAGGAAGCTTTAAAGAAGGATAAAGCTGTACGAGAGGTTATTTTGGCTCATAAATTTATAGAAGAGGGAAAATTAAATAAAATCCTTAATCCTTATGAAATGACTGAGGGGGGAATTGCTGGGAAAGAATTGTTGAAGAAAAGATAATTATTGTATATTTGAATAGTCTTAGTTGTCCTAGCAATAATTATATATTTAATCAAGAGGGGAGGGAAGTAATGAAAAATCGAGCATTATTATCGGTCCCTGCTCCCCGGTCCGATGGGTCTTTCCCAAGGGGCAGGGCTATTTAAGAGGTATATTTTGAAAATATTGTGCATAAATCCTAATAGTTCGCAAGAAGTAACAGAGGGTATTGAAAAAATTTGTAGAAAATATGCTTTACCAAATACAGAAGTAGAAGTTAAATGTATTAAGGAAGCTCCATCTGGTATAGAAAGTTATTATGATGCTGCTATTTCTGAAAAATATTTATTAAATGAATTTGAAAAATGGAAGGGAGAATATGATAGTTTTATAGTTGCTTGTCATAGTGACATAGGAGTTGATTTACTTAGAGAATTAATTGATAAACCGGTAATAGGCATAGGAGAAGCTTCAATGCTTTTTGCTCTGCCTTTAGGACATAAATTTAGTATACTCTCTTTAAAAAGAAAAAAAATTCCTCAGAAGGAAGATTTAGTAAAAAAATATGGTCTTGAAAATAGGTGTGCATCTATTCGAGCTACTGGATTGGGAGTAATTGCTAATTATAAAGAGAAAAAAGAAAAGCTTATACAAGAGGGAGAAAAGGCAGTAGAAGAAGATGGAGCAGAAGTTTTAATCCTTGGATGTGCAGGAATGGTTGGACTTGATAAAGAAATTGAAAAAATAGTCGGTGTTCCGGTTATTGATGGGGTAGTAAGTGCATTATTGATAATGGAATCACTTATTAGATATGGAGTTAATACAAGCAAGGTGGGAAAATATTTATAAATAAATTTAGAAAAATTCAAATTAATGAGAGCTCCCATTTTGGAGAGATAGATCCAAATCATATCATTTAATGATTAATCTAAAATAGGAAAGGAGATTTAAAATGAAAAAGAAATATTTTTTAATAATTTTGTTTTTAATATTAGCTATATTTTTATCGGGCTGTTTAGAGGCAAAAATTTTAAGTGCTAATGTTGTGATAGAACGTTGGTATCAAAATTATAATGAGTATCTTGGAGAGTGGAGCGATTATATACAAGTTTGGTATAAAATATTTAATACTGGAAATACGAGGATTAGTTATTATAGGGTCTGGTTTACCGCTTTTTGCGAAGATGGGAGCAGTTACCAGGATTGGTCAGGAAGTGGTCTATTTCTTGACGCAGGAGATTATGATTTTAGAACTTGCTTTATGGACATAGGAGAAGGTAAAAGAGTTACCTCTGTTGAGGCTACCGATTGGGAATTAGAATATTGGAACTATCCCGTTCAATAGAGTAGAATTTTGGCGGTCCGGTTTATTCCAATTCCCCGGGTTGCTGATCCCTGCTCTCCGGTCTTAGTATTTCTCCGGGGGGCAGGGTTATAAAAAAACTAATCAGTCGTTAGTTAATAGTGAATAGCCACTAACTATATACGATATCGGATATACTAAATTCCCGCGAAAGCGGGAATATGAAAGGGGGTTTATATGTTTGAGAAAGTAACTACTAAAGAAATTGAGAATATTAAAGAGAGATTAGAAGCAGAGAAAGGAGATAAAAATTTACCATTTCAGAGAAAAGAAGAGGTTATGTCTCTTCTCTATCATTTAGATACTTGGTTAGAAGGAAGAGCTTATCAGGAGCGAGAACATTACCGGGAAGTAATTAAAAGCGAAAGCTAAAGAGGATAGGGGATCCTGGTTATTTATGTAGATTATACAAAAAAATATAAAAAAAGTGCACTGCAGTTTTATGCAATTATACAAAAAAGGCGGTGATTAGTTATGGCCATTAAAAAGTTTATTCTCGAACTTTACCGGGCTATTGCTGATTTTATTTTATATCGTTCATATAAGGGATTTAGGTGGTGACCATAAAGAAATGGCGCTAAAACTAAAGGATTTGGAAGAAACGAGATCTTTCTATAGGGTGGAATTGGAGAAGGAAGATTTAGCAGGGGGAGAAAGAGATTCATTTTTAAAGGCTCTGGGAATTATTGAGGAATGTATTGAGAGAGAAGAAGAAGCCGAGGAAAAAAGAAAGGATAATAAATTTATTGCCTAAGATCAGATAAGGCGGTGTTATAAAAAAATGGGTAAATTAGTAAGCAGTCTTTTTAAACTGGCCAGGGTAGTTAATGATATTTCAAAGGTGGCCTCCGGTGATCCGAAGAAGATTATCGGCAGGAAATTGATTAGAAAAATTTGGTAATAAGGGGGTATTTAAAAAAATGAAAAGAAAATATTTTTTATTGGTCTTGGTTTTAGTATTGTCTACGTTTTTTCTATTCAATATCCTTAATGTTAGTGCAATATTGTATAAAGTATTAGATGAAGAGGGGAAGTTAATACGTTTGACAAATGAACCAGTTTTATCTGTATCCGAAGAAGAAGCAGGTTACACTCTAGACCCGCCAGTTATAAAATCAGAAGGAGAAAATATTCCAGAAACTCAAACTGTTACTACTAGTCAGGATGATTTAGAAGAAGGTAGTGTTGGCAAATGGGTTTGTGATGCAAGAATAGACCCGATAGATGATACTACAATGATAGGATTTGTATTAGAGTGTGAAGGTGCTACTAGCAGAAGTCCAGCATTGGTTCTTAGATGGGATGATGGAGAGACAGAGTTAGTTATAAATTGGAATAATTACCTTAGTGATAATACACGTGTTACTTATAGACTTGATAGTGAAAAAGCAGTAAAAAAAACTTGGATTGGTTCAACAAGTAAAACAGCTACATTTTATTCTCGCAAGTCTAAAGATACCATCAAGTTTATACAGAAACTTATGGAAGCTGATAAATTGGCTGTCCAGATAACACCTTATAATGAAGGGCCAACGACTGCAGTTTTTGATGTCAGGGGACTAAAGAATGCAGTTGAAGAATTTAATGATACCCTTGGTTGGATGAAGGTAGAGGAAGGAAAATAAATAATTAAAGGAAAGGGAGATTAAAGAGAAATGAAAAAGAAATATTTTTTAATAATTTTGTTTTTAATATTAGCTATATTTTTATCAAGTTGTTATTTATTTGAAAATTTGAGTGCCGATGTTGTAATAAATAAGTGGGAACAAGATTATTCCGGCGGAAAGTGGAGCGATCAAGTAAAAGTTTATTATACAATAACTAATACCGGAAATGTCGATATTGGTTACTATAATATTTGGCTTGCTGCTTATTGTGAATATGAAGGCATTTATGAAGATGGAGGCATTTATGAAGACTGGAATACTATTGGGACATTTGTTGGGATAGGAAATTCTAAAGATCGCACTTGTTGGATAACTGTAGGAGAAAATGAAAAAGT
>Ga0307377_10006293_pt1 | contig 12465 bp, 33 predicted proteins | sample TR3MG_FD_202535 | JGI IMG/M metagenome (GOLD analysis project Ga0307377, IMG submission 202535) | Soil microbial communities from Risofladan, Vaasa, Finland - TR-3 | ecosystem: Environmental > Terrestrial > Soil > Coastal area > Acid sulfate soil | place: Finland: Risofladan, Vaasa | collected...
AGAGCTTATACGGGCATTGACTGTCCCATACACCCACATTGAGCCATATCTTATGCAAGACAGAGAACCCTTTGCCTAAAAATATTCTAAACTTCGTCTGTGGAATGGCATACTTTCTTTCTCCACATACGATAAAAGTCTCAACTCCGTTAAAATCAATTTTTTTAATATTGTATAATAATTCGTCTGGTCTGACAGATAAGTCAGCGTCAAGCAGAAGAATATTATTATGTTTAGCAATCATAAGTCCACGTTTAATCGCAAACCCTTTACCGACATTATAGCGAGATGTTAGAATTCTTACATGGTCGTTGCCTTTAAAATAAGAATTTAGTATGTTCAGAGTTTTATCTTTTGACCCATCATCTACAAAGATTAGTTCGTGTACGAACTTATCTTGATGTTCAAAAAAGAATTTCTCCAATCGAAATATTGACTCTGGAAGAATCTTCTCTTCATTATAACATGGTATCACTACCGAAATATTTATTTTTTCCATTTTACAATTAAATGAATCCCCATCGTTATTATTGCCAGATTATAGAATAGGATAGAATATATCCAAATGTGTTGTGACATAAGATATATTGATTTGTAGTCTGGACAGTCATTATATACATTACAGTCTGTAATATCTCTGATATTGATAAAATTTTCATCACAATTATATTCTTCATTTATTTGTGAATAAATTAATGCGTAATTACTTAAAAGGTCAAGATTATGATGTGCGACCATAAAAAGTGCGTTAGCAAGTATGAATAAAAAAAAAGTAGTATAAAGTATTACTGGTGTTGTGTTCATTGTCTTATTCAACTTCTTATATTTATTAATGCCTTTTTTCCAGTTCATAAATCCTCAATCCCCCCTCGTCGTAAATCTTATCTCCATCCAGACCAATCTTATCAGTTATGTAGTAACAGCCATCAAAACAATATATTGTTGAGATGTCTTGAAATACTAATAAGTCATTTATCACAGAGCCACCTGCTGTGAATCTTTCTTTCTTCGTCAGCTTAGTATCAAGAACATTCACAATGTTCCAATCTCTGAAATAATAGTTATATGGTGTAAATGAAAACGGAGTTGAATGAATAAAGATATATTTCGAATCTTTGTCAAGTATATTTTTCATGAAGTCTGATGAATCGTGTAATTCTGTGGGTAAGGTTTCTGGCAACTTTGAAAACGATACGACCATCATTATAATCATTGAACCAAACAACACGACACCGATAAGATGAAATCTTTTGTTTGTCAGATATGTTTCGATGACTTGAGCGATTATTATATACAACGCAAACGAATAGAATAGGAAAAATCTATGATGATACATAGGGTAAATTTGTGAAATTAAAAAGACTAAGACGACAGGAATGAAAAACATCAGATGATAAAAAAGATTATTTTGTTTTTTTATGTAAAACGAGAAAGCCCAGAACAACATAAGAATGAATAAGACTATCAAATGAAATTCAGTAATTGTATCTGATGGAAATATCTGATATGTCAGCGTCGATATAAAACTCAATAGAGTTATATCTTTGAACCACATTGAGTGCATCTTTGGAAGTGTTCTAATAAAATAAATGAAGAGTGGTACTAACCAAATTCCTATTAAAATCAGTGGCTCGACAAAAATCGTGACTAATTTTCGGCTATGTTTGAATGCCAGATATAAAAACTCGACGAGAAGAACAAAAATAGTGAAGTAATGAGTATACAACATAAGAAGTGAAAATAAAACATAGAGATACCCTTTTTCTTTATTAGAAGATTCCAGATAATCTTTGAAATAATATACTTGTGCAATCACGAAAAACATTCCAAGCATATAATTTCTGTATTCTAAACTGTAAAAAATTATTGTTGGTGAGAATGATATAAAAGTTAGTGTTATCATTGTCGTCAGACTATTATGGTTTTTTTTAAGATATTTATATAACATATAGAAGAAAGCAATGTAGCACACCAGACTGAAAGACCTCAACCAGTATTCATTTGTAGATACTTGTTGCCATATTTTTGTAAATATATAGAATAAGGGTGGATGCACATCATTTGAATCAACAATATATTTGATAGGCATCTCCGAGAATTCATAAGTGAACGACGCATCATGCCACATATCATTCGGGACTGTAAGAGTGAAGAGTCTCATCAATATACCGACAGCAAATATGATTAACACAAATTCTTTATTGTATTTACTTATTTTTTTTCCCATAACCAACTCTCCTTTTTATTCGTCAGCGAACAGTTATTAAGCCAGTATTGTTCTTCAGCTTCAGCACAATACTTCTTTACGAATGATAAATCTTCACAACTTCTATACTGAATCATAGTATCAAGACATATATCTTTTATCTTTTCGTTCTGTTTGTGTTCGACAGCCGAAATAATAAGTTGTGAAAGAGATAAAAAAACTAAAATCACAACTGCATAAGTCAGCATGATTTGTTTCTTACTCAGTGCTTTGAATTTCTTTTTCTTCTCCATTTTCAAGTGCTGACGAGCCATGTTTAATTAGTATCTCGACGAATGTTGCAACGACATCAATCTCTGCATTTGTGATATTGGGTAGTTGTGTTCTGATGAATGCCACCCTTTCTTTCTTCTTTGTAAATATCTCTAAATCAATTTTCTTGACGATATCCTTTGCAATCTCTCTATAATCTTCTTTTGCTCCAATCTTTCCATCTCTTATACTTTGAATAAAATTATCTTTTGCAATATTATACATTTTCCAATCTTCATCTTCTTCTGGTAAAACTCTGACATATACTGCTCCAAGAAATTTCTTTGTGAATGGGTCTTGTAAACCTAATCTTGTAATTCTATTTTCATAGTCAATATCCACTGTATGTAAATTCCATTTTGCCACAGATATTTCTTTTTCAGAAGGAGATAGAAAAGCAAGATTGACACCATACTTTCTTGCAGTTTCAGATATTGCTGTCAAGTCAGCAATTATTCTTTGAGAACCCATACCAAATGAAGCAATGGTTTCATCTCTTATCAAGAAAGAATCTCTGGGTACATTTTTCACCCTTTCAATTATTTGTTGGTCATAGAAAACAACATTCTTATGGGAAAATATGTTTGGTGTTAATAATTTTGCAAGAGATATGACGCAGAGACTTTTGCCAGAACCAGAAAGTCCCATAACATTCCAGATAGTATTTTCTTCATGCCTAATATTAGGATTGACAATTTCTTTCATTGATTTGATGAAACCATCTGTGAGATTTTTTCTGAAGATATTGGCAAAAGACCGATGAGATAATAATCTCTGCTTCAATCTTTCCATTGAAATTTCATCTACATGAGGTTTATAATTATATTCCTTACCTTGTATTTTTATTTTACCCATTTTGAATCTTTAAATTTGAATCTTTAAAATATTTTATCCATTTCTTTCTTTTATGATTTGTTCCCGTATGACAACTATGACATAATGTTATAAGATTTAATGGGTCGTTATTTTTTTTATTATAATCAATATGGTGAACATCAAAATCTCTCTGAGACTTATCTTGTTTTTTTCTACAAATAAAACACACATACCTTTCTCTTTCTCTTATGGTTTTTTTTAGGAGATTTGTCCATAATTTTCCATATGGTTCATATGAACTGCCACCATTCCAATTCCCATTCTTCTCCCCTTTTGTTTTCCCAATAAGATTTATTGATATTCTTTTTTTAGTTACTTCACTATGTTTTTTCCCAAGATTTGCTCTTCTTAATTTTTCTGAGAAACCTTTAGGTTTTCGTTTTCCTTTTAATGCCACACTTATTTTTTTCTTTGTCTCTTCAGATACACCATCTTTAAATTGATTTTTTGTAAAATTACTTAATATTTGTTTTGTTTTTTTTGAATGTTTCATACCAGTATTATATTTCCGTCTATTTCTATAATCTTCATCCTGCCATATTAATTTATGTGCTTTTGATATTTTTTCTCTTGTTTTTTGTGACACAATCCGACCCATCATATTTTCAGATTTGTTTTTTCTTTGTTGTACTGTCAATCTTTTGCCTTTATTTCGATTATTTTTTTTATTATATTCATCTGAATTAAATATATCTTTCATTTTTAAGATATATTTCTTAGTAGACCATCTTTTTTTAGAAGCATCAGATATTAATTTTTTTGATACTTTATTATGTTTTGGTATAGATTGTTTTAATCTGTATTCTGGATTCTGCCATAACTTTTTTGTTACAGCACTTTTCCTTTCTCTCTCTTCTATTGAATTATGTTTAGACATCTTTATCTTACCCATCTTCTTATGCCTTCTCTTATCATCACAAATGTTTGTATGAATATCATTGGAAAAGTTATCGCTTTGTAAAATATTAATTTTAACGCAAGAATATTTTGGTTTGTGAGTTTCTGTGTATCTTTATAGAAGTCAAAAAATTCTGGATGTGAATATATCTTGTATGCGTCTGCATAATCTCTGATTATGGCTTTTCTGACTGTCTTCTCTTCGAAATGTTTGTATTCGTGTTCGTACACAATCTTTTTCAGTTGAGGATACTTGTCGAGTCTGCTGTTTAATATAATTATATTTGTATCTAATATGTGCAACCCCATCAACAAATTATCGAATGGAATCTTTATTATCCTTATCTTCTTCTTCATCTTTATCTTCTTCATCTTCTTCTTCTTCCCACTCATCGAGCTTTCGATTTTTCTTTTGTTCTTTATATGATACGTCTGCCATTATAATTCCAACTCTATTCCTTTACTGAATTCTTTTAACAATATTCCTAAAAATCTTTGCAGTCTTTTCTTTATTGCTACTAATTTCTTTTCAAAATCTACATCGTAACTGAAATCTTCTGACGACAAATAATCCATCCCTGTGTATTCGAGAGATGTTTCAATATTATCTTTTATTCGTGATACATACTCTAATCTTCTCATGAAATCGTTATCGTCGAACAGACTATGTAAAAATTTTTGGAACTCTTTTGAATTTGTTTTATTAGATATTTTTTTATCGAGTGCATTTATGACGATGTCGGTTGCTTCGAGCTTGACCATAAGATTGCTTTCAAATACTAACTGCTGAACCACATTCTGTAATGGATTGATACCCTCACCCAAATCAAGCTCCAATTTTTTTACACCCCATACAGATACAATCTTCTCTCTTGAATCCGTAAAAATTTGTTCTGCATTTGTCACATCTCTTCAAGACTTTGAACAGTTGTTTAGGATTCCCTTTCCGTAAATCACTCCAATCTTTTGTCTGTGTTACTTTGCTTTTTTTATTTACCATTTTAAAAATACTTGAGCAGACCTTTCTTCTCCATCCATTTCTTCGTCAGCATAACGATTGTGTAGCCAAGTAGTAGCAGACCCAGTATGAACGACAGCTTTACCCATCCCCAAAACGCAGTTGTATCAACCATCTTCAAACACCTCGTCGACTATATCTTTGTTTGGAAGTTTATCATCCCAACATTCTTCAAATAATTCACAATCGTCTTGGATACATTCATCCCTATCCATATTCTCAAGTTTGGCTGATATAGTTGGGCATTTGATATGTTTCCCATTATTGTAGAGTAACGGACAATTCACCTTTCACTTCCCCCTCTCCCTCAAACGGAGCTTTCTTCACACCAGTCAACAACTCCATATCTGAATAACATAATTTTGTTGTATTGTAGACCCAGAAATTAATCACTGGACTTACCCCATCGGTTGCTTTGTCTTCTGGAAATTTACACATCACATACTCTTTTGTGTATCTGTGGCAGACCATTTGTCCATTTTCACACCAATTGTCGCAACATTCTTTACTGACTCTTGGTGGTACTGCATCCAGAGGGTCGAGTACCAACATTATAGTAATAAACACAGCAAGACACATGAAAAAAATCCAGACAGACTTATCTTTCCAGAAACTTGTTTCTTCAACTTTTTTCTTCTTCATCATCATTATCAACCTCATTATCAATTATCTCATAACCTTCTCCACCACCATCCCAAACTCTGTCGATAAGCTCCTGTTCGACTTGTTTTATCTTATATATTACAAGCCCAATATCTTTCATAGTGGCGTTCATTTCTTCCGATGAATGGTGAACTATTGGTCGACCATCGTCTTCATATACTTCAATGTATAACTTATATTTTGTTTTTTTTGTCATCTTCAGCCACGACATCATTCTTTGTTGTTGTTGGATATACAATATGTTCGATTTCAAATATCTCCCCAGCTTTTAACAGATTGATATATAATTCGTCAAAATTCATTATATGTTTGAGTCTCACCGACAAAAGTTGTTTTGTCATATTGACTCCTTGTCTGTCCAAATCTTTGATAAACTTCAGCACATCTCTTTCTTTTGAAATAATTTTTTTTATCTGTTGAACTTCTTTAACAATCTCATCGACCAATAACAAAGTATTTTTCATTGTTCTGATAGTGGTATCAAGTGCTTGATTAATCAATATCAATTTTCGCTTGATTTGTTCATGGTTTGTCGGTCTCATTTTTTTCACCTTTTAACACTTCTTGGATTTCTTCTACCATATCCAACAATAATAATTTAGTTTGATGTGATTCATCTTTACAATATTTTAACAATATATCATCAATCATATTATGAATGGCTTTAATCTTTTTTGCTTTTGAAAATCCACACTTACATTTTATTTTGCTCATTTTTCACCTACTATTTATGTTTCTTCATAAACCCATTTCTTCTTTTTATAATGCCACATAAAAGTTCCTATTTGTTTATTTTTCTCCATAACATATATGTATGACTTTTTAGTATCATGTATAAAACTTATTTGTTTATTACTCTTGGTCTTGCTCATTTTTCACCTTTCATCACATCCTCGAATGCTTCGTCTATTTTTTCCATAATCCTTTGTTTTACTTTTGGAGTTATTCTTGTCAATAAATGTATATGTCTAAATTCAAATTTCAACCATTCCACCGCAGACCGTTCTTTTAGTTTTGCAAGTTCGATAAACTTGTTTATAACTTCTATATCATCAATTATATCAACCATGTATAGTATATCTTCTTGAGTCCATTTAAGCGGTTCTGGTTTGCTCATTTTCCACCTTTCATAATGTACCATTTATCAATATAATTGTTATTGATATGATTTTCAACACATCCCATAATACACCAATACAAAAAGCAATTACCATTAATTTTAACCATATTGGTAATTGTTTATATGTTATACTTGTTATATTTTCAGTCTTGCTCATTTTTCACCTTTCTCCATCACATCCTCGAATGCTTCATCTAATAAGTCAATGAATTTAGTTATATTTGCGGTCATTTTTCCACTACCTTCTTGAAATAATAATCTATGTTTCAACCATTCCACAGCAGACTTAATTCTATCTTCATGATAACCATATACTGGTTTATTTGTTGTACCATACACACCTATAATACTCTTTTTCCCTTTAAGTGGTTCTGGTTTAGTCTTGCTCATTTTTCACCTTTCTCCATCACATCCTCGAATGCTTCATTTCTATTTCTCCCAAACTTATTTATCCAATCAATTACTTCAGGATGTTTTCCATATTTAGCCAAAAAATCCATTATTTCTCTTAAAACTTCATTATCTTTTTGTTTCAACCATTCCACCGCAGAGCGGACATCTTTAGTTTCTATTATTGGTGTAGTCCATTGAGCATATTTATGTCCAATCATTTCATTAGGTTCTGTATACCAAATCTTTCCATTAAGTGGTTCTGGTTTAGTCTTGCTCATTTTCCACCTTTTAATTTTAACTTCTCTTGTCTGCATACAGGACACATAATAGGAACAAATCTTGTATCACCATACATTTCCCAGAAGTTACACTTCGGACAATAATATCTTTTTCTATTCTTGCTCATTTTCCACCTTTTAACAATTTAATTTCAAAAAACCAACACCAACAATCATCTGGACAAGTCAAATAACTCTCTTTTCTATGTTTTTCAAAATCAATCAAAGTATTCTTTTTCTTGCTCATTTTTCACCATGATATTATATAATAAGGTTCAAACCAACTTACATCAGTAACTTTTCTTATGAATACTTCTAGTGTTTCTGTATTTGTTATTTCAATGTTAATCATATTAACATTCCCTTTTAGAAAATCTTTCAAAACTTCCAATCTTATATCTGATACATTAGAAAATGTTCTGATTGTATTTCTTTTCAGACCGAAATATTCTTTATACCAATAATCCGGTTTTGATTTAAACCTTATAGTCTTGCTCATTTTTCACCTTTCAACCATCTACCAATAAATATCCCAATACATACAAATATTATACAAAACTCTAAAAATACATCAAATACACTATCAAATTCATATAGTAAATGTTCAATTTTGCTCATTTTCCACCTTTTAATATATCTAATATTATTTTTGCTGTAATTACACAAGCAATTACACTTGAATAACTTTTTAATATTTCTTGTTGTTCATCAAAGTTTATATTTTGTTTCATTTTTCACCTTTCTTGAATCTACAACCATGATGGTGTTCTTTTTCAAAAATCACTTGTGTCTTGGAGTGTGACTTATTGATTCTCCATTTTGCTATCCTACATTCTTTACAAACATTTACCATTTTTCTTTCCACACACAACTCTTCCATGTATCATGAGTCTGTGCTGACATATTTTCATACTACTTCTGCAATAATATTTGTATGGAGACATCAACCCTAATTTCTCAGTCTGAATTTTTTCTCTCATTGACTTTCCTCAATATAATTGTGTCATCTTTAACACTGATTTTAATCAAGTCACCTTTCTTGAATCCAGCTTTATCTCTTAATTTTGCTGGTAACATAAATTGACTATTATAATTAAGTCGTTGCATCACAGCACAATCAACACAAACACTCTTTTTTGAAAAACTATTTTTATGTTTAATAAATTTAAATTTATTACATCTCGTACATTTAGTTTTGAGTCTGTCTTTTGAAATCTTCTCATAATTTCTAATCATACCAACCACCAGTTAAAAATTCACGTTCCTCATCTTCAAATGTTACCAATGTTTTTCCTGAGTCGTGAAGTTCGTCAAAACATCTTTCCAAGATTGCTCTGACTGATTCTCTATCCTCTTTGTCTGAGATATCAAACCCAAGTTCCACATAAGATTCTGTTGATGGCATCCCAACATCACTATCACCTAATGAAATTATTGTTGCTTTCATTCTTTCATCTCCTTATTTAGTTCGGCAATCATCTTCCCATGCTCCTTACAGAGCCTTAATCTTCCAACCCAACACTTCCATTGTTTTTTACAAGAGTCAGCTTGACATTGAGTATCCATCATAAATCACCAGTACGTTTGTCTAAGATTTCTTTAATAACTTCATTATCTAAAATATATTCATCCCATTCCGTTGTTTTTGTATTATCAAACCATAACTTATCTATATCTTCCTTTACTTTCTGTATGAAGGTCTTGACATCTTTTGGATGTAAATAAACTCCTTCATCCATTGATGGAATGAATGATTTATCAGCCAAGTTCCAATTATCTTTCTTCACAATCTGGTCAATATCAAGTCCACAAATCGTACAACCAACCTTACCTTTAGTAATCTCAGAACCTTTCTTTCCAAACTCTTCATTTCTAATATGTTCTTCCATGTGTTGTACAAACGTCAATGCTCTTTCTGATGAATCCATTATTTCATCATCTCATCGACTTCTTCCTGTTCTTCTGTCTTTATGGTGTGTACTTCTTCTTCGGCTGAGACTTCTTGGACTGCTTCTGGTTCGATTGGTTTGAGTTCTTCTTGCTTTTCTTCAATGTTTGCTGTTGGTTCTTTCGGTGGCTCTGCAACTTCGATTGTCTCTTCAGGTTCGTCTCTGAGTTCTTCCACGATTGCCCTTGCGATATCATCATCAGATGCCTCTTGCGTCTTGGCACGTTTCTTGTATGGTTTTCGAGGCTTTTTCTCTGGCTTAGGCTCTGGTTTGGCTTTCGGCTCAGGTTCGATTTTAGACACTTCCTTTGGCTTTCTGGTACGTCTCTTCGTTTTAGGTATCTTACCTGCTGTGATTTCTATACTCTCAATTAACTTCTGTCGTTCCTTTGGCAACTTCCAGATACTTTCAAGCATATAGTCAGCAAACGCAATCAGGCTGTCTCTATCAACCACCATAAACGATTCCTTAATCTTCTTTTTTAGTAAATCTTCAATCTTTCCCATTCGTATCATCTCCGTTGTTTTCATAACCACAATCAACACATAAAAAATCCCCTATCCCACCATATAGTTTATTAGATTGACAATTTGGACAAATAAAATCAGTCACACTTCCCCCTCATCTTTTCCTTTGTTTTCAATCTGTTTTTTCTTATCTTCCCCTATTTTATTTTCACTTGTGATTGGTTTCCATGTTTTGATATTGTCGAGATAATTTAAAGCTCCATGAACAGACAGCCTCATATCATCTACTTCTTTGATTTGGTTTGGGTCGCCTATCTGTGCATCTTTGATACTTCCCATATTTTTATATTTTGAGTGGTGTATTGTTTGTTCTGATTGAATTTTATTAATATCGAAGACAGATTGCTCTGACGATGATTTCATTGATGGTGTCCAAGATAGAATTTGTGTTGCATCGATAGGTAATTTTTGTGTTGTTACTACAATTATTTTTTCTTCCCATTTTCCAAATTGTTTTTTCCTTTTATCAAAACAACCGACACAATAATAATTTTGTGACAGTGTTTTATCTATGATTATATTTTCCATTATAGTCGCATATTCAGTTTGTTTATTACAGTAACCACATATAATTGTTCCATCAGTATAATATTTATTCTTTATTTTTGAAAAATATATTTTATGTTTCATACTTGGTATCTCCATTCAGTTGAATTCAAAATTCCTTCTACAAACTTTTCAGCTTTCTCTCTTTCTTTCAAATCCTTATCAAAATATCCTTCAATTATTTGTCTCATTGTCTGCCTGAATTCTTGTTTTTGTAATGGATTGAATCTCAAAAACATATCATACGCTTCTTGAGTAATATTAAATTTTAGTATTGGCATCGTTATATTTCTCCCACATCTTTATCCTTATCTTTTTTCATCAACTCGAATAAATCATCTCCCCGTTCATTGACTGGGACAAATCTAAATACTTCATCACTCAATTTCTCCAAAAGGGTGTTTGCCACAAGATACTTCAAAGCTCCTTTAAGTCTTTGGTCACTTGAATAAAATTGGTAACATTCATCCATTGTTATAACTTCGTTGTGCATAGCAAATTCAAGCAGACTTCTCATCTCTGGACTTTTCATTAGATATTTTGGTATCATCATATTTCCCCATTCATCTCGCTTTTGAGTTTTTTGAATATTTTTATATGAGCTTCGGGATTTCTCAGACCGAATCTCTGTGGATTATCTTTCTTTTTGGTGGGATTCTTTCTAAATTTTGCCAGACCTAATGAACAGAGAAAGCTTATGAATCGCTTATTATCAGTCCAGCTCGACCTTAACTCTTCCCTCATTTTGAAACATTCCCTCATATCCTTATCATAACCCCAATGTCTCTTGAAAGCCATTATATATAATCGTTGGTGATGCTTTGATTTAATAATCCGTCTGACAACCATACAGACCTCTTTTTCATGTAGCTTCATAACATGACCCAACAACAAGTCAATGTCGTCAAGAAACTTCCTATCCTCATTATTCATGAAAAAAGATAACTCACACCAGTATATAATATTTTCCTTTTTACAATGAATATTTTAGAAGACAGCAATGTTTATATATTCTGATTACAATTCTATTTTATGGGTATAAGAATTGAAAACTCTTTTATCCTTATTTGGTGAGCCATTGGAGAGCAGAGACGTATCAGGTTTTAACTTGTCCAAAATAATACTCTGTGGTGTAACTGCATAATGATTTTATTCATTAAGCTTTAGAGCCATCTTCATAGTGGATTTAGCCAGATAAAAACAGGGCAGTGAATGTCCAGACATCTTATTAAGGGACACAAAACATAGGTCAAATAAGAGGTCGACAATCTTAGGTCAAAACAACCTAAATCACTACATAAATCTTAGGTCATTTTGAGGGTTAGCGACCCTAAACTTAGGTCATATAAAAGGTCGACGATTAAGGGACAAAAAAGTGAGGTCAGATAAGAGGTCAAGTATACACATTATGTGCATTAATTTCTTCTTTATAGAGGGGGGTATAAATAATAAAACATATATCATACAAAAACATACCAAACAAAAAAAATAAAAAAGAAAAAAAAACAAATGAAAGGTCGCACACCTTTTAAAACAGAACCTTTAAAAAGAAACTGTGAATTTATCTGAAGTTCGGATGCGAACAAATGAAGTAAAATATCATAGTAAATAAAGGCTGACTAATTATGATATTAAAAAATATCATAAAACTAACTCTTTCTAAAAAGTCAATCTTTCTCT
>Ga0307377_10006295_pt1 | contig 12464 bp, 8 predicted proteins | sample TR3MG_FD_202535 | JGI IMG/M metagenome (GOLD analysis project Ga0307377, IMG submission 202535) | Soil microbial communities from Risofladan, Vaasa, Finland - TR-3 | ecosystem: Environmental > Terrestrial > Soil > Coastal area > Acid sulfate soil | place: Finland: Risofladan, Vaasa | collected...
TAACTTCGTGCTGAAAAAAAGTTGAGTTTGTTATCTTCGTCGTATGACGGTATTATTATCCTACCTTTATAGTCGCCACTCTTACAAAATCCTATTTGATATTTTATTATGTCGCCCCACGTAATGCCCCGCTTATTCAAATACACAGCCGCTCGGCGATAATCTAAATCTTCAAGACTTCCTGTGTAACCCCACATAGATATATACTCAGATGGTAAAGTCAAAATCTTCTTGACCTCTTCATCTTTCTTAGTCGTGTATCGCCTCTCGCCTAATATCTCGCTGAGTTCCGTAAGCTGTTGCGGGGATGCCTTGAATTTCTTGAATAACGACCAATGAGATTTACCTTTTGTGTTGTTGTAATCCTGACAAACCCAACACGCCCACCTGCCAAACTTTTTAGACGATTGATCTACATTTATCGACAACTTTCTCTTATAGTGATTACATTGCGGACAAAAAAATAAAAAATCGCCTTTGTTTCCCTGTTTTTTACTTGAGCCTAAAATGACTTCTATGAGTTGTAATAACCTTGTTTCATTCATATAATGTTATACTCATTTTTTGTTAATTAGTTCCAATAACTTTTCCCATTCTATTACTGCATAAGTCTTTGATCTGTTGCGTTTGAAAATAACTAAGGGAATACGCCCCTCTTTTTTATTAAATTCTGCTTGCTCCATCGCAGACCAGATGTTAATTTTTTCCTGATTCTTACATTCGATATCAAAAGGTATCACATCTTCGGCGGTTGGCGACAATCCTATATCACGCCCACTTTCGCCCATAATTGCTACCTTTATATCACCTTCTCGTAAAGATGTGTAAGTTTCTTGTAATGATTTAGCAACGGCATCTTGTAAACGTCTGCCTTTGGCTTTACAGCTACTCGTTTTCATATAACTATTCCTTTTGTTATTTATACTATTTTAAACTAGAAAAGTTCCATAACTACTTATAAATCAAGTCTCACTACAAAAGTTATAGCAAGATCAGGATCATTGCGTATAGGTTGAGCAGTCTTTCCAACCATTAGCAAATTCAGATTATCATCGTATAGCCCAATTGTCGTAACATAAGACGAAAAATCCGAACTCGATACAAATCCCAATGGATCAGATGTTTGTAATGACCTACTTACTCTTGCACTAGGATTCATTGGCGTATTGAATTCTCCAGCTTTCGCCGTACAATACGCTTCCAACTCATATATTTTCTGTGTCGCTCTAAATTTTACAGTGTAAGTGCTTGAACCAGTTCCGAAATATTGGTATTGTGAACCAGTCGCCGTTATTATCATATTACCATGATCGTAAAAAACATTTCCTACAGTATATAAAGGTTTATTAGCAGCAAAACTTGCGGAATAATCATAATCATAAAGATTCCCTTTTTCATCGTCATATAAAGTAAAAGATTGTGAAACGCCTGCATAAGAAGCGGAAACTTGTTCGAGATGCACAGTTCCAGGTTTTATTCCATCTCCAAATCTCTCTTGTGCAACTGAAACAACAACAGCTCTGTCGCCCAACATTTTATATGTGGAAAAATTGTTTGGCCCAAAATTCTTAAAAGGTTCAAAAAATTTCGTCACGTATGCAGAACCCGCTGAAAAATCCCCACTACCTATTACATGCCCGTTAGCAGTCAATCCAACATCGGATCTGTATACTGATGAACCGGTATAATTAATAATAGTCGTTTCATTATAATATAAATGTTTTATACTATCGTAAAGAGTTCGGGGCGGGATAAAAGAACCACTTATTGCTCCATCATTTATAATATAATACCAACTTCCTGTACGTTGGAACGCACTTCTTACTTGAGCTGCGTCGGTATCATCTTGAGTAAAAATCCATTCTTTATTCGCAACAAATGTACGAAAACTAACATTTTCTGGTGGCAGTTCTTTGTATGCTGACATATCATCACTCTATCCTATTGTTTTTATTAATGCTAATAATCTAATTTGACTTTGATTAAAGCTTCGCGATCAAACGATTTCAATAATGGTGTACTCACTTTAGCGACAGCAAGAAGTTCGTTGGAATCATTGTAAAGACCAATAGTAGTAATATAAGAATGTGGATCACCAATAAATGTAGAAACATTCAATGATCCATCAGATGATGTATAATAAGTTGGATTATTACTAAGATTATATTCTTTATTCTTTACTCTTACAAAATAATGTGCTGAAGTTACTATTTCTTCGTTTCTCGCCGTAAAATATGATCCGGATTCTATCATCTTATATAATTTGCCATGATTGTTAGCAATTGCTGTTGTAGCTGAACCGGAAGAAATAAACCGCCCTAAATGATATTCTAAAGCATGCGGATTGAGAACAATAAATCCTCTGTCAGGATAAAACAATCCCATTCCACCGGCTGGCTCATTAGCTGCCGTAGTTTTAATTGTTGCAGCAGCACCAACATTAAGAGACCCACTGACCACATTATATTTTCTACCACCGAGAGATACCGCTTGGTCAAATTTTTGTCCACTATCATCAATTAATTTTATAGTTTTTTGTACAGCCGGGGAGCTTCCAGATACAATATGTAATTCCCAATTACCGGCATCCATTTTTTGTTTTAAACGAGATCGTTGTATATTTAATACAAAAATATGATCGCTGTCCCAACTATTAGCAAATGAAAAAGTTTCATCTTCAGGATCAAGTAATATATTTCTATATTGAGCATAAATAGCTTTTGTTGGTTCTTTTGATGTGTTTAATGCAGAAATTACTGGATAACCACCTCCATCTTTGTGACCATATGCTAATGCGAATTGAACTTCGCCAGTTGATGCTGCTGAATTATAAATATCATAATACCAATAACCACTACTTGCTGATTGAACACTAGAAGTAAAAAATGTATATAAACTTCCAGTATTTCCAGTCCACATGCCGGCCGTTACACGTCTACTCATATTCAATACTTTGTCATCAGCAGTAAACGGCGTAAATACTTTCATTTCAGTCGTAACTCCCGGATCAGCTGCGATTTCTTGTATAGATCTACTAGTTCCTCTTGCTGCTGGCGTTATTGGAGTCCCGTCAATTTGTTCTGGTGTAGCAGGAACTCCAGCCGCTTCTAATGTCGCTGCTTGTATTGGGGTTAATCGTTTTGCCATTTTATATTCTCCTATTTATTTTTCTTAACTAATAGCTTCCATATCACGTACTCGTATTCTGTCCCTATAAACTGTAACAGGAATAGTCATCGTTGCACCAGTATCATTACCTATTATTGTTAAATTTGTTTTTACAAATGTACTTGTATAAGCAGTAACATCTTTACTAATAAGAGTAAAAGATTTACCAACTTTTACAAGAGATTGATTTAATTCATCATCACGTAAAAATGATGGAATGAGCGGCACAACTGATTGGCCTACCGTAGATTTTACTTGTAAATCGACATAATTAGAATTTTCAACAATAGCAGTATATCCATAAGTATCGGCTTCATAAAATCTTGTCTTCGGTTGAACAAGAACTGTATCACCCACTTTTCCAAGCTGAATTGAGGAAAACCCAATAGAAAGCAACGGCATTTTTGTCGTCTGTTTTGGTAAAGTTACAAGTTTATATCTCATCGTCTGAGTTTCATCAGGTGTAGCTTCAAGCACAGGCATATTTTCTATGATTGTTCCATAATAGTTCGTACCAAGCGGATGATCGGCTTGCCACAAAGAATAATCAACTTCATCATCTGCAAGTGCAAATTTTGTAATATTCAAAGTTCCGCCTCTTGATAAAACTTCTCTGCCTTTTTTAGTTAAAATTGCTTCTACAGTTACGGTACTATTATCCAAGTATCCCATTTTATATCTCCTTATTTTCTTACATTTTTACTTTTTTACTTTTTCTATACCATATATAAATATAAACATTCAAAATATTTACTTTTATTCCACAGTTATTTTAGTTGGCCCTTGATCCGTGGCTTTTAATTTATTTGGATTTGTAAAAGTAATTTCTACCGGTTCTTTTCCATCAAAAGTTGTATTCCTTGTATTCAATGTTCCATTATACCAAACCCTACTTTCTAATTCACGATATTGTAAATACCAATTTCCTGGATATAAATCATATACATAATATGATGAACTATTATATCCTACAACTTGTCTTTTCGTTTGAAAACCACTCGAATTATATGTAGAATTGTCTTGAATCGGCCATATCATATCTATTACTTGTTGTTCTCCGGTATAATAAATAGAAGACGCTTCAAACCCAGTATCCAATTCAGTAACATAAGTTAAATATTCTGCCGATCCACTTGATTGAGTTACTAGTAACCTAGTTTCATAAGTAAGATAATCATTACTAAATGTTGGATATGCTGCTAAATTTATATATGTTTGATAATCATTTCGTTCTTCGTCAAGTGGCATCCATTTTACTTTGTATCTCTCAAGTATATGTGGTTCAATTAATGTTCCAATTACCGGCTTAGCACGCGCAGGAATTAATGATTTTAATTGATCAAAAAATGACTTATCATAATTTTTTATTATTCGTACAAAATCGTTGTTATTAGGTTTATCAATATATTTACTCCAATAAAATCTATTTAATTCATCTAAATCATCATATGTATCAGTAAATTTATCTCGTGGATCACCAATATATCCGAGTAAATCAAGACCGGCATATGTTGCAACAATATCCTTATTTATTGCGTCTTGCGGAGTAAAATATATACCAAGTTTAGGTGAATCTAAAGGTGCTCTATCAAATGATGATTTTTCAACTCTCTTACCAACATTTAATTGCCCATAAGCAAGTTCATTGGCTTCAATTCTTACTTTATTATTAATAAATCTACCAGATCCAAGCAAAGGTGTCAACGCAGCATATTCCTCAACTATTGGATGATAATTTATTTCGCTATCAAAATCGTTTGCCGTTCCTTGAAGTGTACCAGGACCACCAACTGTTGTTTGATTTGGTTTCGTATCAGTTACCGTTGATGTTATTGTGTGATTTGTTGGATCATCAAAAGAATATCTCAATGTTAAATCATAATATGTCCTTGTAGGTGTATTAGAATTATATGATTTCGGCCACCTTACATGATTATTAAATGTTGATTCAGATAAAGCCGTTTGATACAATTTAAATTCTTGCATCGAACCAGTAAATTGTTGACCCCACGTAGGTACATCATCACCACCAATATAAAATGTTGAAACGGTAGAATAATCAGAACCAGTAACAATACTTGCTGAACTTTCCCAAATTATATGATCGCTTTCGGCTTTTTTTGTTACAAGTTCGTGTATCCAACCACCAGAACCACTATAAGTTCTCAACATAAGAGTATTAAATTCGCCATCAAAATATTGATATTGATCTGTCAGAGCACTATTCACACTATCAATAATTTCAAGACGACCATGATTTTCTTTTGCTGTTTTAAGAAGGTTTATAGAAAAATTTTCTGTACAAAACAAAGATTGTGTAACTTTCGTCGTTGGTGCAGCAGCAAAACGGAATTCAATCGTTTGTGGAAATATACTATCGTAATAAGCACTCCACGCACGCGAAACACTTTGACTACCTTCAAAATCTATAGCATATACAAAATCATCAAATATCCAAGCTGATTTATCTTCAAAATTTGGATAATCTCTTGGATCAGGGCCACCGTATTCTCGTATTGTCAACATTGAAGTTGGAATACCATAACAAGCAAGTAATGCTTTAATGGCTCTTGATGTTCCTTTTGTTTTCAATATATAAGGTAAATTATTTAAAAGTCTTCGCCAAATTTCTTTTGAAGCATTCTCACCACTCATATGAACTTCGCCCGACCCGCTAACACTCATAGCCGAACCGGTTGAATATGAACTATAACTGCCTGAATTAGCAAAACCGAATGCGTATTTCCAAAGATCTACATTATCTTGCCCATTTGTTAAATCAAAACCCATTGATTTAGCAACATTAAAAGTTAAATCTTTTGCTAATCCCTCATACAACGATTCATCGCGATTTGAAATTAATGTGAGTTGTTTTATGTATGTATAAAGAATATCAAAATGTTGCCCTATCATATAAATAAAAGTTAAATAATCTTCATTATCTTCTTCTACACTCAAATACACCGGTATATTATTTACAAAACTGTATATGTTATCACGGTCAAACCTTTGCGTAATCGCTAATTGATCATTATACCAGTTTGTTGCTTGAGAAGATGTTAATGGATATAGTTGATAAGGTTCTGTTCTATTTGATTTCGGCCATTCATGTATGTTGTTTACTAAATATGTGTCAGTTGTTATCAGAGATCCTGAATAATATGAACCAGATACATAATATAAATGTCGTTCATACGAATCAAAAGTATTTATTGTTTGTCGTATTTTTGTTCTGAATCCACCAACACTTTGCGAAACATATAATGAACTGGTATAGTTATTTAGTTTTTTTATGTTTTCACTATATTGATCTATAACTTCCATTTTGTATTTGAAGTTTTTCAATCTTTCTTCTGCAGACCCAAAATGTATAAAGTTGTAATAATCACGATAATCTATATTCAAAGCGACATCGCCCATATCAGACGCACTAAAATAATGATCTATGATTTGTTGTGAAGTTGATACTTCAGTAGAAACCAAACTATTCCAAGTTTCAAATCCAGTTCCACGACCAGTCATACCAGCTACTTCTACATCCCAATTAGCTGCTCGTAAATAATAACCAGTTTCTTGTATTTCATCACTACCAAGTAAAAATACTTTTTCTATTACAGAAGGAGTTATTTGACGAGAAACCCAAAGTTGATCTTTTACTTTTATGTCTCTTGGGAGTGGCTCATACAATTTGAATACAATTGAATTTGGAGTTTCAGGATAAGTAATATTATCCTTCTCCCAATTAGTAATTAAATATTGTCGCCCATTTCCGAAATTAAGATAAAAATCACCATGTATAGCAGCTACGTCTTCAAACACAAATCCATTTATCAATGTTACCCAATCATTGAATCCCGCTTTATTCGGCATTTGATCCCAACCAGAATCAATACCCCAAACTTCATTCCATACATCTATATGAACACTATTTATTATTTTTCGTTGTTCATCTTTTGTAAGAATATCTTGTGAATTTTTCTCATAAGCATCTATTGTATCAGCTACTTTTTGAATTGTAGTATCTTTCAATGATACAAAATTGTTATTAATTTGATTTATTGTTTTTATATCATAACCATAAGAAGAATATATTTGACGTTTACTTATTTGTTTCATTCTTTCACTAAAACGACGATTGAATACTATTTTATCAACACCAGGAGAAGAAAAATTAAGGAATTGTTCTGCAAAATCAGCATCTAATCCAAAATCCCCCTTACTAACAGGTAAAACTCTAACTTCTTTTCTTGAAGGTGAAATTTCATCAATAAATACTTTATAGTTTAAAAGATATATTCCAGAACCAAGTTCGTCTCGATAAAAATCATATACTATACGATATTGACCACGTTGAAAATTATTATTTCTTAAATCGTCACCAGGACGCAGAATAAGTTTCGATGGCGAAAATTGATCATATGTTTCATACGGTGGTTGTTTGATTGTCCAAAATAATTGATTATCTTCCATGTCATACACAGAAAATTCAATAGTATCACGACCACTAAGATTATAATTTTCCTCAAAATATTTATCAAAAAATATTAAAGATAAATCTTTTTCTTCAATGTTTTCGCCACGAACGCTACCATTAGCGTTCTTTATATTTTCATAATTTTTAAAATCTTTAATCATGTTATTCTCTTAAACTATAATTTTTGGTGTAATCACAATTAATAAACCCTTTATATCAGCAGTAGCAACAAATTCTACAGAATGTTGCCCCGGCCCAGTTGATATCTGCTCCCTATCATCATTTTGTGCAATAATCCACCATCCTTGTATCATTTCAATATTCGTATCGGGTTCAGTTTCAATCCAAAATCTTATTGTATTTTCAACTTTAACACTTACATTATAAGGATTATTTACATCATCCTTGCCTGCACCAGCTATAATATTTCCCTCAGGATCAGATATATTATAATTAAATTTGATAATCGTATCATCCCGTACGTTCGCAAAACGTCCATCAATAAAATCCTGTTCTTGAATTAGAATGTTTGCCACATCAGTTGTTGTTATCGTCGGCCCTCCCGGCGGAGCTCCCGAAGGAGAATCACCTATATACGCAGCAGCTACAGTAAATATGTTTCTTCTTAAATTCCATGTACTATTGTTTTCGATAAGTTCTCTTTTAACTATTGGTATAGTCACTACACTACTTCTACCTTGTAATAATTCGTATGTTGATGTATCCAATTGATTCTCTTTATCAAAATACCATCCTTGAAATTGTTGTGGGCTGCTAATGTTACTCGTCAATTTAACAAAATAATCATTAGTAGCTATATCTTGTAATATCTCATATCTTATTTCGCCAATTGGACGCTCATATTCCTCAAGTTGGTGATTATCATCACTCCAAATAGCAGTATCAACATTGAGAACGGCATTAGATTCATCTAATGAATTAAGTTTTATACCAATATCGATTTGAGCTGGTATTGCAATTTGAGCACTGTTTACGGTTCTAAATCCACTTTCTCCCGGTAATGGCCCTGTTGGTGTTGTACCAATACTCTCACTAACTATAATTTCTTGAATTGTAATGTTAATATCACTTTCAGCATCAGCAAGTAATCTTCTCATTCTTTCTATTTCTGCTCTTAATTCGGCAGCAGTTTTCGTCTTTGGTACTTTAAATAATTCGTTTATGTTTGTATCAAATACTTTTTGTAATTCGTCATCATCATAATCCCTACGAGCCAAATCAACAGAAATCCATTGAGTAACAAGTTGTTTGTTACTGCCAATGTTATTCGGGTCTTCATATAAAAGAATGTTTCCCATTTCATCACGTTCAGTAGAAATATACCCACCAGATACAGTAAGAAGATTTAATGCCGTCTCCCGCAATTCTTGATTGTTTAATGCGTCTCCATTAATACCCACAGAATTTTGTTGTAATTGTACTTCTTTTATTCGTTTCGCCATATTGTTACCTTATTATTCTGAATGTATAATTTTTATCATAAACAGTTTCTATACTTCCTTTTACTATCTTAAATAATATTCTATATAATCTTTCCGGCTCCATTCCATTGAGATGTAAATTAAAATAACTTCCAGAAGAATCAACAGATATTTGCGTATAAGTTGACCACGGCATTATTTCATCTTCAGTCCAAGCATCACGTACCGCATAATAAGACGAAGAAATGTAATAGGTATCTCGTGTGTATGCCCAACTTTCAGTTACATAAGTTTTTCTTGGATAACGATCTCTTGCATTTACTCTAAATCTTATTTTTGAATCTTGTACATATTCATTTTGTAAGTTATCAAGATAAACAACAAAAGTTTCGCCAGGAACGTTACTCATAAGAGCCGTTGTCGTTGTCGAAGATGAAATAGAACTCGATAAACTTGAACTCACCCAACTATAACTCGCAGTTACGGCAGCATAACTTTGACTTGCATAATATCCACCTACCGTATTATATGTCCACATCGCATCACTGGATGTCAATGACCCACTACTAAAAAATACACTCGCACTTTCATATTCACTTCCTAAACTTGCTGTATAAAAATCAGCTACAGTTCCAACTCGTGAAAGAGTACCACTTATCCACGTTATACTTGCACTTGTCCATGTATCATATGATGCAGTTGAATACACATAACTTAAACTTGAACTGTGATATAAACCAATACTACCAGTATATGAATAAATGGATGAAGTCATCCACGAATAACTCTCACTATACCATGTATTTGTGTCGCCACTTTGTGTGAAATATCCACTACCAGTCCCTATCCCACTTCCAGTATAAAAACTTGATGTCGAATAATAAAGTATAGGATCTGTTGTCGTTGTACTAACATCAGCTGAACTTGAAATACTTGAACTTATACTCGATGTCGTATATGGCGACCAAGAATAATCCTTCCAAACAACTTCTAATCTTGGACGATAAATTGTGTGTGTTTCTTTTGAAAAAAATTGAAGATTTCCTTGATTTAATACACTTTGTTCAGACGCATTATCTCGTTTTATTAAAAATCCAAAATTTTGTATTGAATCACTCAACCAACCTTCAACAATATTTGTTACATCAACGTGTAAATCGGTTGTTTGATAATTAAACGATTGTGAGGCTTGGTATTTTGTCGGTTCTGCTAACGTTCCAGAAAAATAAGCGCCACCAGGGCCACCAGCCGAACCAGATTCCCAAGCACTTCCAGTTACACCGGATATAGTTACTCCATCTCGTGAATTCCAACTTACACCCGTAGTTGTTATTGGATTGTCTCCCCGCTTACCATCACCCATTTGCCATGATTGTGATACAGGATAAACATATACACTATATGTTGCAGGAATCTCTATTGCTTCATCCGTATAAAGATTGAGATAATATTTCATATCGCTACCACTTGTTTCGCCGGTCGCAAGTGATGCAGAAAAAACATCCAAATCAAATTGTATCAAAATACGAGAATTATATGGAGCATCACCTAACGCATGAACCAATATTTTTTGTAATTCGATAATCTGATCCATACCAGAATTTTGATAAATGTTATCCTCATAAAGTGTGGCATCTTTTTCTGGAAATATAAAATAATGCATTATTTATTCTCCAATTGTTTTATTTCTATAAATTCACAACCAAGTTCATTTATAATTTCTTGTTTTCTTCGTTCATCTCGTTCTTTTTGTCGTTCATGAAACGGTTCATAATACTCAATTACTATATTTTTTCTCGGCGAATAACCGTCAACAAAATATCCGCAAACGGTAAACTCGCCGCCATTCTCGGCGTGTTGTAAATCTTTTATACCTAATTCTTTCGCCTTTTGTTCTATAATAGGTATGGCTGAGGAATTATAATTGGGCATAATTTGACCACAACGAGTTTCTATATTTTTCAACGTAGTTAGTCTTATTTTTTTAATAATTTCCGAAGAACAAGCCATTTTATTCATTCGTCTTAAATGTTTTATTTTCCATTTTTTATATTCTATATCATTTTTCTGTTTTTCTAATTCTATAATAGTCATATTCTTACAAATTTTTGTTCTTAATATTTTATTACAATCATTACATATTTTTCTTGGAATAAGATTTCCACAATTTTGCCTAAATGTTTTTATTTCAACGTCGCAATCACGACAATTAGATATAATATATTCTTTTTGTTTTTCTTTATTAATATCAATTCTATGTTGTTTTTTACAATCACCATCACAATATTTTTTATGTCCGATTTGTGATGGTTGACATTCCATTATATTATTACATTTTGAATTTTTACATTTATATTTAATATATTCAACTCGTTTGCCTAATTTTTTCCCCTTTTTAGATAGTGATATATTTTTACAAACATCTTCCCATTTTTTATCTTTCTTAGTTAAACCTTTATTCCATACCATAAAATTACTCATTATAATGCACGCCCTTCTATATCCTTATTTGGATATTTCAACTCAAATATACAAGGATCAAGACTTGGATATACTACTCCATCTTTTGTCGCCGCTTGAATATTATATATATTTCCAGAATATCCACTAGCCGTTAACCACCTGTTTTCCACTTCAGTATTAACGACCGCTTGCACCCCCTCAACTTTAAAAAGCTCAGTTTGAATATCCGCAAGAATAATTGGTTGATTAAATTGCCAGTTGTCTGTTTTAAAAAACGACTTAATCCTATCAATACATCTTAATAAAACTTCTTTTTTATTATAATTTTTAAAAGCAATAATAGAAAATTTCACTGCAACATTTACAATAAACCCATTCTTAATGTTTATCGCGTCGGTTAATATTCTATATTGACCAAGATATACTTTCAAGTTTTCTTTAATCGCACAACTTAATGGTGTAAGTTTTCCATTTTTATCATATCCCAATAAATATAAATTTAAAGCGAGTGGGTTGGGAATTCTCGTGTTATTACCTACTAAATCTTTGCAATCAGGCGACTGACTAAGTTGATCATCCTGCATAATGTATGCTTTCGCTACTCGTCCATATCTCGCCGGCATTGAGTATGCCCTTGTAATGTAATCCTCTTTCGTTACTGCACGAAGTTGTGTTGGAAAATTAGCTAAAGCATTCATTCTTACTTCCTCAACACTCTCTCCATCACGACCACCCGTAGCTGCTTCAGAATTATTACAAGCAATCGAGTTTTTTACTTGTGCTAATGTAGCAGCATTTAAATCATCGTCGTCAATCGTAAATGTTACATCCTTTATTTGTGTTAATTCATCTTGATTTACATTTGATGATAAACCACCGCCAACTACATACCTTACAGTAATAGTTGTGTCCGTTGG
>Ga0307377_10006296_pt1 | contig 12462 bp, 17 predicted proteins | sample TR3MG_FD_202535 | JGI IMG/M metagenome (GOLD analysis project Ga0307377, IMG submission 202535) | Soil microbial communities from Risofladan, Vaasa, Finland - TR-3 | ecosystem: Environmental > Terrestrial > Soil > Coastal area > Acid sulfate soil | place: Finland: Risofladan, Vaasa | collected...
ATCCTTTTAATTCTTCTTCTGAAGGCGGAGAAGCATATTCTTTCCCTTCTGGACCAAATTTTTCTAAGTCTTCATAAATATCAGCTAATTTTTTATTTTTATACCAATTCATTTATAGAAAAACTCCACATCTTTATTGATATCATAATACCATGCTATGCCGGTATCTGGATTATAATAAAATTTATAGTTTTCTGGAAATTGTTCTATTATATTTTTTGTTTCTGGATGGATATCACATAAATTCATAAATTGATTATAATCTATTTCTTGTCCATTTTCAATTAATTGAGCTAATAAAGTGGCATCATCTGCTATTGTTTGTTGAAAAAATGGATCTTCTAATCCATTTATACAATTTCCAACAAATATTTTTTTAGAAAATTTATACCAACTCATTCTGCCCAAACTCCAAATCTTCTTAAAAATTTCTCCATTTTATTACCTATTAAAATTTGTACGGGACCCACATTTCCTTCAGAATAATAATCACCTGGTTCTACGGAGGGGTATCTATTATCTGTTTCTCCCTGCCAATCACCCCAAGGACCAATTTCTTCTTCTGGTCTATGTTCGAACATATCTTCCCCTTCTTTTATAATGACTAACATACCATAACTTTTTAATTCATTAGATGTTACTTCTCCCCAATTTTTATTTAGCATTTTTCCCACCGCATATTCCATAGCATTAACTGCTCTTTGTAGTCCTTGTTTATCTGTAGCATAAGTTACATCAACAGGATCAAACTCAACACCTGCAGCCTCATATTCTCCAGCATAAGAATCAGAAACAAAGTCACCTGTATCAGGAACGAGTCCTATATTTTTTATAGAGTCGTAGTTGTTAATAGAGGTTCCGTGATAAAGGGTTCTGGATTTTGCTTTTTTATACCAACTCATTTTAAATTACCGTTTCTCCTATATATCCACCTTCAGCAGAAAAAGATATTATTTTAATATTATTTCCAAATTCTTTCTTTAATTTATTAATAATAACATTAGGAATATTCCAATACCATTCATAAGGAACTATAATAGATACCTCCATAGTGTTTGGATCATATCTACCTCGGAATTTTTTTTCTTGTGTTCTTTCTAAGCCTTCTTCCATCATATTCTCATGTCCCTCTATATACCATCCTTCTTCTACTTTAAAATTACTACCATCAGGATTACTTATCCATAACATATTTTCATTACCAGATCCAACTCCAGAATGTCCTATATCTCCGTAATTTTTATTTGTTTTTTTATACCAATTCATGTCTATCCATAATTAATTTTTTTAACAGGAAGATTGTTTGTATCAATATAACTAATCATATTTTTTAATCTGTCTATATAACTACTTAATTGACTATAACTTCTTCCTTGATCATACATTGCTGCTTGCCCAGGAATTTTTTCTTCAGTGGGTTTTTGTGTATAAGTATTCATTGTGAAATCATTATCTTCTATATTTTTTATGACGGCTTTTAATTCATCTATATTTAATGTTCCTCCATAGGGATCTAAATTACTCATTCCTTCATTCTGTAATAATTGTATTAGTGCTACACTGTTTGCATTTGCTATATTTATTTCTGGCAATTTTTCTAGATTTGTTGTGTTATTTTCTTCAACTAATACTCTAGCAACATTTATATCTCTTGCACCGGATTTATTTATTTCTAAAAATTTTAATTTAATCAAACCCGTTCTATTACTATTGTATTGGTCTACTATATTTTCTATAATTCCACTTTTTATATTAGGGTTTTTTAAATAAATATTAATTTGTCCAGTAGGAGCAAAAACAGTTCCAGAACTCATATCAGGATCAACATCTTGCCATCCAATACCTAATTTTTGTCCAATTTTCATTTCATAAATTATAAACTTGGACAAATCACTACAAACTTCTAATTTATTCATTGGTTGAGTTATTTTATCAGCCCCTTCAATCCAGAAGGTGACGCTTGACTGTTTGTAAAATGCTTTTTTATACCAATTCATTTTTTCAATTTTCAATATGTATATATTTGAGTGATGTTAGGGAATTTACTGTAAAGTTTATTTATTAAACGAGAAGGAACATTACGGAATGCACTTAATCCTTTTGGAGGAATTATTATGCTTAATTTACCAGTGCTAGATTCATATCTACCTTGGTATGTTCTATTAAAAGAAAAATCTTCATCATTAAAAATATCCCTGAAAGCATTGCTATGAGTTGGGTTTTCTTGGGTTTCTGGAAGAATTTTTAAAATTCCCTCATAATATATCCAAAGATAATTGGTATGAGTATCTTTATCAGTTAAGAGAGAATGACCAATATCTAAATAAGATGGTTTATCCAGTGTTTGTTGAGCTAAGATTAGTTTTTTATACCAGTTCATTTTAATTATAATGGAATATTTGTTTTATGTTAGGAAATTTTTTATAAAGTTTACTTATCAAACTATTAGGTGGTTCTCTCCATGCATTTACTCCGGTACTTGGCTTGGCAAGACTCAAATAACCTGTTACTGGATCAAATCTACCTTTGAATATATAATCACTATCTACGTTTGGCCAGGCTTTGTTGTGATGTTCTTTTTCTTCCTTCTCTTTTTCAACAAGAATTTTACCATCAAAATATATCCACATATATCCCACGTCTTTTTTTTCGTAAGGATTTTTAATATTATGTATATTTCTTCTATAACCCCTATGTCCTATATCAAAATACATAGGTGGCTCTACTGTTTCTTGAGATATAATTATCATTTTATACCAGTTCATAATATTTATTGGCAATTTTTTGTCAAATATCCTCTAAAATTGCCGATAAAAGAATAAATAAGGAAATTTATATGATAACATTTGTTCTTTGTTTATTAATATCTATTCTATTGTCATTTGGTATGTCTGTAGCTTTAGTTGAGAAAGGAAATGAATATCCTATACGTAAATATAAACTTTTATTGAAATTATTTATACATGATCATATTAGTTGGAAGTTCTGTCAAGTTTTAGACTGCACGGTCTGTACTTCGTTTTGGCTCACACTTATTTCTGACTGCATCTTATTTCTTTTATTTTTCCCAGTTTATTTTTTCTGGCCATTTAGTGGTTTTATAACTCTTGGATTTACTTGGGTTATTATTGAATTTTTAAATTCCTTGGATAAAAAACAAGATATTAATATTTTTACGGAAAAATAAATGGTTTATTCTCCTTTTTTAGAAGATTAAAGAGATAAAATAGGGATTATAAAAGGAGAAATGACGTGAAAAAAATATTTTTAATTATTTTATTATTTTTTGTTGGTTGCAAATCTGTTCAACAACCCCATTTTTCTCAAAGTGATTATAATTTAGCAGAAGATATAACTACTGTTTACACAAGCATTTCTGAAACTACAGGTGGAATAAGAGACACTAATAATCAAATTAGAGGAGATGCTGTTACTATTAGAAATTCAGCAGAAACAGTTTCTATTAAAATTCCTGCAGAAAGTGGTGTTAATTCAGAGATAGAAACAATAAAAAATAAATCTGTAGATATTCTTTCTCATACAGATGATATTGCTAAATTAACAGGACAATTAGAATTGGCTCAAGGAAATCTACAGATATCTGTTGCTAAAGTTGACCAAATTAAGAAAAATAATGAATTATTACAGAAAGAAAAAGATGAAGTTATAGTAGAAAATGATAAATTAAAACAAGAAATACAAAATACTCAACAACGTATGTTCAAAGTAACAACCTTCTTATTTCCTATTTGTGCAATTGGAATAGGATTAAGTGCTGCTCTTATCTTTTTCAAACAAATAAAATTTGGTATAGCTGGAATTGTGGCATGTGGGACCACTATCATTGTAGCTATTACTATTAGCAAAATGGCTGCTTATTTGGCTATAGCAGGTGCCATTATCTTATTATTAATTATGGGATTTATTTTATGGCAACTATTTGTTAATCGTAAAACAATTTTTGAGTTAGTAGAAACAGTAGAAGTAGCAAAAGATAATATGCCAGAAGATGCCAAGACAAAAGTTTTTGGAGACAATAAAAATCCAGGTTTAGCAGATAAATTACAAAGTACTGCTACAAAAGCAGTAGTTAAAACAGAAAAAAGTAATCTTGGTAATCTTTGGTCATATGCTAAAGACAAAACACCTTAATTATTTTATCAGATTTTAAGTTTATAAGGTTTCATTCCTTTTGCTTCTCTAACTTTAGCACTAGCAATCCATAGAGTTTTACCGTTAATATCTTCTAGTTCATCATAAAAAGATATTCTATATTTTATAGGAACCATATTGTGCATTTCTAAAAGTTTTTTTTCTAAAGAATGAAAATTTGTACCATGAGTATTGTCTCTGCAAGTATGATATCTTATAAAGTGAGTAATTTCGTGTAGGACATAAGCCGTAAAAAATTCAACCCCTCCTTCTTCATAAGCCCATAAGGGTATAGATATATATCTTGTTTGATATCGAATTCTTCCGCATGTTTTTAAATTCTTAACTTTTACACTATATGGTTCTATATTATATTTTTTACAATAAGTCTTAACTAATTTTTCTGCTATATTTTGTAATTTTTTAAGAGTCATAATAACAAACAATTAGATAGATATCTTAAGGTTATAGTCTTGGGTACTTAGGAGGCATTTCGTTTTTATATATGGCTTTGTTCATCATAGTTGATACCTTGTTAAACTCTTCTTCAGTTGTTCCATCTTTATAGTCCCAATAACGTCCACCATTACGATAATAATTAATTAAAATTGTATCAAGTTTTTGGTATGACATGCCAATTTCTTCTTCGTCTGTTTGCCCTTTCCAAAGATCAGCACTGGGAGCTTTTGTCAAAATATTTTTAGGGATTTCTGGTATTAATTCTGCAATTTTATAAACTTCTGATTTATAAAAATTTCCTAATGGTTCACACGAAACAACGGAATCTCCACCGAGAGTACAATATCCTATATCTAATTCACTTTTATTTCCCGTACCCGCCACAAGATAATTATATTGATTTGCAATAGCAAAAAGCATAGTCATTCTTAATCTTGCTTTAGTATTGGCTTTAGTTAATCTACTAACAGTTTCTCCTCCCTTTTCCATTTCTTTTATAATAGCATTGTAACTATCAATAAGATTAAGAATTCTTAATTCTATTTTTAAATTTTCTGCTAACTTTATAGCATCTTCTTCCATACTTGGATCACTTTGACAAGGAAGATACATTGCTATAAAATTTCTCTTAAAACCAACTGCTTTGCAACATAAGGCTGAAATTACAGCACTGTCAATTCCTCCAGATATACCACATATATATCCACCACACCCGCTACTAACCAAGTAATCTCTCATCCAGGAACTTATATTTTTTATTTCTTTTTGGTAATCCATCTTTTACTTCCTTATACACCTATAGGTATCAGTTTTTTCTTTTCTAATTATTTCAATATCAAAATAATCAGACAATAAGTATTTGAATTCTTGTTCGTTTATCCACCTAAACTCTGTAATATGAGGTTTATATCCTTCTCTTATTTGAATATGATGGACCATATTATCAAGAAGATAACTAATTTCGACAAATTTATTATTGTCTATATTATATTCTTTTATTTTTGGTTTTTCAGACGGTTTTGAGTTAAAGGTGTTGAAAATAAAAATTCCTCCTTTTTTGAAACTTTCAAATAATAAGATGGCAGATTCATTATTAAGCCAATAATTAATGGATTGTCTACAAAAACCAATATCAAATTGTCTCCACTTTTGTACTGTTAACATCATTCTAAAACTACTTTCAACATCATCTATATATAATCGTATTCCTCCTGGACTAAAGAAATTATCTTGACCAAGGAATTTAGATGGTATCATTTTTATTTCTTGGTCGATCATGTAGCAATGAGAAGCACCCCGTTTTAAAGCTTCTTCCGTGGCTGCTCCATTGCCACAACAAATATCTAAAAATGATTTTCCTTTATAATCTTCTACCAAATCCATCATTTTAAATAAATTATCTAGATTAATATATTTTTGATATATTTTTTCATATTCTTTATAAGATGGATATCTCATATTAATAATTCTCCATTTTCATTATAGCTTAAAATACACCCATGCCCTTCTATATTAAAAGATGGGTTTTTTATATCATATCTATCACTATCTTTGTCTGTTCCGGGAGTAGCATATTTTAGTGTCGTTAAATCATTTCTTTGATGATGAAAATGTAGTATTTTTTTAACATTACTAAATTGTCTAAAAATATAATGAAATAAAGGAGCATTTAAAGAAGCTTTTTTAGTTGTCATACAAAAAACTTCTTTTTTATCATGTTTTACAGTATCTACAAAAGCAATATCATCTATTTTATTTTTACCTCTTGCCGTAGTAACAAAACCGAAACATTCAGGTTCTCCGAATTTTAAAGCAGCAGAACCAAAAATATATCCTTCATCTGTTTTTATAAAAGAGTTTTTATTTTCTTTAATGATATTTTTTATATCTTTTTCTGCTTTTTTCATAACATCGTTTTTATAATTTTCTGGTCTCACGATAGTTTTGTAATATTTTTCATCTATTCTATCTAATATCCATTTCATAATTTCATTGTTATCGGGTAGAGGGTGAACTCCTCTTTCTTTAGTAACAGCATATTTTTGAGTAAGATTTTTAGCATCATTAGCAAATACTGTTACTGCTTTAGATTCAAGAAGGACTCCATAAGCCGCTCTTATTAATTCTTGATTATCAACTCCTGAAAGGAGTTTAAATCCGAATAAATGAGTCTTAGGATTAACTTCTTTTACTTTGTCAATAACTCTGGGAGCAATAGTAAAATCAATAGGAATAATATCTCCTGGTTTATAATTGTGACTAGGAAATTTTCCTTCTATTTTTTTTGCGGGAATAAGATTAACTACAGCAGCACCAAGAATTACAGCATCCATTTCTGGGGCAAGACTTAATACTTGTTCCATGTAATCTTCTAATCCTTTGTGGTGCCATACACGACAATAAGGATTTAAAATACTATTTTCAAATTCATCCCATGGTGGTTGTTTAGAGTCTTTTGAGCAAAGATAAGTAACCTCTACTTCTCGATCACTAGATATTGTTTCTTCACTCATTTTGACAAATTTTCCTGCTAAATCTGCTATTAATCCACCTTTAAAACGGTTCGTAATAATTTTGACTGAATCTAGGTTTGCATGAACTGGCCCGCCTGTGATTAAAATTCTTTTCATAATTTTACTTCCTTTATTTTATAAGGTTTCATTCCTTTTGCTTCTCTAACTTTAGCACTAGCAATCCATAGGGTTTTCCCGTTAACATCTTCTAATTCATCATAAAAAGATCTTCTATATTTTACAGGAACCAAACCGTGCATTTTTAAAAGTTTTTTTTCTAAACGATGAAAATTTTCACCATGAGTATTTTCTCTGCAAGTATGATATCTTATAAAGTGAGTAATTTCGTGTAGGACATAAGCAATAAAGTAATGAACACCTCCTTGTTCATAAGCCCATAAGGGTATAGATATAAATCTTGTTTTATATCTAATTCTGCCGCACGTTTTCAAATTTTTAACTTTTACACTATATGGTTCTATATTATATTTTTTACAATAAGTATTAACTAATTTTTCTGCTATATTTTGTAATTTTTTAATAGTCATTGTTATATTTTTCTATTTCTGTATATCTATATACGGTTGGATATTCTTTAATAATTCCAGCTCTAACACAGACATTCATTTCCCAACAATCTCCTTTTTTATGTCTTCCTCCATCAGAAACTATTTTTTCGGCTTCTTCTATAGTTTTTACGAAACCCACAGGACTATACCCGTAAGCATCTCTATTTTCTAAATTATCTATCCAAGTTTTTTCTATTAAGTAAATTTTATCCATTGTATTCTTTCCATTCTTCAAGTGCTATTCTACTAACTTCTCTAACAATTGGTTCAGTTTCTGCTTCATACAAACCAGAACAACTAAAACTATTTGCTTCAAGCAAATAATATTTATCATCAGATTTACAAATATCCAAGGTATAAGCTCTATCTGGTTGCCAATCTGTTTTTGCTATTTCTTCTGCAAAATAAAATGCATCAATATTTATTTCTCTTTTTAATTTTAATAGATCATCTTTTCTATACTGACTAAATGCTATTACTTTTTTTTCAACTACAATACATCTCCATTCCGCAAATATTTTTTTAGGAGAGGAAATAACAGCAATAATTTGGTCTAAATCCATTTCAGCATAATTTGCAAATAATTCAAATTCTTTTTCTAATCTGTCATATTTAACAAGTTGTCCTGTAAATGTTTTTGCTGCAGAATTAGGACGAATAAAAATACTTTCTTCTACCCCAAAATTATTAAAAATATGTTCTTTTTGTCTTAATATATCCATCATTGGAAGCATTATATAATTTTTGTTTAAAAGATATTTTGCCCAATAGGAATAATAGATATTACAATAAAGATTTTTAAAATTACAATAAACGCCTGGTATCCAACCCTTTTGTTTTTGTAATTTTCTAGCAAGATTTAAGGAACCATAAAATACTACACAATCATCATTATCAAATATATTATAGTCTAGTTTTTTGTATATATTATTTTTGACAGTTTTTACAATCATTCCCTGTTTGGTAATTTCATGTATTAATGATTGTAAAGAATCATCGTATATTACCCATTTAACATCTTCTTCTATTAACCATTTAACGTTCATTTTAATGTATTTTCAACTATCCATTATTATACTGCATTAGGGCTATATTATAAAGCAATAAATTATAATGCTGGAAAATTTCATAATTACTATATTTTGGGAATAATTTAATAAAAAGAGCATATATTGTGAATATTTTATTCTAAAAAATATTTTTAAAAATTTCCCATATATTATAATTTTACTCATATTAATTCACTTATCAATATTATTCGAAATAAAAAGAAGGATTATCAGGCATATTCCCGTATATAGTAAATAGGAGATATAAAATGTCAAAAAGAAAAATGAGAAGAACAGAGATGTACATAACAAATATTCAACATAAAACAATAAAAAAAGAAGCAGAAAAAAGAGAAATAACATTTTCTGAAATGACAAGAAAAATTATAGATTATTATTTAGATAGGGAGAAAAATGGGGAAAAAATACACTCTTGAACAGGTTCAACAGATATTTAAAGAAAATGGATGTGAACTATTAGAAGAAGAATATAAAAATAACAAAACAAAAATGTCATACAAATGTAAATGTAAAAATGTTAGTGAAATTAGTTTATCAAATTTTCTTAAGGGTAAAAGATGCAACATTTGTGGGAAAAACAAAAAATACACATTAGAATATGTAAAACAATATTTTAAAAATCGGGGATGTGATCTATTAGAAAAAACATATAAAAATAGAAGTACTAAAATGTTATACAAGTGTGCTTGCGGAAATATAAGTAAAATAAGTTTCTCCTCTTTTTTATTCGGTAGTTATTGCCGGGAATGCAAAAAAATAAGAGCAAGAAAAAGGCTACAACATTCTTATAGTTATGTCAAAAATTATTTTAATAAATATGGTTGTAAACTGATGGAAAAAGAATATATTAATAATATCACTTTAATGAAATATAAATGTAAGTGTGGAAAAATTTCTAAAAGTAATTTTGCTAATTTCAGAAAAAGTAAAAGATGTCAAAGTTGTGCTGGAAATAAAAAATATTCTTTTAAAGAAGTGAAAAAATATTTTAAATATCATAATTGTGAATTATTAGAAAATACATATATAAATTGTGATATGCCCATAAAATATAAGTGTTTATGCGGAAATACAAGTATTACAAGGTTTTGTATTTTTAAACAAGGACATAGGTGCAAAAAGTGTGGAAATGAACGTACAGGAGAGAAAAACAGAGGAGAGAATAGTCCTAATTGGAACCCAAATCTAACTAATGAAGATAGATTACTTCAGAGATCACGATTGTCAAATACTATATATAAAAAATGGAGAAATTCTGTTTTTAAAAGAGACAATTATATATGTTGCAAATGTAATGCAAGGGGAGGATTACTTAATGCACATCACATTTTAAATTTTTCGAGTAATCCTGGCTTAAGAACTAAAATTAAAAACGGAGTGACTTTTTGTAAAAAATGTCACATTAAGTTTCATAGCAAATTTGGTATAAAAAATAATAGTTTACAACAAATCAATATGTTTTGTAATAATTAATTTAAATGTTTATGTATAATCCATTTCATGGTTTCAATACTTTTCTTGTTCCCAGTTTCTTTACCGTCATCGTCGCTGATTTTGCAAACAGGAAAATTATTGATGCTATGAAGTTTTATTACCATATTTAATGGAGGAGATTCTGGACCAAAATTACCAGTGAAAAATGTTCCAATACCAAAAGAACATTGAATTTTATCATCACAATATTCTTTTATTTTAATGGCTTTTTCTACATTAAGAGAGTCACTAAATATAATTATTTTTGACAAAGGATTAATTCTTAATTTTTTATAGTGAGATACCATTTTATCTGTGAATTCAAACGGATCTCCGGAATCTTGTCTCACACCTTGGTACAATGATGATAGTTCTTTATTGAAGTCCAATAAAAACATGTCGGTGCCAATTGTGTCTGCAAGTGCTATCCCAAGAGAAGAGCCTTTATAAACTTCTTTCCATTTTTGCATTGCATAATAATTACAATGATTAATACTTTCTAAACTTTGCATTCCCATCACTATTTCATGTGCCATAGTACCTTTTGGTTTTAATCCATATATTCTAGCAAAATGTACATTGCTGGTTCCCGAGAAAGTACTTTGAGAGTTTTTATATCGTTCAAATGTTTCTATTAAAAGTTTTTGAATTCTATAACTTCGTCGTCTTCTGGTTCCAAAATCAGCAAAATTACATCCGTTCTTTGTTAAGGCATCTATTTTTTCCCATGCTTTTTTTCTTTGTTCTTCTAAAATTACCTTAGAGTTATAATCAGTACTTTCTTGAGTCTGATAATATAATTCACTAATTATAGCCATAAGAGGAACTTCAAATAAAATTGTCTCAAGCCATGGGCCTTTGATTACTAACTCAAAACCATCTTCGGTCCCTGCTCCTGTTTTAATTTCTATTTGATAACTTTTAAACCGGAAATTTTTTAAATAATTGATATAACCTTTTCCTAAATATGGGCAATTTTTTGTCAAAAAGTCTTCTTCGGCATCTGTTAATTTTAAATAAGTTAAATTAGTAATTTCTTCTTTTAATCTCTTTATAAAAATGGGATCTCCAAAATCATGTCTTCCTCGATTAATAAACCTATATTCAGCAATAGCATCAGGAAATAAGTCTAACACAAATTTCTGCATTGAAAACTTATAAAGATCTGAATCTAATATGCTTTTAATTATCCAATTTGGTTCAGAAATTAACATTATTTTATTCCTTCCATTTGTTATTCCTTTATTTACAAGGGTTTACGTATTTTACAGCCATTTTTGCCACTTTTCAACACTTTTCTATACATATATAAGAAAAGGTATAATGCTGGAAAATTAGTAATTTAACTTATAAAGCAATTCTTAGTAGTTGAAAAGTGAAAAATTTTTTTTTAAAATAAATCTGTAATTAAATATTTATGACTTATGGAGTTAATATGAAAAATGACATATCTGATTTGTGGAAAAAATATAAAGAATTAAATGATGTTGAACATAAAAATCAATTAATAGAATACTATTTTCAGTTAGTACAAAAAATCTCATATAAGGTTGCTAAGAGAATTGGTTGGAAATTACAGCCAGAGGAATTAGCTTCCTATGGAGTGGACGGATTATATTCAGCCATAGAAAAATATGATTTGAGCAGAGGTATTAAATTTGAGACATATGCTGGTGGAAGAATTTGGGGTGCGATGATAGATGAATTACGAAGACAAGATCAAGTTCCAAGAACAGTTAGAATTAATACAACAAAATTTCTAAATAAAAAACATGAGTTAGAGTCTGCACAAGGTATGTTTGTTACTGATGATGAAGTAGCAAAGGCAATAGGACTAGATGTTTCGGAATTCAATCTATCTAATCATAAATATAAAGCCGTAACCTTTTCTAGCTTAAATGCTACTGTTGCTAATAATGAAGAAATAAAAGAGTCTTTGAATACAAATATGATAGATGAACAAGCTTGTTGTCCAGAAGGACATCTTCTTAGACGAGAATTTTTAAGCAAATTGATTGGTAAAGATTTTACTAAACTTGAGAAAAAAATTATTTATTATTATTTTTACAAAAAATATACAATGGAGAACATAGCTCAAGTTGTTGGTCTTTCTGAATCGAGAATAAGCCAGGTATATAAAGATATTGCAGAAAGATTACGAGATAAAATAAGAAGAAATCCAAATTATTTTGACGATGATATTTATAAAGTAATTTCAATGTGTTC
>Ga0307377_10006298_pt1 | contig 12462 bp, 11 predicted proteins | sample TR3MG_FD_202535 | JGI IMG/M metagenome (GOLD analysis project Ga0307377, IMG submission 202535) | Soil microbial communities from Risofladan, Vaasa, Finland - TR-3 | ecosystem: Environmental > Terrestrial > Soil > Coastal area > Acid sulfate soil | place: Finland: Risofladan, Vaasa | collected...
CGCTACGGGACGCGGGAGGACTTGGAGAGGGAGATGGCTGAGGACGATTGAGCTACCGTTGCCACTGATCCGACGAGTAGGTAGACTCGTAGCAGGCGATACGGGTTGCATAGACGCTCCCGGCGCTGAGGATGATTAGTGGACGCCATCAGTTCGTACGACGCAGGTCTATGGCCTGTCAGGTACACGGCTCACGAGCGCACGTCGCTCCACGTGCAGTCGAAGAACGACCGGCGTAACGTTCCCCTGAAGTGGTACTGGCGCTTCCTGACCGACGAGGACGTTGGTGGGGCTGCGCCTGACGACACGTACTACGAGACGCTCGACTTGGAGCGGAAGTACGTGGGACCCACTGGCATCCACATCGTGGTGGACGACACCGGCAAGACCAAGGGGAGGAAGAAGGGCACCACAGAGACCAGCGGCACCTTCCCGGTGTTCATCAGCCGTGCGGAGTGCATCCGGTTGGGCCACGTGTTCGATACGAAGGACGACCGCGAGGCTACGCTAGCCACGGAGGAGCAGGGAGGCCACGATGATGGCCCCTATGCCGTCGCTGAGCCGTTCTTCGTGCCCCGAGCGGGCGATGTGTTCATGTTTCGGCGCAAACTGCACCGGATCTTGCAGATGTCCCCCGATTTTGAGCAGAGCCTTGGCCCACAAGGCAACACGATGGCCTGGAAGGGCACTGCTGAGCTATTCGTGATGGATGCGAGCTTCCCCGAGGTGCTGCGCGAGCAGCTTGTGCCTCCTACGAGCGATCCAGTCGTGCCACGCACCGATGGATCGGTTCAGAGGGACGTGCAATGGCCGGGTTGAACACGGTTCGCACGCGCGATGGCGTTCAGGTGGTCACCCGCACCGGACCAGACGGTCGTGAGCGCGTCGAATCGTTCCACATCAAGATGTTTGAGCAGCTACATGCCGCTGGACTCGTGCAAATCCGCATCTTGGCGGAGGAGTCCAGGGAGTTGTTGCTGGACAAGCTATACAATCAGCGCCCGCAGGCCCCCGGATCGGTGGTGGAGGCTCGTCCTCGTCCCTTGCGGCGTGCCGACATCCCCATCGCACTGCGCCGACCGGCGAATCTGAGCCGTTTGGCTGACAGAACGGTCAAGGACAAGGCAGCAGCGGGTCAGGATGGGCGAAAGCTCGTCAAGACCGGCGCGTACACTTACGGCATCGAGGTGTTCAAGGGCACGAAGGGCGGCGAGGTCTACTACACTGTCCGCCCAAAGCCAGGACCGCACCCTGAGCGCGGCATTCCGCACCGTGTGTTGGCTGCCATGCACGAGTTCGGCACTTCTACGATGCCCAAACGCCCGCATTGGGGCCCCGTGCTGCGCACCGTCAAACGTGTTCTGCAAGAGCGAGGCACTGAGGTGCGTGCGGTGGCGTTGCGCACCGCTATCAGGGAGGTGGGGTAGGTGTACCTCCCTGTGATGAGTCCTCTGCGCGACTTCTTCAGCACTGCTCAGTGGAATGGGCAGGCTGTGCCCACCGTGTTCGGTGAGCCCGACCGCGCACACACCGAGATCGCGCGCATCACCAAGAGCAGGATGCAAGGCAAGCTCACGCGGCAGCAGGTTGAGGACAGCCCGACGCCGGTTCCCTTCATGTCCATCTGGCGGGCCTTTCCGACCTACGATCCTGCGCGTAGTAGCCGCGCGGTGATCCGTGGAATAAGTGTGAACAGGCGCTCGGGCACTGCGCTCAAGATGCGGTTCCCACGCCCTATGCAGGCAGAGGTCCAGGTGGACCTGTGGTGTGGAGTAGGTGGGGGGAAGATCGCGGAGGTAGTCTCGACGCAGATCGAGATGATGTTCCCAAACGAGTCGATCTACCTTCCCATCGACTGGACGCTGTCGAAGTGGTACAAGCCACCGTTCGACGTGTTTGAACACGCCAAGGTCTACGGCCAGACGCGCGGGCACCTCGTGCAGACGAGCGGCTGGAGTGACAACACCAATCTGGAGTTCGCGGAGGGCGGCAAGGAAGTTCGCCTTACGTGGTCGGGACGCTACGACTTCTACATCCCTTATCGGGCTGAAGAAGGTAGGATCGTCCGCGACTTGACATTCGACATCTTCGATGAGTTGACTGGCGACTTGCTGGAGACTCTCAACACGGGCTTGGAGGACTGAGCATGGTTGCTCCGCAGATCAGCTTTCGCGTAACCGACCTGACGCTCTACGCGCCCCGGACCACCAACGCCATCATGGGGTTGGTGTCTCCGGCATCGAAGGGCCCTATCAACGTCCTTCAGGACTTCACCGACTCGGGCAACTACGTTGCTCAGGTTGGCAAGCCGGTGGACAGGCACTACGGAACGCGCGCCGGGCTGCGCTACCTCAAGAGAGGCAACTCGCTCAAGTCTGTTCGCATCGCCGGGACCAACGCGACCGAGGCGCTGCTCACTGTCTACGCGGCGGACGGCATCACGCCGATTCTCAACTTCACGGCGAGCAGCAAGGGCACGTGGGCCAACGCGGGTGGGTTGGCTGTCGCCATCACCTACAACGGCACCGCGAGCTACAACGTCCAGGTCTACGAGGACGGGCAGCCGACCAACGAGACGTTCATCGGGGTCAACAACGGAATCATCGAGACCAGGATCAACAACGACTCCACTCGGATGACGGTGCGACTCGCTTCCGGCGCTGGTGCCACCTTCCCCGCCGAGACGCGCAACCCGGTGACGGGTGCGCTCGACCCGGCGCGTTTCGCTGGTGGTGACGACGGCGCGTTCGCGAAGTCGGACAGCGCATCCTCCTCGACGGCTGGCGTGGCTGGTCGTCGCTTCTTCGGCAAGCTCGACAGCGTCGCGGGCTCGCGGGAGTTCGTTCCGCTCCTGACCATCGATGCTGCGCTCGCTGGTCAGACCATCGCGTATGGCAGCCTTGGTCAGCCCGCCGTGCCGGGCACCGTGACCATCCGTGCGCAGACCACGGCTGGCCCTGCCTACGTCGAGTTGTCCGACGACGACGACTTGAGCTACGGTCCTGGTGGTGCTGGCGTCGGCATCCTGACTGGCGCGGCTGGTGTACTCGGTTACGTGGACTACCGCACCGGCAACTTCGGCATCAACATCCTGGCGAGCGGCTCGACCTTCTTCGCTACCGGCAGCATCGACGGCCTGTTCGTCAAGGCCACTGCTGAGTCGGTCGGAGCCACCGCGCAGGGTCTCGGCGTTTACGCGGGCAACCTCTCCAACTTCAAGCTCGCTCCGGGCTTCTTCAACGCGAACAAGGCCGTCATCACCGTTCCCATCTCGGAGACGGTCGGTGATGCTGCACTCGGTTCCGCTGGCGAGACGAGCGCGACGGCGACGCTCAAGACGCTGGCGGGCTGGATCGTGCCTGGAACCATCGTCCTCACTCCGAGCCACCCGACCGACGCGGTGCCGCCTCCGGTCTATGACAACGGACTCGGCGGCTGGCGCACTGCTCCCATCGGGCAGCCTGGCACGGCTGTGGCTGGCGCGATCAACTACCGCACTGGAGTGTGGTCGGTCACCACGTGGGACCCAATCGGCGCCGTGTCGTTCCCTGGTGTGACGGCGGCGCAGATCCTCGCCGCGTACGACATCCAGATCATCAACATGGGCGGTGGCGCTGTTCCCGGAGACGTGAACAGCTACAAGACGCAGATCGTGCAGCCGTCCGACGCGGGTGGTGACGCACTGGCTGCGGACACGGACGCTGGCGCCGCGCGCATCGTGGGCCCGATCAGCCCCGGCAGCGTGGTGCTCACGATCAGTGACGTGAGCGGTTCGCCCGAGACCTACTACGACGACGGCATCGGCGGGTGGCTCGACGCGCCTCGTGGAAGCTCGCGCGCCGCTGCGGCGGCTGGTGGTGCCATCGACTACGTCACGGGTGAGTGGAGCATCACGGCGAGTGCGGCTATCACCGCCACCGCGCAGATCAGCGCCTCCTACACGTCGTCTCCGTTCGACCAGGCGCGGCGTGGTCTGCGCGGTACCGGCCCACAGTTCGTGGCCAACCTCACAGCCAACGCGGCTGGGATGAACTTGTCGCCCCCCGCGCTGGTCAACGAGTTCAACGGTCCCAACTTCCTCGACCACACCACGGGTGAGTTCGGCATCGCGCTTGACTTGGTGACGGTCGGCGCCAACACGTTCAACGTTCGAGACAACGGGACCATCACTGCGGTCTACCTTCCTGTGGCCGACATCCTCGGCTTCGGTGACGGCACCACTACGGTGTTCACCGGCTCGCTCGTTCCTGCACCGTTTCGGCGTCAGGCTGACCGGCTCGTGGCGTTCCAGGCTGCACAGGCTGCGACCGCTGCGGCTGGTGATCCCCAGGTGGCGTTCGCTACGTTGGGCGCTGACGCTGACTCAGATCACTGGACGCAGAACGTGGCGCTCCCCACTGACCCCGACAACTTCCTCGACCTGCGGTCTGGTCTCACGTCCATCCAGTGGACCAGTGCCCCGCTGCTGGACGAGGCGGTGTTCGTCGCGGCTGAGGAGGCGGTGCTCCACTTCGACGCGCGCTACCCTGGCGACATCGGCAACGAGCGCTCGACGCTCACGGACGGTCTGTGGATTCGGGTGGACGCCGACCCAACGCTTGCTAACACCATCCGGGCTCGCGTGTTCTTCGGTGCCACCTCCGTCATCGAGAGCTTCGGACAGGCTGCTGATCTGACGGAGTTGGTGAGTCTCATCAACTCGTCGCTCAACGGGTCCGACTTCATCCGCGCTCGGATCACCGACGACGCTGGGCAGATCGACACCGACCTGACAGGCACCGGGCAGGACGTTGGTCTCGCGGGCGCGTTCACCAATGCGGACGTGGTGGGCACCAAGGTCGGCTCGATCTACACCGGGCTCCAGCACTTCAGGAATCACGAAGTGGTCCCGATGGACTGGATCATGGTCCCTGGGCAGTGGCACAGTCCTGTCATCAACGCACTGCTTTCGCTGTGCTCGCGACCCGGTCGCCGTGCCATCGGAATCGTCCCGTGCCCCGAGGCGGATCACGCCTTCCAGACGCGCGACTTCGTCAACGGAGAGTGGGGTGCCGGTCCCGGTCTCCCGCCCGTTCCGCAGGCGCGCGTGCCGTTCCCGCCGACCACGATCATCGACAGCCGCTTCCTGGCGATCTTCGATCCGTGGCTCACCTACCTGGACGAGTTCAGCAACGAGTTCGTGGTCGAGCCCCCGGACGGGGACATGGCTGCGCTCGTGGCCAACACCGACAGCGTCGCGGCGCCGTGGTTCCCCATCGCTGGTGGGCGCCGTGGTCAGGTGATCGCGGACGGTGTGAAGTACTCGACCGAGTTGGAGGACCGCAACCTCCTCTACGGTCTCGTGGGTCAGCGCACCGAGGTCATCAACAGCATCGTCGCCTTTGCGAACCGTGGGCTACAGCTTGCGGGTCAGCGCACTGCGCAGCGGGCCTCGACAGCGCTCGACCGGATCAACGTGCAGTGGACGCTCAACGTCATCATCAACAAGATCGACGCGGGATCGAAGGACTTCGTGTTCGAGTTGAACGACACGTTCCTCTGGCGCGAGATCAAGGCGTTCGTGGAGAGCATCCTCGGTCCGATCAAGGAACGTCGTGGGCTCCAGGACTACTACGTGCTGGTGGACCAGACCACGACCACGGCGACCGACATCGACCAGCTTCGTGTGCGGGCCAAGGTGTTCATCAAGCCCGCGCGTGCGGTGGAGTACCTCGACTTCGACATCATCCTCACACCCACGGGCGCGGACTTCGCGGACGTGTCGGCCAGCGGCTAAGCAAGCAACCCCAAGCAGGAGGGCATAGAACATGCCAGTTTCTCAGTACCGCTACACGGGCGCCGTGCTGTCGCAGGCCGGAGCCATCTGGAACGTCCAGAAGCAGAACATGGGGATGCTGGAGTTGAACCTCAATCAACTCATCCCTGGCGCGAAGGAAGTGCTGATCCTCAGCATCCAGCAGTTCAACGTGCCTGGGCGCACAATCGGTAGCAGCGACTTGCCCTACCTGAACGGTGTGAGCAAGTACCTGACGAAGCCGGAGCCGCAGGGGAACATCACTGCGACCTTCCGCGACTTCCCCGAGGCCGGGACGCGCCGCGTGCTCTACCAGTGGTTCTCGCTGGCGTACAACGAGGAGACGGGCTTCATGCTGCCGATGGGTCTGCTCAAGACCACCGGCAACCTGGTGCTGTTCGACTCGCAGGGCGGCAACGAGCGCACGGCTCGCCTGGAGGGCTTGGCCCCGACCAAGATGCCTGACATTGGCATCGACTTCGGTCAGGGCGAGCACATGACCATGGAAATGGAGTTCATCTGCGACCGGGTCATCTGGGATCAGAACCTCCTCGCTCCGGTACAGACCACGTAGTAGACTGATCCGCTCAACTAGGAGGGCGGCTTAGCCTAGCTGCTTCTGAACGAACCAACGACGTACGGCCCAAAACGGGCCAGGAGAGCAAGATGCTGACTCCCGCTTGTTACGTCACGAATCCCGGAGGCGCTGGCCAAGAGGCTGGCGTCTGGGATCGTGCGACCATCGAGACCTACTTGGACATCAGGTTCCAGAACGGACCTGCCGCAGTTCATGGGGTCAACGGCGTTGAGCTACACGATGTGCTCAAGGTCTGCGTAGACCAGGGGCGCGCGCTACAGAAGGCTGACCCTTCTCGTGAGCGCGCCATGGTCATCACCAAGTTGGACGAGGCGCTGCTCTGGGAGCGCAAGCGCATCGAGGACGACAACACCCGCACCAGGTCCGCTGAGCGCGCGACGGGGAGGGCGTCGTGAGCGACCCGCAGGTACCTGCTGACGACCCGCGCCGCAAGCTGGCCACCGCCTTCGGCGTGCCCATGGAGAGCGGTCAGGCGCCCGTGCAAGGGTCCCAGGTAGCCCCGGACAAGTACACGCAGCCACCGTCCACACTGCTCCAGGCGCAAGCTCATCTCGCCCAGCAGCAGCGCGTGCCGGGTGCGCCTGACTCGCTGAGCAGGCCCTACGTCCTCCCGAGCGGCGGGCTAGGCTACGAGGGGCACGAGGGCGCGGTGCTCGTCATCCCCATGCGTGGCGAGCAGGAGGAGGTTCTCGCTGGCGCAGGCAGCGGGCTCGCGGCGTCACCAGCGATGCGCCACGTGGTGCAGCAGTGTATCGACACGCAGGGCATCCCGTACGAGCGACTGATCTTGGAGGACTGGACCGCGTGCCTCCTGCACGTGCTGTCCTATTCGATGGGCGAGGACTTGATCCCGCTCTATCCGTCATGTCCTCACTGCAATCAGCAGTTCGATGGGTCGCGTCCGCTCTCCCAGGTGCCATGTCGAGTGCTGCGGCGCCCGACGCCTGGTGAGGTCACGACGTGGCCACCGGCCACGAGCTTGGACGAGGACGAGGACATGCGCGTGCTGCGCGAGATGGGCTTGGAGGGCGACCAGGACGGCGCGGAGCAGGTCTACGTCGCCACTGACCTGCACGACAACTACGAGGTCACACTCTCCAACGGGCAGCGCATCTGTTGTCGCTACCTGCGCGTGTCGGACATGATCCAGGCGGAGGACTTCGCGCAGCGGTCTGGTGAGGGCAACTCCAAGAACGCCAAGACGCCAGGTGCCAGGCTGCACAGCTTCATCATGGCGCGCTACATCTCGTCCATCGACGGGAGAGCGGTCGGCGTGTTGGAAGCCATGAAGTGGGTCAAGCAGGCCCCCATGTTCCTGAACCACGAGCTACGCCAAGGCATCGAAAGGAGGTCGTTCGGTTATGAGCTTGTTCCCGCGTTTCGGTGCCCAAATGGGCACAGCTTCCGGCAACAGCTTCCGCTGAACGGTGCCATGTTTCGTCGTCGCGGCAGCGCTACCGTCCATTGAGAGCATTCAGCAAGAACGGTGGATGATGATGAAGGCTGGCCTGTCCTACACCGATTGGCGGTTGATGGCACACTTCCAAAGGAAGGACTGGCTGGCTCGTCATGTGGTGGATGCGCACACCATCTCAAAGGAGCTTGAGAGAGCAGACGGAATCGGAGCGGTGCTCAACGTAGTACTGCGGAAGCTCCTGGGGTTCTGACATGGCAGCCGGGTTTGAAACCATCGGCTGGGTCCTGTCCGTGCGTGACGATGCCACCAACAAGGTGGAAAAGATCACCAAGGGCATGGAGCAGAAGTTCGTCCGTGCCGCCCACTTCATCGAAGGCGTCACGGAGGGCATCACCGCGTGGGGCGACGCGCGCGGCAAGCTAGCGAAGTCAGTGCTGTTCGTCGGTCGCTCGTTCGTGAGCGTGATCGGCGGTGGCGCCGGAGAGGCGGCGCAGGCCGTCACGGAAGGGTTCCTCAAGGCCACCACTGTCGTCACTGACTTTGCTACTGCCCCATTCATCGCGGTGGAGAAGGCGGTGCGAGGGGTCGCTAAGACCGTTAAGGAAGGGTGGACCACACCGTTCGTCAAGGCGAAGGATGCGGTTAAGGGAATCGGCGCCAGCATCGGCAAGAGGTTCAAGGCGGAGTGGAAAGGAGAGGTGGATCAGTTCATGCTGTCTGACGCCTTCGACGCGGCCAAGAAGATGGTCGATGTGTCAGGCGGAGCAGTCAAGAGCTTCTTCGGCAAGGGCATTGAACTCGTCCAGGACATGTTCAAGACCCCCGCAGAGGACGCGGCGACGTTGGCGGAGAACGTCAAAAAGTCGAGGTTTGAGACACGCGGTGCGGGCGTTGAGACGAAGGACTTGGCTAAGAGCTTCTTCAACGTGGGCGACACGTTCAAGATGCTGGACAAGTTCGGTGGTGTGGCTGGTGTGATCTTGGGCCCGCTGGCCCCACTCATGAAGTTGTTTGAGCCTCTCATCGACATGGTGGTGAGTCAGTTCACTCCAGCGATAGAGACGTTCAAGGACATTGTGGAGTCTGCCTTCGGTCCGTTCGCTATGACGCTTGAGATCATCGCGCGCAACTTGGCTACGAAGCTCCTGCCCCTGATAGCTCCCTTCGCGTCCATGCTGGAGTTAATCGCGGTGCAGCTTGGAACACACATCGCTAAGGCGATGGAAGGTATCAACGGCTCGGCTGGTGGGCTGTCCAAGCTGTTTGAAGGCTTGATGGGCGCAGTCGGGCCCATGCTTGACGCCTTCAGCAAGCTCGCCATGAAGCTACTACCCGTGGTGATCGGTCTGTTCGATCAGTTGGTGCCAATCGCTGTCGAGCTTGTGACCATGCTCGTAGAGAACCTGGTACCCATCGTTGAGATGTGGGGAGAGATCGCGGCGGAATTGGGTCCTGAGTTGGTCAAGGTCATCGTGCAACTGCTCAAGGCGGTTATGCCGCTGATCCCGCCGCTACTGAAGCTCTACACCACGCTCTACACCGAGCTATTCGGCCCACTGCTCATGACGGCGCTCAAGGGCGTAGTCATGCTCTTGCAAAATGTCATCATCCCGATTATTTCCAAGCTGGTGGAGTTGTTCGTCCCGGCGCTGAAGTCCATGGCTGAATGGATCAGCATATTTGCGGATGCCTTCGCCATTGCGTTTGAGGAAGTTCAGAAGTGGTTGGAGGACTTCATCTACGCGGTGTTCGTCGGTAACTCGCCCTCGCTTATGGATGTGTTCACCATCATCCCGAAAGCTATTGAGGGCTTTGTCACCGTGTTCGAGCGCTTGGGTGAGATGTTTGAGAACATCGCGTCCATTGTCATTGACGGGTTCGTCCACCCCGTGATCGAGGGGTTCAAGACCATCTCTACCAGGGTGTTGGACTGGACTGAGACCATGTTCAACCTCCTGTGGAACGCGCGCGACGACATCATTGACTTCGTGTTGAACATCGACAAGGTGTTCTTGAAGTTCCTCAACAAGACGCTGCCGCGCATCTGGACTGGGTTCTGGGGATGGGTCACCAAGACGTTCACCGCTGCCAAGCAATGGTTTCTGGACATGGTGGACAGGATCATGGAAGCGCTTGGACTGACGGGGGCAGGTGAGAAGGTGCGCGGAATCTTCAACGCCGTGCTCACGGCGATGCGAGCGCCAGTGCAGGCGTTGGTCCGGTGGATCAACTACATGGTCATCGGCTCCATCAACGAGATCCTGAAGGCAGAGATCCCGGTGATCGGCGGCTCCCTCGGCACCATCACTCAAGGTCTGTTCGGCTATAGCTCGCTCCCTGAGTTGCAGCTTGCTGAGGGCGGTGTTGTGCAGCAGCGTCCGGGCGGAACGCTCGCGCGAATCGGTGAGGGCGGGGATGACGAGGTCGTGCTCCCTCTACGCGCAGACACCATTGAGCGCGTGTTGGTCCCGCTGCTGCCAGCGATGAAGTTCCCTGCGCTTGACAGGTTGGTGGAGATCGCAGCCAGTATCGACAAGCGCATGGCTGGCACGCTGCGTGTGGACTCCGGCATGCCCGCGATGTCTCAGCACGGAGCGAGCGGTGGCGGTGGTGAGGGCGAGATCAACTCCGCAGGCATGCAAGGGGTGGTGACCTGGTGACGGACCCTAATGGCCTCAGCAACCTCGTCCCAGGCATCACCTACTCCAACGTAGCTCAGTGCGCGCTTGTGTTGGAGGACAACCCGGTCGAGGGCGACAGCCGTCTGAACTTTGAGTCGTTCCCAGAGGACGGCATCGAGGAGAGCTATGGTGTGACCGGCTACCGCGAGATCGCCAGCAGCCGCATGCCGCAGCCGGGGCACGTCGCTTATCGAGGCGGCAACTGGTCAGCCTTCAGCGTCAACCTCAAGTTCCGGGCTGGAGATCAGGTTGGTCGTCAGGTGTCGCTCACCTCGCTGCAACCGTCTGACTTGGAGAGCATCTTGTTGAACATGCAGCGCAAGGTGCGCTGGTGTCAGGCGCTTGCGTTTCCGTTGGAGAGGGATGCGACTACCTTCAACCAGCGCGTCATCTCGCGGGCCATCAGCAGCGGCATCAGCGGGCAAGCGTTGGTGGGTGAGTTGCAGGGCCTTCAGTTGACGCGCAACGATCCACCGTTCGTGCTCGTGGTGTTCGGATCGTTCCTCACCTTGCGGTGTTACCTCACGGGGTACTCGATCAAGTGGACGCATCCTTTTCACCCTGTGACCGCGCAACCTTATGGTGCTGAGGTCAACCTACAGTTCATGCGGTTGGACTTGGACTACCCTACGTGGCACACCATCCGAAACCAGAGCGGCAAGCTCCCACAGTCTCCATTGATCCCGCGTATACCCGGCAACGTGTTGGTCCCGCCCACGGTGGATCGCTTCGCGCAGTCGAACCGCACAGCATCTAACGCACAGGCGCAGTCGCTCGCGCGGCAAGGCTCTGAAGGCTTCGCGGCGTCGTCGTTCTTGAGCACGAGCAACAACAGCACGGGCGGGGCGTTCCGATGACGGAGGAGCGGCGCCCGTTTGAACTTGAGGCGGAGTTCACTTCGCCCTATAAGCGTACTCAGTTGTTCATCCAGGAGGGCCGCGCCTTCTTCGGGTTGTGGCGCCCGCCTGTGGTGCGCATTGATGGAGACGAGGAGCGCATCGCCATTCCCATGGGACTGGAAGGTCACCTTGACTTGGTCGCACAGGTCACGCTAGGTGATCGACGGTTCTGGCGGGCCATCGCTCAAGTCAACCAGATTGACTACCCGTTGGAGGAGGTGCGGGTTGGTGACCGCATCGTCATTCCTCGGGTGAGTGCCGTGCGCGCTGCTTACCAGCAAGCGCTCGGGCGCGCACAGGAGCAGATGTAGCGTGCCTACGTCTAGCATCGAGCTTCGTGTTGGGGAATCCGTTGCCACCGACATCACCCCGTTCGTGGACAGGTTCGTGTGGACCGAGTCCATGATCGACGGCGGGTTCTCGTGGGACATCAAGTTCAAGGCCGACCAGTGGCGTGAGTGGGACCGCATCATGTTCGGTCGCGACGATCCCTCCTACCAGTTCCGCCTTCGCGTAGACAACGAGCAGCAGGCCGACTCGACTGAGTGGCGCACTGCTATCACGGACAAGAGCCGCGCGGGGTTCGCGCAAGACGTGAGCATGCGCGGGCAGATCAAGGGGGCAGATCGACGGCTAGTGCTGGCGCAGAAGGCGCGCACTCGCGCGTGGTGCAACAAGCGTGTGTCCGACATCATCACGCAGATCGCGGGAGAGTACGGGTTAGACGTGGCTGTGGAGCGCAGCGCTGCTACTGACATCAACAACCAGTCACGTATGAGCGACTGGGCCTTCTTGCGGCGCATGGTATCCATCGCCACGACCGAGTCGGGGAGGTGCGATACCTACCTCTGGATGGATGAGAACACACTGCGGTTCGGCGCTCCACAGGTCACTGATCTGTCAGCGCGTCGCTACGACATGAGCGTGGTCGAGAGTCGCATCGAGGACTACTCGGCGGCATACTTCGGGCGCGAAGCGGACCGGCGAGGCGCAGCTAGGATGACCGGCGTCGGGTTCGATTGGTACGCCAAGAAGGGTGTGGTGTTCACCATGGGCCCTGGTCAGGCGCAGTC
>Ga0307377_10006300_pt1 | contig 12460 bp, 15 predicted proteins | sample TR3MG_FD_202535 | JGI IMG/M metagenome (GOLD analysis project Ga0307377, IMG submission 202535) | Soil microbial communities from Risofladan, Vaasa, Finland - TR-3 | ecosystem: Environmental > Terrestrial > Soil > Coastal area > Acid sulfate soil | place: Finland: Risofladan, Vaasa | collected...
GTTAATGCGTGTTCTTTTCTAAATAGTTTAAGGGGTATTCTATGTATTTCATCATCTTCTACTAAAGAGACATACATAGTAGGCCCAGATCCAGGACTATCACTTATAATTGATTTTATATTTATTATATTAGGAAAATCTGAAGTATCAGTGTATGTAGTATAATAAGAAGAAGGTAGATTACCAAAATCTTCTAACCATACATTAGTACCTACTGGTACATTATGACTTGGGAAAAATACTTTATAAGTATAGTTTGGAGTTACTGGACCAAATACAAAAGGAGATTCTATTTTTCTTGGTAAATACCAAGTGGCTTCTAAACCAGCCTCAGCATCTGGAAATGGTTCCCCTATATATAAAGTACCTGTTTGGTTTGATACGTATGTTCCTAGAGTATTAAGTCTTATTGTTGTGGCACTTTGAGCACTATATGTTCCATCATAGTCTGTAGTACCTGTTACAGTAATATTTACAAGGGCAAGGAATGTTATTCCATGAACAGAATCAGTAGTCATAGCAAGGGCTCCGCCCCCACCATTAGTAATAGTAACACCATCATTTTGAGCAAGGGGATAGGCTATAAAAGTATCAGCGGTTGGAGTAGAAGTAACTTTATAAAACAATGAATTAAAATTAGTAGTTCCTCTAAATCCCACAACATCATCAACACTAAGTCCATGAGAAGGAGCAGTAATCACATAATCTACATCTACAGTATCTACAGCTATATCAGTAACAGTTCCTTTATTGTAAGTCATTAAGATAAGGTTATCTCTAAGGAAAGTATGACTTAAATATTTACCAGGAAAGTTACAACTAGAGTAGTTACCTTTAGTATTAACTACAGCACCAGTATCATTTTGTGGTGCAGAGTTTCCGCCATCATAACCACCGTCTCCTCCAGCAACTATTCTAATATTACTACCATCAATATAAACTTCTGGTCTAGAATGACTAGTAGAAGTGTCTTTATTCATCCCACCTAAATAGGAATTAATATGTTTTTCTAATGTCATCTGTAATTAATATTAGAGTTTCTATTTCTAGATCCTAGGTCTACATTGCCGGTCTCAAAATTTTGAAAGTTTGATTCTGGAGATAACCATCTATTTCTTATAGTTTCCATATGGTGAATATCTGGCATAAGTCCCCTATTTCTGGCAGCTCCCATAGTAAACATAGATTTTTGTTCTAGTCTATCATACTTACGTTCTGATAATTCATCTTTCAGCATCATTCTGAAAGCCTCTTTCATTCCTATAAAAGCAACTATGGCTTTTATATATTTAACATCGTCTGGTATAAGAGGAGTTCCAGAAGATTCGTCTACTGGAAATGCATCGTAGACCATTTCTAAAGTGCCTGTAGCATAACCTATAAAGATATAATTTCCTTGAAGTTTGTATGTATAATATTCAGGATGAGTATCTGGTGGGACTACAGTATAAAAAGGTTCATCGGTTAGTGGGTCTACATCCTGAGTATTAATTATAGTATTATCTTGTGCCTCCCACTTCTGGTCAGAGAAGAAATATCCATCAACAGTTGATCTTAATTCTACAAAAGTATCTAAGTCTCGTACATATTTAGGAGTGCCATACATATCTAAGGGCAACATTCCTTTATAGTCTTCAACAGTAATCTTATGTATTTTTTCTAAGAAAGGAGTTAAGACTCCGATGTCGCTGACAGCATCCCAAACCCATTCAGCAGCTTCTGCATCATTAACATCGAATCCATAATCACGTTGGACTCTTTCTATGATTTCGTTTAAAGTGGTGTATCTACTATTCATAATAATCTAGGTTCTTTATTGTTTTAGCTGCATTACTTAATTGTCTATCATATGTTCTAGTCATGTCTAAACTATAAGCACTTTGATTTGGAATATTACAAGTTAATCTATCCCAATACCAAATAAACCTATAGCCGTCTGTATGTTCATTAAGCTCTCTGACTAGAGGTTTATCTTTAATTTCTTTAATTTCTTCTGGAGTCTTATCTGGATATAGTTTAGTCCAGAGCTCTTTAGTCTTTTTATAATTAATAGACAGTGATCTTACATCTAAATCTCCATTCTCATCTAACTTAGGTTCAACTAATTTCTTCTTTATTCTAAGTGTACCTAGTCTAGCTGGTATTGAGAACTCAAAGTTCTCATAAATCATTAACAATATTAACTGCGGTAGAATATCTTTTAATACCTTCATAAAGGTTTTTCTATCTACTGCGTCATTCCCATGTTTTGTTCTATAATGCTTATATATATCATAAGTTTTATAGTTTGCAAGTATCTTTCTATTACCCCTTTTGTAGTTTAGCATTTGCTGTTTCTATATTATCTGCAGCATCATCCGTATTATCTTCTGGTTGAACTAAGGTAGTTGGAAACTTTTCTTTAACAATGGCTGCCTTTAAATCATCAATGAGAGTTTTATTAATTGGATAGTCATCATCATAGTCCCAAGTAGAATCTAAAATTCTAGCTGCTGCAATTGGATCTTGAAATACTCCTCTTACATTAATGTACTGGTGATTAAAATGAAATCCTGACCTACTAGTTAAATATATATAATTGCCCAATACAAAAGCACAAATAGCATGTCTATTAAACTTTCCATACCCATAACTAAGTGCCTTCTCATAAGGCAGTATCTTATAGTCACTATGTAATTTAGTAGCAGGACCTATCCGTGTGAAAGTACCAGTGCCATCATCACTATCTATAGTTGGAGGAATTTCAATAGTACTTCTCCACATATATTCTCCAGTGGAAACAACAGGACTAAGATCATTTGATTCAACTTTTCCCATAGTTATAACCCCAAGATCTTGGATTAGATTATTATCTATACTCCTCATTGGTTTTCCAAACTGTCTCTTTAGAAATTGACTTCTACGAGATTGTATCCAATCCACAACTAAACGAACAGTTACAGGATCTGTATCTTTAAGATCTCCGCGTCTATTTTCTAACAGTTCATAGACTAATTGATTTAATGAAGTTGTAACCATCTTTTATATTATATTAAATAATTCATGTTCTTTGAATGGCTTATACTTAGTAGTATCATTGTCTCTATACATTACTAAAACCTGATTACGGTTCTTTTCATGACTTACATAAGAACAATGTATCCAACTATAGTCATCATAATTTTCATCCCACCCCTCATATATAAGTTGATCAAAGTCTAGGTTCTCTCTGATATAATCACCAATCTCAAGATTAGTGGCTCCACCAAATATCTGACCATCTAGATCCATGGCAGCACCATTGTCTGCCATGTGTTGACTGTTTTTAGCCCCGCCCATAACTTTGTTAAGGGCAGGACTTCTAAAACAGGAACTTATATATATAGGGCCTCTCATATGTTCGCGGAGAGGTTCAAAAATCTCCCAGCAAAATTCTCGTATCCTCCTCAACTGATCTTGAGTTGGGATATTATTAATTTTTTTTCTTTTTGCTGTCTGGCTCCTGATCACTTCCCTGTACTTCACGTGAGGACTTAGATCCTTCTTTGTCTGTACCATATAATTCTTCATATAAACTAGAGACCGCCTCAAGAGCCCCATCAATTCTATTAATAGCTTCAATCAATTCTCCTCTCTTATGTATCAAAGCGGCATACTTTCCTTGTAATGACTCTTCTGATATCTCTGCCATAATTAATCTTTTAAAAGTTCTCTAATCTGATAGAGATCTTTAACAGATACATTGTCTGGAATATCAGCCTCAACATACATAATAAACTCAATATCAGTGTCTTCTTCTATAACTTTTTCAAATCCCTCCATTTGCTTATCATAAGCTTTTACAAGTTTACTTTCTTTTTCAAGTAGTACATCTCTTTCAGCAAGAAATTCTTCTTGCTTAGAAGCATCTACTTTAATTTTAGTACCTTCTGGAGTGATCTCTTCAATAACATTATCATTCTCATCTACTTCAGCATACTTACGAACTAATTCCTGTAAAGGAGTTTGTATATTTTTAATGTATGTCTCTGTAGGTTCTCTTAGTTTATTGAGAACTTCTACTTCTTTAGTAACTAACTCAAGATTCTTAATACTCTTATAAGCAAAGGCTCCCCCCTTTACTTCACCAAATTCTTCTAATCCTGCTTTAATTCTGTATAAATCTGCTTTCTTCATATATTAATTAATTAATTTACACAAATATAACAATTCTTATTATAAATTCCAAACTATTTTAAACTTTTTTCTATCAATCTCTAATATACAATCTATGTAATAGTGTTTACTGCTTCTATATCTGCTATACTTACTTCACTTATTTCATTAATACTAGCATTTTCAACCCCTAAAAAATTATGGGGCCATCCCGGCCCAAGTATTAGTGCCATAGTACTTGCTATATAATAACTTGCTGTTCCAAGAGTCGAGGTCTGATCTGATATAGTAGTTGCTGTAGGTACTTGTTGTGTTTGCAATACTGTGGTAATAGATTCAGGAAGATCAACCTCTGTTGTCCACCCACTTGCAGTACTAACAGTAGTATTATTCATCACCATAATAACATTTACTAAAAGTCTTTCCGTTCCTACAGTAGTACCACCATCAATATTAGCTGAGGTAGTAGTACTTGCCCCAGAAGATGATTGCCATGCAAAATCTATAGGAGGAGTACTTGTAGTAGCAACTTTATTAAATCTATACATAATAGCAGAAGTAACAGAATCAGGGACCTCATCCCAGGTAAGAGAAACTGAATTTCCGGGACCAGCCTCATTTCCTATAGCTCTTTTATAATACCAGACTGTAGCAAAAGAATTGGAACCGGTTGATGTATTAGTAATGAAGGTAAACCCAGAAGGATGTACATCAATATCTGCATTTATAACAATATCTTTAGAATAAAAAAGCAATAAAAAATCATTAGCATTAACCGTATCAGGGAAAAGTGCTGGTATTGTTTTTGCGGAAGTAAATGTCAATCCGCCATCTTCTATAAATGCTGGATATGCCATAATTAAACTATTTCGACCATTGCAAAGTCAGGATTAAAATAAATTCTATCTGCATGAGTTGCTATTCCTACTGCTTGTACAAAATCACCAGAGCCACTAGGAGCTGTTTGAGTTAGTCCCCCATTAGTAGAAGGATCTCCACTTACATAAACTATTCCTCCTACAGTCCAAGCCCATCCAGCATTTTCAAAGTATCCTACTAGTAATACTTTTTTAGTCCCAGTACCAGACTCCATTGCCATTGCGGAGCAAGGCATGGTAGTAGTACCATCAGCATCGGCAGGTATATAGCTACCAGTAGTATGTAGATGTAAAGCAGTTCCTGCTCCATAATTAGTAGTAATTGTAACAGTGGCTACTAATCCATTACCAGTATCATCTGCATCTGGATCTGGATCAAGCATATAATGCTCTACATGAGTTTCTGCCCATTTTAAACTAGTAGTCCCTAAATTATATGTGTTATCTACTTCAGGATATATTGTTGCTCCAATTAAAGCAGTTCCAGTACTAGAATAAAATCTTAGGCCTCCTGCCGCAGCATTTAAATAAAGATCATCGTTACTACCACTAGGAATTCCTACATATCCCTGCCTAATACTTCCACCAGAATCATAAAATCCTATATAACTAAGGTTAGCAAGTCCAGTAGTAGATCCTATTAGTCTAAGTCCATAAGACTGAGTATCAAATCTAGATGTAGCTAGATCACCAGTAATACTTACTGTAGAACCATCCCAAGTAAAGTTAGAACTTCCACCAAATGAACCAGAATTATTAAACTGAACATTAGTATTTGCACCGCCGGGTGGAATACCTCCAGCAGGTTCTAACCATGTACCACTAGCACTAAGAAAATAAGTTCCACCAACACCACTAGATCCCGGTACAAGACCTGCTGCTGTGGCAACTGTACTAAAATTGGCAATAGTGTCCCCACCTCCTGTTATGTGAGTAGAACCATGAGAAGTAGTAGCATATAACCCAGCATGATTACCCCATCCATAAGCGGTATTCCAATTACCTGAACTAGTTATTCTCCCGTCGGCAAGTGTTCCTGTCCATCCAAGAGTAAGGGAGACTGCTTGTAATAATGCTGTAGCAGGAGTACCTCCTAAGTTAAGAGTTACATTAGTATCATTAACTCTTGTTAAACTTGATGGTGATACAGTACCAGATGGAACTGTCCATCCACCCTGAGCATTAAGAAAATATGTTGCTACTGCTCCACTAGATCCTGGTACTAACCCTGCTGCTGCTGTAGTTATACTAAAGTTAGCTATAGTATCTCCGCCTCCAGTTATATGAGTAGCGCCGTGAGAAACAGCAGCATATAGTCCTGCATGGTTTCCCCAACCATAAGCAGTATTCCAATTAGCAGAATTATTTGTGATTGATGCTCCCCATGCAGATCCAGTAGATAAAGCTATCCCCGCTATAGGAGGATAGACCATAACACCAGTTATTAAATCACTGAGAGCAACTGTTCCTACAGTAATATCTTTAAAATATAGATCAAGCCCGGAAGCCCAAATTTGATGACTAGGACTATTTATATCAATAGTACCAGTTACCATTACTCCAGCACTTAAAGTTTCAAACTTTGCACTGTCATCGTAATACAATACAACGGACCCATCAGAAGTAAATTTAGCAATAGTTTCTAATGTATCTAATGTTCCTCCACCACCCTTAACAATTACTAGTGCACCCAGCGCTGCATCGTTACCAATTGAATAAGCAAGGGCACTGGGCAAAGGATTTGTATCAAATGTTATAAGAGTATCAGAACCAGATCCACCACCAAGTATAATGTCTAAATAAGTAGTACTAGTAGAAGTAAAGTTTGCAATTCTTGTCCCTGATCCAGTTGCAACAAGTCCCCCTGCTGCAGTAAATGTTAGAGTAGTAGTTCCTTCAATAGCAGTAGCTCCTGTCCATATTGCTACTTGGTCATCTAAAGGAGTCCCAATAGGAGTTACATAAGAGAGATCGTCATTAAAACCACTTAGAGTTAGTGTATTTCTGTTAATAACTTCTAGTGCAGTTTCTCCTACATTTACTCTAACTAAATTAAGTGTAGCTCCAGTATAAGATCCTGGGGCTGGAGTATCTGTTAAAGCTAAGAAAGTAGTTGCACCAGTAGCCAGTGTGTACCATCCCTTAGTTCCACCACCATTAGTTCCATAGTAATAACTATTGCCTGGAGCTACAGAATCTCCACTCAAAGTTAATGTTCTGTTAGTAGTTAAGTCTCCCCCACCAACTATAGATCCTACACCAGGATTAGCAATAACAGACACTGCAGAATGATCTACGTATTTATTGCCAGAAAGATTATCGTTGAAGTTAGTAAGATTATACGTGGTAGGATTTGAAAAAACTAATGCAGTAGGAGGAGCACCGGCCCCCACTAATACTAAATAGCCTGCTGATCCTGTATAGTTTGCAGGAGTATCAGTTAGTCCAACAAATGTAGTAGAACCAGCACCTCCAGGAGGAATTTGCCAAGTGCCATCTGCTCTAAGATAATAAGAAGTTATAGGAGCTAGTCCACTGGCTTTAGGAACAAGCCCTGTAGAAGTAGTAGTAAATGTATATATAGGATCTGTGCCTCCTGTGATATGTGTGAAGGCATGATTAGTAGGAAGTTCTTCCCCACCAGGAAGTGTACCTCTGGCTCCTCTACCACCGCTAGTGCGCGGATTGGCCCAAGTACCATCGGCCCTTAAAAATAAGTTATGATCCCCCCCTGCAGGAGGAACCATTCCTGAAGTAGTAGGACTAAAAACAGGAAGTATATCACTGCCTCCTGTTATATGAGATAGTCGGTGTAAAAACCATTGTGCTGTATTTTGACTCATAATTTAACTTATCCAACTTGTACCATTACTATATGCAATAACTCCTAGGTCACTGAGATAAATAATTTGTCCGGCAGGACTTGCAGATGGTAAAGCAGTAGATAAGTAAGCAAGAAGTTGTCCAGTTTCCAATGTAGGAGCAGCAGATACAAATCCCTCATCAACAGGAGCACCAGGACACACGGCAGATACTTTATTAATAATTTCTGCTATAGTACCATAATCTGCATCTACAAGAATTGGTCCTCCCTTTTGTAAGGATTGGATACAACTTTGAAGAGTATACATATGATACATGGCATCAGATATCCATTGTCCCATAGCTAGTCTCTTAGTTACAGAATCTGCTACATTACCAGAAGTACCCTTGGCTACTAATATAAGAGCATCTATATGTGTTTGTGTCCATACCATTTTACCAACAATTACTTATGTCGTTTGCACTATAAAAATCGTTTATCCTACCAATTATAGTTTCAAATTGGAGTTGTCTTCCTAAGTCTGCTGCATACTGGGCTGAATTTAATAGAGCTACGATTAAGAAAGTTAACCTTCGTTCTTCGTAATCATAGTTGTCCATATCAAATAACAGAGGTAGTTGACTTGCTTTGCATTCAGAACTGGCAACAAATCCTTTAGTGACATTATCACTAGTAGCAGTACTATCGTAAGTAATGCTCACCGTAAAATCATAATATCCATCTATAAAATATGTAGCCGCTAAAGCAGCTCCAGATCCATTTAATAATAGATCTGCTGGGGCAACGGACAAATATGCATTGCGCCCCAATCCAAACATATTATCATACGCGGAGGCAGCAGTAGTATCATAGTCAAATGAAGCCCCTGCTCCTACAGTATATGTTTTACTATAAGTGGCACTTCCATAATCTACTGAAATTGCAAAAGCAGTTACATCTGTGGATGTAAATCCTCCATCAGGAGTCCAATCTGTATCATCATACAAATAAAACGATAATGCATCTGCCTGTTCAGTAATTGTAACTGCATGTGTTGATGACATTGCCATAATCTAAAAATTTATTTAATTATAAATCGAAATACTACTTCTAAAATCAGAACCATCCCAATACCTATATAAACCAACTTGGAGAGCATGTCTACTTTTTGTACTACTAATTGATGTTTAGCATCATATTCATCTCTAGTCAAAAATGTATGAGACTGCTTATTTAATTGTTCACGAAATTCATTCATCCCTTCAAGCCTTCTGTCCATTTCTAACTTAGCATTAGATACGGCCCTAGAATTTTCCTTTGTCACAATCATATGTTTGTCTTCTATGTGTTTGATTTCTCTGTCAATATATTCTCTGATGTTAACGTTGAGATATTGTTCCATTGTTTTTCAAGTTGAGAGTGAAAAATAAGACCCGCTAATTATAATTAATAAAAACATTTTAAATATAAACCAGCCCAGGCCGCTTTGAAAGATTTTAGCTATCTCAGAATCCCATTTACCAGTACCTAGATAGAATAAACCCTTTCCTAGCCTGTAGGACACTCCACAATCGTGGCAAATAGAATATACTAGTCCCAGTATAGGTAGCATGAGAAAAGTCCATAGAGAGCCTGTAATCATGCTAGAGAGCCCTGTGATAATTATAAGCTCTCCCCCTTGTTTTAGGGCCCCATATAATTTCCATCCTTCTTTATCTTTATTAGGGTCTGAACTCTTTATAATAAGTTCATCTTCCTTTGTTTCTAAGAAGACTGTTATTGCTGCTACTGCAGCTACTGTTAATATAAATAATAATGTTACCATTAATTATTTCTTTTTAATAAGAGTATCTTGTTTTAATAATACAGAATCATATGATTCTTTTAGTGCATGAAGTTCTTTAAGATTCAATGAGCGTACAATTGATTGTTGAATCTCAATAGAATTTTTTTCCTTCTCTTTATGCTTCTTTGGTGGATCATCACCACTACAAAGAAAGCAAAAACATATTATTACTACTAGTATTTTCATCTGTGTTCGGCCTCATGTAAGTTAATATGATCCTCATGTCTTATATCATGATCTTTATTCCACCGATCTTGAGTACTAACAATACCTGTCAATAAAATTACAGCATCAGTATTTTCCTTTGTAGTTATAGTAGCTGAGGAAATCTTATCACCATAATATTTAACAAAGAACACTACCGTACCAATATTAGTAGCAAACAGAAAAACTGTTGTTATTATCCAAATATATTTTTTAATCAGTTCCATTTTTATTCTTAAGTATGTTTTGTAACGAGGCTAAAAATCTTTCTTGCAAATGCTTTGGTACAAAGTAAGCAACTACTGTACCTTCATATGGCCCAATATTAGGAGGAGTTCCCACAGAAACACCATCCTTATCAAGTGTGTATCCACTTACAGCTACACCACCATCTACACCATCAGAAGTTGAATAGATCTGATAATTTGTGGAAACTTCAGGATACGATACATCAACAAACTCTGGGTCTGTACCAACATTATTAAGTATTTGGTCACCAGCAGTACCAGTGAGTGCATTAAATTCTGTAACGGTGAACTCTTCGTCTCCTCCACCTTCCCAGTAATAAACTAATTCTGTTCCTGATGTAGCACTAGTATCGTAAAATATATTATTATTATAATAATTATTATGTACAAGGCTATATCCATCTATTATTCTTAACTGTAGATGTGCGCCTGTATTATAATTATGATTTAATGGCCCAGCATCATAATCTGAATAAGCAAATATGTTATTTTCAAACCTATTTTCAGTTATATAAGAAGACAATTGATCATTTCTAGATCTAATTTCAACCGCCCATTCAGCACATCTCATGAAAATATTATTATTAAAAGTATTACCATAAATAATTCCTCCACGAAACGGAGACAATCCTATACCAGTACCTTCTACACCCCAACTCATATACCCATAAACATCACCACGAATGCTGTCAATAATATTATTCCTAAATATTGTGTTTGAAGATATCAACTGACTTGTTGTGGGCATGTTATATATATAATTATTTTCAATTATAATGTTATCAGATGCAGTAAACATAGATTGAATATCCAGTGCTCTACCATAAGTTATATCTGGTGCAGTAAAGAAGTTATCCTTAATTAGAATATTGTGCATGATATCAGATGTATCTGATATATTTGGATAAATATTAAGTGCAGAGTGTGCCCAATTAATAAATGAGCATCCAGTAACCGTTGCACCATCTATCTGATCACCCCATTGCATTCCGTCTTCCGTATTCTGATCCCCACTATTATCATCAAAAGAACCCCTTTGAGTGTACCACAACCTATTACCAGAATCAAACGTACAATTAGTAAAGGAGAAATCAGTACATTGAGTATAAGCGCCAGTAGCGTTAGCTCTAAATCCATAGAATGAGTTCCAACCTATATTACAGCTATCAAAATTCCAGTTACTACCACCATTCATACGCGTACAATAATTAGCCCCACGAAAATCTATATATTCAATATCATAATAATCTATATTGTTCCCAACAAGAGCATTATCTGACATTTCCATACCCACCATACTTGAAAAAGTAGTTGCAGGATTTGTTCCAGAAAAATAATATAAAGTATCATTGCCACCAGTACCCCACATAAATGGATAATTAGCATCTAAGGCAGATTCAGTCCATGCCTCTTTTACTTCAGTTCCGTTCACCCACAATCTTCTTGGGTCAGATATACCATCATAATACCAATGAGTTCCATCCTGAGTCCAATTACTAGAATTTGACCACCCACTTATTGAAGGACTAAGATCTATTATAGGTTTACGTCCAACACCATAGGCAGCAAGAGTTATTGGCTCACCCACTGAACCATCAGTAGTAAGATTAATTCCAGCACTTGTCCAAGTGTCTCCTCTTTTTAAATAAACAAAATCACCTGGAGCTACAGAATCTACTAAGATTCTATTCATCTCAGTCATACTTCGTTTTGCATATGCTGAAGAGTGTCCATCATTAGCATCATTTCCTGACGAGATAGAGAAATACCAACTATTACTACTCTCTGCTACCGGCGGTGAAGTAAGTGAGATAACATAATTATACCATAAACCACCACTATACTTCCAGAATGTCATTGAACTGAAATCTTCAGCCCATGATGTAGAATCAATGGCAAGGTTATTCCAGTATGATACTGTTTGAGCCTTACAGCTTATCATTGAAAATGCAATTATTAAAAGAATAAGTATTTTTTTCATCGTATTATTATTTATCGTCAGTTGTAAACCATGCTCCTGCCTTATCTACGTTGTCTGTTATAAGTGGATTAGTTGCAGCAGCTGAGTTCATGTCATTTGTACATCCGTACCAGTTGTTACCAGTAATCATTGCCCTAACAACACTTGCGTTATTAACATCTATGGGTGTAGTACAGTCAACAAACCAGTTATCTTTAATCATAAATTCAGCACCGTTATTAGCATGAAGGCCAATAGCAGAAGTAAGAATTTTATTATCATGAATAGTTATTCTCTTTGCTGTACTGGTAATTGATATCGCATCATCCTCTACGTCCCATATCTCACAATTACGAATTGTTAAAGCTGAATCCGCACTTGAATATA
>Ga0307377_10006301_pt1 | contig 12460 bp, 13 predicted proteins | sample TR3MG_FD_202535 | JGI IMG/M metagenome (GOLD analysis project Ga0307377, IMG submission 202535) | Soil microbial communities from Risofladan, Vaasa, Finland - TR-3 | ecosystem: Environmental > Terrestrial > Soil > Coastal area > Acid sulfate soil | place: Finland: Risofladan, Vaasa | collected...
GCCGAGGGCTTAATAAACTAATGCATTATAGTTGTTACCCATTCTGATAAGATATATCTATATAGTTATCCCGCACGTTACTACTACACTACGGTTGGAGCTAAGAGATAAGGCGGGCAGGCCGCCAGCTTTCTTCACCGCGAAAAAGCCTGAACCTACACGGATTATGAGCCGAGCCATTTGATCTCCTCGTTCGTCAGTTTTACCATGCCATTCGAAGGCATGGACTTGCGAAATAATATCTGTACTCCACACTGGTGATCTCAAATCGAAAGGCTTATATAGGAGGAAGCAGGAGGCTTAGGTATCCGGGAGAAGTGAGAAGTATGGCACTTAATAAAGCGAAACTGGATGATTACGTAAATAAGCTCTTTAAAGGAGACTTCAAGCGGTATAAAGAAAAACACGAAAGGGACACGTCTTATACATGGGAAATATTTTTTGGGGAAGAAAAAGAGGGTACAAACGGGGCTAGAGTGGCGCCAAACTCCGCACAATGGATAAAAGTAATTGATGATTACAAAAGGAAATGCGCAACTTGTGGTAAAAAATACGATGAAGATCCTAGTGATTTTGAAATTCATCACGTGAATGGAGATCGTTCATATACAGTTACTTCTAATTTAGTATTACTTTGCGACAGCTGTCATAAAAAGATCCATAATGGCGCGAAAGCGGAATTAAAAGATTGGATTAATGAACATAAACCTCAGGGAAAACCTAAACCGCCAACATTCAAACCACCAACATTCAAACCACCAGCATTCAAACCACCAACATTCAAACCACCAAAATTATAGCTAAACTCGCTCTGTCGGCTAGGTATGAAGAGAATACTGAGCGCATCCTGTAGTTTGCGGTGCAATAGATAGATCTTCATCGTATCCTCCTTCAACCACAGATAGTTTTTGGGGGGCTTACTAATATAAGTTGCGGTTTGTTCCATCTACGCATCACACCCATCCTTCTACCCACCGCTTCATCTCCTTCTTATCCCCGTCGACAAGAGGCAGGTTACCGTGTTACAGTTTGATTTAAGTCCAATTAAAACATCAATGTTTCCACCACAATGAATCGCAAACAACAGCAGAAAAACTTTAAAAGGGTAAATCCGAGAGGATTTAGAGATAAATTGCCCATCCCAATTATTCTCAAAATCAGAGGGAGCCCCTCATAAAGGGTTTTTGAAAGTGGTTAATTTAACTACGATAGTTCATCATTCACTCTTTTTTCACACTTTTATCATTATTCTCCTCCTCCCATTTAACCAGAATACGTTTCACAGTTCCTTTTTTATTACCCGTATGTTTGACTTCCAATGGTTCAACTTCCTCTTCTTTATCTTCTTCAGACATATCCTATTTATCTCCATGTTTTTTTTCCTTAAACACCATATTCATGATTTCCTTGGTTCCTTTTTCCTTACCCGTATGTTTGACTTCCAATGGTTCAACTTCCTCTTCTTTATCTTCTTCAGACATATTCACCCCTCACCAAAAGATTTATGATGAGTGCACCTATTAATATGCCAACTGCGATTATATGGCAATAATAACTAAACTTAAACCCTTTTGTCCTTGTTTTATATTTTTTAACATTGGATTCATAAGCTTCCCTAATGTCGTACAAATTATTGGATAAAAGCCTTTTTTCACTCATGCTCATCAATTCATTAAATCTCCCTTCTTCAAAAACATTTATCTCATTATAAGGAGATAGTTTGTATATAAAGAGGCTAATAACCAAAGAAATTATTAAAAGTCCAATAGTAAATATTAAGATATATTCTTCATTAGCTGACGGTCGCCAGTCACGATCAAGCAAATATAATATGACTGTTGAAATAAATGTAATAAGAAGGAAATTTAATCTTACAAGTGAGATCGCTCGATCATTCAGTCTGGAAATGTGGCCATTCAATCGTTCAAAAACCTCATTCCCTCTATCAATGAGGATTTTATACCGATTCCTTTCTTCTTCTTGCATTTTTTAAAGTTATTAACGTTTCCAACCATAAAAAACTTTCGGTTCTCATTTTGGCTGATCTACTTTATGATGTGTTAAAGGTAAAATTTGCAGTCAAGTGCGTAATAACCAAAATACTCTTTAGTTAAGTGCTGATATATATAAGGAGGAAAAAATGATAAAAACCGAAAAAGAAATAAGAGAACTAAAAGAAGAGTTATCAAAACTTACAGGTTTTATCGCAGATTTTGGCACCGATGAAGAGTTTCAAAGTAGTGAAATGCCATTTGCAAACGATGTCGTAGACGCATTTTCGTGGGTTTTAAATGAAATATCAACTGAAAACTTTAGAAGCAAAGCCTATTTGGACATAGTTGCACTAAAGGAAGTGGCTAAAGGTATAGAGAGAAGAACAGGAAAGAAATTGGAGGATTATGAATAATCCAAATAGGCGATTAAAATGAAAGTTGAAGACAGAGCTAAGTGTTCAAGGTGCAGCTATGAAATTGCAACAAATTCGAAAACCTGAAGCGGCTATGGATGGAGCGGTGAGTGGAGAAGGTGAAGCGATATAGAAGAAGCAGAGTGATGTAAACTATAAATCAGACAGTCAAATGTTTATTAATCTGCGTTAACTCCACAATTATTCTCAAAATCGTCGGTCGCCCCTCACTTGTAATGGGGCGTCCGGCGCGTCCTATATCCGTGTTTGTGATCGGAGCTAAAAATTTATCGCGACCCTTATTAATGTTTTTCCACCACGTACAACAGCAGAAAAACTTTAAAAGGGTAAATCCGCGAGGATTTAGAGATAAATTGCCTTTAACCCCCAAATTATTCTCAAAATCAGAGTAAGCCCCTCATTTTTTAAAAAAAAAGTTTTGGAAGTGTATGTGGTTATTTCTTGATTTTTATTTTCAACTCTTACCTAATCGATCCCGTACGCCACATCCTTCTGTGTTATATATGCACCCAATCAATCAATCCCGCACAACTTTTCTCCACTTCCCGCACGTCCACCGCGACACCTTTCTGTGATTCTATCATCTCCCAACCGCTCATCTTCGCCCGACCCACGCCAAACGCCTTTTCACCGACGAAAATAACCTCATCGTTCACTCGTATGTGTTCGTCTGCGTTTACAACGCCCGGCGCCAATATAGAACCTTTAGGCAGGAAATCGCCTATGTGCACGGTGTAAGAAGAAAGAAAATGTATACTTTGCTTATGAAGATCTGTTTGTCAAACCTATCTTGGAAAGGAGATATAAAATCGATATGGATAAGAGTTTAAAGAGTAGATTCAACAAGTTTGCCTCGGATTATGAGCATAGGAGACTGCAATACAAGGACTATGGTGAAAAGGTGAACAGATTGTTCGATTCAAAGGTTATAAGAATAGACTTCGATAGTGTTGGTACATTGTAGGTCGTAAAAATGAGCAGTAAACAAAAGCGTGGATGCCCCGTTCTTGAGAGCGGGGTGGAGAGGTTGGGGCTGCGGGGTTATATCACTTAAACCTCAGCAATCCACCCACACCGCCAAGTTCATTTAATATAGGATTATCTCCCACAAACTCAATTTTTGTGTCCGTTCTTTCGGCAAACTCAATGATTTCTTCGATAACATCAACCTCTGATGTTCTGCTGCCGCAATACGGACATTTGTCCTTCACACCCGAATCAACAGCCTGACATTTCTCACAAATCCATCCCCTTATTTTATAACCTTTACTTACTAACAGCAACTCTATCTGACCATTTATCACCGCTTCCCCTGTTTCTTTTAAACCATGGACGGCAAGACCGTTTCTCAGTATTTCATCCCTCAATCTGCTCACATTTTTCTCGCTTGTTTCTTTTTCATCCTCTATGACGATTTCCTCAGCCTTCGAGAGAAGCCTACCTTCAGCTTCGTCAAAATCAATATCAATTATATCTACAATCTTAGACTTAATATGCGGTGGCAGGATATTTTTGAATATTATTTTCTCATTACCAGAACCTGCAATAATAATTTTAACTACGTCATCCGTCGGGAATAATTTTTCTACATCCTCTGCGACATCCTTGAGGAAATGATTAATCGCACCCTTTCTTAGTCTCTGAAAACGCGCCTGTGACATCCCACCTTTCTTATGCTTGTTTATAATATCTTTTGCTTTTTTCTTTTTATACCCAACTTTGCCTGAGGAAACAACATAGATTTTTGCTCTCTGACTATCCAGAAGAACAAGACCGAATGCTTCATATTCATCAACCAATCTTGCAAGAGGTCTGATATATGGTGATGTATCCACAATCAGCAGGTTTTCAACGGGCATCCCTAATTTGTATGCTCTAAAAAAGTTATGAATATTTGATGCGAACATAGCGAGTCCTTTCTGCCCTTTTTCTCTGCCGCTTTTATTCAAATATTCCTCTATCATTTGCATTGTTTTCTCAAAATTCTCTGACAATTCCTTATCTTCTTTCAGAACAGATTTGCAGGTGTTTTTTCTTCTTCCAACAAATTTATTATCCAAGCTCTCTATATCCAGATAAAGGCTGATAAACGAATCCCTGCTTTCGGAATCATAAACCTCTGAGAGCTCCTTGATGTCTGCGTTTTTCAGGTTTGTGAGCATATTTTAGTAAGAGGCTTTTGAGTATTTATTATTAACCTTCTAAAGAATGTTAAAGATGAATAACGTTTATCTATCTTGAAAAACATGCTAAAAAACACAGGATGCCGCGTCATTCAGAGGCAATCTCACAATTCAAAATCACAACAAAAAGAAGACCGAATAAGGGTTTATATCGGGAAATAAGCATTCGATTTCGCAAAATATCGAATTACTGGGCAGCCTCTTTAGTGCGTGGGTATGTGACTTCATGAATCTATCACGATGTCAGCGATAAGAAGTTGGGGTGGTCGCTGGGAATTCGATTCAAACCGCAGGAGTTGTTAGCGCAAATCCCAGAAACACGTTGATCAATCCGCTTCCAGCTCTCCGAGAACCTCGCCTAACTTATCAAAGTTCTCCCCGAATGCGGTCCAGTTCTTGCCCATGGAATCAAGAATCGCATCATAATACATCTGCGCTTCTGTTATCAGCACCTCAGTTGACTTCTCCCCTTCGTATACACCCTCCTCTACCACACCTGGTCTGGTTTCACCGAAGAGTGCAACGAGTGCGCTCTCAAGGTCTTCCTCCATCACCACCCTCTCGCCGTCTGAGACCAGCACTCGTTTGAGTTCGGGCATCTGCCCGGTCTCTGCCTGTATGTAGAGCGGCTCTATGTACAGGATAGAATCATCAAGCGGTATCACCAGCAGGTTCCCTCTCGTCACTCTGGATCCCTGTTGTGACCAGAGTGTTAATTGTTGTGAGATCACCGCATCCTGATCGAACTTCGCCTCGATCTGCAGGGGACCGTATACCAGTTTCTCTTTGGGGAATTTGTAGAGCAGCAGCTCTCCGTAATGATTCCCATCCGAACGGGCAGCGAGCCATGCAACCATGTTGTCCTTCATTATTGGTGTTACTGACCTCATCAGGACGAATTCTTCCTTCGCCTCTTCCGGAAGCTTTATTATGATGTAATAGGGATCAACCGGAACTTGCTGACCTGTCCCGTACACCTCGTTCGGGATCTGCCACGCATCCTCCTTGTTGTAGAAGACCTTCACGTTGTCCATGTGGTATGTGTTGTAGATTGCGGACTGGACATTGAAGAGGTCTTCGGGGTATCTGACATGTTTCTTAAGCCCGTCAGGCATCAGGTCAAAGGACTTGAAGTGCCCCGGGAAAATTTTTGCATAAGTTGCGATTACCGGGTCGGTGGTATCGACGATATAGTACGTCACGTCCCCGTTGTACGCATCAACCACGATCTTTACGGAGTTTCGCACGTAATTGATGGAGCCGTGTTTCTCTGAGTATGGGAATCTGTCTGTTACGGTGTATGCATCCAGTACCCAGAAGAGTCTGCCTTCGCTGATGACGAGATACGGGTCTTCGTCAAGTGTGAGGAATGGAGTGATCTTTGAGATCCGCTCCTTGATGCTCCTCTCAAACATGATCCTGCTTTCGGGAGTGATCTCTCCAGATAGTATGATCTTGATGTCAGCAAAGTGCATCGCCATCAGCAGTTCCTTTGTGAATGAGTCCAGCTTCACCCCTCCGCTCCCACCGTAGTGGATGTACTCATTGGTATCGCCCATGGGATAATCAAACTCCGATGTTCTGGTGTTTACCAGCACGAAATCATTATTCATCTCGCCGTAGTAGATCTGTGGCACCTCGATCCGCAGTTCTTCATCCTGGACCGTATATACAGGAGGAATATCCTTTATGAGATAGTTAGGCATGCCCTCTTTTGTGACGCTGTTTACAGGGCTCATCACAACACCAAAACCGTGCGTATATACCAGATGGAGATTCACCCACGTCTTTGCCTGAAGCCGTTCCTGATTCATCTCTCTTGGGGCAATCATCACCTCGGTGTAGCTTCCGTTGATCTCGTACCGGTCGATGTCAATCCCTGAAAGGTCATAGTAGAGCCTCATCTCCTGTGTTTGCTTGTACGTCTGTGTGAGCGGCCTCCAGTCCAGAATCCTGACATTATCCAGCGTCTCCGTCGCGTTCGATAGGATTTCCGGGGTCATCATCTCGACAGAGAAGCCTTTCTCCTCCACATCAGAAAGTCCGTAAGCGATCTTTGTGAACCTGATGTTATTCTCGATGTATGGCTGTTCCAGCTTCTCCTCGTTTGGTGAAACCTTGAAAGCCTGCACAAATCCCGGGATCACAGCCGGAGCAATTATGGCGATTAGTAGATAAATCACGATTACGGACACCAGTATATTCCTTTTTCCCGGGCTTTTCTGCCTTAAGATCACGAATATCCAGATGTAACACAGTACTGCGACGATTATCGCCATGATCATCAGTATCCTGATTATCGGGAGGTATGCGACGACATCAGCGTAGCCAGCCCCTACCACAATCCCTTTTTCAGAGTACATGATCGAGAATCTGGCAAGGTAGTGGCCTGCAGCGAGAAGAACGAAGAAGAACGATCCAAGGACTGTTAGATGCACCAGTGCCTTCTGCCCCATGTTTGAGATTGCTGATTTGAAGTCAACACCATAAGTTGTACCGTCCGCTGCGATGATCTCTGGCTGTTTGAAGAGGCGGACTATGAATGACTGCAGGTAATCCACAAGCACCATGATGATCGTGATTATTACACAGACCAGCAGGAAGTTCCGGACAGCGAGCATGAATGGCAGGGAGAAGACGTAAAAGGATACGTCCTTTGAAAAGATCGGGTCCTGCAGGTTAAAGGGCACCTGATTCAGGTACTGTAGCACTACGAACCATTTGGTGGAGCTTGCAAGCCCCACAAAGAAGGATATGACCAGAACAGCCATGAACTTCAGCTTGAAAGAAATCTTTGACTCGTTCAACCTCGAAGAGATCTGGAGATTGATCAGGGCAAACGCGAGAAAAACCAATGCTGAGAGTATAAATAGGAGTATCTTTGCCTTTAAGCTGATCATGAAGATCTGGGACGCGCCAAGAGCATCAAACCACCAGTAATCGGTGATCAGCCGGACTATCCCGGATATGGACAGGATGAAGATCACCAATAGGGCGATGACAATAGCTTTGAATCGATCCCAGTCCTGCGGCATAGAGATAATAAGGGATGCATCTTTTATAAAGGCTGTGGAAAACCTCCGCAGTGCTACAACCAGAGAGCATACGTCCTCGACCACGACAGGCACACGAACGGGCTTGAGTGCCTCGATCCGTATTAACCGCGGTTATATGGCCTCTATGCGCTATGGCTGCCTATTCTGCACGTTTAAACACGGCTATGGCATTGTTTGTGGTTGCATGTGCGAATTCAGCGATCGAGAGAATCTTTCTCGATGCATCATCCTCGAACGCGATCACCTGGATTCCGTCATAGTCGAGCCAATCGGCATGCACCAGTGAGAGGCTGTGCTTTCGCTCATATCTACACCGTTTGCGCTTCTTTTGCTTCCTTGGATTCGGCCTCGCCAGTCCCACCGCAAGCAGATGCTGGTGAATCTTATTATGCGATATGTTCCGCTTGTAATGCTTCCGTATGTGATATCGAAGTAAACGAGCACCTAAAAATGACTCGTTGTAGCCCCTTTCGATTATCCGCTCCTCCTCATCGCTCAGAGGAGTCCTGGGTCTTCTTTTCCTATCGAGCACGGGATATTCACCAGTTTCCTTATAGCTCTTCACCAGTTGCTGTATTCTTCTTGCGGAGACACCATATATCGCTTCGACCACTGCAGTGCTTTCTCCTTTGTTTATTATCTGTTTAACCGCCCATTTGATCTTTTTGTCCGTGAGCTTCACCATGAATTTTGGTGAAACTTCTTGACGAAATAATTTCGGGACTCTACAACACAAAAAACAGCGGAAAAACTTTAAAAGGGTAAATCCGCGAGGATTTATGGATATTTTTTTACCCCCTACCATTAACCACATAATTATTCTCAAAATCAGAGGGAGTCCCTCATTTTTTAAAAAAGTTTTGGAAGTGTATGTGGTTATTTTAACAGATTTTTATCTTCAACTCTTACCTAATCGATCCCGTACGCCACATCCTTCAGTGTTATAGACTTACGCAATTCATTAGCTCTGTTCAACTTTCTCCACTTCCCGCACGTCCACCGCGACACCTTTCTGCGATTCCACCATCTCCCAACCGCTCATCTTCGCCCGACCCACGCCAAACGCCTTTTCACCAACGAAAATAACCTCATCGTTCACCCGTATGTTCTCGCCTGCGCCTACAACACCCGGCGCCAATATAGAACCTTTAGGCAGGAAATCGCCTATGTGCACGGTGTAGAGAGAAAGAAAATGTTTGATGCGAAGAGCACCCGTACGAGTAAGCGTTAAAAGCCCGTATTCCGGCACGATTCGTGCAAGGACATCGCCATTCACGCTGAGTTTATACGCTGGGAACTTCCCGCTTATCTTTATTTTCTCCCCATCCTTTCTCGAGATAAGCTCGCTTCCAGCACCGAGACCGAACTGATAATCCGCCATTGCCTTAATTATGCCCGCTTTCTTTTCAAATCCAGACAATCGCGTTGTATCACCACACAACTCGGCTATTCGTTCTTTCAGCCTGTTCAAAGCTGCTTTTGACGTCACGTCCTCACCTTCTTCGCAGGTATAAACAACATCAATACCCAAATCTTCCGCAGTACGTGAACAGAGCTCTTTATAGGTACCACTGAGATGTGCAACGATCTGTTCGTAATTCTTAGCGTTCCGCTCAAAATATGCACGCAAGCACGAAGACACCCACTCTCGCTCTTCCGCATCCCAGTAGCCCGTTACAGGGATATCGTAGAACGCGGCGGGATACAGCAGTTCCAGCTCTCGCGGGACAACGCCAAGCGGAGACGTCAAGATAATCTCGTGAATACGTCCTCTATACCGTTCAATAGCGTCTCTAAACTTCACATGCGAGGGGGAGATAGAATAGGGCTTCCGTGCAGAGCAGGGCAGGAGCAGCAAAACTTTTCTTATTGGAGGCTCGTATCGTTCCAGCACGCGGTTCGCAAACCGTTTCACTTCTATCCTCTTGAGCGATTCCATCGTATTTGCCATCATACCGTGATTCCGTGCAACCGGCGTTCTCTTCTCAAAATATTCCTCTTCCTCAAGATCCAAGAGCCGCAACACTGCAGTGAGAAACGGTGATGAGCGTACTTTCAGCTCCACGTACTCACGCAAACTACCTGCTCTTATATGCGCTTTTACCTTCTTCAGCTCTTTCTCCAGCAGGAGCGTGTTATGCTTTGCCAATAACAACGCCCTCTCCTTGCTATTCTGTTCCCTTAACTCTTCTACCGTTAACGAAGCGCAAACACTGCACGTGCACGGCAAATCCTCTAAATCTCTTAAGCTTACCCTACCTTCCTCTATCTGGTAAATACCTTGGTAGCCGTTTATCACCGCATTCAGATCGTCTATCACATCAACGCCCATGTAAAATAGTAACGCTGCATTTTCCGCCGTTGCGATTGCAGGAACCCATAACGCGACGTCCGAAGGTATCGCGTTTCGCGCATCAATAATCCTACGGACAAACTCCCTTGGATTATAAAGCAGAGCAGACGCGAAGGAGAGCACATAACAATCAACGTAGAGTGAAGGGATCGCCTCTTTCATCTTGGTAAATAACGGGTGGACTTCGGGCAGGAGGACAGTGCCGCGTGGAACGTCCCACAAATCTTCATGGAATAAATCGTTGAAGTTCGCATCTTCTGCATGGATCACTTTGATTGCTGCTTCACCTGTAATTAACGACTCGATGCTGAACAGCAGCGGTGTCTGCTTTTTTTCTCCGCTGAGGGACAAGAATCCTATTCGTGCTGCACCGTCTCTTCTTCTCACCTCGTAAAACTTTGTCATTTTTATACCAAACCATATCTGTTTTTAGGGTCCCTGTAAACCAGATATTTTTGTTCTGACCAATTCAATAGCCGCTTTAGATCCTTTAAGTCTTTGAAAGAATTTCTATATGTTCTATTTGAACTCACTTTTTGGTATATTTCCTCTGCTGTGGCAATCCTAAGTTCTCTCAAGATATTTTTTAGAATGAAATATTGGTATTCGTCACTTTTTTCTTTAACCCTATATTTGATATTTCTAAACATTTCATCTTCTTCCAACATCCAAAGACGATCCTTAAAAATTCTTCTCGATTGTTCTAGGAGGGATAAATTCGCAGTTTCTCTATTCTCAGCTCTTGCAATTGATTGTGCTTCCCTCTTCAAGTTATCTACGCAATCATCGACTTTCATCTCCGCTATGATGTCTCTAAATCTATCAGGTACTCTTTCACACAGTATAACATCTATATCTGCTTTTATGTTTCGACGGTAGTTCTCGTCTTCCTGTTTGGATATGTCTAATGGTGGGGTTTTATCCCTCATGCGAGCAATTTGTATCCACAAATCTTCGTCAATAGCATTTATTACCTTTAATACGCCATCAGCATCCACTTGCTCGCTCAGATTTGAGATAGTAATTTCTGATTCGAAAAATTTGTGGAGCATCTCTTCATAGAGTCTTATTCCTCTACTTTGAGATTTTATCAGTGCACCTAAAATAGAATACTCACCGTGAAAAGCTCGCCTTTTTCTTTTTTCCGGTTCCATTATGTCAAAACTCGAACCTTCTACTGAACTCACATAATTCCTACCTGTGACAATCTTTTCTGCAAGGTGAATGGAAATTCCGTCCACTATTTTTATATCCTTTCCTTTTATTCCCCATAACGGAGGTGAAAAAGACCTATATTCTGGAGGTAACATCATTTGTAGAGCTATATTTAGCCCCTGAGAATAGTCTTCATCATCAAGAATAGATGCAAAAGAGATGCCCCCCAAGCCTCGGATAACGGGGGGAGCACTTATAAGGGGAGCCGCTATTGATTTTGCCAAAGAATCTGTTGTATGTGTATTCTCTTTTATTATCTTGCTGATAATTCTGCTTTCGAAGGGTACATCTTCATAGATGGACCCGCTGTCGAGTTCATCCAAATCGTCCACTATTATTGCATATTCTCCAATTGTTGATCTTGTAGAACCATTGAGTAGAGCAATCTTTTTGGAAGAATTAATTCTGATTAAGGAGTAATCAGTGGGTACTTTATCTGAAGGGAAGAACGCAATCAAAGGATTAAAAGAGCAATTTCTGAGTTCTGATAGCCCCTTGCAGATATAGTTGCTGCCTTCAAAATACGCTAACCAACCCGGTTTGATGTTGATTGGCACTACATAGTAGCACACATCGGGTAAAGAAGCACCATGCAGGGATTTCCGGAAATTATTCATCCACCTAGTTACATCGTTTATTCTTTTCTTTTCAGATTTTAGAAAGTCACTGTCAATGTAAGGATTTCGATTCCAAGGATATCTTTTATCGCTCTTCCTTCTCCATAGATACCACTCTTTGCTCTCCAAGGAGTTCATATACTAAATTAGGGGGGTAGTTAAAGATAAAATTTCAGTCATCCTAAATGTCTGTTGGCAATCTCTAAATACATAAACTTACAGGAATTCTAAATCTTATCCCCCCTTCAAAGACTGTAGCCCAATTCGAGTGGCACCGTCTCTTCTTACCTCGTAGATTTTGCTCATCGTGCAATTTTTAAAAAGTTTTTATTGGTTTTGAATATTCGATTCTAATCTCCGATAGTCTTAGAGGTATGCCAAAAAACTGCGGTTATTTATATTTATATACAAGTGAGAAATAATAGGATAAGGATAAAAAGCAATGTTCGGCTATAAGGAGAACAAGAACAATGTCATCTTCAAAAGCGCGAATGGCTGAAATTATTCAGGAGCAACCGGAAGATGCAACCTACGAGGAGATTATGCGCGAGCTTGCCTTCGAGCGCATGGTTGAGCGCGGGCTGGCGGACTCCCGTACCGGAAGGGTT
>Ga0307377_10006302_pt1 | contig 12459 bp, 20 predicted proteins | sample TR3MG_FD_202535 | JGI IMG/M metagenome (GOLD analysis project Ga0307377, IMG submission 202535) | Soil microbial communities from Risofladan, Vaasa, Finland - TR-3 | ecosystem: Environmental > Terrestrial > Soil > Coastal area > Acid sulfate soil | place: Finland: Risofladan, Vaasa | collected...
GGGTACGCTACGTGTGGGGTTGGGGTGTCTGTGTGCCCTGCTGCTTACGGGTTGCAATGCTATCTGCTGCGGTGTGTGTCTGCTGCGTATGTACCTACCTGCAATGGCATAATAAACATCATACCCGTGATTATTATAGAATGTATGCGAGTATATTGCATTTGGTGTACTTTACTGCTATAATTGCATCAGTGGGCGGTTGTAATCGGGGGTGGGGTAGATAGGCTAGCAGGAGGTGCTGAAATGCCCGAGACTGTAGTTACTCACTCAAGTGCGCTTTTAGGGATGTGTGGGCGGTTGGCTGTGGTGACAGGAACCCTTGCTGTTCCTGCTGATTTCTCGGAGCTATACACCCGGGATCAGATGGCAAGTGTGGTCCGTTACCAGAATCAGGAATTGGGCAAACTGCGGTTGGAGTTGCTGGAATTGTGCCGGTCCCTGATGATGAAGGGGGATTGACACGATGACTAAGGTTAGAGCGTGCGTGTCTCTCTGTATCTCTTTGATCGTGGTATTCCTGTTGATGTCGGGGCTTACCTCTGCCCGTGATCTTACCTCCACTCCAACACCCCGCCCCACTCTCCCAGGGCCAACGCCGACTTCCCCGGTCATCACCATCACCTATGCTTACACCGTGTGTCTACCGATTGTGCTGTCTGGTGCGGGTAGTTCTGTAGATCCGACGCCCCGGCCTACACCTGGGGGGGGATGACGGTATGAAGCGCAGGCGTGTGGTGCCAGTTGAGAGCATTTTCCAATGGTGGCTGATTGACAACCACCCCGACGTATGGCACGAATGGGTGTGTGTTCCAAGCCCATTTTGTGGGCTTTGGGACTGGTCAGAGGAAGTTCACCCTGATGTACTCTCGGAGTTCAAGCACCTGTGTGAACAGGAGGAAGCAAATGATCAGTATTGCGTGGTTTCCTGAACTAGTCCACGATTACAACCACAGTACCATAGGTGTGACCGATGAGGCTAGCAACAGGAAGGCAGCACGTCAGCGAATGGCTCACGTTCTGCGCGAGCGCGGTTACCGTCCCACGTTCAATAAGACGTGGGTCAAGGAAGGCTATGCGGCTGTGATACTGCCGTAGCCCATATCACTATGACAGGAGTAAGCAAATGTCTGACAAAGTAACAAAGCGAGTTGGTGACGTTGCACCCTCATTCCAACCGCTTGAGGGTCAGAAGGTCACAGTCCGTGAGATGGTGGACAAAGAGTTTGTCATCACCCGGATCGTCAAGCTCACCCGGGAAGATGGGGACTACATCGGCGTGCAGGTCGAAAACGGCGACTGGCAAGGGTTTTTCTTCAGCAGCCACACCGTCATCGTGCGCAAGCTGGTAGAGTGCATTGACGCATTGCCCTTGCTGGCAAAGGTCACCTTGGTTGAACCTGGCGAGGGCCGTAATTCCTACTTCAATATCGAGTAGGCTCTAATGGATGGAGGTGGTGCCTGTGGCCACCTCCTCTAGACTACACAAGGAGAAACGGAAATGGGTCAAGAGTATGCACCTTATGACTGGAGTGCCCACGCTGAGTCCTTAGCACTCCTTGAGGATACGAGGGATAAAGGGGGTAAGTACCGGGGTCGGCGGGCAGCAATCCATCGTCGCTACTGGCAGATCGACAACAACCTGGTCAAGGTCATTTCCTACCTGGCGCAGATGTGGCGTGCTATCAAACCTCAACACCTGGATTACGCGTTTGAGGTGTTTCAGCTTATAGTGACCATCGAGATGGTGCGTAAGCAACTCCTGGGGATCTACCGGAAGTATGACAAGGGACCGGAGAAAGGCTTGTGGACCCCTGAGACACTGCCCCGGATTCTTGAGGAGTCTGCGCCAGTACCCAAGTCCATCAGGTAACGCCGATGGGATTCCAAGCACTTTGGGGGTCATTCGGTCAACGTGCGCTCCGGTTCCTACGCAGTGTTGCTGAGCCGATTCTTGAGGCTGTCCACCTCGGCAAGGTCGGCGGGATCGAAGTCACGCCAGAGACAACCTACAGGGAGTTGGGGCGGATCTACCGCGAGGAGGAGTCCGCCCCACTTATCGCTGCACTTGGCCGTGGGGAGACTGTCCCCGGTTCTCTGTACACAGAGAGTGACATTCCCTGGAAACACCCGTATGCCTACGAGGTGGAAATGTACGGTCGTGACGTTGCGACTGGCCGTTTTACCCACACGGGGCGTATTCTCACGTTCTCGCGTGAGCTGACCACAGGTGAAGTCCTGGACGAGGCAGAGGCACGTTTTGGTGCAAGTGGAGCATATCCCCAGGTGGACATTAAGCAGATGTCGCTGATTGGTGCCTACAGCCGCGCTGGGGAAGTGCGCTAGTGGACGAACGGCGATACTACAATAAGTTCACTGGGGACCTGGGTGAGGAAATGGTGTACAATGAACTGTGCGCTCGTGGGTATGCTGTTGAGTATGATGTCCCTGCAGATCTCCTAGTCAATGGGGTACCAGTGGAAGTGAAAACCGCCCACGTATCCAACTATCGTAGTGAACGGGGAGATGGTTATCAGTTTTGTATCTGGCGCGAGGGTCATTGCAAGGTACAGGCTCCTGTGATAGTCTTGGTATGTCTTACTGATAGTGGTGCTACGTTTTTTGTCGTTCCAAGTGACAGTATCGGTAACCGACGCAAGATTGTCATATCCCATCCTGAGCCTGAGAAGTACCGGGGAAAATGGATGTGCTTTTTGGAGAAGTGGGACGTTATAGCTATGATGGTAAATGCCCAATCCAGCTATAGACCGCCGCTGTCACTGGCTACGTCACAACCGTAGCAACAAGCGGCCCGACGCGATTCTGTTTCTGGACACAGAGTCGCACATTGCACACCCTGATAGCCGGGTGGAGGAACACTCTTTCCATTTGGCTGTCGGGTGTGCGTGCGTCTATGACCTGTTCGTGGGGATAGAGGAGCGCGAATGGCGTGATCTCCCTTCCCCGGAAGCGTTGTGGGGATGGGTCGAAGAACTGTCAAGCGAGAATGACACGCTGATGCTCGTTGCCCACAATATGGACTATGATGCTCGTATCTCTCGTGCGTTCTGGTTTCTACCCCGCCTTGGATGGACCCCAACCTTTTGCGTGATGTCCCCCTCGTGTACCATCTTCGAATGGCAGCGCGATGATAAGAAGATTGTTCTCCTGGACAACCTCAACCTGTTCAAGGTCCCACTGGCCGACTTGGGCCAAGCTGTAGGGATTAACAAGATAGACGTAGACTTTACTCAGGTTGACGATGATGTCCTCCTGGAACACTGTCGGGCAGACGTTGCAATCCTTGTAGAAACCTGGCGCTGGTGGTTGCGCTTCCTGGATCACAACAACTTGGGGGACTTTGGCATCACGGTCGCCAGGCAAGCGTTCAATGCGTACAGGCATCGCTTTATGGACTGCCAGATCGGGATTCACAACAACGCAGCCGCTATTGACCTTGAGCGCGCTGCATACAGGGGAGCGCGTTGTGAGTGTTTCCGGGTGGGGAAACTGCCAGAGCGCGAATACTTCAAGCTCGATGTGAACGGGCTTTACGCTGCAATGATGAAGTGGTATCCCTACCCTCGGAAGTTGGTCAAGGTCATTCAGAACGTGCGCCTGGACTATCTCGACCAGTTGCTACAAGACTACCTGGTGATTGCTGAGGTGGTAGTTGAGGTTGTGGAACCCAAGTACCCGGTCAAGGTGAGGGAAACGACTGCCTTCCCCACTGGCACCTTCGTGACGACACTCACAACACCTGAGTTGCAACAAGCCATCATCGCCAATGAGATACGAGGTGTTGGCCGTGTTGCGCTCTATGAACCTGTTGATCTGTTCTCAGGTTATATTGACTTCTTCACCTCGTTGCGCCAGGATGCAAAGGCAAAGGGCCTGTATGCTCTGGATAAACTCTATAAGCTTCTTCGTAATTCGCTCGAAGGAAAGTTCGGCCAACACGGGTATAAACAGAGCATCATCGGTGATGCATCCATTGACGCTGTGTCCGTCCGCAGATGGGTGAATGGTGAAACGGGGGATACCTGCGTTGACTGGACCTTTGGGGGTAAGATCATTCGCCAGATCAGCACAGGTGAAGCGTTTGATTCCTTCCCATCCATTCCAGCCCACGTCAATGCTTACGGGCGGATTTATATGTGGTCCCTCATCCAAATGGCCGGCCGGGATCACGTGTTCTACACTGACACTGACAGCCTGATCGTTGATCGGGTGGGGATGGATCGGCTACAGGGGATGATTGACCCCGCCAAGCTGGGCTATCTCAAGGTAGAGGGTATCGCAACGGACGTTGAGATCAGAGCAAGGAAGGACTATCGCTTGGGTGATAGGGAGATCGTGAAGGGCATCAAACGCAATGCCCAGGACTTGGGGGGAAACACGTTCGATCAGTGGCATTTTACAACGTTGCGTTATGCGTTCTTGTCAAAGCGATTGGAAGACGTGACGCTGCACAAGGTACGGAAGGAACTCAAGCGCAGTGTGACCGGGGGAACCCTTGGCACTGATGGATGGATCACCCCGCCTCACCTACGAATGAACACCGATGACGTCCGCTCCCTTGTCCTGGGGGATGAACGTGACACGACCTGGACTTGGGAGTTTGACCAGTCGTGGTTAGACTACATCGCCAGGCTCGATGATATTAACTGGAGGTTGAAGGGCGCCCTTCACTGGGGGGAGGGTTCTCCCCCTCGGCAGCCGCTTTCTTAGCAGCCTCTTGGGCAGCCCTCATTTTCTCGATTTGTTCCAGTAACTTTTTCTTGGCATCCTCTGCCATTTTCTTATCCCTCTGCTAGTCCTGATCTGTACTCGACACTCAGTCTCGCCTTGTCCTCAGTCAGCCGGGCCAAGTTCACACGCAACTCTGCCAGCCTGGTTTCAAACTCCTCAACGTCAGCTTCGTATTCAACTCTAAGTGCCTGCTCTGACTGGACTCGCTCAGCGAGTGCAAGTTCTTCCCTCAGTGTAACACGCCGACTGGCAGTCTGACCCCGCTTTGACACGATGTCTGTCTGCAAGCTGGCGATGCTGTCTTGGGCCTCCTCGATGCTGACCTGCAACACGCGGATCTCACGATTCCAGGTCAAGTTCTGCGCAGCGGCCCCGGCCTCCAACTGTGCGGCCTGCTCGTCTGTTGCAGCGGCATCGAGTTGTGCAGGCAGTGATTCCTTCTGTTCGGCCATTGACAACCGGATGTCTGCAATCTCAGTCTGCCAGCCGTCAATCTGCTCGCGTAGCAGTGCTTGGGCATCAGCAGCGTTGGCAATCTCTGCCTGTAGGTCCTCGATGTCCTTCTGCGCGGTGTCCTTAAGCTCGGCAGCCGTGAGGGTCTTTCGCGCAATCTCCAACTCACGTTGGTATCTGCGCTTGCGTGTGTTCAGTGCAATCTGTGTCTCTGCGATCGCCGTCCGTAATTCTGCCACATCAACGTCCAGCCCAGCCTTTTCTATCTGGAAGTCAGATTTGACCTTCCGGTCACGGATACTTTGCTGCTCTGACCGCGCTCTATCCTCGTCTTTGCGGCCCTCCTCCGCTTTGTCAGCAAGCACTTTCTCGATGTACCAGTCCACATACTTATCCTGGAAACCAAGTGCAGCCAAGCCAACGGTATACTCAGCCTGGGGGATAATGTCCGCCTTGAAGAACGTATCCAACTGCGCTTGTGTGGGCTTTCTGACTTTGCTCTCCCGTGAGATTCGCCACAGGTCGACTTTCTGCTCGATCTCTGTTGCTGCCAGGTTGAGTGCAGCCAAGCGAGTTATCGCCTCTGTTTCTGTGATATCCTGCTTTTCGTAGAGGGTCTGAATGATCTTGATCTCTGCGTCAACCCGCTTCCTGGCAACAGCAGCAGCCTCACGGGTGGTGAGGAACCGTGCGGTAGTGTCAGAGTACCCAATAGCGTTCAGATACTCGATTGCCTCGGCCTCGGATAGCATCCCATCACGGAACCCAGCCAAGATGTCAGTCTTGGTCAATTCCCTGTCGGTATCCTGTTCATACTTGAGCGTGAATTCCGTCATCAGTTCCGCGTTGTTGTCACTGTAACCCAGGTCAAGGTATGAACGTTTCACAGCAGCCCGGTCGAGTACCCCCAGCCCGTACATTCTGCGAACGTCAACCCTCGTCAAGGGTGTGTGTGCTACCTTGGCAATCAGACTCCGCCAGCCTGCGGGAACGTCAGCAGTGCGGAGGTAGTCATTCAGGTCAGCCTCGGTGAACTCATCCAGCCGGTGGAAAATCTCAAGCACAGTGGTCAGACCGGGCAGGTCCCAGTGAGCACGCCAGTATTTCTGTGCCCACCCGTCTTTATCCCCCTGTTTCCGCATCCACTCGGCAAACTCGGCTGGGAAGTCAGCATCGTAGCCATACTTGGAGGCAATGTCATCCCGCCACGCTTCACGTACTGCCATTTGGATAAGGTCAGCTGAACCGGGAATCATTCGGGCGGCATCAATCAAGTGTTCGATGTCGTTTGTCTCATAGCCTCGTTTCTTTAGCTCGATGACTACTTCCCCAGGGCTAATAAGTTCCCGGAATGCGAGGGTGATCAGGTCCGCCGGTGCCAGCCGGGGCTTTACGGCCTCCTCCCACGCTTCGATGATGGTTTCATTCCATCCCATCTGTTTCATGTGCTTCATTAGCTCGGCAGCGTGTTCCGGTGTTCTCCAAGTCATCGGCCACGCTTCTGAGGGACTGGCACGGGCTGACTCGATACCCGCATCGACCCACTGGGCAATGACCCGCTGCACAGGGGCATAGACGCCCATCACGGTGCCCATCACCAACGCAAGCACAATGCTGCCTGCTACCATCGTCAAGGTGATGGGATCGGTACTTGTCATACCACGTAGCGGTCTCTTGTACTTCTCGGGCAAGTCGGGGGTAGCAAGGATCTCGTCAACGATGGGTCTAGCGAGATTCATCACGTACTCTCGGGGTCCCCTGAACAGGTTATCAAGACCACCCCGGATACGGTCACTGAAACCGAATGTGTCAATGAAGTCCTCGATTGCTATTCGGAGCGCACCTTTGTGTCTACTCATCTGTATCCTCAGATCCAAAGATCGGCCACGGGGGTAAGGTCAGCTTGACGGTCCCCAACCCATATGCCAAGCTGTAGCAAAGCAGGGTAACGAAACTCCCTTTGATGCATCCCACGATGAACCCAAGGGGGTTATTGACTAACAGCGCCAGCGTGGGCCACCAGTTCTCGACCATTGTGACAAGACGCCCCAGCCTTGTGCCCGATAGAACATTGATCAGGTCACGCACTGACGGAACCAAGTTGACCGCGTCCCGTGCCCAGTTCATTACGAACGTCTTAGCTGAGTTGATTAACCCTTCAAGATGACCCCGGAGCCAACTCCTTGCCGTCGTTGTTATCCCATTGAGCCAATCAACCAAGCCCCACGCGTAACCCTTGGCAGCTTCGACCCAGCCCCAAGCGATGGTCTTAGCATTCTCGGCCCACCCCCAGGCCAAAGACTTTGCTGCGTCAACCCATATCTGGACTGCACCTAGTGCGCTTTCCACAAAGCCCATGGTGAATGCTATAGCTTCGCCCTTCTTGGTTGTTGCCCACGCTAGGGCAAGACCGTAGTAGTACGTTACCCTGTCTTGCAGCCAAGTCCAGAAGTTGGTCAGCAGGTTGATTGCAGCACTATACCAATTGGCAAACCAGTCGGTAACATCCCAGTACCTATCAAAAAGCCACTGAAGAAGGCCATACATGGGCTATCACTCCTATCGGATCACGCACCAAGTGCAGCCAGGTTTGTGCGTTGTTCAAGCAGCTTAGTAGCCGCTTCCGACACGATGTCCGGGTCAAGACTTGGTACGTGCAGTTCGTGAATCTCGTCAAAGTCCACGAGGTCCACGTAGACCGTAAAGCCCTGGACTGCACGTCCACCCTTGTCAAGGTACACAGTTGGTTGCGTTCGTTCAATTCTGTAGCTAGCCATCCTGATACACTCCTTATGTTCCCATCCCACCCACCCGATATATAGTCCTACAGCCGACGGCTATTAGCCGTCTTCTGCATCTTCGCCCCGAAGAACAGGCTCACGATTGACGTAAACGCGTAAGCCAACAACTCTGGCACTTCCTGTCCGGTAGCGAACAGGTAGCAGCAAGTGCCGACAATCGCTATCATCGCCACGCCGCTGATCAATGTGCTTTCTTGCAGCAACTCCCAAAACTTATCCATCCGTATCACCTCCTTCCCTCAAGATTCCGCAAAGGTCATTACAACGTCGTCTACCCAGGCACTATCATTGTGACCAGCGTTACCAGTCTGAGTGATGTAGAACTCTACACCTGGTGTAGCTGCATCTACGGTTGCTTTTACGTCCCAGTCAGATAGGTCAATCTGATAGGCATTTAGTCGGACCCTAACATACTTGCCGGTGTCCAGGTCAGCCACGATCTTCATAGTATTGAAGGATCGTGCGCCACGAAAGGCCAGTTTTGGCCCGTCGATGGTTGTCCAGCCAGTGTCACTCTCGTAGACCTGGAGTTTCATTAGCGTGTCACTCCAACGTACATGGACCTCGTGCCTATTAGTCCCGTCCCTGAAGTACATTTCACAGGCAAATGTATCCATTACACTGCCTAGCGAAAACGATACTTGATAACCCATCTTGCCTACAGGCAGTCCACCTTCCTTGTGCCAAATCAAGGCATTCCAAGGGTCAGTCTTACCACTCGTCAGCTTCACAGAATAACCACCAGACTGTTGGTAGCAAGGGTCAAGTACAACAGCGGCATCAGTGCCACCTGCTGATGAATCCCAGTGTTGTAGGCCAGTCTCAAAGCTGTCCACAAATGAAACTTGTCCAGACCGTTCATACCTAACCACTGATCCAAGTCTTGCAGCGAGCTCAGCAAACCCAACACTGGCAGTCTGTCCCCAAGCATCAACGGTATCATACACAAAGGCATTCAGTCGCCCATCAGCATCACAGGAGACAGTTTGCAACCCCGCTGCACCCATTGCCTTGATAACTGTGGACATAAAACCATCAGTGTCAATGTCCATATAGTTACCGGACGCCCCACGAGGAACCATAATGATCTGACCGCTGTCATCAACCCTGACCATGTGCAAATCACCAAGTGCATCCTCACCTCGCATAAGGACGTTAAGGTTACCATCGTCATCCAGTAACACCGGGATGAAGTTGGTGCCATCCCAGCCCAGTAGGACTATTGCTCTTGTCCAGTCAGGAAAACCAGTCGCCATAGTGTTTCGTGTACCTTACTCAGCAATGTACATCTTGTAGCCACTGTAACGAACCAACAACCTATCGTTAAGGACAGTTCCATAAAACACAACCTGTACTCTGTGACCTGCGGCAAGAGTCAGACGTCCACTCCAAAACGTGTACCTGTCAGCAGCAGGTTGCACACTTTCATCTAACATAATCGTACCTGGAGCAGCGGTGCAGGAAATCAGGTTGTAGGTGGTAACTGTATCGCGGTCAGTGCAACATATTGTCTCAATCACCCAAAGCTGTCCAGCAGGAACCGCAGTGCCTTGCAGAGCGACATTACCACCAGCACTGGCGGCATCGTAAAGTTGCTCACCTGCTGGTGCTGAGTAACCCCAAACCATCGGCAGCTTGTGCCACTCGGTCAAGTCCCAACCCCAAGCACCATCCTTGAAATAGGGTTCCGCTGGATCTGTTATACCTGGCATAGTCGTGTTCTCCTCAAGTCCCCGCAACCACTGGCATACCCAGCCAGTCACTAGACTGTGTGCCTATCAAGGATGACCACTGGGGAGTAACCTCAAGCGTTACTGAGATTGTGTGACCATTGTCGGTATCCTCGTTGTAGCCTTTGATCGTGACAAGACGAGGTGCAGGTCCCACAGGGTACTGTGTGACACCCTCAATCAGGTGATCATCCCCTCGTAACCAAAGACCTCGTGACCAGGGGATAAGCTGAAAGCCACCTAACCAAACCTGTACGTGAGCAAGTCCTGCACAGCCTGCGGGGAACAAAACAGAGTAGCGCGTGATGACACCCTCACACAGCTTCATAGTGTCAGTTGCGGGGTCAGTAGCAGTCTTTCCGGCCTCGATCAGGATGTCACGCTGAAACAACACAGCACAACCTCCTACTCGGGAAAGTCTGTCCAGTACCCGAAGACGTACACCTCGACCAGATCAGCCGCATCCACGCTTGAAACCTCAGCACACACACCGTAGTCGGATGGTGCGTAAACAGGTCCCTTCATCCGGGCAACCTGTAGGTCTGTCGTGGTCTTGAGGGTTTCCAGGTACAGCTTTTCGTTTTGGCGCTCAAGGGATACGTGAGCTACGAGGCTTGAGTTGTTGTGGCATCGGACCGCCACACGCTGAATGCACACCAGGCCCCCAGGTCTGAAGTCGTGGGTCCGAAGGGTGATCTCACCCGATGCATCAGCAGTGCCGGACAGTTTCAAGTCGATGGGGTATCTTTTTGCCATCGGTCATCTTGTCCTTTGTTAATGGGAGCACTGTTTTTGTCTCCCAGTCTAGACATTCGATCTGCCCTACGGTAGGGCAATGGGACGCTGAAGCAGAATGCCAAGGGACTTACCAGCAGAACCTTGCGTCAGTTCCAGCTTGACTTGGCCATAGCGAGCAGCCTTGAACCAAGAAGTCGGATCGTCTGCACGTCCAAACTGATAGCACAGCGTGGTCTGAGGCAACCAGCCCCGGAGGCTGACCGATGCGACTTGGCCAGTCGTCAGAGCACCCGCGTCAGTTGCAGCGATAGACTGCCAACGGCCAGCCGAAGCGGTCCACGCATCGCCGATAATGCCCCCCGTGCCATAGGCCAGGGAAGCAGCATCAACGTTACCCATCCAAGCCTCGTGCCAGATATTGCTATCACAGGTCGTCTGCATCTGGATGTTGAAGTCCGGGAAGGTTTCCCTCACCATATCCAGGAAGCGGGCAGCCGAGATGTCGAACACGATCCGCTTGCCCACGTCACAGTCCAGCTTCAGGTGTGTCAACATCGACACCCAAAAGAAGTTGGCGTGATATGCCCGAACAAACAGCCGACGATAGTCGAGATCCACAGGAAGGTCGGTTCCCTCGATACCACTGGCAGCGGTCGTGAACGTACGGATGTTCTTGACCATCAGTGCCTTGCTACCTGGGGTCACACCTTGCATTGCCTTGACCCGCACGCCCAGAGTGTAACCAGTAGACAGGTGCAATGCGTTGTGCGTCCAGGAAATCTTGAGTTGTGGATTGAGCAACTTGGTCGGCGAGAACATAAACTCCTCATCACCCAGATACCGCCCAAAGTTCAGCGGGATCAGGGAGAATTGACCAGCACTCGCCCCCTCGTTGTAGAAGTGGGAAGGCCAACGCCCCACCTCGTAGACTGAAGCAGCAACGGCCTCGGGGCCAGAAGTGCTCCAGTATACCTGACCACCGTCAACGATCTCGATCTTGTCGATGCAGTGCTCGGGCGGAACGTCCTTTGCTACAGCAGCCTCGTTTGTGGCGCGGAAGTACACGTACAGGGAAGTCAGAGGTTCATCGACAGCGATGTCGATAGTCTCAGTCCCACTTGCACCCACAGCCTTGATAGGCAGAAGACTTACTTCACGATAGTTATCCATTCTTTTTCACCTCCTCTTGTGTTGTATAGTCCTACTATGGTGCAGGGTTACTTGCCCCGCTGGAACTCGTGAGTCCGACGCATCTGATGCACAGCGCGTTGGACAGAGTCCTCGAACGTGGTGTCAGGCATACGATCCAACTCGGCAGAGACCTTCTCCAGGAACGGGAAGAACTCGGCAGCAAAGGCATCCCATTTCTTGATACCCTTCGCATCGACGCCGGCAGCGATTCGCTGCACGCCGATGTTTTTCATTGCGCTCTTCCAGCCCTCAAGCGTGACGCGGTTCAATCCCGCCTCAACCTTGCCGCTGGCCATCGCCTCCAGGAAAGCAGCCTGCATCTTGTCGAGCGCAGCGATTGCCTTGTCGGCCGGGTTTTCAGTCACCCGGTCCACACCAGCAGCAACGTCCTGCGTTGCGGCCTTGGTACGCCGTGCCCACTTTTCAGCAGCATCCCTTGCACTGATCTTAGGCATTCTGTTCACCTCCCTTCATCGGAAAAGATTTGTAGCCCTGCCCTACCTTTTGCCATAACAGCAGTTCGGGCAGGGCTTTTAGAGGGAGATTCGCCCCCTCAGCGATCATTATACTACAACGTGCCAAATAATGCAAACACCCATCGTGTTTACTTCCCCACAGTAGGGGGGGATATTACTGGTGTCCAACACCCAGGACTGTTGACAGGTTTACCAAGCCTTCAATTTTCAACAGCCCCAGGCAACAACCACGATAACCCAGGGGAAGAACCCTGTAAGTTCATATTGCACGCAACGTTTCTCCAGGCACACAGACACCCCAACCCCACACGTAGCGTACCC
>Ga0307377_10006304_pt1 | contig 12458 bp, 11 predicted proteins | sample TR3MG_FD_202535 | JGI IMG/M metagenome (GOLD analysis project Ga0307377, IMG submission 202535) | Soil microbial communities from Risofladan, Vaasa, Finland - TR-3 | ecosystem: Environmental > Terrestrial > Soil > Coastal area > Acid sulfate soil | place: Finland: Risofladan, Vaasa | collected...
AAGAGCTACGTTCCCGGCCAAAGCTGCGAGGTGATGATGGGCGAGCACAGCCGCCTGATCAAACTGGTGGAGTTCCTCGAGGAAGGCGAAGATTACGTGCGCGCGGCATTCGAGTGGCAGCGGCCCGTCAAGGGCTAGGAGCGCCTGACCGAACTGCCGTCGGGCGCCTGATTTCCCGCAGCACGGGGTGTTCGCCTCGTTTTTTTTGGTAACTTGAATCGCCCCGGTAAGGTCTGGTCGGCGCTTCCCGGGGTACGCTTCCAGGGGCCCGATAGCGGCCCGCCAGCCGCGCACGTATAATGACTGACTCCAACCCGATCAGGAAAGAAACACGTCCATGAAATCCTTCGCGATATTGTTTGCACTGGCTGCTTTTTCCGTCTCCGCTGCCGCCCAGTCGCTCCCTCCCGGCCATCCAAGCGTGAACATGACCGGAGGCAACAGCGCCCCCGAGATCAAGTTGACGCAAAAAGGCAAGGTCCTCAGCACTGTTGCCGCGCCTCCTTATCTCTACATCGAAGTGAGCCAGAACAAGAAGTCGGTATGGCTCGCCGCCACTGCGCTGCCGTTGAAAAAGGGCGACGTGATCCGCTTCGACCAAGGCATGACGATGACCAATTTCCACAGCAGAACGCTGAATCGCACCTTCCCCAGTGTGTTGTTCGTCAACCGCGTAGTTGTCACTAAGGAAAAAGACTAAGGTCCGGCAGGTATGTTTGTCGGGGGGCATACGCGCCGCGCCGGCTGGAGTCAGGCGCTTAGATGACGGCGGTCAAGGCATCCCAGGTGTGGCAGTCCAGGCTCACCAAGCACGGCCTGGACGAGGTGCGGCGCCTGTCTGCGGCGCAACCGCTGCAGCCGCGCGCGCGGCGCTTCGTCTTCCTGCGCCATGGGGAAACCGAGGGCAACGCGCAGCGGGTCTACCAGCCCCCGGAAATCCCCCTGAACCAGACCGGGCTGGAGCAGGCAAAGCTTGCAGCCGAATACCTGCGCGAGCATACGGTCGCGCGCATCCTCGCCAGCGACATGCGGCGCGCCTGGCAGACTGCGCAGGCGGCGGCGGAAGTCGTACGCGCTCCGGTGATTGCGGAGCCGCGTCTGCGCGAAAGATGGTTCGGCGATCTGATCGGCACGCCGTCGCAGGACCTCGACTGGCGCAACGAGCCGCCCAACGGCGAGTCCTTGCGCGATTTCGTCGCGCGCACCCAGGCCGGATTGAAAGACGCGCTGGATACCGATACGTCGACTCTGCTCGTTGCACACGGCGGGCCGCTTTACGTCCTCGTATTCAGCCTCGGCGCCGAACTGCTGGAGCGCCACATCGCCAACGCCACCCCCTTGCTGTTCGAATACGAAACCCGCGCGGGCCGCTGGCGCATCAGCAATATCGCACCGAAGCGGGTCACCGCCGGCTATCGCAGCACCGCGGATTGACGGCGATGCCCAGCGGCAGTGCGCGGCCGTCATCGGCAAGCGCGATTAGGGCCGGATCGCCATGCCACGCTTACGCTGCAGATACAAAGTGATGGGGTCTGGCCTTCGCGGTCACGGCCGCTTATGCCGCAACACGGCTCGCATCGACGCCGCCGCCCGCGCCTAATGCCGGTACAAGCCTAGCCACCTTTCCGCGAGGCGCGCCGCAGCTCGTTCTTCCCCGAGGAAGCGGACGAACGTATGGCGGCATTTTCTGCATTTTGCCCAGGCGACGCCGGCCGTTCCTTCGGGCATTGCGTAAACTTCCCTCTGTATTACACGGCGTTCCACGCCGCACAGGTGGCACACGATGTATTCCGGAAAAGGCAAATCCGGTGTTTCATCGCCTGGGGCTGCTTTTGCGGCGGTCATAGGCGCAGCGAAGCGAGCAGACGCCGCGGGTGGTCGAGCAAGTCCAGCGCATCGATGATTCCGGGAATGACGATGTCCGCCGCAGTCACTGCCGCCGCCGCCGAGCCTTCCGCGCCCATCACCGCAATGCCGAGCGCTGCGGAGCGGAGCATCAGACGATCGTTGCGGCCATTGCCGATGCAGACGACTTCCGTCGCGCCAAGGCGCTCGACGTAAGCCTGCTTCGCCTGGTCCTGTCGTTCCGGTCCCAGGATCGACAATGCGCAGCGCAGGCCTGCAAGGGCGGCGCGGGAGGTGCCGAAGGTGTCGGCCGTCAGCACGTGCAGACTCAGAGCGCTCGACAGGCTGTCCAGCCGCTCCTTCACCCCAGGCAGCAGAGCGCCATCCACGGCGAGGGTGCCGTTGTAGTCGAGCACCAGGTGTTTCAGCCGGAGGAGGGCGAAACCGGGAATGTCGATTTCCAGCACGGCGCTTACCCTTTCAAGCTCTGACGCTGCTGCAGCGGGCGGCAACGCCATTCCTCCACTGCATCGATGTACACCGAATTATTGATCATCGCGCGAATCGCAGCGAAAGCGCCCGTTTCATCGCACGAATGCCTTGTGTCCGGCATAGACCGCCGACGCACCCAGATTCTCCTCGATGCGCAGCAGCTGGTTGTATTTCTCCACGCGCTCGCCGCGGCAGGGCGCGCCGGTCTTCAGGTGGCCGGTGCCCAGAGCCACCGTCAGATCGGCGATGAAGCTGTCGACCGTCTCTCCGCTGCGATGGGAAACCATCGCACCCCAATTCGCTTCATACGCAAGGCGCACCGCCGCGACAGTTTCCGTGAGGCTGCCGATCTGGTTCAGCTTGATCAGCACGGCGTTGGCCACGTCCTCCCTGATGCCGCGCGCGATGCGTTCGACATTGGTGACGAACAGGTCGTCGCCTACCAGTTCGATGTTTTGCCCCAGTTCCCGGTTGAGCAGCTTCCAGCCTGTCCAGTCGTCCTCGGCCAGACCGTCTTCGAGCACCGCGATGGGGTATTTCGCCACCCAGTCGGCATACATCGCTACCATCGCCGCGGCATCCACCTTGCGTCCCTCCGTGCGCAACTGGTAGAGGCCGTCTTCATAGAAACCGCTGGACGCCGGGTCCAGCGCCAGCACCACGTCCTCGCCCGGTCGATAGCCTGCGCCTTCGATCGCTTTGAGGATCAATTCGACGGCATCAGCGTTGCGCTTCAGGGCAGGCGCGAAGCCACCCTCGTCGCCCACGCCGGTGGAATAGCCCCCATCTTTGAGCACCTTTTTCAGCCGCTGGTAAATCTCCGATCCCCAGCGCAGCGCTTCGGCGAAACTGGGCGCACCCACCGGCGCGATCATGAATTCCTGCAGGTCGGTGCCCTGCCAGTTGGCGTGGACACCGCCATTCAGAATGTTGAACATCGGCACCGGCAGACGGCAGGCCGCGGCGCCGCCCAGATAGCGGAACAGCGGCAACTGGCATGCATCGGCCGCGGCGCGCACTACCGCCAGGCTTACGCCGAGGATGGCGTTGGCGCCGAGCTTCTCCTTCTGTGGCGTGCCGTCGAGCGCGAGCATCGCGCGGTCCACCGCACCCTGGTCCAAAGCATCCAAGTCCCGGATCGCAGGCGCAATATCGGCGTTGACGTTCTTGACCGCGTGCTGCACGCCTTTACCACCGTAGCGCCCCGCATCCGCGTCGCGCAGTTCCACCGCTTCATGGACGCCGGTGGAAGCACCCGAGGGCACTGCCGCCCGTCCAAGCGCTCCGCCGGATAGCGTCACATCGACCTCGACCGTGGGATTACCGCGGGAATCGAGAATTTCGCGGGCGCGAACCGATCGAATGAAGGTGTTCATGCTGTCTCCTAGTAGGATTGCTTGGAAGGGATGACGCCGCGGACGCCGCCGCGCGGATTCGGGGTGTCGCCCTTGTGGCGCGGAATCAAATGCACGTGAACGTGCATGACCGTCTGACCGGAGGTCTCGCCGACGTTGACACCGATATTGTAGCCGTCTGGAGCGTACTGCCTGTCGAGCAGCGCTTTCATTTGGTCGACGAGATGCAGCATCTCCTGTCTCTCAGCCTGCGTGGTGTCGAAGAAGCTGGATACGTGCCGCCGCGGAATCACCAGCACATGACCGGGATTGACGGGGAACTTGTCGAAACGCGCGTAGGCAAGCTCGCTCTTGATGATTGCGCCGTCTGCCGAGCAAAACGGACAGTCGCTGAAATTGCTCATGGCGATCAGTTTAGCGGGGGTACAAGTGGATTGGCGCGATGGCCGTAGCTGAAAAAGACCACTATCGCGTCACCCAAGCCCGATTACCAGCGCGAGCAGCATCGCCAGCAGCACGTAGCTGACATACGCGTTGAGGCGCCCGTGGTGCATCAAGGCCAAGCCGCGCGCGAACCACAGCGTTGCCGAGCGGACCGGCCGGAATGCCAGTTTGTCCACCAGATGAACGGTTTCCTTCTCGCGCCGGATGGCGTTGCGGAAATGTTCTGTCACCGTCTCGCGCGTGTCCTCCACCGTCGTCGGCCGGAACACCGCGTCGAAAATCACCCGCACCGGGTTGGAGAAACCCGTCGCCGTGTAGCTCATCTCCGGCAGCAGCCGCCGCAGGCCCCCGTCCCAGCGCGCGCGCCGCTCGAGGCGCCGCGCGCGCGTCAGCCATAGCCGAATGACAACGTAGGTCAGGAGCAGCAAACCCGCCAGCACCAGCAGCATGTAGGACGTGGACATGGCGAAGACCACGGGATTCGCCTCCGCGCCCCGGTGCAGCACCACCAGCCCGCGCCCGGGCAGGACGCTCTGTCCGACCTGCGCGCCCAGATCGTGAAAGTCGGCGACGAACGCCGGCGGCAGGCTCGCGTGCGACGGCGCCGAGGCAAAGAACGGCGGCACCAGCACGTCGGAGGCGCCGGTTCCCGCCAGCTGCGTCGTCGCCGGGTCGAGCATCGGGATCACATAAGTCGGCAGCACGCCGAACGCGAGGCACAGCACTGCGAGTATCGCCATCGAGGCGAGCGCGGCGGGACCGGCTTCGCTCACCCGCCGGCCTTCTTCCAGCCGGCGCATGCCGAGAAAACTCATCGCGAACACCTTGACGAAGCAGGTTACCGCGAGCGCGGCCGTCAGCGCGAGGCCGGCGCCGGACAGGGCGAAGACGATCTTGGTGCCGGTCGAGGACAGTTCCGCAGCACGCAGCATGGTTTGCAGTGTGAGCCATTCGCTGACGAAGCCGTTGAACGGCGGCAGGCCTGCGATCGACAGCGCTCCCGCAAGGAAGGCGAGGGCGGCCAAAGGCATCGCCTTGATCAGGCCGCCGAGCCGGTCCATGTCGCGCGTGCCGGTCTGCGTCTCCACCTCGCCGACGCCGACGAACAGCAGCGTCTTGTAGAGCGAGTGGTTGATCAGGTGGTACAGCGCGGCGACGAAGGCGAGCGCGGCGAGCGCGGGGTGATGCGTGGCGTAGAAGACCATTCCGGCGCCTGCGCCCGCCACCACGATGCCGACGTTCTCGATTGAGCTGTGCGCGAGCATCGCCTTGAGATCGTTGTCCGTGGTCGCGTACAGAATGCCGATCAGTGCCGAAGCGGTGCCGACGACCAGCGCGACCAGGCCCATGCCCGCGTGCGCCGCGGGCAGAAGATCGGCGTTCACGCGCAGGATGCCGTACAGGCCGAGATTCAGCGTCGCGCCGGCGAGCACGGGCGCGAACGCGCGCGGCGCGGCTGCGTAAGCCCGCTGCAGCCAGGAGTTCACCGGCACCAGGCCGGCCTTCACGCCGAAGCCGAAGAAGGTCAGGAGAAACACGCCCCAGCGCTCGCCCGTCCCGAGGCCTGCCGCGGCGGACTTGAGCACGCCGAATTCCAGCGAACTCGCGTTGAGCGCGAGCAGCAGGAAGCCGAGCGCGGCCGCGAGCGTTCCCGCTTCGCCCATCGCGAGCAGCAGATAGCCCGATGCCACCCGCTGGCCGGCCTCTCCGCCTTGGCCGCTCAGCACCAGCAGATAGCACAGAATCGACATCAGCTCCCAGGCGAGCAGAAACAGCACCGCGTCGCCCGCGATCAGGATCAGCACGATGGCCGCATAAAGCGCGAGCAACATCACGGTGAAGATGCGCTCGCGGCCGCGCAGCGATTCGCGCCTCAATTCACCGCCCGCGTAGATCGAGGCCGGAAAAAGAACGAGGCCGGTCACCAGCACGAATGCCGCCGAGAGCGGATCGAAACGCAGCGTCAGCGTCGTCAGTCCGGGCAAGGTCCACAGCGCCAGGGTGAAACCGCCGCCGTCGAACAACGCTGCGGCGCCGGCCGCGGCGGCCGCGGCCGCAGCAAGACAACCGAACCAAGCGAGTACGGTGCCTTGGCGCGCGGTGCGAACCGCCAGTGAAAGCAGAATGCCCGCGCCGCACGCCGCGAAGACGAGGACGATCAGGGCGAGCGTTGCCATCAACGCCCCGGCACCGAGGGAACCGAATTCAGTGCTACCGGCGGCGTGCGTCCGACCGCGACGAGCAGGCCGTGCAGGATCGCGAGCGGCGGCGGCGGATTGCCGGGCACCTCTACATCTACCGGCAGCAGATCGCTCACGCCCTTGGCGCAAACGAAGCTCTCCGCGAACACTCCCCCCGACAGCGCGCACGCGCCGACGGCGACGACGCGCTTGGGCGTGGGCATGGCGTCGTAGATCTTCTTCAGCGCGACGCGCATGTGGTCCGTGACCGGCCCGACGACCAGCAGCACGTCGGCGTGGCGCGGCGTCGGCGTGATGAAAAAGCCCAGGCGGTGCATGTTGTAATACGGATTGTTGAGCTGCCTGACCTCGTTGAGGCAGGCGCCGCAGTCACCCGCGTCCACGACCAGGACATGGATCGAACGCTGGAACGGCTGGCCCAATGCATTTTGAAGCGGGGACGCAGCGCCTGCGCCGCCCCATTCGTAAGTCGGTTGCCAGTTCAGCGGGTGCGCCACGCCGCGCACGCAACGGTAACAGTGGATGCAGCGGCGATAGTCCACCGAGATGGTCCCGTTAGTCTGGCTGAGAGCCTGCGTGGGACAACGTTCGACGAGCGCCGTAGCTTCCGCGGCAAACGCGCCCTCGTCCGGCAATCCCGGCGTGACACCGGCGGCGCGTTCGGCCTCGCGCGGGTACGCGGTGGTTTTGATGCCGGTGCGTATGCCTTTAACGACCCACTTCATGTGTTCTCCAACAGGACGCTTCTGTTCGTCATCGATCGTTCTCGGCCACGGACAAATCGAAGGTGGAGAGAATGATGGGAAAATCCTGAAATGCGAATTTTTCGGCGGCCAGATGGAAACTGTGCCAATTCGTGAAGGACGGCGTAACCACGCGGTAACGCGAGATCCGGCCGCCGTCATCCAGCCTTACCCAGTGGAACGTTGCCCCGCGCGGCGCCTCGACCCAGCCGAGCGCGGCACCCGAGCGGAAATTCACCGTTGCGCGGACGTTACCTTCCTCCAGCGCGGCCGCGGCCTGCTCCATGATGCGCAGCGACTGCCGCGCTTCGGCGAACAGGATGCGCAGCCGCGCGTAGCCGTCGCCTTCCTCTTCGGTCGGCACGTCGAAGTCGAATGATTCATAGCCCGAGTAGGGCTGCGCTCGGCGCAGGTCGCGGGCGAGCCCCGAAGCGCGCGCGACCGGGCCGACCAGGCTGTAAGTCTTCGCAGTCTGCAGCCAAATTACGCCGACTTCCTCGAGCCGATCGAGAAAGCTGCTGGAGATGGTGAGCCGTCGTTCGAGTTCGTCGAGCTGCGCCACAACAGCCTTCGAGTCGCGCAGCGCCTTGCGGCAGGCTTCGGTCGGCAGGTCGCACAGCAGCCCGCCTGGCGCGAGCAGGCCGAACAGGTAGCGATGCCCGGTCAGTTCGCCCGAGACGCGCAGCAAGTCCTCCTCCAGCATTCCGGCCTGGCTGTTGGCGACGACCAGCGCCGTGGACTCGCAGATTTCCTGGATCGCGCCCGCGTGCTGCCGCAGGCGTTCGAGTTCGGCGAGGAAGACGCGCAAGGCGCGCGCGCGCGCCGGCACCGCGACGCCGCCGATCGACTCCAGTGCGAGGCAGAACGCCAGACCGTGCGCGAATGCCGTGGTGGCGGCGAAGCGTTCCGCCACGAGCAGCGCGTCGTCGGGCGCCTTGCCTTCGGCGAGCTTCTCGACCGCGCGCCACTTGTAGAACAGACGCGTCCAGGAGCGGATGACGTCTTCGCCGACGGTCTCGAGCTGGAAGTGGACCGATTCCGTCACGCCGGAAAACTTCGGCCCGATCGGCATGACGAACGCGCCTGCTTCATGGACAACGCGCCGCGGCCGCCAGTCGGTGTCCGGCAGGCGGTTGCGCATCGCCGCGGCCGCATCGAAGCCGTGTCGCATCGGCTCGACGCCCTCTTGCCAAACGTCGTCGTGGAGCACGAAATCGCCCAGACGCGGATGACCCTCGAATATAACGCCGAACATGTCCTCGGCCTCGCGCTCGTGCCAATCCGCCGCGAAGATCTTCGCCTCGGTGACGATGCTCGGGAAGATCTTGTCCGCTAGCGGCGCGGCCACGAGCACGTGTACCCAGCCGGCGTCGCGCGCGCCGTAGAACACATAGCGCAACTGCCACTGCTGCGCATTCTCCTCCACGATCAGCCCGCCGAAGCCGAAGCCCCATTCGTGGAACAGGCGACGGCACAGATCGGCGAGCAGCGCGCGCTCGCAGTTCACTTCGTTCATGCGGCCAACAGCGTCGAAGCGGCAGCGCGCTCGCCCGGGCCATGCGGCTTCGATCAGTTGTTTCAGTTCGGTGCAGTCCATGGGCGCATCACCTCGCCAATGCCGCAGCGGCCTGTTGCAGCAGCGCGTGCAGCGGCGGCGGAATGTAGACGCCGAGCACGAGTACGGGCACGGCGGCCAGAATCAGCGCCAGCGCGCAGCTGAACGGCAGGCGCGAACGTTCGGTCTGATGCGGAGCGGGCGTATCCGGCGGCGCCGCCGCCGCGTCCTCCGGCGCCCCGAAGACCATCCGGTTCAGGTGGACCATCACGCCGAAAAACGCGATGACGATGAACAGCGCCAACAGAGCCGTCGCAAGGTAGTGTCCTTGCGCGAGCCCCGCTTTGAGGATCTCGAGCTCGCTCAGGAACACGGCAAACGGCGGCGCGCCGGCAATGGCGAGGCCGCCGAAGATGAGCGCGATGCCCGCCGCGGGGGCGCGGCGGATCAGCCCGCGCACCGCCGCAATCTCGCGCGTCCCGACCAGAAGCAGCGTCGCTCCGGCGGCGAAGAAGCAGAAGGACTTGGTAACCGCGTGACTGACGATCTGCTGCATGGCCCCGTAGTCGGCGGCGGAACCGCCGAGCCCGGCCGCTGTCAGGATGATGCCCATGTGCTCGACGGTGGAGAACGCGAACAGGCGCTTGTAATCGTCCACCTGGAGCAGCAGGAACGCCGCCGTACCGACCGAAATCAGCCCCAGGACCAGCGCCCAGGTTTCGGCGTGGGCGCCGGGTACCGCCTGCATCACCGGAATGAGCCGCAGAATGACGTACAGAATGGAAGCCGTTTCGATGCCCGACAGGAGCGCGCATACGGGGGAGGGCGCCTGGCTGTGGGCGTCGGGCAGCCAGGTGTGCATCGGCACCAGGCCGACCTTCGTTCCAAGTCCGATCAGGATCAGCAGGAAAGCAGTTTGCATCAGCAGCGGGGGCATCCTGGGCGCCACCGCAACGAGCCCGGCCCAGGTGTACGTGCCGCCGCCCCCGGCGTGCATGGCGGCGAAAAGCACCAAAAACCCGAGCAGCGCGAAGCCCGCACCCATGAGCGACAGCACGACGTACTTCCAGGCGGCCTCGAGCGCCTCGCGCGTGTTATCGAACGAAACGAGCAGCGCCGAGCACAGCGTCGTCAGCTCGACCACGATCCACACCAGGGTCGGTTCCGCCAGCAGGGGTATGGCAAGCATCGAGAACACGAAGAGATTGAAATTCGCGTGGTACAGGCGCAGCTTTCCCGGCGTCAGGTTCTCGTGCCCCATGTAGCCGACCGAAAAGATGGCGGCGGTGGTACTCACGAGTGCGATCAAGAGCAGGATCAGCGCGCTCAGCCCGTCCAGCGCAATCCAGTTCAGCCAGCCGGGGTCGAGGCCGTCGGTGACCGAGCCGCCCGCGGCGACGCGCCACGCCATCTGCGCGGCGGCCGCAAGCACGATCAGGCACGAAACCACCGTCATGCCCGGCGCCCAAGCCTTCTTTGACGGTATGCCAGCCAGTGCAGCGGCGATCAGCGGCGGGAACAGTATCCAAATGACGCTCATGGCGCGGCCCCGGGCGCGGCCTGCTTTGCCGGCGATTCCCTCAGGTTCGCCAGTTCGCCGACGGCGGTGCTGCCGACGTGCTTTTCGACTGCCCGCACCAGCACGCCGACGATAAATACGATGATCAGCCCGTCCGTGGCGATGGCAAGCTCGACCAGCATGGACAGACCGTGGGCGATGGATATGCCGGCAAGGAACGCGCCGTTCTCCATCGCCAGCAGGCCGAGGAGCAGCGGCAGCGCCTCGCGCCGCACGGTCAGCGTGAACGCGCCGAGAAACAGCCCGGCAATCCCGATCGGCACGTTCGGGCCGTGATATCCGGGAGCGACCGCGTTCGCCAGCGGAACGCCCAGGAAATAGGCCCCGATCACCAGGGCCAGCGCAATGGCCAGCGTGGTCGGGATATTCAGTACCTGGTCGATCTCGCGCCGCGTGTAAAACCCGGTCGGTGCGACTTTGCGCAGCAGCCACGGGACGACGATCGGCTTGCTGATGAGATTGACCAGCGCCACGCCGTAGAGGTGCCCGGAATCGAAGCGCCATCCGAGCAGCGCCGCCGACGTGGCGAGCAGCAGCGACTGGGCGATGAACAGATGCAGGCAGCCCCTGGCCTGGCGCGTGGCCACCATGCCGAACGCGGTGAGCAGGAACAGCCCGGCTGCCAGCGCGTTGAGGTTTTCGACCAACTGGCGTGTTGCGTCGCTCATTTTGCGTTCATCCGAGAAAGACCTGCGCGATCATCGCTACCACCGAGGTGATGAACGCGGCGCCCAGGAATTCGGTGATGCGAAACAGGCGCAGCTTCGCGAGCGATGACTCGATGAGCACCAGCACGAGCACGAAGCAAAAAATCTTAAACAGCACCAGCGGTATGGCCAGCAGCACGGCCGCGAGGGTCTGTTGCGCCGCCAGTCCCCAGGGGGCCACCAGCACGTTGAGGAAAACGCACAGCAGCACCATGAACTTCATCTGGCCGCCCCACTTCATCAGCGCGAAGCCGCGCCCCGAATACTCGAGCGACTTGGATTCGTCGATCATCGCCAGCTCGAAGTGGCCGGTCGGGTTGTCCACCGGGATGCGCCCGCCCTCGGCGAGGATGAGCATCAGGAACGCCAGCACCAGCAGCACGTGGGACGGTGCGAAGAAGTTCGCGATCGGCGTCACCCATTTCTGCTGGACGATGTAGGGGATGGTCGAGCCGGCGACGAACGACACGGTGAAGAACACGATCATGAACACCGGCTCCGCGAGAAAACCGACCATGCGCGTGCGGCTGGCGCCCATGGGACCGTAGGGATTGGCACTGTCCACCGCCGCGAGCGCGGCGAAAAAGCCGCCCAGCGCGAGCACGAAGCCGGCTCCGAGCATGTCGCCCATGAAAGCGAAAAACAGCGGATAGCTCGTCAGCACCGGAATCAGCAGCACGACGAAAATCGGCGTGACGAAAACCATGTAGGGTGCGAAGCGGAAAATCCACGAGCTGTCCTCGGACACGATTTCGTCCTTGTGAAACAGCTTCCATAAATCGCGATAGGGCTGAAAAATGCTCGGGCCGCGCTTGGACTGGACCATTTCCTTGAGCCGGCTGAGCACGCCGCCGACCAGGGGCGCGAAGACCATCACGACCAGCACCTGGATCAGATTGAACAGGATGTGCTGCGCCATGGCCGGACTTGCTAGGTTTCCGTTGCAACCACAGTTTGTTTGCAACGGTGCGCGCGTGTATCCGCGTGCGCGACAGCGCCGATTGGACCGGCAAGAAACATATAACTCACGACGACAGCCTCCTAACTGAGAATCAGGATACTGCCTCGGTAGACACAGGAAGGTCGGCTGAGCGGACTACAGACGTCCGCCACGGCGGCCTAAAGCTTCCCGTTTCCCGAGAAAATCTGTAGGCATCATCAGCCGTAGCGGCGGTTTTTGTTGCTTATGGAAGGAGGAATGCCATCTCCTTCGCCGGAAGCATAGTCAATCCATGCTGAAAACGCAAGGCGTGACAAGTTCGTGATAGGCTTGCCTCAATACTTGCCCTCGATCATCCCGAATTCGGCGGGCAGCTTGGCGTAAAAAAGATGAATGCCCTCGGCTTGGACAAATCGGAGAAATCTGTCGGCGTCCTCCACTTTCAGCATGAACTCGACCTCTATGGTCATATCACCCGCCAACTCGAAAAAATGCTGTTCGTGCAGGACGCCATTGTGGCCGTAGCCGGCGATGGCGCGGAACGCCGAGCCGCCGGGTATGCCGATTTTCTTCGCCTGTTCCAGCAGCCATTCGTAC
>Ga0307377_10006308_pt1 | contig 12454 bp, 12 predicted proteins | sample TR3MG_FD_202535 | JGI IMG/M metagenome (GOLD analysis project Ga0307377, IMG submission 202535) | Soil microbial communities from Risofladan, Vaasa, Finland - TR-3 | ecosystem: Environmental > Terrestrial > Soil > Coastal area > Acid sulfate soil | place: Finland: Risofladan, Vaasa | collected...
CGACGAGAATGCACTGGGCACGATAATAACGGCGTCGCAGCAGGGGCGCGGCGACAGGGATTCATCTTATGACTCACGTGTTGATCGTCGAGGACCATGAGGAGAACCGCAACCTTCTCAAGATGCTACTTGAGGCGAATGCCTACCGGGTGACGGCGACGGGAGACGGACTGGAGGCGCTCGCCGCCGCGCGGCGCGACCCGCCCGACGTCATCGTTTCCGACGTGCTGATGCCGAATATGGATGGCTTTGCGCTGTGCCGCGAGTGGATGAAGGACGAGGCGCTGAAAGCCATTCCGTTTATTTTTTATTCCGCCACCTATGTCCGCATCGAGGATGAACAATTTGCCCTGGCGCAGGGCGCAGTGCGCTATCTGATCAAGCCGCTCGAGGCCGATGCGTTCCTGCGGGAGTTGCGCGCGACGCTGCAGCAATGGGCCGGGCATGCGGCGCCGGCTCCGGCCGAACCGCTCGACGACCTCACCGCCAGCGCTCTGCACAAGTCGGCGCTCACGCGCAAGGTCGAGGACAAGATCGCGCAACTGGAAGCGGCGAACCGCAGGTTGCAGGAGAGCGAGGCGCGCTTTCGCAGCCTGGCCGAAATGTCGTCGGACTTCTACTGGGAAAGCGATGCGGGGCGCCGGCTCACGCTGCGGACTTCACCAGGCGGAAAAGTGAAAGTCACGCTGCCGCCCGAGCCGGGCGCCCCGGTGCGCGAACGCCGCCGCGAGGTACCGCCGTATCTTTCGCCCGAGGGGCCCGGCTGGGATGCTCACCGGGCGGTGCTCGACGCCCACCAGCCGTTCCGCGAATTTGAACTTTTGCGCCGGGACAGCGACGGCACTACGCGCTTTTTCTCGATCAGCGGCGATCCGGTGTTCGATGTTTCCGGTGCGTTTATGGGCTACCGTGGCGTTGGCACCGACATCACCGACAAAAAGCGGACCGCAGAACAGATCCAGCATCAACTGGCGCAAATCCAAATCGCGTTCATGAGCACGGTGAAGGTGGTCACGGCCTTGGGGGAAATGCGCGACCCTTATACCGCAGGCCATCAGCGCAGGGTTGCGGAAATCGCAGTCGCCATCGGCTCCGAGGTAGGCTTAGACGAGCAGCGCTTGGAGGGGCTGCGGGTCGCGGGTTTCCTGCACGATATCGGCAAGATCAGGGTCCCGTCGGAGATTCTGTCCAAGCCTGGGAAACTCAGCCCGGCCGAGTTCCAGCTGGTACAGGCGCATCCCCAGGCGAGCTACGACGTGCTGAAGGACGTCGAGTTTCCCTGGCCGATCGCCGAGATCGCGTTGCAGCACCACGAGCGCATGGACGGGAGCGGCTATCCGAATGGCCTGAAGGGCGATGCAATCCGGATGGAGGCGCGCATCATCGCAGTGGCTGATGTCGTCGAGGCGATGTCTTTGCACCGTCCATACCGCGATGGGCTTGGAATTGAGCCTGCGCTCGACGAGATTCGACGCGGCCGCGGGAGCGTCTACGACGCAGCTGTTGCCGACGCCTGCATCAAGCTTTTCCGGGAGAAGCACTACCAGCTGTCGCCGTGAGCACTTTGGAAAAGCTCACTTTTATGCGCATATGTGTATTATGTTAAATAAGTGCAAGCGCCGAATCAGCCGGTTAGCTATTCCTTCGCCCCAGCTTGTTTGAGCAGCTCCGCAATGTCGGTGTTGCCCCCCTTCAGCGCCCATTTCAAAGCCGTTACGCCCGAATCGCTCTTGATGTTCGGGTCCGCCTTCTTCGCCAGCAGCAACCGCACCGCGTCGATGTAGCCGCCGCGTGTGGCCATCATCAGCGCAGATATTCCGCTCGGCGCTACGGCGTCGATATTTGCGCCCTTGTCCAAAAGAAACTTCACGACTTCCGTCCGGCCACGCCAAGCGGCGTAGATCAGCGGATTCCACCCCCTGATGTTGATCCGCGCGCCGTGGGCCACCAATGTTTCGACCAGTTCGAGTTGCCCCTTGGCTGCCGCGAGCATCAGCGCCGTTTCCCCGTATTGGTTTCTCGCGCCGATCGCGGCCTTGCGCTGCAACAGGACCTTGGCCATGTCGGGATGGTCGTCCTGAATCGAAATCATGAGCAAGGTATTGCCGCCCCGGTCGGTAGTGTTAACGTCCAATCCCTTTGCGAATAAGGCCTCGGCAGTCGGAATGTCGTCTTGCTTGATCGCTGTAAGCAGCTCATCGTAGGAATCCGCCATCACAAACGAAGCATGAGACGTACTAAAGATTAGAAAGCCTATAATCAGTAAATTAGTAGCCTTCATTAAAGTACACTATCATTATTTGCTGCCTTGAAAAGGCGAAAGAAGTTGCCGGTCGTGGCATAGGCGATCGCATCCAGGGAGGTTCCACGCAGGCGCGCGATTTCTTCCGCAACATGCCTGACCCAGGCGGGTTCATTGGTCTTGCCACGCTGTGGCACCGGCGCCAGATACGGGGAGTCCGTTTCCACCAGCATACGCTCCAGCGGCACTGCCTGAGCGACCTCCTTCACGGCATGGGCATTCTTGAAGGTGACAATGCCGGAAAAGGAGATATGGAAGTTCAGCGCCATCGCGGCCTGCGCGACCTCCATGGTTTCGGTGAAACAGTGCATTACCCCGCCGACTTCCTCCGCATGTTCTTCGCGCATGATGCGCAAAGTGTCTGCCGCCGCGTCGCGGGTGTGAATAATCAACGGTTTTGCGCACTCGCGCGCCGCGCGAATATGCATGCGGAAACGGGTTCTTTGCCACTCCAGATCGCCGCTTTGGCGATAATAGTCCAGGCCGGTTTCGCCGATGGCGACGACTTTGTGGTGCTGCGCACGCGCAACCAAGTCATTGATTGCCAAGGCGGTATCCTCGGCCTGGTCCGGATGGACGCCGACCGAAGCGAACAACTGGGGGTGGCCGTCGGCCAGCGCCATAACCCTGGGAAAATTGGCGAGGTTCACGCATACGCATAGAGCATGGGTGACCTCGTTGCGCGCCATGTTTTCGAGGATCTGCGGAACGCGGTCCGCATATTCCTCGAAGTCGATATGGCAGTGCGAGTCGACCAGCATGCCCGGGCTAGCCGATTTCTTTGTAGGCGATGAACAAGTCGTCGAAGAACAAGCCGGCATTCAGCGGGTGCTCGCAAATGGCCTTCAGCGACGACAGAGTGGCGTAAAAGCGCAGCAGTTTCAGCTGGGGCATGCTCCGCGCGAGGAGACTCAGTGCTGCTGCCCGATCGATGTTGTATCGCGCCCTGGCGCTACTCGATAGCGCGATGAGATCATAGGTCCACTTGAGCATCCAGTCCACCACTGTGGCCGGCGGCAGGCGCTGGCAGAAGTCCGCGAGACCGAGGGCGCTGCTTGCCGGCTGACTCAGCAGGTCGAACAACCTGTTCCGTGCCTGCGCTTCCTCATCCGGCAGACGCGCAGCTTCCAGTGGCGCATCGCCGGCGAACGCGAGCAATGCGGGCGTGACTTTGCTGCCCTGCCCCTGAAGCCAGTGCAGCGACGATTCCCGCGGTGGCACGGCCAGCGCCAATGCGTGACAGCGGCTGCGCACGGTTGCCAGCAGTTTGCTCGGCTGATTCGAGATCAGCAAAAAAACCACGCCCGAAGACGGTTCCTCCAGGCTTTTCAGAAGTGCGTTGGCCGAGCCCGGGTTCATGCTTTCGGCGGGGTAGATCAACACCACGCGATAGCCGTTGCGATGCGAACCTACGTTGAGAAAATCGCTAAGTGCGCGAATCTGCTCGATTTTTATCTGTTTGCTCGGCTTTTTCCTGCCTTCTTCGTTACCAGCGCCCGCATCCGCCTCTTCTGGCGCGGGTGCCAATGCCTCGGGCTGAACCAGGCGAAAATCGGGATGATTGCCGGAGGCAAACCAGGCGCATGCCGGACAGACGCCGCAGGCCAGGCCTATTTCGGAGCGGTTTTCGCATAGCAGGGACTGCGCCAGGACTTGTGCCAGATGCAGCTTGCCTATCCCGGTGCGGCCGTGGAGTAGCAAGGCATGAGGCAGCCTGTCCTGCATGTCGCTCAGCCGATTCCAGACCTCTTTATGCCAAGGTAAATACTTTATCGACATAGCGTTATAATATGTTCTTCAAGTTGTTTGCGAATATCGGCCACGGACTGACTGGCATCGATCAGGCGGATCCGCTGCGGGTAGCGGGCGGCGCGCGCCAAATATGCTGTCCGCACGCGGGCGAAGAATTCCAGGTTTTCCTGCTCGAAGCGGTCCGGCGCAGCCGAGGCGGCCAGGCGCCTGCGCTTGGCCTCTTCGACCGAAAGATCGAAAACCAGGGTCAGATCCGGCTGCAAACCCGGATGAACCCAGGCTTCCAGGCGCTCTATTTTCGCCGGCTCCAGCCCACGGCCGCCGCCCTGATAGGCAAAAGTGGCGTCGCTAAAGCGGTCGGAAAGCACCCAGGTGCCCGCATCCAGTGCCGGCAGAATCACCCGGTCGAGGTGTTCTCGCCGCGCAGCGAACATTAGCAGCGTTTCGGTTTCAAGGTGCATGGGCTGCGCCAGCAGCAGCTTGCGCAGTTCTTCGCCCAGCGGCGTGCCGCCGGGTTCCCGCGTTACCACCACCTCCTTTCCGGAAGCACCGATGCGCCCGGCGAGCCAATCCATGTGGGTGCTCTTTCCCGCCCCGTCGACACCTTCCAGGGTAATGAATCTGCCGCGCATCCTAGTGCTTTCGCCGTCGCTGGTACTTCGCCACGGCGCGCTCGTGCTCGGCCAGCGTCTGCGAGAATTCGGTCGAGCCATCGCCGCGCGCAACGAAATAAAGGTCCGTGGTCTGCGCCGGATGCAGTGCGGCCACAAGCGATGCCTGGCCGGGCATCGCGATCGGCGTTGGCGGCAATCCGGTCCGGGTATAGGTGTTCTGGGGCGTGTCGGCGCGCAGGTCCTTTTTGTGCAGCCGGCCATCGAATTTGTCGCCGAGACCGTAGATGACCGAGGGATCGGTCTGCAGCTTCATGCCCATGCGCAGTCGATTGACGAACACGCCTGCGATCAGCGCGCGGTCGCTCGCTTTGCCAGTTTCCTTCTCCACGACCGAGGCCATGATCAGAGCGTCATAGGGGTCGTGATAAGGCAGGTCCGGCGCGCGCCGCTGCCACGCCGCCTGAAGTTGCCGCTGCATCGCCGTGTACGCGCGCTTGAGTATGGCGAGGTCGCTGGTGCCTTTGCCGAATAGATAGGTATCGGGAAAGAACAGGCCTTCCGGATCGCGCCCGGGCGCGCCCAGCCGCGCCATGATCTCGGCATCGCTGAGCGCGGCGCTGTCATGCCTCACGTCTGCGTCCGCGTCGAGCGCTGCCCGCATCTGCCTGAAGGTCCAGCCTTCGATGAACACGATTTCGGCCTGCGTGACCTCGCCCGCGCTCAGCTTGTCCAGTAAGGCGAGTGGCGTGATGCCGCTGCCGACCTGATAACTGCCGGCCTTGATGGTACTCGCCTTGCCGAGTACCCGGCCTAGCAGATTGAACTGCCAGGCGTTCAGTTCGAGCCCGGATTCGATCATCTGTCGCGTCGCGCTTCTCAAGCTGCTGCCGGGCTTGATCGAGAAATCCGCGGGATCAGTGTGCAGTTTCACCGGACTGAGCGCGTACCAGCGCAAACCTGCGGCAGCCAGCAGCGTCAAACACAGTACGAGTATTAAAACGCGCTTGATCCATGGCAACATTCGTTGGCGAGCTTGTCGGTGTAGGAGCAACGGGAGATTTCCAAACGCTATAATACCCGCTTGAATTTCATATTATCACGCATACTTAATGAATAACCCAAGCCTGTAGGATGCCGATGACTTCTGCCTGGCAAGACGTGTTGCGTACGAGCGGAGCCCGCATTGAGGCGGGCGCGGTGGCTGATTTCGGCGACGCGGCGGCCGAGCTGCGCGCGACCCGCGACGGCGGCATCGTTGCGCCGCTCGGCCACCTCGGCCTGATCGCGTGCAGCGGTGCCGATGCGCAGACCTTCCTCCACAGCCAACTCAGCAACGACGTCAAACAACTCGGCGCCGAGCGCAGCGAGTATGCCGCCTACAACTCGGCCAAGGGACGCATGCTGGCCAATTTCCTGCTGTGGCGCGAGGGCGAGGCCTATTACCTGGAACTCGCGCGCTCGCTGCTGCCTGCGCTGCAGAAACGGCTGGCCATGTTCGTGTTGCGCGCCAAGGTCAAGCTGGAGGACGCCAGCGAAGCGCGGCCGGTTCTGGGTCTGGCCGGCAAGGCGGCCGCGGGCGCATTGCGGGGAATGTTCTCCGCGCTTCCGCAAGCAGCGCACCAGCTTGTGCATGATCCGACCCACGGCACTTTGATCGCGCTGCCGGGGGAAAGGTTTCAGCTTGTTGCCGAGCGTGGTACGGCAGAACAATCGTGGCGCAAGCTGGCTGCGGCGCTCACTCCGGTCGGTGCCCCCTGCTGGGAATGGCTGGAGATCAGGAACGGCATACCTTTGATCACGCCCGCCACGCAGGAGCAATTCGTGCCGCAGATGGCCAATATGGAACTTATAGGGGCCGTGAATTTTCAAAAGGGCTGTTATCCGGGGCAGGAAATAATCGCGCGCACCCAGTATCTGGGGCAGCTCAAGCGGCGCATGGTGCTCGCGCACGTGGAAGGCGATACGCCACCGACGTCCGGCGACGCCCTGTTCAGCAGCGACTCTGATGGGCAGGCGAGCGGCATGGTGGTCAATGCGCAGGCCGCGCCCGATGGCGGCTTCGATCTGCTGGCGGTGGCGCAAACGACCGGGATCGCCCAAGCGGCATTGCATTTCAGATCCGCAGACGGGCCGTTGCTGCGCATTGAACCCCTGCCCTACGCGCTCAGCTGAGGCCGCGCCATGTGCCTGATCCTGTTCGCGCTGGGTGCGCATCCCGAGTATCCCTTGGTGATCGCAGCCAACCGCGACGAATATTACCGGCGGCCGACCGCAAAAGCGGGATTTTGGCACGACCATCCGCAGGTTCTTGCCGGGCGCGACCTCGAGTGCATGGGCACCTGGCTCGGCATCACCCGGGGGGGGCGTTTCGCCGCGCTGACCAATTTCCGCGATCCGCACGAACGCAAAACCGATGCGCCTTCGCGCGGCCAGCTGGTGAGCGACTTTCTCGCCTCGGAGCAGGAGGCGAGCGAATACCTCGAGCAAGTCGAGGCGCGCGCGCAGCAGTACAACGGTTTCAATCTGCTGGCCGGAGACCTCGACCGCATTTTCTTCTTCTCCAGCCGTGCCGGACCGGTGCAACAGGTGTCGCGCGGGGTCCATGGGCTTTCGAATAATCTGCTCGATACGCCCTGGCCGAAAGTGATGCGCGGCAAACTGCGTTTGCAGGAGGCACTGGCGGACGAGCCGAACGCCGAAACGCTGCTGGATCTGCTGCATGATTGCGAACCGGCGGACGAAAGCGAGTTGCCTGATACCGGCGTCGGCACCCAGATGGAGCGGGTGCTGTCGCCTGCGCTGATCGTATCGTCGCAATACGGGACGCGCTCGTCCACGGCCGTGTTGTTCGGAGCCGACGGCAGCGTTAGTTTCAGCGAACGCACCATCCTGCCCGGCGGCGAGACCGGCCCCACTGTCGGTCTGCGCTTCAGGCTGGACCGGTAGCGAGGTCGCGCTGCATCGCGGCCTGGGGTATGTCCGCATGACCCCGCTGACGCGCCTGCTCAATCAAGAGCTTGCGCGGGCATGGCGGGTATAATACGCGCCTCCTTCGCGAGTTGAACATGCAGAGCCTCTGGGACGACAAGGAAGCGGCGCAATGCCGCGATGAACTCGAGCTGCGCGTCTATACCTCGCGCCTGCTCGGGCGCGACAAGACCCTGGTGCTGCACGGCGGCGGCAATACCTCGGTCAAGCTGGTGCGGAAGAACCTGTTCGGCGAGGACGAAAATGTCCTGTACATCAAGGGCAGCGGCTGGGATCTGGAAACCATAGAGGCGGCGGGTTTCGCGCCGGTGCAGCTGGATTATCTGCTGCGACTCGCGCGCCTGGATGCGCTGCCGGACACGCAGATGGTAAACGAACTCGCCACCCATATGCTCAGGTCCTCGGCGCCGGCGCCTTCGGTCGAAACCATTCTGCACGCCTACCTGCCGTACAAATTCGTCGACCATACCCATGCCGACGCGGTGCTCGCGATCACCAATGCGCCCGAGGGGGAGCGCCGCGTGCGCGAGATCTACGACGATACGGTGGTGATCGTTCCTTACGTCATGCCGGGTTTCGATCTGGCCACGCTGTGCGCCAAGGAGTATCCGCGCCAGGCCGGCGCCAACACCGTCGGCATGGTACTCATGAACCATGGAATTTTTTCCTTCGGCGACAGCGCGAAGCAATCCTACGAGCGCATGATCGAGCTGGTGCGCCGTTCCGAGGACTATCTGAAGGCACAGGGGGCCTGGGATATCCCGACAGTTGCTGTCCGGGCCCCACGTATCGAGGCGCTGCAGCAGGCGCAGCTGCGGCGCAAGCTGTCGCAGGCGGCAGGCGCGCCGATGATCATGGCCACCCACGCGGACGACGAGACCCTCGCGTTCGCCCAACGTGCCGATGTGAGCACGCTGTCGCAGCAGGGGCCGATCACACCGGACCATATCATCCGCACCAAGCGCATGCCCATGCTCGGCACGGACGTGGATGCCTATGCGCGCGGCTACCACGCCTATTTCGACGAGCACGCGCCGCAGTCGAAGGAAGCCAAGACCATGCTCGACCCGGCGCCGCGTATGGTTCTTGACCCGGGATTCGGCTTGGCAGCGGCCGGCAGCAGCGCAAAAGACGCAGCCATCGTCGCGGAGCTGTATCGGCACAGCATGCAGGTGATGCAGCGCGCTCAGGCGCTGGGCGGCTACCGCGCCCTGCCCCAGCGCGATTTGTTCGAGGTTGAATACTGGGATCTGGAGCAGGCGAAGCTCAGGAAAGGCGGCGCGCCCGCGCTTTTCGCCGGAGAGATCGCCCTGGTCACGGGCGCGGCCTCGGGCATAGGCAAGGCCTGCGCCGCCGCCCTGCTCGCGCGCGGCGCGGCGGTGGTCGGGCTGGATATCGATCCCGCCGTGAAAGCGATGCACCAACGCAAGGATTTCCTCGGCCTGCACTGCGACCTCACCGACGAGAATGCGCTGCGGCTCGCACTGGAGCGCACGGTGCTCGCGTACGGCGGCCTGGATATGCTGATACTGAACGCCGGCATATTCGCGGCCAGCCGCAGGATCAGCGAGCTCGGCACCGCGGAATGGCGCAGGGTGATGGCGATCAACCTCGACGCCAACCTGTTTTTGCTGCGCGCCTGCCATCCCCTGCTCAGGCTCGCGCCCAAGGGCGGGCGCGTGGTGGTGATCGGCTCCAAGAACGTGCCTGCGCCGGGGCCCGGCGCCGCGGCCTATTCCGCGTCCAAGGCGGCGCTGAACCAGCTCGCCCGCGTCGCCGCGCTGGAGTGGGGAGCAGACGGGATACGCATCAATTCCCTGCATCCGAACGCGGTATTCGACACCGGCATCTGGACCGAGGAGGTGCTAGCGCAGCGGGCCAAACACTACGGGCTCAGCGTAGCGGAATACAAGACCAACAACGTGCTCAAGACCGAGGTCCGAAGCCGCGATGTCGCCGAACTGGCCGCAGAGATGTGCGGACCACTGTTCGCCAAGACCACGGCGGCGCAGGTGCCGGTCGATGGCGGTAACGAGCGCGTCATCTGAATATGCAAGTGGAAACCCTGCGCTGGCGCGGAGGACGGCTGGAACTGATAGACCAGCGGCGGCTGCCGCTGGAGTTCACCTACTTCGCCTGCGACGATGCGGCGCAAACGGCGGCGGCGATTCGGGACATGGTGGTGCGCGGCGCGCCCGCGATCGGCTGCACTGCCGCCTACGGCGTGGCGCTGGAAGCGCAGTGCCATGCCGGCGCCGCACGCGCGCAGTTCGACGCAGCGCTCGAGACCGCCTTCCGGGTGCTAGCAGCGAGCCGCCCTACCGCGGTCAACCTGTTCTGGGCGATCGAGCGCATGCGCCAGCGCCACGCGCAAACCCGCAACGGCTCCACCCAAGCGGCCTCCGAAGCGCTGCTCGATCTGGCGCGGCAGATCCATCGCGACGACGTCGAAATCAACCGCGCGATAGGGTGCCACGGCGCCGCGCTCATTCCCGATGGCGCGTGCGTGATGACCCATTGCAACGCCGGCGCGCTCGCCACCGCCGGCCACGGCACGGCGCTGGGAGTGATCCGCTCGGCGCGCGATGCGGGCAAGCGCATCAGGGTGATCGCCAACGAAACCCGCCCCTATCTGCAGGGTGCGCGGCTCACCGCATGGGAGATGGTGCAGGAGAACATTCCGGTGACGCTGGTGACCGACAATATGGCGGGCTACCTGATGCAACAGGGGCGCGTCGACGTGATCGTCGTCGGCGCCGACCGCATCGCCGCCAACGGCGACACCGCGAACAAGATCGGCACCTATACCGTGGCGGTGCTGGCCGAGCGTCACCACATTCCGTTCTACGTGGCGGCGCCGCTGTCTACGATAGATACTGCCACCACCGACGGCAGCGCGATTCCGATCGAGGAGCGCGATCCGGCGGAAGTCACCGGCTTTTGCGGCATGCGCTGGGCGCCGGAAGGGGTCGGCGTGGCCAATCCCGCATTCGACGTCACGCCGGCGGCGCTGATCACCGGCATCATCACCGAAAAAGGCGTGATCGACCGCCCGGATACGGACAAAATTCGCAGTCTTTTCCGGAATTGATCAGGCTTCGAGAATGTCCACCGGCGTGCCCGGCGCAACCTGATCGAACAACTCGATGACGTCGCGGTTGCGCATGCGGATGCAGCCGATCGAGCCCGGCCTGCCCATCTGTGCGCTGTCCGGACTGCCGTGGATATAAATATAGCGCCGCATCGTGTCGACGTCCCGCAGTCGGTTGAATCCCGGTTCGCACCCCGACAGCCAGAGGATGCGCGTCAGCATCCAGTCGCGCCCGGGGTGGCGCTCGCCCAGCGCCGGGCTATAAATCTCCCCGCTCGGCCTGCGTCCGACGAACACCGTGTTTTCCGCGGCTCCGGCTCCGATTTTCGCGCGAACGATGTGCCGGCCGCGCGGCGTGCAAAAGCTGTCTTTCTTTTCCCCCGAGCCGTTTCGTGCCGTCGACACCGAATACCGGTGCAGCAATGTGCCGGCGTCGTCGAGCAGCTTCAGCGTCTGCTCGGCGAGGCTGATTTCGATGCGCGGCATTTCAGACCTTCGCCCGCTTGCCGGCAAAGAATTCCCGCAGCAGCGCAGCGCATTCCCCGGCCATCACCCCAGGCGTGACGGTCGCGTGGTGATTCAGCCTGGCTTCTGCGAACAGATCGATTACGCTGCCGCAGGCGCCGGTCTTGGGGTCGGCAGCGCCATATACGAGGCGCGCGATGCGAGCATGCAACATGGCGCCGACGCACATGGCGCAGGGCTCCAGGGTGACATACAACTCGCACTCGGGCAGGCGGTAATTCCCTAGTCTTCGTGCGGCCACGCGCAGGGCGCGGATTTCCGCATGCGCCGTCGGGTCATGGCGGCTGATCGGGGCGTTGAACCCGGCGCCGACGATCTCGCCGTCCCTCACCACCACTGCGCCGACCGGCACCTCGCCTGCGGCTTGCGCCAGGCGTGCCTGCTCGAGCGCGGCCGACATGAAAGTTCGATCGTCAGCCACGGCCTGGTCGTCAATCCCGTTGCGTCGGTGCCGACATGCGCGAGGCTACTCCCACTCTATGGTCGCGGGCGGTTTGCCGCAGATGTCGTAGACCACGCGATTGATGCCGCGCACTTCGTTGATGATGCGGTTCGACACCTTGCCCAGCAATTCGTGCGGCAGATGTGCCCAGTGCGCGGTCATGAAGTCCTGCGTCTGCACCGCGCGCAGCGCCACCACGTACTCGTAGGTGCGGCCGTCGCCCATCACGCCGACTGCCTTCACCGGCAGGAACACGGCGAATGCCTGGGAGGTGGCGTCGTACCAGCTGCGCCCGTCGGCGTCGCGTGCCGCGCGCAGTTCCTCGATGAAAATGGCGTCGGCGCGGCGCAGCAGATCGGCGTATTCCTGCTTCACCTCGCCCAGGATGCGCACCCCCAAGCCCGGCCCCGGGAACGGATGCCGGTAGACCATGTCGTGCGGCAGCCCCAGCGCGACGCCGAGTTCGCGCACCTCGTCCTTGAACAATTCGCGCAGGGGTTCGAGCAGCTTGAGGTGCAGCGTATCGGGCAGGCCGCCTACATTGTGGTGCGACTTGATATTGGTCGCCTTCTTGGTCTTGGCGCCGGCCGATTCGATCACATCGGGATAGATAGTGCCCTGCGCCAGCCACTTGGCATTCTTGATCTTCGCCGCCTCGCGCTGGAACACCTCGACGAATTCGCGGCCGATGATCTTGCGCTTCTGCTCCGGGTCGGCGACGCCGGCGAGCTTGCCCATGA
>Ga0307377_10006309_pt1 | contig 12454 bp, 5 predicted proteins | sample TR3MG_FD_202535 | JGI IMG/M metagenome (GOLD analysis project Ga0307377, IMG submission 202535) | Soil microbial communities from Risofladan, Vaasa, Finland - TR-3 | ecosystem: Environmental > Terrestrial > Soil > Coastal area > Acid sulfate soil | place: Finland: Risofladan, Vaasa | collected...
GGGTAATGTTCTTGATAAGTCATTAGCGGCTACTGCAAATGAATTAGCTGCTCAAAGAACAGGACGTACAGGCGCGGCTCAGAATGTAATTACTACTGGTTCTGATGTTGGCGCACAATCAGGAATGGGTGCAGCTGCAATTGAAAGAGTAGGCACAGCCCAACAGCAACAAGAACAAAGAGAAGGAGATACTGAATATCAAGGTCTTCAAAGATTTTTTGGTCTTCTTGGTTCTCCTGCTGTTGGACAAGAAACTACTACTACTAAATCTGGAGGAAAGTAATGGCTAGTTATATGGACATTTTTAAACAAGATCCTTTAGCCTCCAACCCTTTTCAAAATGAAGCTCCTATTTCGCAGATGAGTAGAACACCGCCGCCTGTTGATACAACGGTTGAGAAAGGTTTAGGTCAACAAGCAACTGAAATGGCTACTAATAAGGTTATGGGCGATGCTTTAAACTACGGAACTACCGAAGCTTATAATAAGGGTGCGGCTATGTTTGCTCCTGCTACACCTACTATGTCTAGTGTAGCTACTCCTCTTATGAAATCAGGCGTAGATGTAGGATTATCTAATGCTTTAGCTGCACAAACTACAGGCGCAACTATGGGCGCAGGAACAGCTGCAGCTAATACTGCCGCTGCAGGAGCAGCAGGGTCAGGAGCAATGGCAGCATTAGGAACCGCTATTCCTTATATTGGCCTTGGGCTTCTTGCTGGTAAAGCCTTTGGATTGTTTAATAAAGGCGGTCCAGTGTATGCACAAGAAGGTGCACCAATTGGTCCTCTTGCTATCCGTAAGATTAAATATAAAAGAAATGGTGGTAAGATTACAGAAGAATTTGAAGTATCTTCATAGGAGAGTAACATGAAAATAAAAAGTTTTATGCAGAAGGATCGCTACGGTAATTCAACTTCCGTAGAGTTCTTTGAGGATAATACTATTCCTTCTATGATGGATATTCCTATGTATGATCATCCTGGAGATCCTAAAGGTACTGATACAGTTCCTGCATGGCTAACCCCTGGAGAGTATGTAGTTAATGCTGAAGCAGTACGTATGTTTGAGCCTCAGATTGAAGCTATGAATGAGGCTGGTCGTGAAGTTCAAAGATCACAGGGAGGAACTATTCCTAGCTATGAGGCTGATGGAGGTCCTATCTATGCTGAGATGGGTAAGTATGTACCATCGCCTGTACCTTCCTGGTTAACTCCAGAAGTGCTTGATAGTCTTATGATGGTTGAGTCTGGAGGAAATCCTAAAGCAGTTTCTCCTGCTGGAGCTCAAGGTCTTTATCAAATTATGCCTGCTACTGCAGCTAATCCAGGGTATAACACACAAGCAATTACTGAAGCAGATATATTAGATCCTGTTAAATCAAGAATGTTTGCTCAACAGTACCTTTCAGGTATTCAGGAACAATATCCTGATTATGCTCCTGAACAAGTATTGCAAGCTTATAATGCAGGTCCAGGACGTATGGAAGCTTTTCTCTCAGGAGAAGGTAAACCCTTAGCTCCTGAAACTATTGCTTATGCTAATAAAGTTTTAAGTGGAGTTCAACAACCTGAAGAACAACAAGTAGCTTCTAGCTCTTGGAATCCGTTTAGTTGGTTAATAGGTAGTGCAGAAGCACAATCAACTGTACCTACTACTCAAGCTCCTCCTCTACCTATAGGAAGTTCAGGATCAGGACAAGTGTTACCTAATGCTGCTGCTCAAGCAGATGGTCTTGTTGGTATGTTATTCGAAAATCCTGTCTATGCTGATGATATGGGTGAGTATATTATTGGGCCAGAAGGTGGCTCTATTTATTTAAGCGAAGACCAGTCACAAGCAGTAACTCGCGGTGCTTCGCCGCCTCCAGTTATTACTCCAACTCCAATGCAGTTAGAAGTAGAAAAGGAAAAGGCAGCGGTAAATGAAGCAGCTAGAATTGAAGGCTTATTAAATCAAGGGGATTACGGAGTTCACGACAAAATTATTCGTAAAGGTTCAGTATATAATTATGATGAAGAATCTGGTAATTATATTGATAAAGAAGGTCGTGTTTATACAAGAGATCCTTTAGAGTTTATTTTAGATCTTCCAAATGTAATTACGTCTGCACAAAATAAAGTCAGAAAACCTTCATTAGACCAAGAAAATGATATTTTAATTGGTAAAACATCTAATGGAAAAGACGTATATCAAGATAATGAAAATGGAAGGTATTATACAATTTTTGGACCTGATAAAAATATTAAACGGGCTTTACCCCGTTGGCAAGAAGATGAAATTATTTTTAATGATCCTAATAATAGACCTATAATGCCTGCTCCAGATTCGACTTATCTTGATGAAGATAAAAGCAAACTTCCTTTACTTCCAGGAACAGAAGAATTAGTTCCAGATGCTGCAGTTCCTCCTAAGCCAGAAGAATCCAATGTAGAAGATATTATTGATGCTGCAAATACTAATAGTAATACAGGAAGTCCTCCTGCTACAAATCAATTTACAACAGAGCAATTAGATACTCTTAAAGCTAATGGGCTTGGTGTTGATGAAAATGGAAATATTATTCAGTTAACTCCAGACGATAATATAACTACTAAAGTTAAAGGCTACTTTACTCAAATGTTTAGTGATCTATTTAGCGGTCCTGAACTTGCTCGTATGGCAGTGATGTATGCTGGCTCTCGTGCATTAGGATATGATCATGGTGGTTCTATTAGTTATGCCATGAAAAACTATTTAGAGCGAGTTGATGCTGATGTATCTGCACGTCAAGAGTTTGTTACAAGTGGAGATGCAATTAAGCGTTATACTGCTAAGTCTCTTGCTGATTATCGTAAATCAGGAGATATGAATGATCTTATTAGGATTGATTCAGGGATGAAAAAATTATCTGGTAATGTTTATCTTCGTGGTATTGGTAAAGTACAAGTTTTTGCAGATGAAGATGGAGTTGAATTTGTTGAATATGGTGGTAATACTATTTCGGTTAATAAATTAAAAGGGCTTATTGAACCTTGGGATGAAGATATTCACGGTGATAAAGCAGTTGTAAGTCGTTTTTCTGATTTTGCTAAAGAAGAAATAGCTGTTGTTAATAGCGATCTAGGTCTTTCCGATGATGATGCAATTAAAATAAACAGTGAAACAATTGGAAATAAAGCAAATGAAGCTATGCGAGATATTATGAGAAGAAATGGTGTTTCTATTAATGAAGCCCAACCTTTTTATAACGCAATTAACGGTGCTATTAGCGATTATATTAGAGCTAAAGCAACTGCTAAGAAAAATGGTGATACAGAACCAACAAGCCTTGAACCCTTTATTGAACTTCGTAGTTTTGAACCGCTTACAGGTGTAAGTCAATCATCAATTTCAGGAACTAGTGTTGCTAATCTAAGAGAGCTTAATACTTTAATTAAGCGTGAAATGAATAATCAAGACCCTAAAACTGTTGGCTTTAATGAAGAGTTTAAAGGTGATTGGTTTGCAACATATAATACTTGGGCAAAACTACCTGCTAATACACGACAAGAATGGATAAATAAAGCAGCTAAAAAAGAAGGATGGAGTGGATTTACTCTTTGGATGAGCAAAACTCCAGAAGAAGAAATTGTAAAAATTCTTCAAAAACAATAATCTATATCCCTAGAGATCCTAAATACACCCTTATAGGGGAGGATCCCTAGGGATTTTTTATTTAATAACAGGAGGTCTGTATGGCTAACACATTTACAGGATCTGATGGTAAATCATATCGTTGGATTGACGCAGATACCTTTACGGATGGAGCAGAATCTTATCGTGTTGAAGGGTATAATGCTCCTGAAACTGCTAAGGTATTTGAGGATAAAGATGTAGGCCTCCGATTTAAACAAGGACAAATTGGTGGTGAAGAAACAACTAAAGCCGTAGAAAGAATAGTAGAAAGCGGTGGTTTTAATATTATTGAAGACTTAGGCTATAAAGATTCCTTTGGGCGTAAACGCATTAGACTTAAAAATGAATTAGGAGATGACCTAACTAATACGCTTTATTATACAGGAGCTATAAGCCCTAATCTTTTTACTGATGAAGAAGGACTTCAATCCATTGAAAGAGGAAGGCTTGACGAATTTCTTTCAGGTAAACGTGGTTATGATGATATTATTAATGAAGAGCTTGGTGAAGTACAAAATCGCCCTATAACATTTAAGACTGCTGCATTAAATGAAAAGGATTATCTTAATGCAGTAATTAGTACTATTGCTGAACAACAAGGTCTTGATCTTTCAAACGAGGATGATCTTCGTACAGCAAGAGGGTATGCTCAAGACGCTAATTATGATATGCGTAGTATTCCTTTTTATGGAGTTGAATTTAGAAGTAAAGATAGAACTCTAGAAAATGTAGCTTACAATCAAGTAGGTACTGCATGGAGACAAGGCTGGAAAGGAATGTCTACTGGTCTTGCAGGTTTTGCTGAGTTAATTGGGGTAAGCTTAGGCAGTGAAACAATAGAGCAGTGGGGTGCTGATGCTGTTGAAAATGCAAAAGAAGATTTAGAGAATGCTCCAGATCTTCGAACGGTAGATTATAAAGATGTAGATGGAATATGGACTGCATGGGAATATATGGCAAATAACGTTGCTATGTCAGCTCCTTATCTTATTACTTTAACAGCAGGAACTTTAGCTGCCCCTGTTACTGGTGGTGCATCTGCAGTTGTTGCATATGGTGCTACTGGGGCTAGTTATGCTGGTCAAGTATGGAATGATATTCAAGGACCAAAAGGAAGATCAGAGGCTGCAGGGTCTATTCTTGCAGGAACTTCTATGGCTGTTCTAGATAGATTAGGTCTTGCAGGAATTATGAAGCCTTCTGCTTTACTAACTAAACAAGGAAGATTAGAAGTAGCTAAAGCTCTTAAAGCTAAAAACCCAGGAATGACTTCTGCACAAGCATTAGAAAGAATTAATGTTGCAACAAAAGCTGAAGTTAAAGGTATTATTGAAGGCATGGGTAATTTTGCTTCAGATAATATTAATAATAGTAATCTTATGCGTAATATTTTAGTTAGCTCTGGAAGGGGTGCGCTTACAGAAAGTATTACCGAAGCTGCACAAGAAGGTATTGGATATTCTGCATCAGCTGCAATGTCTGAAGGTGGCCTTAAAGAAAACTTTAATCCTAATGAATTCACTAATTTACTTATTTCTTCAGGTATTGCTGGGGGTACTCTTGGTGCTGGCTTTAGTTCAGCAGGTCAAGTAATTGAGGCTGGTGATCGTTATGCTATGAGTAAAGGGCTTATGCTTGGCTCTAATAATAAGCTTAATGAGTATGATCGGTTATCTATGGATGTAGGGGCTACAGGTAGTGTTGAGCAAATTCTTAAAGGTCTTAGTGAAAACACTAAAAATAAAGATCCAGATAATACTAATGCTAATGCTGTAGTTAATCTTTCTAGATTAGGACAAAGTAATAGAGGTACTCTATGGGATAAAGTTAAAAATGCACCTAAGTATTTGCCCGAACTTTATAGAGCAGCAGCAACCACAGCTTTTAGACCTGAGATACTTAGACGCTCAGAAGCAGCTAGAAAATTATATGCGCTAGTAGGTCAACCTCTTGGTAGGCTTTATTCAGGGAGAGATGTACAAGCAAGAGAAGCAGAAGTGCGCTCTAATATGCTTAGTATTATTAATCCTAAAAGAACTTTTAAAAGATTTGGCCTTAGAGATAATGTAAGTAATTCTAAAAAAATATCAGACATGTTAAGGCGTTATGTTAATGCTAATGGTGATGTAAATAAACTTCAAAATGATACTGAAGTAATGAATAATTTAGATGCTATTAGAACAACTATTAACGAGCTAGAGGCTTTCTCACAAGCTGATTATGACAATAAAAATAATACTTATCTAAGTCAAAAAGAAGGAAGAACAAATCTTAATAAGACTCCTTTATGGTGGTTTAAACATCAGTCTTGGGATTGGAAAAAGGTAAGGCAAAACCGTACTGAATGGTTTGCTTGGATGCGTAAAAATGCTGTTGATGAAAACGGTAAACCTTCTTATACTGAAGCTGAATTAGAAGTTTTATATAACAAGATATCTAATAATGAACCAGCTACTGATTTCTCATTAGTAGAAGGTATTGAGTTTATGCCTGGCTCTACTAAAGGTCGCATCGATGATATATCTTCTAAGCCAGGTTTTGAAAAGTTTGCTAATACAAATATCCTTCAAAATATGGTTAATGCAACTAATCAAACAGCTAAGTATGTTGCTTATACAGAATACTTTGGAGCTGGTGGTAAATATCTTGATGAACTATTTGCTGATATGGAAAATGATCTTTCTAGAGAAGAGATAGCAGAGCTTGCTTATCATACTAAAAATATCATTGACGCTGGTACAGGTAACTTTAAACCAATTCGTAATCGTACTCTTGCATCTCTACAAAATATAGCAGCATTTTATTCTGCATTAGTAGGACTTCCTCTATCTGCAATTAGTTCTTTTCCTGAATTTGCTATGATACTATATCAAGGTAGAGGTGGTAAAGATGTAGAAAACGGAATTAATTCTGCAGTAGGTGAAGTTAAAGATATCTTTAAACGTATTGCTACTATGAAAGTAGATGAGCGTTTAACTAATGTTCCTATGCTAGAGATAGATAATAAAGCACAACAACGATTAACTCAATCAGGGTTATTTAATGATGATGCAGCAATTGCTACTCGTCTTGGATTAGGCGAAACTGATGTAAGTAAAGCTTGGTGGCAAAAACAATTCTATAAGTGGTCAGGTATTGCTGGTATTACTCAGTTACAAAGAGCAATTGCAGCAGCCTCTGTTACTGGCTTTGTTAGTGATCGTATTAGAATTCTTTCAGCTAAACCTGATGATGCAAATTATAATCAAGATCAATTAGATATTTACATTCAACTAAAAAACTTAGGTATGGATGTTGATAAGATGATTGAAGTATTTAAAAAATATAATAATCAAGAAGCATTTGATACTTTCTCTGACGACAATCCAGCTACTCAAGCTGACTATGAGTTTATTGATGATCAAATGTCTACTGTAACTTGGTATTTTGTTAATGATAGAGTACAAAATCCACAAGCATTTAATAGACCTCTGTTCTTTCAAGATCCACATTACCAAATGTTTGTACAGTTTAATGGCTTTATTTCTACTTTTACTGCTAATATTGTTCCTAAACTTTGGAATGATTATTTAAAAAATGGTAGTCCTAAAATGCAGTATAATACATTTGCTATGATGATAACTATGATGGCATTTGCAGGAGGCTCTCAATGGCTTAAAGATTATATTAAGTTTGGACAAAGTACTCCTTATTTAAATAATCCACAATTGCTTCAACGAGCATTACAATCATCAGGATTACTTGGAACAGGCGAAAGAGTACTTCAGTTTGGTCTTCCTCTTTATAAAAGCAAAGATCAAAGTATTGTTGATAGATTGTTTGGGGAAACTATTGGTAGTAGTCCAGGTATTCGTAATGTTATTACTGGAACTAAAGCAATTACTGCTTTGGGAGAAGGAGAAACAGAACGTGCTGTTGGACATGCTACTAAACTAATACCAGCAGTAGGGCCAATAACGCCTATTAGAAATACTATAAATGATTTAATACACGGTCGGAAACCAGATCCGTATCCGTTTAAGGAGAATGAATAATGGGAAAAAGAAGTAACGCTTTTTTTAATCGTTTGAGTCAACAAACTCAAGCGGCACAAGAAGCACAAGAAAGAACTGCTCAAATTGCAGATGCACTTTCTGAAGCTCCCCAAGTAACGTCTCCAGTTGAACAATTGCAGGATGCAGTTCCACAAGCTGCTCCTGTAATTCAACGGACTGGTGTAACAGACGTTGGACCTGGGCTTGCACCAGAAAATCTTAGTCCAGAAGAACTTACTCCTCTCACAGAGGTACAGCCTTCTGAAGAAACAATTAGCGAAGTACAAAGAGCACAAATTCCTAAAGTAAATAATATTGGTATTGAACCAAGGGTTTTAGGCTCATTGTCTCCTGAAGAATCCGAAGCAGCATTAACAGAACAACTTATGGATGAGCGTGTTATGCGTGCAGGGGCTTTGACTGATGAATATTTAAATTCTTTTTATGAAGAAGTTGATGCAGAAGCTATTAGCTCTTTTAATGCAGAAGATAATGACGATGGTATGCTACTGCTTAGGGATATTATGGAAGCAGGAGCTAATAGTGTAAGAACTGAAGCAGGTACTCTTAATCTATTTGGTAAAAAGATTGATCTTAGTTCTGTGCCTCCTCAAGAAGTTGCAGGAGATCCTGATGGGGTTATTCGTAGATATTCAGATATGTTTAATGGCATTGTTAAAAGCCAACGTAAGCTTAATATGCTTGAATATCCTGCCAATCCTAATTCAGAAATTAAAAAAGAATTTGGTAGAGCAGCATCATTAGCTGTTATTCTTGAAGTTGGTAATAGACTTCAAGCTCAAAATAGTGAAATAGATGACTCAGAAAATGATAGACGATTTGATGATGCTCTTGATAGAACAAATATTGGTAAAGCAATTGGTCAACGAGTTATAAGATTATTAAAACCTTCTGCTAATGAAGATCCTCAAGCTATGGTTACAGGAGAAACTTCTGATTTTGGTTATGACTATGGTAATATTACAGAAGAAGAACAATCTGTATTAGGTCAAACTATTATTCAAGGGTTTGCTAATAGCCCTCAGTTTAATTGGCTTCAACCTTATCTAATAAAGTCTGACGGTAAAATGAAAAATACCTTTAGAACTACTCGATCAGGCGAAGAACAGATTGCAAAGATTCGTAGGTCAGCTAGACGATCTCTTGGTTTAGCTGATAAAGATCGTCCTGTATCTCTTGTACCTACTAAAGGTGGGCGTATGAGAGGGGAGGCTGCATATACTCAAAAGAAAATTACAGCTCAAGTTAAAAAGAATTATCTTTCTGATAGTGCTAAGGATGCAATTAATGCGCTTGGTAGTGTAGCTCATACAACTAGTCCTCATAAAGTATTATTAGCTCAGGGTATGCTTAATAGTACCATTGAAAATAAAACAGGTGTATTTGCTAAATTTGCTAAACAAGATAAAGGTTATAATGATAAAAAGTTTAATGAGTTTATGCGAGAATACACTGCAAAAGCAAGAGCTGATTCTACTTTTACTCCTCAAAGCTTAGGGTATATGTCATTTGAAGAGGCTGCAGTAGATGGAGTTAATCGTATAACTCGTAATCACTTATTTGAAAGACAAGAAACTGTATTAGATGGGGTTGCTCGTATGGGTAATTCTTTTTATTATGGTTATACTGCTATTAATAACTCTGAAAGACTTATGATTAGTCAAACAGAGCTTAATTATCAAGCAGATAAAATGGCTAGGTTTATTGTTGATGGTGCAATACCTGCTAGGTTTAAAAAAGGAAGTAATAATAGAACAGAACAAAACTTTTTTAAAATCCTTGCAAGATCTCTTGTTCCAGGAGCTGATAAGATGTCTGCTAGTAATCAAATACTTGCTTTTGAATTACGCCGAGAAGAATTTACTAAATGGGGTAAACAATTACTCAATTATACTCGTCAAAATGAAAACAGACTTCAAACTGCAAAACAAGATAATCTAAAGGGGCTTCCTCCTCTTAATCTTAGTGAAGATTTAGAGTCATATTTACTTAATGATATGGGTAAAGACGAATTTTATTTTGCTATGGATGCATTACATGAATTAGCTCGTTATGATTTAATAGATAATAATGCTGAATTCGCTACACGAGTAAAAGGTGAAATTGACGGTAACTCTAATGGTGCTGTTATTCAAGGTATGCAGATGGGAGTGAGAGATATTCTGTCTAAAGGAGGAGTGCTATACCAAGACAATGCTGATCTTGAAGATATTAGATATCATGTATTCGATCAAATACATTCACATCCAGAATTTTTAAAAGATATGGCAATTAAACCTGTATTTGATAAGATTAAAAAATTAGGTAAAATAAAAGAATTAATGAAAACACCTATTATGACTTCAATATATGGTAAAGATCCTGCGTTTCATAGAGATACAGCAAAGAAATTCTATGATGACAATACAAATTTGTTTGAAGGAATTGAAATGCATCCTGATCAAAATAAAAATCGAGAAATGATTATTACACAATTAACAGATAGTATTCGTTTTGGTCTTGAACAAGGATTATCAGGAGCTCTTGAACACGCTCAAATGGCTAAACGTATTGGTCGTATCTTTAATATTGCAAATGAAATTGCAGAAGTTGAAGGGGCTAATGGATTTATGGTTCAAGCAGGAGGTTTTGAATTCAAACCTTTTTCACAAACAGTAAGTCAATTTGGTCCTGGAGCATTAGAAGGTAGTGGAAGAGAAACATTAATTACTACTTATCAAAGAAACCCATCTGCTCTAGCCGAGGCTAAGGGTAAAAAGATTGCTGCAGGTGAAAAGAATAATCCTGATATGGGAAGCAAGTTACGTAATCAGTTAGCGGTTAATGCTACCCAAAATATTGATGCGTCAATTGCACAAGCTACAGTAACTAAAGTTATTGGAAATCAACCTGGATCTAATGTAATGCAAGTGTATGATGCATTTATGGGAGATGCTTATTCTTTTGGTAATCTTATTGAAACATCTAATGAAATGTTTTATGACATTAATGAAAAATATAATATGCTTGAAATGGAACGTAAAGCTTTGCGTCAATTAAAAGATATTGTTAAAAGAAAAGTTAATGAAAAGAAAGCTTCAGGGCAGATGTTTAATATTGGGATTGAAGGTGATTACCGTGGTATGGGAAATCTTATTGAAAAGGCAGTAGGGCGTGGCTCAATTATTATGCGAGACATACCTGATGGTTCTGCTAAAAGACACGCTTTATCTAACTTAAAAGGTGATAGAACAACAGGAGTAGGTTTTGCTAATTTTGCAGGCACTCCTGGATTACCTGGACAAAAAGATAACTCACAAAGGTGGTTTCCTAAAGAAAAAGAAGTATTAATTTCTCCAGAAAAGTTTTTACAGTTATTTAATTCTGCATTAACAATGCTTAATGTAGAACCTGACTTAGATAAAATGATTAAAGAAGTTAATGCTCGCCGTAAAGAATTGCTTAAAGAAATTAGGCGTTCTGGAATTAGACAATATAGCTAAAAAAAAAAAATACCCCACAGGGAATCCTATATGGAAACCTTGTGGGGTTTTTTATTTACATTTCAAGACCATTTTCTTTAGCGGCTTTAATTGCTTTTGTTCTTTGCGTATCTGCTTTACGTCTTGCTTCTTTTTCAGACATACCTTGTTCAAGATAACCAGCCATATTTTGTGCATGAACAGCGTCTAGCATTGCACGATTAAAGTTTCCATTAGCTATTACATCTTGTGTAATTCCTAATTCTTGAAATTCATTATCATTAAACTCATTGCCTTTTTGCGCGAGCCAATTTTTATTCTCTACCATTAATACCTCCTAACAGAAGAAATAGTTTGATTCAAGTACCCCTTCTATATTAAGAGTACCTATATTAGGTTGTGACCCTTCAAATCCTTTTCCAAATTCAATAGTGTCGTAAAAGTTTTCTTTGTTATAAATATCAACAAAGACATTTCTAGTTTGTTGCATTAAAGCTTCAATATCTCCTGCATGAGTACTAAAAGAATCATGCACAGCACCAAAGTCGCCTTCCCAATTAGCTACTACAAGAGCCATATGAGAGGCATCCATACTATGTACAAAGTTAGGGCTAATACCACACATAAATCCACGCCTATCAGGGATATCTGTTTTCTCTCTAATAACGTGTTTAAAGCGTAATTCTCCATTAGGAGTATTAAAGCCATAACAATCTACTTTAGCAGGGCGAGTACGATAACACTCATAGATAACAGGAAAGCCTGATGGAGTAAGCCATTCAATCCCTCTGCCTCTATCTGTGCCATAAGTAGTATCCCAATTAGTTATTTCTTGATCAGCTAACCTCTGAAGATAACGCATAGTATCTAAAGGACCAGGGCATACTTCTTGAATAGCTCTAATAACTTGATTACTTAATTCATCACAATCCCAAGTAGAGATATTGTACTGATCAGTATAACCAAACTGATAACAATCACTATACATAGACTCAGACATTTTCTTTTGTCCACAGCTGTAAGCTCGTGTCATAGCTCCTCGTTTAGCAATACCCTTACGGATATGCTTCATAGGCATCTGGCGTTCTTCAAACCATTCAGGCATACGTTGAGTAAGTCTTTTAGCTATTTGAACATAGAAATCATTTTGAATTTCTGTAGGTACAAGACCTACTAATTTACCTGTATTGCTATCTTTAGACATTGCACCTAAGTGTTGCCAACCATTGTTAGCTCCATCAATAGGAATAGGTAGCTGAGTATAAAAGTCTACTCCTGCCT
>Ga0307377_10006311_pt1 | contig 12452 bp, 11 predicted proteins | sample TR3MG_FD_202535 | JGI IMG/M metagenome (GOLD analysis project Ga0307377, IMG submission 202535) | Soil microbial communities from Risofladan, Vaasa, Finland - TR-3 | ecosystem: Environmental > Terrestrial > Soil > Coastal area > Acid sulfate soil | place: Finland: Risofladan, Vaasa | collected...
GGTGGCAACTTGCAAGAGTGTTTTGATAATGCTGTTCTTGCAGGATTTGATGGTAACTATGATGATTATGTTAAAGGATCCACAGTAAGAGATAGCACATATAATTTTCGTAACTACCACCTCTCATCATCAACTGTTTTTGGCACTGCATATTCTCATCTTGGTCTTAGAGGATATCCTGTGAGTGGCGAGACATATGCATATGATTATAGTCTTGATTTTGAATCTGTGCGAAATTCACCGATTGGTGTTCTTGGTGGCGTAGATAGAAGATATCTTCAATGTAACGTTGAACTTAATTCCGGAATTCCTCCGATTATACAAATACATAGAACACATCTTAGGTTTGATTTATTAGGTTTTCCACCAGGAGCAACAATAGTATCTGCACGTATGCGACTTAGGGTTAATACCGACTTCGGCCCATATGGTACAGAATATTCAGCGGCTAATAACTATGGAGAAATATCTGTTTATGAATCGTTATGGGGAACTTTCGATGGAACAGTGTATGGTTCTATTAAAAAAGACATATCAGGATTATGGAAATCACCTATGTTTAATGGAATTACGACTATAACTGGAGCAGATAAAAATATATATGCTATCGAATCTGATTATCCAAGATTAAGAAATTATTTTGGGACATACTTATATATAACACTTGTTACAAGACAGGATAGATATATTATATCACCCGGATATAATCAGAAATTAGGTGTGTATTTTGCTGCCCCAGAAATCTACAACCCGTATGATCCACATCGAACACTTAAACATATAATTGAATTTGAATATATACCTTAAAGCATGGAGAAATGAAAAATCAAGAAGTATTATTTTACGAAGTAGCATTAGATGATGTGAGATTAAAGGGGATTGATCTTACAATCATCATATCAAGGAACCGGGAATTGGCCGAACAGGAGGCAAAGCACTTAAGATCGGCTATTGATCCACCTGAGAAAATTAAAGAATACAGAAAAGGACTTACTGCTATACAAGAGAAGCATGCAAATAGAAACGCAGAAGGAAATATTATAATGCGTGAAGTGAATGCAGGAGGCAGAACAGTAGAGATACCTGAAATAGAAGGTTTCGATGACCCAGGTAGTTTATATGCAAAGGAGTTTAAGGAACTCAAAGATCAGTACAATGGTGAGATCGAGGCATATGATAAGCTTGTTCATGAATTTAAGGATAAACTTAAAGAAGAGAACGATAATTTCAAGCCGATACTTATACCTTACGATTCTATACCGAAGGATATTAATAGTGATAATATGAATATTATCTGGAACTTAATTGATAAAACAACTATTCCGGATCATTTGATGAAGTAATGAGTACAGGAGCCACCATGCTTGGAGCGTCCCCGTCACTTACAGGGGCACAGATCTACATAGAACCAACCAGTGTAGATGATAAGAATATTGTTCTTATCGTTCCTGATGGTGTTGGTAGTGGAATCGGAGCTGCAGGTTCACAGGGAGAACAGGGAGTTACTGGCCCAACAGGTCCTATTGGACCGAGTGGTGCAACAGGTATTGTTGGCCCACAGGGACCCACAGGTTTAGTTGGTTCAATTGGCGCAACAGGATCCACAGGGATAGGTACAACCGGTCCTATTGGTCCCACGGGATCTATTGGTATTACAGGTTCTGCATCTACTGCATTAGGTCCTACAGGTCCTACAGGTACTATTGGTCTTACTGGCCCATCTGGTCCTACGGGAACTCAGGGTCCAACAGGACTTACAGGATCAATCGGACCTACAGGACCAGCTGGAGCGCAGGGACCTACCGGTGCTGATTCAACAGCTATTGGTCCTACCGGTTTAGCAGGGACAGGACCTACTGGAACTGAAGGGGCTACTGGTTATCCGGGAGATAGATATTCATCTACAGCATATGATTATCATTATATTCCTACTTCACATGCTACATCAATAACCATAGATGCTAAACCAAACTTATCTTATAGTCCTGGGCAAAGTCTTGTAATAGCAAGAGATGCATACAACCTTTATTCGGCTATAGTAACTGATTATGATATTGTCACAGGACAATTAGATGTTGATTCAATAAGTAATACAGGGACAGGTCCGTATTATAACTGGTATATAAATCTTCTTGGTGGTTATTGGGCACCTGGTCCTACTGGTCCTCCTGGCCCTGCTGGTCCAGAAGCTATCGGTGGAGCTATACCATCTACTTTTGTTGCTACAGAAACAGCATCTACGGGAGGAACTACAGGAACATTTATACCTATACCAGGAATAACAGGAACTATTGAGACAGATACCAATGTTCCCCTGCATGGTATAATGACATTTGAAGCTGAATCATCTGGAGTTGGAGCAAATGCTACTATTGGAGTATGTATTAATATAGCAGGAGAAACTGGTCCGGAGCATCAAAGGTTTTTAAGTGGTACAGATGATGTAGGGCTTGGATCAGTACAATATAAAAGCACTGTTCTTGCTACAGGAATACATAGTTTTACTGGTTATTTTAGAAAAGTATCTGGGACAAAAGATGTGCAAGTAAATAAAGCAGAGATGCATGTATTTGCTATGCAGGCAGCAATAGGACCGACAGGACCTACTGGTTCACAAGGCGTACAAGGACCTATAGGAGTAACTGCACCAACTGCATCAACAGGAGCTACAGGTCCTGCTGGACCTACCGGATCTACAGGAGCAGATTCAACAGTGGCAGGACCAATAGGACCTACAGGTGCTGGAGTAACAGGTTCTATAGGCCCAACTGGCGTGACATCAACAGTACCTGGACCTACAGGTCCTATTGGAATTACGGGTGCAGGTGTTACGGGGCCAACTGGTATAATTGGTCCCACAGGAAATATTGGACCTACTGGAGATGTTGTGTATACAGGAACAACGGGAGCTACAGGACCTACAGGAGCTTCCGGGCTAACTGGTTCTGATGGGCCCACTGGCATAACTGGACCTACAGGAGCTGTTGGTGTTGATGGTGATACTGGACCAACTGGCTATTCAGATTTTGAATTTGAGAGTGTAGATAGAATCATTCATATCGAAACTACCGGAGATGATATAACTGGCGATGGTTCTACTGGATCACCATATGAAACAATAGGCGTAGGATTTAATTCTATTAAAAAATATATTGATGCTGATATTACTGTCCAACTTGGTACTGGTACATTTGTTTTAGACCCTGGGGATTGGGAAAGATTAAGTGAAATAGTTATACGCGGAGAGAGCAGGGTTACGATTCAAGGCACCCCCACTGTTGTTAAGGATGGTACTCTTGCATTTACTAGGGACGGAGTAGATCCATGGCTATATGATGTTACCGAAGGTGGTGGTACTCCTGCATTTAGCACAAATGCATATAGAGACATGTTCATTGGTACCACTGTACCAACTAAACCCATCTATAAAAACAATGCTACTCAGGTATCTATTGCAGATGATGATTCTGCTACTCCTGAAGATTCTATTTACGATCTTGGAACAATTGTAACCATAGCAGATGCAAAAACAATTAATTCTCTTACAACTAAAGGAAGCGGGCAACTATATTTTTATTATCTGCGCTTCAATATAGCAGATGAACAGAAATTTCAATCAGCTAGAGGAGGCGTTAAGTTACAAGTAAATAATTGTATTTTTGAAAGTACAGTTGTTAATAAAAAGAATATTTATCAGACGATACCCAAACGATTTGTTAATACATACTACAATTGCATATTTGTTTGTAATATGACTTCTGGATTAGGAGTGGGAACAGGCGCTGTAAGATTTAATAGTAGTGCTTTATATAATTGCGTTATAAGAAATAAGGGAGTAGTTACTTCTGGTGTTATTCCGGGATTGCATATTACGAATGAATGGTTTACTCTGGATGAATGTGTCTTTATTAATTGGCCACATGCTATAGCTCTTGATGGGAATATATTATGTAAACTTGAAGGTGATATATTAATAGAAGATTGTGGCAATGCATTCAGATTATACTATGGTGGCGCAAGATTGGCAATGGATTTTAGTGAGGTCTATCTCGAAAACACCAACTATTTATTCATGTCCTACGGTTCTTATAATGATATATACTTTACAGCACCTGCTGGCAAAGTTATTGGCACACCGAATAATGGCTGGAGAGTTCCATCAGATTCTCAGGGAACATGGAATGCTATGAATATCGGGCAGAACGCTATTGATTCTACAGTAAGTTACGACAGAGATAGAAGAATCTATATTAGAATGCCAGATGAATATCCTTCTTCTGAAGAGAATCTTTCTGAAACACTCGCAAATAATACTGGTACAAGTATAGTGGTAGGTAGTAAAACTCAGAATAATTCAATGTTTATTAAATATGCTATTGTGCGAGATGACGAGGTTGAAACAAATACTTACTATATTTCAAATAATGGAGTATCGGTAACTGGTGCAGAAGGGGCACTTATAGGTGATGATGCCGGTGTATCTTTTGCAGTAGCCTATTCTTCTGATGATATAGAATTAACAGTAACTTTGGATAATGATGTAACAGGAACTTTTAAATACAATATAGAACGAACAATTATTTAAACAGCATGGAAACCAAACAAAAAACAATTTGCCTTTGTGCAATCGTCAAGAACGAGGAAGCGGTTATCGGGAGACTGATCGATTCCTGTATTGACATCATTGATTACTGGTGTATAATAGATACTGGATCGACTGATAAAACAAAAGAAGTTATCCAGAAAAAATTAAAGGATATACCAGGAGAATTAAAAGAAAGTACTTTTATCAACTTCGGTCATAACAGGACAGAGCTTGTACAACTTGCATTTGGTAAAGCAGACTACTTGCTTTTAATGGATGCTGATATGACAGTGCATACTCAGAATGGATTTGATAAAAACAAGCTTGATGGGAAGATGTATCATATAAGATATGTCGGTAATCTTGATTTTGCACAACCATTGTTTGTATCAGGTCATGTTAAATGGAGATATGAAGGTGTTACTCATGAGTATCTTACATCTTCTGACGGAATAGTACCGGTAGAATACAATGATTTATTTGTAACACATCACTTTGATGGTGGTACAAGAAGCGAGAAGCTTGAAAGAGACCGCATGTTACTCGAAAAAGAGATCATTGATCAACCTGGAAATGTAAGAAGTTATTTTTACCTGGCTCAAACATATGCAAACTTGAAGATGTTTGAAAAAGCGATGATATATTATCAGGAAAGAGTTAATCGTGGGGGCTGGCCAGAGGAGGTTTACTATTCAAAATATCAAATTGGGGTAATGCAGTATAATCTCAAGAAGTTTGACCAGGCAAAACTTGCTCTTCTTGATGGATGGGAGTTCCGGCCTACACGGTTTGAGTGTCTTTATATGCTTGGAGTCATCTGTAGGGAGATGAAACAGTACAATCAAGCCCTGATGTTCCAGTCAACTGTTGTAAATATGGCATATCCAAAGGAAGATGTTTTGTTTGTTCATAGAAATCAATGGGAATACCTTGCCGAATTTGAACTTTCTATTGCATATTACTGGACAGGACGCTATAAAGATTCAGAAAGATCATGTAAAAAGGTAGGTAAGATTAAAGATCTTCCCGTAAATATTAAAGAACAGAATGAAAAGAATCTTAGATTTTCTCTTGAACGACAGGGAAAGATCAAGACTGATGGGCCCCGTGATTTTGTTATTTGTTCAATGTTTACCGTAGGCTCACAATATGAAACAGAAGTGATCAAGCTTAAAGACTCATTAGATATTCTTAAAATAAAGTATGAGATTATAGGTATTAAACCACAGGGATCATGGGAAAAGAACACTCAGCTTAAACCAAATGTGATCAAACAGGTAATGGAAAAGTACCGTATGCCTGTTGTATGGATTGATGCAGATGCCGTTATCAATAAATCACTGGAATTCTTTTCTACTGTAAGCACGGATCTGTCATTCTATACTCTTAACTGGCCAAATGGATTTAATGAAATGATGGTTGGCACACTCTATTTTGATTATAATGATAAGGTCATTAAATTTTTAAATGAATGGATTAGGGTTAATGTATCAAATAATAATCCGGATGGAAAGAACTTCCAGTCTATCATGGAGAAGAATAAGACTCTTACTATTACTGATCTGCCGGCTGATTATATCAAGGTCTTTGATAATGAGCATATCAAATCAGATAATCCGATCATTGTACATAACCAGGCATCACGTAGATTTAAGGAAGAAGCGTCTACACCCCGGAAGGATATCATCATAACTATTCTAAGGGGCTTAAAACAAAAGAATAATCGTTGTTCTATAGTTGGCAATGGACCATATAAGACAAATCTATCTAAGAAAATCAATGAGTCATTTGTCATGCGCTGTAATAATTTTGAGTTAAATAGCTTTGCAGGTATAGGAAAAAGAACGGATATTAATATATCATCTCTTAATCCGGAGATTGTTCCAAAGGGAAAAGTTAATTATCCCATCTTTGGTGTTCTTCCTATATCTAATTCTCTGTATCAAGAGTATACTACGGCAAGACAGATGCACGTATACTGGCAGCAGGAAGCAGTTAAGCTTGTTGAAATGGAGAATGTTGTTATTACTTATGATGAAGAAGATGAATACGCTAAGTTATTTTCAGCAGTAGCACAAAAGATACAGGCATTCCCTACTGTTGGTATTATGGCTATTGCTACAGCACGTTGGCTTGGGTTTAAAGAGATACTGATTACCGGGTTTACTTTCTTTAAAAGTGAGAAGTCTCATTATTTTAAAGATGAAAAAGTCATACCAAGCAGCCACCATAATACTGATGCAGAGAGAGAGCTTCTGAAATCCTGGATAGTTGAGGATGAGATAAAAGGAGTTAAGTATATACTTGATGAGTTAACAGAAGAAACCTTAGAAAATGTTAGAGTTAAATCAGACGCAGCTAAATGAGGATATAGCTATTATCCAGCTATTCCATGGAAGGCTTGGGCACGAAGTAGCCAAGAGTCTTGCATATCATACGGGTAACTTCTGGCATATAGAACATCTTGACCAGAAGAACTGGCTTGTTGGGAAGTATATAGAGATACTATATGAGTATAAAATCTATGGAGATGCTAATACAAACCTTTTATATAATACCCTGACACAGGATGACATACAAAGTATTATAGATTACTGTTATCGATTACTTGAACCATATAATCTTGAACCATATCAAACACATCCATAATGGCAGGACCAAAAATAGATGAAGGAAGCAGGGCTGTACTGGACGCAATTAGAGCGAAATTCTGGGACTACCCTTCTCAGCCGGATGAGATGAGAGTTACATCATATGATGCTAGTTTTAATCCTCTCGTTGTTGAGTATTATAGGGATAATAGACTTCTATTTACGCACGATCTAACATATGATGTGGATGGCAACATTACTATAAAAAAATTAATACGGGTATAATCATGGGAGTCTTTATATTTAAAAGTAGCGAAGGTCTTGATAAACCAGAGCATGGTGTAACTAAACAGGATCTACAGAAGATGTTTAAACGAGCATTAGCTCCGGATGATGTTAAGGATATTACTATTGATTTTAAGAATGGAGTTGTCAAAGGGAAGTATAAATTTGGGAAAAGCTGGAAGACAAAGAAGATTAATTTTATTGAGGTATAAGATGAAATGCGGAGATTGTACATTATGTTGTAAGCTGATTGATATCCCCTGGATGAAATCACCACCATTGGAATACTGTAGTAAATGTGTTCCAGAAAGAGGTTGTGGTATATGGGATAGCGTTCCAAAGGATTGTTTGGAGTATGAATGCGCTTACAGACAAATGGATAAAGCATCCATGAATCTCAGACCAGACAAGTGTCATGTGATCTTTGAAAAGTTATCTGGGCTGAATACGTTTTTAGCTTTACTAGATCCAGGTTATGCTTTAAATGAAGAGGTTAAAGGACAGATCGGTGAGTTTACCAAAGATGGATTTTCTGTATTTATATCTGCCTTTGGCAGTGGTATTCCACTGATAATTCCATCTAATGATAGAGTATCGAAAGATATTTATAATGAAGTAAAAAATTTGTTAGCTGAAAGATAATGGCAGCAGCCACATATACAACGGATCTTCAACTGATCACTGATGCCGAATCTGGTACTTTCGTGGAACTTGGCCCATGGGCAAGAGGTACGCCAAGTACTAATTACGAGCAAGATTATTATATCCAGGGGAGTGCATGTAAATCTTCTACTGTAAAAGACGGTTTGTCAAGTCTTGCTATTGTTGTATCGTCATTTACTGTTCCAGATCCGGGTGCTGTATTTTTTTGGCAAGTTCTTTTTGCACCAAACTCTCTTGCTACTTTTTCAGCTGGTGGTCAACGATGTGTTATAGGTACTGATGTAAATAATTTTCTTTGGTGGAATTCTGGTGGTAGTGATGTTTACCCAAATAATTTTTATGGGGGATGGAAAAATATAGCTATTAGCCCCACAGTTACTCAAGATGGTACGGAAGGAAGTCCAGGAGCAAATACACTTGTTGGTATTGGCGTTTATCTTCCTACAACATATCCTTCAAAGGGAGCACCACTTGGTTTTGATGCTGTAAGATATGGTCGTGGCCAATTACGTGCGGAGTATGGATCATCTACTGGTCCTGCAAACTTCACTGATATGGCATTCCAGAATGATACTGGCCCTAACAGATGGGGGCTGTGCTCGCTGCAAGGAGGTACATTCATACAGAAAGGTTTACTATCTATTGGTCATACTGGTGCTTGTTATTTTGAGGACTCAAACAAAGCCATAAATATTGATGATACTCCAAGGGCAACAGGTGTTTTTAATAAGTGGGAAGTGAATGGTACAACTACTGTCTTTAGTTTAACTAACTGTACAGTAGCATCTCTTGGTTCAACATCTCCTGGTGATTTTGAGATGATTGATAATGCAACTGGAGTAAATTTCAATGCCTGTCTGTTTAAAGATATGGGGACGTTCACTTTCTTATCAAATGGAGTGGTTGTTGGATCAACATTTCTGAGATGTGATACTGTTTACCAAGGCGGATCATCGATAACAGAAACTGTATTCTCATCTTCAAAAGGATTGGCAGCATTATATGCAGATACTGTAACTGCAATATCTGATCTTAGTTTTATAAGTCAGGGTACAGGATGGGCTATCGAAGGATTTGCTTCTGCTGGAAGTTATACTCTGAATGGGATTACGTATGATGGATATGATTCTGGTACTGGAGCATCCGGGAATACTGGTGACCGTGCTCTTCATATTCTTGCATCATCTGGAACAGCGACAATATATTATCCCGGAGGAGATCTTCCTTCATATTATAGTGAAGGCGCTGCAGTGGTTACTGTGGGAGCTTCTTATGACTTTAAGTTTACGCTCTCTCCAAGTGTTACTGGTTATGAATGGAGGATCTACTCAGTTACTGCACTTGGAAGTCTCGCTGGATCTTCCGAACTTACTGGCCAAGAAACAGCAACTGTTGATAACCAAACATATACATATCAGTATGCAGCGCCTGTTCCTATTGCTGTACAAATAATTTCTGAGCCTAAAGATTATGTAGAAAGTGTGACTTACTATACGCTCGCTGATGGAGATCAAAATATAAGTATTATATTAACACCTGATGAAAATAACTAATGGATACAAAACTTAAATTATCAACGGCACAAGCCGGATGGAATCAAGGAGAACACGATAATAAGTGGTACGTCAAGACCCCTGAAGGAGAGGTATTGTTCGTATTTGAAAATAAGTTTGATGAAAAAACTGCCATGGAGGCTATTCATCTTGGGCGAAAGTTTGAACTCGAAGCTTTCCATCAGGGTGTAGATTTTGGAAAGGAGACCCAAAAGGCCTTTTATGAGAATAAAATTCTGCAGCTGGAGCATGCGGTTAAAGTTCTTGGAGACATGAACGAACAACTGAGTGAGAAACTTGAAACGATTATTAATGCAGAAACTTAATATTTACAACTATGGCAACAATAGATTTATCAAATTATGATTCATTGCTTGTCCAGTCTTCAACAGGGACCAGATCTGCTGCCGATGGAAACATCTACTTTGATGTTGAAAACGGATGGATACAGCTGATTACTGTCGAGGAAAAGGCGACCATTGATATGACTTCCCGTGGTGGAGGTGCAACAGATCCTAATCCGCTATCTAACCAGGATGGGATTAAGATGGAAGCTCTTTATGCTTTCGAGAGAGAACAGCGTAGGCTGGATGAAACACTCCGTAAATTTGACTACTTCTTTGAAGGTACGTTTAAATTTGGTGGAGCATACAAGATTGTCAACGGGAGAGTATTTGATGATTGGTACGGAACAGATACATCGTCTACTGATAATACCAATGCTGATGCAGACGATAGGGTTAAGATCCGTGGGTCCGGATGGAATGAAGAAACAACATCTGGGATCAGTAGGATCTACTATGGTGTTGTTTCACTTGGTAATATAGAAACCGGTTCAGCACCATATTATCAACTTGGCACTGGAGAAACTGGTATTAACTTTGCAAAAGTTGGTCCTATAGATGAGGCCATACAGGTATATGGAAGTACCGCATACGGTGATACTGGATATGGAGACTTTGACACCAGGACATATTTATCAAACAGGATCCGGACTTTTGGATTTAACTATGATGAAAAAGTATTAATCGATTCTGGTGTTACAGAGATGGGTGGTTATTCATCTGGATTTGCTATTGGTGAAACAGTACACCTTACGAGTGGCGCTTATGCGCTGGCAGATGTTTATGGTGGTGGTCAGACAGGACCATGGGATCAGATGAGTCTTGAGAAGCTTGGCGCACCAATAGATGTGAGTGGATTCAATGAAGGTACTGGTTCATTTGACTGGGTGGTTTATAATACAGGGCCAGGTAGTCTTTCTCAGTGTGTTGCTTTTCTGGATGCACTTGCACAAACAGATGATGACATCGATGATGGTGCAGGAACAGTTAATGGAAAAAGAGTTGGTACATGGTACTACTATAATCCAGCTGGCCAGGTTGTTTCTAAATCTGGATCTGATGCTACCGGACTTTATATTTATGAGATCCCGGTTGCCGATCAGCAAAGTATAGTATTTACATCAAACACTGGAGGTACATTTACTTATCCGTTCTACGCAGGTATTCAGGTTACAGTTGGAGTGAATGCTGTTGCAGATACAAATGCATGGTATCATGCTTTCTTTTTGGATGGACCAGGAGCAGGTGATTTCAATGCAACTGGAGCAATCACTGTCAGAGATAGTACAGATACTGAAGTAAAAGGAAATGTAAGTACCGATTATGTATTAACCAATAGGATCGATTTCACTTTCGACTATGATGGTGATACTTACGGAGGAACTGCCGGAACTTCTAAAGATGTTGTTTTTGAATGTGAGGGCGATGGTGGTGTTACTGCAGCCAAGACTGTTTTCAGTATAACCAGGTCAGCGACTATTGCTGTAACCTGTTCGCCTAGTGTAGAGACTAATGTATAATGATGTTCGTCAATGGCACAAATAGCTTCAGAGGATTATGTCAATAAGCTGATATATCTACATATAGATACTGTCACCAATGGCTTTGATCCTGCTCTAATGCAACAGGAACACAGGGCGTTGAGGAGGCTACATGTTAATGGGGAACGTAAATTTGATCCTATGGTTACTTTTGTAGGATATGAATCTAAAGGTGGAGGAAAGTATACTCCAAGGTCTACTCGATTACGGGCAGGAGTACGCATAGTTCCTTATGATACAGGCGGTGCTGGACAATATTCATTACCAATTCTAAATGAAATATTAAATGTACCTGATGGATTAGCAGACAGAGAAGTGTTTGATCGTTCAGGTGTTGCTGCTAATGTGGATATCGATAAGGCATATGATCCTGTTGAAGTTATTGTAATAAGTACTGGATCTGGATTATCTCCAGCAGAACAGGCACAACTTGATGCTATTTTTGAATCAACAGATAAAAAATTACTAACAAAAGCATATTGGTTAGCACTAAAATAATTTCTCTATAAGAAGAATATTTAAGGAAGGTAAAAACAATATAGCTCTATTAGAGCGATTTGAATAAACTATTAACTTGTATAATTATATCCACACCTAATAAATAAAAAAATGAAAGCAGGAAGATTAACATCAAAAAATCATACAGCAGGGATCAAGAATGAAGATGATGCTGTTGTTGTAAGAGGAAAACATTATAATAATATCAGGGATGATGTTGTTGCTCATATTCCCAGTGATGGTGTAGGTGCGTTTGATACGCTTGGTGAATATACAGTCGGGAATGGTATAAATGCTGACGGTGTTCTTTTGAAAGATGGTCTGGTAGGAAAAGTTGTTAGTGTTACTGCTATAACCGGCGGTACTGGTACTGCAATACTTACCGGAGCAAA
>Ga0307377_10006312_pt1 | contig 12452 bp, 7 predicted proteins | sample TR3MG_FD_202535 | JGI IMG/M metagenome (GOLD analysis project Ga0307377, IMG submission 202535) | Soil microbial communities from Risofladan, Vaasa, Finland - TR-3 | ecosystem: Environmental > Terrestrial > Soil > Coastal area > Acid sulfate soil | place: Finland: Risofladan, Vaasa | collected...
AGATCAAATACTGCAAAGGTTTCTGGTGCAACTAATTTATATTCAGCATCATATTACATTTTGAATAGTGATTATAGAGTTTATATTTGTTTACAGAACGGAACAGATCCCGATAATTTAAATGGGAGACCTTCATTAGATGAACCATTATTCACTGATCTAGAACCAAGAGCAGCAGGAACTAGTGGTGATGGATATATTTGGAAATATCTATATACAATTAAACCAACAGACACTATTAAATTTGAATCCACCGATTTTATGCCGGTCCCTGCTGACTGGGAAACAAGTACTGATAATGCAACAGTTAGAGATAATGCAGTTAATGGATCTATTAAGATTGTAACTATAACCAATAGGGGTATGGGTATAAGTCCATCAAATAGAACTTATACTAGAGTTCCTATTCGTGGAGACGGTACTGGCGCAGAGTGTACTATTGTTGTTAATAATGATCAAAAAATAGAATCAATCACAGTATCAAATCAAGGTTTTGGATATACATTTGGCACTGTCGATTTAGTTGCGGGGAATGTTCCCACTGGCACTACCACACCATCATTTAATGTGATTATACCACCAAAAGGAGGGCACGGAGCAGATATTTATAGAGAACTTGGTGCATATAATGTTCTGATGTACTCTAGAATTGAAAACGACAATCAAAACCCAGATTTTATTACAGGAAATCAAATTGCAAGAGTTGGAATTGTAGAAAATCCAGAATCATTTAGTTCATCCCAAGTTCTCACTTTAGGTAAGGCAAGTGCAATTTATGCTATTAAATTAACTGGAGTCAGTGCAAATTCTGCAACATATAATGCAGATTCATTCATTACACAAACAGTTTCTACGGGAACAACAGCTGTAGGAAGAGTTATTAGTTATGATCAAGTTACTAGTGTTTTAAAATATTGGCAAGATAGATCAAACTCGGGATTTTCTGCAGTTGGAGTGGCAATAACTAATCCACCTTTTGGGTTTGATCAGGTTGAATTTTCAAGTTCTCCTGGCACTGGAGGAAGTCGTGAGATTACTGGAGGATCTGAAAGTTTGTCAATTGATAATACATTTACGGGTATATCTACTGTGATAAATAATAGGACATACTACCTTGGACAATCCTTTACAAGTGGTCTTGCAAATCCAGAAGTAAAAAAACACTCTGGAAATATTATTTACGTGGATAATAGACCATCAATTACAAGGTCATCAAATCAAAAAGAAGATATTAAAGTCATTTTGCAGTTCTAAAAAATTATGTCTCAGCAAACTAATCTCAACGTAGCACCATATTTTGATGATTTTGATGCAAATAATGACTACCAAAGAGTTCTTTTTAAACCAGGAGTCCCTGTTCAAGCAAGAGAACTAACAACTCTCCAATCAATTCTTCAAAATCAAATTGAGAAGTTTGGACAACACTTTTTTAAAGAAGGCGCAAAAGTAATACCAGGAAACACTGGGTATAATGGGTTATATTATTGTGTTCAACTTCAAAATACTTTTTTGGGAGTTCCTGTTGCGGCATATGCAGATCAACTAGTTGGAACTAAAATAACTGGACAGACTTCTGGAGTAACTGCAGTTGTAGATAAGATTCTTCTCCCTCAAGACTCTGAAAGAGGAAATCTCACTCTTTACATTAATTATTTAAGTTCAAGCACTCAAAATAATGCAACTCAACAATTTTCTGATGGAGAATCTTTAATTGCAAATGCAATAATTTCTTCGGGTCTTTTGGGAAATACTTCTATTGCTGTCGGACAACCTTTTGCAGTAACTATTGCAAATAATTCTACTGCGGTTGGATCATCTTTCAATATTACAAATGGAGTTTATTTTATTCGTGGACAATTTGTAAATATAAGTACAGAAACTTTAATTTTAGATCAATATAATAATAGACCAAACTATAGAATTGGTTTATTTATAAATGAATCCATTATTAACTCAGATATTGATGAAACTCTAAATGATAATTCTCAAGGATTTAATAATTATGCGGCTCCAGGAGCAGATAGATTAAAAATATCCGCATCATTATTTAAAAAAAATTTAGATGATTTTGATGACAATAATTTTATAGAACTTGCGGCAATATCAGATGGTATTTTAAGATCTCTGAAAACAACAACTGAGTATAGTTTTCTTTCTGACGAACTTGCAAGAAGAACTTATAACGAATCCGGAGATTATTTAATAAAACCTTTTGATATTTCATTAAAAGAATCTTTGAGTAATAATTTGGGTAATGGTGGTATTTTTAATACTGGACAGTTAACTTATGGGGGATCAACTCCATCAGATGATTTGGCGGTATGTCAAATTTCCCCAGGAAAAGCAATTGTTAGGGGATATGAGGTAGAAACAATCAGTCCAACATTTTTAGATATAGAAAAACCAAGGACAGTCAAAACTTTAGAGAATCAATCAATAAACTATAATACTGGTCCAACATTATCTTTAAATAATGTTAGTGGATCTCCGACTATTGGAATTGGAAATACTTATGTTTTAAGTTTAAGAAGTGAAAGAGTAGGAACTTCAAATACAATTGCACCGGGTAAGGAAATTGGTGTTGCTAGAGTATATGACTTTAAATTGGAGTCGGGATCTTATAGTATATCAAATCCCGATTTAAATGAGTGGGACATTTCACTATATGATGTTCAAACGATCACAGAAATAACTCTAAATGAACCAATTACGTTAGCAGTTCCAACTTTTGTTCAGGGAACAAATAGTGGTGCAAGTGGATTTATTAAGGATGCAGTTTCTGCAAATTCTCTTATTACACTATATGATACTAAAGGAAGTTTTCTAAGAAACGAATCATTTATTTTTGATGGAATTAAATCTGGACGAGTTGCTATAGCAGTGACTTCATTTGGTATTTCTGATATTAAATCAGTATATGGATTAGTGGGATCTGCATCAACATTCTCAGCAGATTCAATACAATCTACAAAATTTAATGTAGGAATCGCAACAATTTCACCACAATCTTCTGGTATTAGTACTGTTACAAGTCCAAATGTATATTTTCCTGGAAATATTATTAAACAAGGAAATTTAATCTCGTATAGTGATGTTACATTAACAGATCCAGTTTTTGCAAAGGTTGTAAGTGTAGGATCTACTACAGTAACAATTACAGGTGTTTCCACTGTTGCAGGAATTGCTCAAGGAAGATTGCCAACTTCATTGTTGCAAGTTAGTGATTTTAAAATATTAACAACTGATTTAAAATCATCATCGGACAATACATTATATACAAAACTTCCAAAAAATAATATTTCTAATGTAGATTTAACCAATGCAAATATCACTATTAGAAAGTCATTTATTGTTGATATTGATTCAAATCAACTATCGTCTACAGTAAGTGCTGGTACTAATGAATTTTTCTTACCATTTGATGAAGAAAGATACTCCCTAATTAGATCTGATGGTTCTACAGAATTACTAACTTCAGATAGATTTGCTTTTATTGGTGGTGGGACTCAACTTCAAATTTATAACCTAGGAACTAATAATACGGGAGCAACTTTAATTACAACTCTTAGAAAGATTAAACCAAAATCAAAAGTAAAAAGAAAAAATAGAGTTAACAGTATATTAGTTGATAAATCAAAATATGCTGGTTCCGGTATTGGTGGAACTACATTAAATGATGGTCTTGAATTTGGAAATTATGCTTATGGCACTAGAGTACATGATAAGAATATTTCATTAAATGTTCCAGACATCATTGAAATACACGGCATTTTTGAATCCGCAGATACCACCAATCCATCTGCACCAAAAATGGTTCTTTCATCCATTAATGGTCCAACTAACACGACATTAGATCTCATTATAGGTGAACAAATTTTAAGCCAAAATGGAAGTACTATTGGTATTGTTGTCGAAAAACTATCTTCTTCACAAATTTCTTTTGTCTATAAGAATCAAAATATTTTTAAAGAAGGGGAATCTGTAACTTTTAGAGAATCCAATATTCAAGCAGTTATTACTACCTTAGATTCTCCAAGCTTTGATATCTCATTTAATTATTCTTATTCTACGGGACAAAAAGGAACATTTTATGATTATGGATTTATTACTAGAAAATCTAATGCAATTGAACCTAGTAAAAAGTTAAAAATTTATTTTTCAACTGGGTTTTATGATTCTTCTGATGATGGTGATATCACAACGGTAAACTCATATAATACTTACAATTACGCAACAGAAATACAATCAATCAATCAGTTTGCAAACTCTGATATTATTGATATAAGACCAAGAGTTTCTTCGTATCAAGTTTCAGAAAATGCATTTTCTCCATTTGAATTTTATGGAAGAACTTTTAGTGCGTCAGGCAATTCCGCCGCAAATATACTAGCATCTGATGAGTCAATATTGACTAATTATTCCTTTTATTTGGGAAGAATTGATAGAGTTTACTTGACAAAAGATGGAAAGTTTCAGGTAAAATATGGAACTCCTGCAGAAAAACCAGAAAAACCAGTATCTGTTGATGATGCTTTAGAGGTTGCTACTATACAATTACCACCATACCTATATTCAACAACACAAGCATCTATTCAGTTCTTAGAACATAAAAGATATAGAATGTCCGATATTAGACAACTTGAAAATAGAATTAAAAATTTAGAATATTATACATCTTTATCTTTATTAGAAACAAACACTGAAAATCTTTTTGTTCCCGATTCCAATGGGTTGAATAGATTTAAATCTGGATTTTTTGTAGATAATTTTACATCTATTTTAGCACAAGAAAATGGTGTTGAAATTAAAAATAGTATTGACACTACAAATAAGGAATTAAGACCAAAACATTATACAAGTTCTGTTGATTTAATTACAGGTCCAGTAGAAAATGTAGACCCAACAGAAGATTTGGCATTTGCTCCCATTGAAGGTATTAATGTTAGAAAAACTGGGGATATTGTTACTCTAGATTATGTTGAAGTTGAATGGTTAAAGCAGTCATTTGCAACTAGATCTGAAAGTGTAACTCCATTCCTTATCAGTTTTTGGCAGGGTACATTGGAACTAACTCCAGCATCTGATACTTGGGTTGATACTGTAAGACTTGAGGCAAAAATTATTAACAATGAAGGAAATTATGCAGAAACTCTTGCTAATGCATCAAAAACATTAAATGTAGACCCCCAAACCGGATTTGCTCCAACTGTATGGAATTCTTGGATTGATAATTGGACTGGACAGGAAATTGTAGAAACAACACGAACTAGGACCGAAACAACTGGATTTATTACTAGAAAATCTAATGCACGACTGGGCCGTAATCCAAGAGCAAGGATTGGTACATTAACAGATACTACAACTTTAGATACTTTTAGGGAAGTTGTAGATACTGGAGTAGGAACTAGAACTGGAGTTAGAACTGTAGTTACAGAAGTTTTTGATCAAACATCAGTTGGAGATAGAGTTGTAAGTAGGGACATTGTTCCTTTCATGAGATCTCGAAATATTCAATTTATTAATAAGAAAGTAAAACCACTTACACAACTTTATGCATTTTTTGATGGTGTTGATGTAACAAGATACTGTGTTCCCAAACTATTGGAAATTAGTATGATTTCTGGTGTATTTGAAGTTGGAGAAACTGTAACTGGTAGGGTACGAGCAACTGGATTGGGCCCATCCGTAATCAATGAAGCATCACCAAGAATTACATTTAGAGTTGCACAGTCTGATCATAAAGAAGGACCATACAATATCCCAAATACTACATTCTCACAAAATCCATATACTAATAGTGTATTATCAGCAACTTATTCATCTACCTCAGATATTTTAAATATTGATACTTTTTCACTTGCAAACGAACCTCAAGGTTTATTCAGTGGATGGGTAGAAAGTGGAATGTCGCTTATTGGAACTACTAGTGGCGCTCAAGCGACTATTACTAACGTAAGACTTGTTTCTGACCTAACAGCATCTTTAATTGGTAGTTTCTACATACCAAATCCAAATAGTAATATTCACCCTAGATTTGAAGCTGGAACCAAAGTATTGAATTTTACTAATAATAATTTAAATAATCAAGATCTTGCATCAACAATTACAGAAGAAATTTTCTCTTCTAGTGGAACTTTAGAAACTATTCAAGAAAATATTATTTCTGTAAGAAATGCTAGAATTGAAAATAAACAAGAATTTGAAGATAGAGCATTATCTAGAACTACTGGTAGTCAGTTAGTTAATAGTAAAGTTATTTCACAGACACAAAGGCAAGGAATTATTGGATGGTATGATCCACTTGCACAGTCATTCTTAGTTGATAATGAGAGCGGAATCTTCTTAACGAGATGTGATGTCTTCTTTAGGTCCAAAGATGATATGGATATTCCGGTAACGTTCCAACTCAGAACAATGCAAAATGGATTTCCAACACAACACGTTATTCCATTCTCTGAAATAATTTTAGATCCAAATGAAGTTGAAACATCTGGTGATGGATCAATTGCAACCCCAGTAGTCTTTAAGGCGCCAGTATATCTTGAAGGTGGTAAAGAGTATTGTATATGTTTAGCATCAAACTCCACAAAGTATAGTGTTTATATTTCTAGAATTGGTGAGAATGATTTGTTAACTTAAGCATTTATCTCCAATCAACCTTATCTAGGTTCACTATTTAAGTCGCAAAATGCTTCTACTTGGGAACCAAGTCAATGGGAAGATCTTAAGTTTACCCTATACAGAGCAGACTTTATCGAATCAGGTACAGTTGAATTCTATAGTCCACAACTCACTGAAGGAAATAATCAGATTGCTAAATTAATGCCAAACTCCCTTAACTTTAATTCTAAGAAAGTTAAAATAAGTTTAGCATCAACTATTAGTGATCCCAATCTTACAATTGGAAATACAATTCTTCAAGATGGTACAAATGCTTCAGGAAATTATGTAGGTAGTGCTGGGATTGCAACTGGTTCATTGAATATTATCAATGCTGGTATTGGATATACTCCATCTTCTGGAATATCAACATTTTCTGGGATTTCTCTCCAATCAGTAACCGGTAATGGTAGAGATGCAACTGCTACGATTACTATAAGTAATGGAGTTGCATTTGCAGCAACTATTACATCTGGGGGTAGTGGATATCAAGTTGGAGATGTTGTAAGAATTGATAGTATTGGTGCTGTAAATGTGGGAAGAGATGCTAGATTTTCGTTACCAACAATTTCAAATGTCAATCAAATTATTGTAGATAATGTTCAGGGAGACTTTGTTGTCGGTTCCGCAAATACTATTAAATTTATAAACAATTCAGGTATTACAACATTCCTAAACGGTACTGGTGTTTTAGTTGATGAAATTATTGAAGAAACTGATGGTAGACATATTAGAGTTGATCACAAAAATCATGGAATGTATTTTAGTGACAATTCAGTTACAATTTCTAATGCCCAATCCGATATTAAACCAACAAAATTAAGTATTCAATTTGCAGCAAACTCAACATCAATATCGGTTGATGATTCCAGTGCTTTTGGTACATTTGAAAATGCTGGTATTGGAACAACAAACCCAGGATATTTACTTATTGGAAACGAAATTATTGAATATACTGCAGTATCAGGAGGAGTTATTGGTGGAAATATTGTTAGGGGAACGAATTCTACAACTCATCCAATCGGATCTCCGGTTTACAAGTATGAACTAAATGGAGTTTCGTTAAAGAGGATTAATAAAACTCATGACTTAAATGATGTAACAGTTGCAGAACCGATTACCTTTGACTATTATAATGTCAAACTAGATATGTCTAGTGCTGGAAGTGTTGGTGTTGATAGAACAGTTGGAACTAACTTTCCCATTCTTTATGCAAATCAAACAAAATCTGCCGGCGGATACAATACCAGAGCAACACAGAATATGCCGTTTGAAATTCTTACTCCACTTGTTCAAAATCTAACTGTGCAGGGTACTTCTCTAAGTGCTGAAGTAAGAACAATAACTGGGCAAAGTATAAATGGAAATGAAATTCCCTTCACTGATATTGGATTTGAACCTATTACTATTAATGCACCCAACTACCTTGACAGTACAAGAATTATTGCATCAAAGGTAAATGAAGATAATAAACTAGCAAATTTACCCGGCAATAAATCAATGAATATGAGATTGACTCTAGGTACTGTTGATTCAAGAGTTTCACCTGTTCTTGATACTCAAAGAATAAGCACAATATTAACTTCAAATAGAGTCAATAGTGTGATTGAAAATTATGCAACTGATGCAAGAGTGGATACGATTGATGAAGATCCATCAGCATTCCAATATATCTCAAAAGAGATTACTTTAGAAAATCCTGCTTCTTCAATTAAAATTATATTAGATGCACACATTAATTTATATTCAGACATTCGTGCATTCTATTCGATTAGTGAAAGTTCAAACTTTGATCCAATTTTTACTCCATTTGCGGGATATACAAATCTTGATACAAGAGGTGAGATTATAAACCTTGAGGATAATAGTGGTTTATCTGATAAATTTGTATCACCAGCAAACTCTACTGGATTTACTTCCCCAGAACTTGAATATAAAGAGTATGTGTTTACTTCAGATCAATTGCCGCCATTTAGATCTTATAGAATTAAACTTATTTTAACATCAACCAATCAAGTTTATGTTCCTAGAATAAGAAATCTAAGAGTAATTACACTCGCTTGATATGGATTTTATTAAAGTAAAAGGTCATGATCATCTGATTCGAGATCCTAAAACAAATTCTATTATTAATATTAATATGTCTGAATATAATGAATATATTTCTAGAAGAGATTCTAAATTAAAAGAAAATGAAAAGGTAAATAATCTCGAATCTGATATCACCAATATGAAAGGAGATTTGGATGAAATTAAATTTTTACTTAGGAGATTGATTAATGAATCCAAATAGTATAGAACTTTCGAACTTATCAAAGAGTTTTGAATATGTAAAGTTCAGTAATCAAATCGATTCTATTGATAATCTTGAAGATCTCAGAACCCTTGCAAAATGCTATTTTAAACTGTACTTAAAGCAGCAAGAGATTGTTTCTGAATGGTCAGTATCAAAACCATAAATATTTCTAAAGGAATAGTAATAAATGGCACAACCATCAACTAGACAAGAACTCATAGATTATTGTAAAAGGAAACTTGGAGCTCCTGTACTTGAAATTAATGTTGCCGATGAGCAAATTGATGACTTAGTTGATGATGCAATTCAATTCTTTCAAGAAAGACATTATGATGGTGTTTATCCAACTTTTTTCAAATATAAAATTACAGCAGATGATATTGCTAGAGGAAAGGGAACATCTAACAATATTCCAGTAGGAATTGTAACGACTACCGCAACGGCAAATATTGTAGGAACGGCAGTAACTTTTTCATACACAGAAAATAGTAATTATTTGCAAGTTCCACCAAATGTTATAGGTGTGAATAAGATTTTTACTTTTGATGGATCAAATACTACAACTAATAGTATGTTTAGTATTAAATATCAATTATTTTTAAACGATATTTATTACTTCGGAACTACTGAACTTTTAAGTTATGCGATGGTTAAAACATATTTGGAAGATTTAGATTTTCTTTTAAATACACAAAAACAAATTCGTTTTAACAAAAGACAAGATAGATTATATATTGATATTGATTGGGGATCAGTTACTGAAAATCATTATCTTATTATTGATTGCTATTCAACATTGGATCCAAATGATTATGCTAGAATTTATAACGATTCTTTTATAAAACCATATTTAACCTCATTAATCAAACGCCAGTGGGGTCAAAATATGATGAAATTTACTGGTGTTAAACTTCCGGGTGGAGTTGAGTTAAATGGAAGACAAATGTATGATGATGCCCAAAAAGAGATAGATGTTCTAATGGAAAAAATGTCTAATACTTATGAACTTCCACCATACGACCTTATAGGTTGAGATGAATATGAAAAAGTACTATTGCTATTTTTATGTACGAGAAGATGGTACTCCCTACTATGTCGGTAAAGGATGTAATGGTAGAATAGACAGCAAAGTTCATCCTGGAATAGGTCTTCCTCCAAAAGAAAGAAGGATAAAAGTTGCAGAAAATCTTACAGAAGAAAATGCGATGCAAATGGAAAAAATGTATATAAAAAAACATGGAAGAAAGGATTTAGGAACGGGTATTCTTTATAATAGAACTGATGGTGGCGATAATCCTCCTCGTATGAAAAAAGGAAATACTAATCATATTGCAGGAGTACAAAGATTTTGGGATAATTTATCGGTTGAAGGTAGAAAAAGAAGAGGCAAAAAAATATCAAATACAAAAAAAGGTAAAGGAAATCATATACCATCAAAACCGGTTATGATAAATGAATTAAATAAAAAATTTCAATCAATAAAGGAGTGTGCAGATTATATTAATGGAGATACTAGTGCGATTTGTAGGTGTCTGAATAAAAGAGGACAAACTCGTCATCGTGGATATACCTTTAGTAGGATATAATTATGCTTAACCCATTTTTTCTTCAAGGATCTAAATCAGAACAAGGTCTAATTCAAGATCTTATAAATGAACAACTACGAATGTACGGGGTTGAAGTTTATTATCTTCCAAGAAAATACCTAACAGAAAAAACAATTATCAAAGAAGTTATTGAATCATCTTTTGATAATGCATATCCAATCGAAGCTTACGTTGAAAACTTTGATGGATATGGGGATAACACTACAATATTATCAAAATTTGGTATTCAAGCACTTAATGAGTTAACAATCATAATCTCAAAAGAAAGATTTGAAGAGTATATAACACCACTGATTAAAGACCAATCAAATATTAAATTATCTTCAAGACCTAAAGAAGGAGATATAATTTATTTTCCATTAGGTGATAGATTGTTTGAAATTAAATTTGTTGAGCACGAACAACCTTTCTATCAACTACAAAAAAATTATGTATATACTTTAAAATGTGAATTATTTAGATACGAAGATGAAATTATCGATACCGGAATCAATTTTATTGATGATAATATTAGTGGAAGTGGTAATGATGAGGGAGCAATACAAGTTGGTATAATACAAAAATTAAATATGGTAGGTACTGGAATAACTGCTTCAGCGGTTACTTCAGTTGTAAATGGTGGGATCAGATTTTTTACAGTTACAAATAGGGGAAGTGGATACACTTATTCACCAAGAGTTGCAATATCATCAGCACCTAACGGTGGAGTAACTGGTATTGGATCAGCAAAATTAATTGGTGGAATTATTGTTTGTACTGATAGTGTAAACCCAGCAACAAAATCAGTACAATCAATAGAAGTAATTAATCCCGGTGCTGGATATACAATTGCCCCTAAAGTATTAATTTTTGGAGATGGATCTGGAGCAACTGCAACATCAACTATTGGTAATGGTGTTGTTGGAGTTATTACAGTAACAAATTCTGGTGGAGGGTATACAAATTCACCAACAATTGTATTTACAGGAATTTCAAGTGTTTCAGCTGCTGCAACAGCAGTTGTAAGTTCTGCGGGATCAATTACACAAATTAGAATTACAAATGCAGGACTTGGATATACACAACCACCATCTATTATTATTGGAAACCCATCACTTTCTTCACTTGGAAGTTATACTTTTAACGAAATTATAACTGGTTCGACAAGTGGAACAACTGCGAGAGTTAGATCTTGGAATTCTATAACAAACATATTAGAGGTTTCTACAGTATCTGGACAATTTGTTGCTGGAGAAACTCTTGTTGGAGCAGCATCAAGTGCTTCAAGAACTTTAAGATCCGTAGATGTTTTTGCGTCTAGAGATGGATATTCTGATAATGAAACTATAGAAGAAGAAGCAGATAGTATTATTGATTTTAGTGATGCCAATCCCTTTGGAATGCCATAGTATAAATATTAGTTATTACTTGGTTAACCGATAATATCGGAACTTAAAAAACATGTTTGAATATTTTTATCACGAAATCTTAAGAAGAACAGTAATTGCTTTTGGTTCCCTATTTAATGAAATAAGTATAAAGCATACTAATAATTCTGGCAATGTTGTAAGTGTTATTAAAGTACCTCTTGCATATGGTCCTACACAAAAATTTCTTGCAAGATTAGAACAATCTCCAGATTTAAATAAACCGGTTCAAATTACATTGCCAAGAATGTCATTTGAATTTACTGGTTTAACATATGATCCAACCAGAAAATCTACAACGACTCAAACTTTTATTGCAAAATCTGCAGTTGATGGAACTGAAACTAAAAAAGTTTATCTTCCAGTTCCATATAATATGCAATTTGAACTTAGCATTATGTCTAAATTGAATGATGATGCTCTTCAAATTATTGAACAAATACTTCCATTTTTTCAACCAGCATATTCAATGACAATTGAATT
>Ga0307377_10006313_pt1 | contig 12449 bp, 2 predicted proteins | sample TR3MG_FD_202535 | JGI IMG/M metagenome (GOLD analysis project Ga0307377, IMG submission 202535) | Soil microbial communities from Risofladan, Vaasa, Finland - TR-3 | ecosystem: Environmental > Terrestrial > Soil > Coastal area > Acid sulfate soil | place: Finland: Risofladan, Vaasa | collected...
TCCTAATAATTTTGATGCTGGTGAAGCGGTTTCATCGTTAGAAACGGTTAGACCCGACCAAGATAGACCACCAAACGGACAACCTTACTTTACGTTTGTACCTTCATCGTATAGACCTGTTTCAATCTTATTAAATCCAGACCCACAGGGTAGTGATGGTTTATTAAGTGATGACTCCTTTATTGCTCGATTGGGTGCAAAAACTTTAAAGAAAGAATTCCAAGACCGTATTGGTAGAGAGTTGTTAAGACAAACTCTTGGACGTGCCAACATATTAAATGTTAATAGTAGTACAAACCTTGTTAATATTTTAACAGGAAATGTTCCGTTAATTGAACCAAACTATAATATTACGGTACCTTCAAATCCTTTGGGTGCTGCTGCAGACTTTGCTCTTAGATTAGGTGGAAGTACTTTACCGTTTTCAACAATACCTGGTTCTTATTTTGACCAAAGTATTAATCCTCCACAACCTACAACTCTACAACAATCTTTATTGGCAAACCCAATTGCTGCCGCAGGAAACTTTGTAAGTAATTTATTGGGAGCGAATAAAACAGGAACTCAAATATTCTACGAAAATACAGGTCAAGGTCAAAAATCTATTTTATTTAAAAACCTTAACTTTAACAAATATAAACCAAACTACGATAGAACTCTATTAGATAGATTAGGTGGTGCTATTGTAGGAACTAATACAAATAACTCCAACTTTTATGTTGGTAGTACGTCTTCAGACCCATCAAGAGTATTTTCACCATCGGGGGTTTTACCTTCAGATGCCTTTGGTAATGAACAACAAGACCCAGTTTATGGTCCATCAGAGTTAGCTCAATTATATGAAGGTCCAAGTAAAGAAATTCGTTTGGGTGCTAACGGTCCTACCTATGGTAATGGTGGGGGTATTGAAGGTGGTTTTACATGGGTTTCTCCAAAATATAAAGGTAATGCTGGTAAGAAAGTTGGTGTTGGTGGATTAATTACTGTAGATGATGAGGACTTTAAACCATCATCTTATAACTCAACAGAGTCGACAGAAAGAACTTTTAAAGAAGGTTCCATCCTTGATAAGACTCAAAGAATTATAGATAGCCAACCATTAGGGGGTAAAAGATTACAACATGTTGGTAATGCGATGGACCAAGTTAGTAAAGTATTCAACGATGGATACAAAGAAATAACTAAAGGTTCAAAAGTTTTAAGTTATGTTGGTGAAATTGGACAAGAGGTTGGCACCGAATATTGTAGGGTTTTTGCTAAAGATATTCCATATCTACAGTATAATGACCTTCAAAAAACTGATGGTATTACAACAGAAGGAAGAAGATTTTCTTATTCTGTTTTAGATAAAACATATAATCTTAACATTGCACCGAATAAACAAGAAGGGGGACAAGATTCGTCAAACATTATTGGTACGATGAACAACGCTTATGCTAAGAAATATATGTTCTCATTGGAGAACTTAGCATGGGCAACATCAAACTCACCAGGACTTGCGGTATCGGATTTGGCGGTATGTGAACGAGGACCTAATGGTGGTAGAGTTATGTGGTTCCCACCTTATAATTTGGTATTTAATGAATCGGTTCAAGCTAATTGGAATCAAAGTGATTTTATTGGAAGACCTGAGCCAATCTACACCTATAAAAATACGAGTAGAACAGGTAGTTTGACTTGGGATATAGTTGTTGACCACCCATCAATATTAAATGTTATTGTTGATAAAGTTTTGGGAAATGAAACAAACAAGGCAAGAATTGATGGAATATTAGATTCTTTCTTTGCTGGATGTAGAAAGTATGATTTGTATGAGTTAGCTAAGAAATATTATACAATAAATCCTAATGATTTATTTCAAATTCAACAAGCTATCACATCTAAAGATATTACTAAAGAACAGTTGCAATATTCTATTGACACTATAACGGTAACAGACCAACTATCTCAAAGTACTGGAGGTGGGGCTAATAGTTCTAGTACTCCGGCACCAGGAAGTAATGCGTATTTTGAAAAGTATAAACAAATTGGCTTTTATTTTTCAAATGATTATCCAAAACCAAAAACATCTCCAAATTATACTGAGATGTATAACGAATATTTAGGTGAAAAACCAACATATGCAGGTAAATCAAACGGAGCTCAGTTAACTCAGGTGTATGATACAATGGTGACACCAAACTATGTTGTTGCTCAACAAATGGCTATTGATATTGCGGAACAAATAAAAAATAGTGAAAGTGGTAGTGTAACAATTGTTATAAATTCAAGTTGTTCGGCACCTGCAACTGAAACGTATAATTTAGCATTATCTACTCGAAGAATTGATTCGGTTATTAAATTTTTTACAGAAAATAGTGCGACAAAAAATTATGTAAAAGAAGGAAAATTAATTTTAAGGGCTGGAATAGGAGCTGGTGAAATCACAACGTCAACACCTTTGGTTGCAAAAAATAGTTCATCACCATATGAATTTTCTGCTGGAAATACCGTAACTTGTACTGATATTAATACTAATGCTGTTGGAGGGGATAGAATGGCATCAAAAGAAGTTTATACTCCAAACGCTATGTCATGTAGACGAGCTTATATTCAGTCAATTACTTCTAATCTTACTGCACCACTACCAACAAGACAACAAACTGTAATAACAGGTAATATTGTGCAAACAACAGAAACTCAAACAACAACAACAAATATAGAAGTACCAAGAGATAATATTAGTAAAAGAGTGTTAAGAGCTTTATTATCTGAGTGTGATTACTTTGAGGTGGTAAAAGAACAAACTCCCATGGTTTTTGATAATCTTAAAGATAAACTAAAATTCTTTCAGCCAGCCTTCCATTCAATGACACCCGAAGGTCTTAACACTAGATTAACATTCTTACAACAATGTATGAGACCTGGTGATACAATACCTGTAATTAAATCTGTTAATGGTAAAGATGTTTTAGAATATGATAATGCGACAAACACAGCATTTGGGGCTCCTCCTGTGTTAATATTAAGAGTTGGCGACTTTTTCAACACTAAGATTATACCAACAAGTTTAGGTATTACCTACGAAGGTTTAGATATTAATCCTGAAGGTATTGGTGTACAACCTATGATTGCTAAAGTAACGATGGCGTTTAATTTTGTTGGTGGTAGTGGATTAAAAGAATCTGTTGACAAACTACAAAATGCGTTAACGTTTAATTATTATGCAAATACTGAAATTTATGATGATAGAGCGGACTCAACGGACTCAAGTTATAAAGTTATTGATAAAGAATTCTTAGAGTTTGCGGCGTTAAGTAATGTTACTCCACCAACAGTTAACGATGCTCAACCTAATAATGGACTAAATAATGAATCAACAATTGGTACTATATTAACTAATGTTATTGCTGAATCGGGACAAACAGGTACTATTAGTTACCAAACATTTATGGATAAATTTGTTGCAGAGACTCAAAATTATTTTACTAATGTTGTGAATAAAAATAGAGAAACTGTTAATCAATATAATAATGCGTTACGTCAACAATGGATGTTAGAAAGGAATTATCAAGAAGGTAAGTTTTTAATAACAGAAAATACTAACACAATAATCTTTGGTAAACCATATAATACTGAAAAACGAATTGATACAATCTTTAAAGATTTAATTGATGATATAAAAGGTAATGACGAAGGATTTATTCAATTTATTTCAAATCCATCTAAACTTTTCTCACCAAGAGTAATTAATCAAGTTAAAGAAAATTATGTTAATGTTCTTAATAATAAAAAAGGTTCATATCAAAATGCCGTAACTAATATCACACAAAGTATCGTTAATGTCCAACAAACTTATGTTTCATATATTGCAAGGGTAAATACTATAACTTATTATGTTCCATCATTTTCAGGAACAGGTACTGATGGTTCACAACAAAAAAATGGTAATGTTACATCATATGTGACAATACCAACAACGGATATTGATACAAGTTCACAAGATGTTGTAAATACCTTAGAGGAATTGTCAAAAGACATAACAATAATTAATAGTGGTATTACAGAATTTAATAAAATTACAAATAGTGGAAACACATTCACTTATAATAGTGTTGGGTATAGTGGTATATTGGTTTTTGAACCAGGGTATAAATTACCTAGTGACCAAAAAATATTTGAACCGTTCAGTAAAAACCAAAGTTATCTTTATTTAAGTCCAACTGCAACATTTGAAAACACGGTATTTAGAAGAGTTTATATGTTAGTTTCGGATGATATTACTGACTCAAAAAAATATGAAACCTTTAAAACAGCCATGATTGGTAATATAATTAACAATACAGGTTTGATTGGTAAAGGTGCCGATAATTTAAGTGAGGTGTTTGATGCTTATTGGGATAAAATTGCAAAACCATTGTTTGTTGAAGAAAATGAAATAACTAAAGAATTTATTAATAGTATGGAAAAAGGAAAACTAGAACCATACTTGAAATACACACCATTCCCCACTAAGAAGAGAATGTTTACTTATACTACAGAAAACGCTGGAACAAAACCTCAACAAACTTTAATTAAAGGGTTAGGTTCTACAGAAAATTATAACACAAAAAATAAAACGTGGAACGATGAACTATCTGCAGACGTATATGTATCAAAAGTAAAATTTAACTAATGGCGTATCAATATTACAATAGATATAGTGAATTCCTTATTAATGGGGAACAAACTGTTGTGCCATTCGTACAGATACCTCAAAAGACAACAGACAAGTCCTACATATATAAAGTAGGTAGAAGTAGATTAGATGTTGTTTCTCAAGAGTATTATAATTCACCATACTTTAATTGGTTAATTTTACAGGCAAACCCACAATTTGGTGGGTTGGAAAATAACATATATGATGGGGCGGTATTGATTATTCCTTATCCGCTACTACCTTCATTACAAGACTATAAAGGAGCTTTGGAAAATTATTTTTATTATTATGGCAGGTAACAGACCAGGGGACAATAGTGGAAACGTATTAGTTGAATTTGATTATAATAACATTATTGTTGTTGACCCAAACAAAACTATTGATTCGTTTGGAAATATTAGAGAAAGATTAGTTGACCATGAAAAATTGGTTATGTTTGCCAATCTTGAAGCAGAGGTTGTTCCAAGAACTAAACTATCGGTAGGTGGTAGTCCTGACGATAGGAACACAGTTCTTTCTATTGCTAAAATTAATTTTCTAAGACCAACCGAAAACACATCTCTTACTACGTCATATTATGATGAACTAACAGGTAAAAATTCAAGAAATGGTTTGGGTGATAACCAAATAAGGGTTGAGAATATCCCTGCAATAAATAACAACACACCATATCAAAAAGTTACTGTTAATAGTCCAGGAAATAAATCGACAGATAACGGATTGTTAGGGATTACAAGTATTAATATAAGGACAAATACATCTTTTGTACCAACAGTATCAATTGAATTAGAGGATGTACAAGGAAGAGCTCTATTCCAGTTAGGTGATAACTCACCTTACGCAGCATTTTTTAATTTACCTTACTGTCCATTTTATTTAACACTTAAAGGTTATTATGGGCAAGCAATCAAATACCAATTAAATCTAAAAACATTTAACGCTCGATTTAATTCTTTTAGTGGAAATTACCAAATAACATTAGAATTTGTTGGTTATAAGTTTAATATCTTAAACGAAATATCTATGGGTAACTTGTTGGCAACACCACACATGTATAGTACAAGGTTTGATATTTCAAAATCAGAGACATCACCTGAAGGTTCGGGAAGTAAAACTCTACAAGGTCAATTAAATGTTGTTGACCAAGCAGCAGTAAAAAATTCTACAAACAGTACTAATAATATTGTAACTCAAGTTGTTAGTGAAAAGGGTTATCAAAAAATTGTTGAAGTGTATAGTGAATATAAAGCCAAAGGGTTAATTGACCCTGATTTTCCTGAATTAACATTTGCTGAATTAATTGATAAGTTAGATACTTTTGAGACAACAATAATAAATTCATACACTAAAATAGATGTCCAACCGCTTACAAATATTCGTGCATACAAAGAAACTTTAATTAATTACTATGATGAAATTTATGGTAGTCAAACTTCTTGGTTTAATACCAACATAAATCAAAGACCAATTGTTTTAAATGATGGAACTTTTGTTTATGCATTTAAAAAAGAAATATTAACAGATAAAATAAAACAACAAAAAGCGTTAGCTCTTTTAAGCGGAGAGACAATGGAGTTTAACAAATTGTTATCGTCAAATCCAACATTAGGTGATGATGGAGTATCTAAAATTAAAAACCCCATTAATTATAAAACTTATTTTACCAATGTTACTCGAGACCAAATTGACGAGACAAAAACGGTTATTCAACAATCAAACAAATATTCACCAACAACTGGAGACACTGCTGAAATTAAAAAGTATTTGGATGAAGTAATATTTACACCATCAGTTGAGAAAATAGAAGGTGATACAACAAACCAATCAGTTAATCTTGTTAAAACACCTTTATTTATATTTAAATCGGAATCATCAACGAATAAAAACGACCCAAGATTTGAAAATTTAATTTATCAAATTGAGGCTGAAGTTAATAGAAAATTATCAGAATATGAAACTGCGTTAACCTCAGACTTTTCAAGAAAAATTGAGGACACTAAAATAGGTTTTGGGTTTAGTCCAACAGTTAGAAATATTTGTGCGGTTGTTATGGCATCTGCAGAAGCCTTTATTAGATTACTTGATGATGTACATACAAATGCTTGGGATGTAAAATACGACCCTGTAAGGCAATTAGCTATTTTAGATAACCCATCATCGGCACCTAGTACAGATAAAGTAAATGATGTGAAAATTACTGAAAGGGCAAGTAATGAAAACCAAGGATTGTCTACAAGTAAAGACCCTGTATACCCATGGCCACAATTTTTTGTTGAAACACCTGAAGATAAGATGGGAAGGTTCCAATTAAAGTATATTGCAGACCCTTCTGTGGTTGACATTACTCAGGGTTATTTATATGATAAATGGCCTGAGGTTGAATTCGTTGAAGAATATATGAGAGGGTTAACTCAAAAGTTTAACCCACCTCTTAGCCAACCCCCAAACGACAATCAGTCGACAACTAATATTATAAACATTAATGCGATTGAATACCCATCAAATGGTGTTGCTTATCTTAGTAAAGCTGAAGTTAAATTTTTTTATGAAATATGGGAAAGACAATATTTAACTTCAAATTATTCTGGATTTATTAGAGCAAACGGAAATCAATTAAGTCAATTAACTGATTTAGTATTTAGTTCCGAGACAATTAATATTGTAAGTAGTTTGGGTGTTAGTTCACCATTTTTAACTTTAAAGTTAAAAAACTATGACATAACGGCAGAAAACTACGTTCAATTTTTACAAAACATATCCAACCAAGGAACAGGAAGGTCTTATCAAGATTTTATCAGAGATTTTTATGTAACACCTTATATTAAAAATTTAACGGAAAACTCATTTAATATTTTAACCACAAGTCAATTAGGTAGAGAACCACAAAATAATGCCAAAGTAGATGCTCTATTACAATTAGTTAAAGCGTCTAATAACGAACCATTAATTATTGATACTTATCCATTTACAAACCCAACTTGGGTGAGTAATAATATGAGTCTTAGTAATCAAGCTCAAGGTGATTCTGTTTATAATACAAATCAAACTTTAACGGTTTTCACCCCAAGAAATGTAATTTCAAACTTTAATAGTGTTTATGATTATACAACTAATAGACCTGTAACTAATTTTTCATATTTAAACATTAAGGACCCTGTTACTGAAATTGCTGCGACAAACCTAACTATATTTTTAGATACAAGAAAAAATCCTGACAATTTTATACCGACAGAAGGGTATGTAAATCATTTTAGACGTACAACAAATTTAACAACGGAAACAACCACAACAATGTTGAACACTCCGTATTTGGTGAATGCAATTCAAAACGGTGTTAATAATTGGAGAAGACGAGATAAGTATCCGTATGTCCAAGCGGCCTATCTTTTTATAAATTCATTACCTTTAGCGTCATTAAGAGAAAGATATAAAACAAATGGAGCACCAAATGATTTAGATTATATTGCGTCTTGTTTTAAAAAATATGGTGCTATTCATAAAATGCCGTATGCTTGGGTATTAAAGATGGGTTCTTTATGGTACCGTTATAAAATACAAAAAACAACGGGTATTGATTTTCTTGAAACTGCTTGGGAAAACTTTGATTACAAAGTTAATTTTGACCCCATAACTAGTTCTGACACTAAAACATATGCATTTCAGTTTGATGGTGAGAAAAAGATAACGTTACAAAATACCACAAATAGTGATAATTCACAAATACAAACAGGATTTTATCCTAAAGTGATTAATGACTTTAATGTTTTCTATAATGGGTATGACTTATATAGTGGATATACAGACTCAGAAATACAGACAAGTATTAACGGAGGTATGAAAGTATACAACTTTACCGATTCTAATATTAACCCAAACAGTTCTGCACAACCAACAGTATTTAATAGAACATCGATTGAAACATGGTCGGTTATTTTACCCGATAATGTGATTGACTCTGTCGTATCTTCAGGAACTTGTTCTCCGAATCAAAATACCACAAGCCTTAATTATTTTATTGTACCATCTTTTGGTTCACCAATAAATCAGGTTAATGTTGAATGTTTACAAAATAATGTTCAAACAGTACCTATATTGAATAATTCTGCAATTTACAATGGTTCAGTTAGATTATTATGGTCAGCACCAAACTACGGTTATTTTGATAATGACCAAATAGTTGTACCACAACCTGACTCTTATGTTAATCAAATTTTAACTGGTAATGTAAAACAAGCACCATTTAAATTATTATTACAAGATAATTATTCTAAAATTGAAGAAATATTTTCAGTATTTGATAAGAGTATATTGGACCAATTTGAACAAGAGTTTTTAAATTTCTCCAAACCTGTTTCGGATATTGATTTAGGACCACAAGTTGTAGTTCCTGTTAACCAATCACCTATTGATAATAATGCGGTCTTTAAAAATTTCCAATACTTATTTAGAGGTTTGATGTCAGTTAACACTCCAATCTCTTTAACCAATTCGGAATATTTTAATACTCTTGGAAACAAACAATTAGTTGGTTTTTCAAATACTATTAAATCGTTCATGGAGTTTGATGTGATTTTAAAGTATGGTAATCCTGCCAATTATAAAAGGAGAATAGTTGACTCATTTATTGCCTCAAATGGTGGGAACAATGCGGTTGTTGACCCAATACAGTTTAATACTTATGTTAATAATACATTACCCTCACTTAATGGTACAATTACTTTGGCCCAATCTCAAGCATTATATAATGACGCTTGGTTAGCATTAGAAACAGAGGTAGGGTTTTCAACTATTTTAAATTTAAGATATACCGACCAAGGTTCGTATATTACAGATTTCTTCATTGATAATAATATTGAGTTTTCAGTTAATAATGTTGTGCTATGTTCTCAACTTATTAAACAATATGCGACTCAAAAATTGTATAATCCTACAATTAATAGTAGTCAATTTAAGGTACTTCTTCAAAATTACTTAGGTGGTACAACCGCTCTTCAAAATCTTTTTTTAAATGGAGTGTTAACTCGAGTAAGGAGTGAACTACCAAACCAACAAGAATTACCTGAGAAAAAAATACAAAGCGTTATTGATGGTCAACAAAGTAAGGTTGAAAATTATGAGGTATTTAAAGCATTAAATGATAAGTGGATTTCTGGCGGCGATTTCACAAATAAAACTCTATATGAAGACTTTTTATTTTTAGATAGAGCTTCAAGAAACGTTGGAGATATTCTTCTTATAGATATTTTTGATTTAAAGAATACTTTAAAAGAAAGTTCTATCAATATGGAAATGAGTGTATTCACATTTCTTAGTGGTATATTAATTAAAAATAAGTTTAATGTTATGCCATTACCCGCATATGTTAATTTTTATAATGTACAAGATGCTGATGGAACTATATTATCACAAAGTGCCGAAGGGTCTTTACAATTTGCCGATAATATGTGGGGTACGTTTTTGGATGTTGATTATAGAAAATCAGGACCAAAAATGATTTGTTTTTATGCTGGACTCCCATCAACACATTTAGATTTACCTAAAGGAAATTCTCGTTATAGGAATGACGGTTTTGATTTGAGAAGAGCATCTGAAAATCCGTTGATTGAAGACCAATCGGGTAAACAAGATTGGGCGTTATCTAATAAGTGTGTTGGGTTTAATGTCGATATTGGTATTAGGAATCAAAACATATTTTATTCTTTTAATGTTTCTATGGATAGCGGTAAGGCAACCTCTGAAACAATACAAACACAATTAAATATGGTTAATCAGGCTTCAGGTAGAGATGTTGCAACCCAAAATGTTGGATTATATAATCTCTACAAACAAAGAAGTTACCAATGTCAGGTGGAGTGTTTAGGTAATGCATTATTACAACCTACAATGTATTTTAATCTTAGACACGTACCAATGTTTAATGGTCCTTATTTAATTACAGAAGTTAACCATTCAATTACTGCTGGTGATTTTAAAACAAACTTTACAGGTATTAGACAAGGAATATATGATTTACCGTCTATTGATAATTTCTTACAAAGTATTAATCAAAGTCTTTTAACTCAGATTGAAACTATTATTTTGGCAAATAAAGAAAATACTCCTGTTAAGCCAATAACCAATATTAATAAATCTGCGTTGTTAACTCAACAGGGTGATAATGTTGCAGCAGCAACAAACACCTGTACAAATAATTTAAATTCAAATTATTCTACTTGGGGTGATTTTGTTGAATCGTTAACAACAGGATTAACATCATTAGAACTTGCTAATGCGATAATTGCCAAAACAACTAACACAGACATACAAACAACAATTTATTTGTTATGTTATGTATTAACTTTTAATAAAGATAAATTTGAAGGTTATAATAATAACTTTGCTTCTGTTGCGTTAAACACATTTTGGGGGTCAAGTACTAAATTTTTCATACAAAAACAAGCGTCCTGTGTTAAAGTTCCAAACTCATTAGGGGTTAAAACATCACAACCTATTGCCAATTTTGAAACCCTTGATAAATTTTTAGATTTCATGGTTGCAAGAGTAAGTGCGAACATTAGAAGAATATATGTTGGTGAAAACGGTAATGCTCCCTTAGGTCTTGCCAAATATTATGTGTGTTATTGGAGACCATCCAGTGATGGAATTCCAAATATTAGTGAAACGTATTTTGACGAAAATCAAGATTTATATAAGGTGTTATATTCGACTTTAAAGAAAGGATATAAATCCGCTGGTGAAGTTGGATTACTTGTAGATGGTGCTAAAACAGCTTCTAACAAACAAATTCAACAAATTGCTAATGGAGGTACGGGAGCAACAAATAATGTTAATACCACCACAGTGCCACCACCAACTTGTCCACCACCAACAATTGTATCATTCTCACCATTAACGGGTGTGACTGGTACTATATTGAATATTACGGGTACCGATTTAAATAGTATAAGTGCGGTAACAATAAATGGTGTTAACACAACAACAGGAATTACAATTAATAATAATACAAATATTGTTGTGTTGGTTCCATTTAGTAACACATTGGTTGTTCAAAATAATACAATCAATGTTAGTGGTAAATTTGGTAATGGTAATAGTACTGGATTGTTTACTTATAATCCTTTACAAACATCAGCAGCTCCTCCAACAGTTGCTCCGAATATTCCAGCAAACTATAATACAAATTCACAACAAACTGGTTTGCCAACATTCATAGGTGTAACACAAAATGGAAGAACAATATTAGGAACGGCATTAATTGAGGTTAATATTAATCCTTTATTAACTGCAACATATAGTATGTTACCTCCTTTTGTGGTGGAACCTACTTTCACATTTAAAGTGGGAGTACCTGAAATATTTAATAATTCAGAGTTAAGTAAAACTCTTTATGAAAGTAGTAGTATTACTTTAGGTACCACGTACTTCCAATCATCTACTTCATTTAAAATGAATCAGGCAGATATTTTAAGTGTTATTACGACTAATTGGGAAACACCACCAAGTAATAGTACGATTATATGTACGTTTACTATTAATGCTGGAAAAGTATCACCTCCAGAATTAAAAGATAGTCAATCGTTTAAACTAACGATACAATTATAATTTAACAAATAACGATATATTTATATAGAAACATAAATATGAATATTAAATCAGCATTAGACAACTACCTTGGCAAATCTACAAGATTTTCACAAGAAGATAACGGTGACGGAACCAAACAAGTTTGTGACTTAGATACAGGGGATTGTTATACCGTAAGAGAACGAGA
>Ga0307377_10006315_pt1 | contig 12448 bp, 10 predicted proteins | sample TR3MG_FD_202535 | JGI IMG/M metagenome (GOLD analysis project Ga0307377, IMG submission 202535) | Soil microbial communities from Risofladan, Vaasa, Finland - TR-3 | ecosystem: Environmental > Terrestrial > Soil > Coastal area > Acid sulfate soil | place: Finland: Risofladan, Vaasa | collected...
CTTAGGTCCAAGTGCGCAAGTGCCTGTAAATACACGAGTTAACGTGCCGGACATCGGGGCGAAAAATCAGAAAAATTCCGTCCCTTCGCCTACCCGTCGTCGGTCCCTGCGGCATAGAGCACCCAATCTTATGTGGCACAACCGCCCTCGGTTGTGCACCGCGGTGCCACACCCAATCTTATGTGGCACAACCGCCCTCGGTTGTGCACCGCCGAGGGCGGCGGTGCCACACCCAATCTTAAACCGGTTGTGCACCGCCGAGGGCGGCGGCAAGGGGAGCGGGTGCGAGACCCGCCGCACAGGAGCGCCAAGAATTCCTGGCGCACCCCTGCCGCACAGGCGCTTGCAATCGTCCGTCCGCCGCCGTCCGCCTCACTCCTTGCCGCTCGGCGCCAGGGTCACGCCGGCCTTCTCGCCGGCCACGCAGATGCTTTCGATGCGCAGTTCCTCGTCGGTGTCGTCCGTGAAGACGGGCTCGATTTCGAGCGTGTGCTCGGTCGCCGGGTCAAGCCCGGTCGCGATCAACTGCGACAGGTGGGTGTTGCCGTGGACCATCCTCCCAAAGGCGCCGGCGTCGAAGTAATCGAGTGGCGGCTTCGAGCGGTCCGGCTGGCGCTCGATCACCTTGCCGTCAATCAGGGCGCGAAACTTCCCGGACGTCGGCGTGGACTCGCCGAAGAGCATCACCATCTGGCCGCGGAACCGCACTTTCAGCGGTTCCACCTTCTGAGGCGTCCTCGGTTTCTTCGCATCCGCGCCGGCCGCTTCCTTAGGCGCTTCCTCATATCGCGAGGCAATGACCTCGTCGTCCAGCCACCGCGACATCAGCATGTCGAAGTAGGCCGACACCACGTTCGGGCGGCCGACGCGCCAGCCTTTCGGAAGCGGGCCGAGGGAAGAGATGCGGACGCGGGCGTTCTTCATGTACGTGGCGGCATTCAGCATCTTCTCGGGCGCTGCGCTGACGAGTTTCTGCGCCACGCCTTGCTGAAACGCCGACCAGGCCGCATCGGTGAACAGGACGTAGCCGGCGTCGCCCGGATGGACACCGTCCACCGGCCACAACTTCTCGGCGGTGGTCTGGCCGGCCTTGATGCGCTCGATGGCCAGCGCAATGGCGTCGCCGGCGGGCACGTGGTAGGCCTTGGCGATCTCCAGGTGGGCACGCCGCCGCGCCATCTCCTCGATCTTGCCCTGCGTGACGTTCCACATGAAGGGCAGGATCACCTCGACGACCGGGGCGTGGCCGTCCAGGATGATGCGTCTGACGATCGCCTCGTAGGAGGCCAGCCGCTCCGGGTCGGCGGAGTAGATGTCGTCGTTGGCCGAGAAATCGAGGAACACCAGGTCGGGCCGGTGCGCCAGGACGTCCCGGTCGAGACGAAAGACGCCCAGTTGCGACCCCGTGGCGCCGATGGCGGCGTCGTGGAACTTGAAATGCGCACTCGGGTAGGCCTCTTCCAGCCGCCGGGCGACCTGACCGCGGTACGAAGTCTGCTGCGGGTCGCTGGCATTGGCGCCCCAGGTGAGCGACGCGCCGAAGAAGACCACGTTCAACCGTTCGCCCTGTTGGGCGCGGCGGTCGAAGTCGGCAAAACCCGGCGTGGCGCCGTCACTCGGCATCGCGGTGAGCGCTCCCACGGTCGCGACCCACAGCCAGCAGAACGAAGACCGACATGATAGGCCCATCAGGCTGCTCCTTTCAATAGCGCGCGTCACGTCGTCGTCCGTCACAGCCGCCGCCGACCTTGGCGCCGCAAGCGCCCCAAGGACAATCGCCCGCCAACGGACCGCCCGGCTGGATGAGCACATCGCCGCGCCCCGTAACCGTTCACGGCCTTACGGCCGTTCAGGCTCCCGATGAGCCTGATGACCAGTAGAGTATACCCCCCCCTGCAAAATGCAAGACAAGAACCAAACCAAACTGCATCTGTGCCTGCCATCGGTCCAATAAGTAATACGAGAGCGATTCGCACGAACGTTTCCGAGCGCGACCGTGGAACCGGACTACCGGCAGATCATCCGGCGGCAAGAGCAGATCATCCGGCGGCGTGATGGCCCCCTCCATCCGGACGGCCGCGCCTCCCGGCGAACGGGGTAAAGGGGTACGCGGATTGACGCAAAACGCCAAGTCCAACCCGACGGCTAGCGGCGGCCCGACATCGGCAATGCCGTTGTCTTCAGTGAAACCGAGGAAGACCAACAGTACCGGGACCCCCATCGACGCCAGTTTCCAGCTGTACGCCACACGGTTCGCGATCTGGTAGTGCGAGTCGCGCGACATTCTCACGCCAGGTACGATCCGGTCGAGCGCGGTGGCAGCTTCGGCAATCGCCCGTCCGATGCGCTCGTGGTTCTCGGCGGATCTAGCCGACCCGCCTGGACGCAGCCGCTTCCCAGCCAAGTCCAACTCGTTTTCGTGCGCCTTGGCCTCAACTAGCGCCAAGCCACGTCTGCCCCCGAGGTCACAGGCGACGACACCTGCTGCAATACGTTCCAGGAGTCCAGCGGCCGAAGCTTGCGGCGGCGGACCTCTTCCGGCGACAACTCATGGAGACAAATCTGATCGATCTGGTTGGCGTCGAACGGCGGACGCTGGTGACGCGGGTGGCCGGGCTGCCCGCCGATGCGGCCGTTGCCCGCGTGGCCCGGCGGCCGGGACCTCAAGGCCGCCCTCGGCAACTTGCCTCAGTGGGAAGGCGCCGGCGCTTCCGATTTCACCGTCTACACGCGCAAGGACCTTACCGTGCGGCAAGGGGAGAAGGCCATCGTCACGCTCTTCATCAAACGCATCAAGTATAGCCATGTCTATCGGTGGTCGCCCCCGAACGAGATCGAGCACTTCCTCGTCCTGCACAATTCCACCGACACCTCATGGACCACGGGGCCGTGCCTGGCGGTCAGCGGCGACAACGCTTTGAGCGAAGACCTCTTGAAGTACGTGCCCAAGGGCGGACTCGGCGAGTTCCCCGTCACCACCGCCATCAACCTGGCCCATGACCAGAAGGAGGCGGAGAGCGACCGGAAACTCAAGGCCCATGAACCTTCGCCCGGCTTCTACGTGGACCTGGTTACCCTGGACGGCGAACTGAAGGTCCACAACTTAGGCAAGACGCCCGCGGAAATGGTCGTGGACCTGCGGCTCCAGGGCAGACCGCTGGCGGCTTCGGACGACGGCAGGATCGTGCTGGATACCGCCAACCTGAAACTGCTGGAGCGGTCGGGGACGATCACCTGGCGGATTACGCTCAAACCCGGCGAGGCCAAGGCCCTCACCTATCGGTGCGAGCGTTTCGTGCCTTCACGCTAAGCGCCCGCCGGGCGATGCTGGAGGGTTAAGGCTTGGGTCCGGAGGCGAACGTCAGGACGAAGGCACCGCCTATCTTGCGCGGCGGCTCTCCGCCTTCGCCGAGGCTTCGGCGGACAGGTCCGGATTCACCGCGTCCTGATTCAATCGGAGGCCGCCCTACCCCATCACGACCTTGACATGGTGCGACTGGGCGGTCGGCAGCGGCAGAAGCGTGCCGCGGACGGCCCGGCCGTCGAGCCGGATTTCCTTGACGCCGGCCTGGCGGCCGCCGGGGTTCTCGAACTCGATCTCATAGATCGCCCCGCGGAACCGGCGGCGGATCGAGAACCGCTTCCACGTCGGGTCCACGGCCGGCTGAATCCGCAGGCCGTCCAGTTCCGGATGGACCCCGATGATGTAGTCCACCATCGCCCGCATCATCCCCGCCGCCGTCCCGGTCAGCCAGTGGTACGCCCCGCGTCCGAAGTCCTTGCCGGCCGCCATCGCTTCGGGGAGGAGCCGCGGTTCGAGGCCGGCCGGCCGCGCGGCCGAGAAAACGATTCGCGCCCATGGCCCGGAGGAAACGCGCATGCGGAGGAAGGCTCTTATGGGTCTGACCGTGACCTGGCGGCAGGCGCTGGCCGCCCTGGCGGTCCTTTTCCTGGCGTCAAGCACGGTCAGACGTTCGCGCTTGCCGGTGTGCGACAGGATTGTCGGCACCAGGAACCGCCGCGAGACCTCCATTGCCATCGCAAGATGTCGCAGCGCCGCTAATTGTGATTGGGCCGGCCCCGCGACCAATTTCATGCACGGTCCGAAGCCGCATCCCGGACACGGTGCGCATGGGTGTGTGCAAGGCACGCGAATCAGTTCAAAAAACAACAAAGGAAGGCGTCAGGGAAAAAACGAGGACCCCTGTGACTCGGCCCTTGACATGGCACGGTTATGGGTGTCCGCATAACTCCGTTGCTCCACTCCGCTCGGCGCACGCCATGGCGCGGACGATCCGAAGGCCGTCCACAATCCGCCGGTCCACTTCCTCATCCGGCAAGGCGCCGGTCCGCACCGCGTCGGCGAAGACCTCCCACTGGTAGCCCCCGCTCTCCGCCTCGACCCTGGCTTGCGCGACAATGCCGCGGCGCCCGTCCCGCGCCATGACCAGCGCGAGTTCGGCCGCGCAGCCCTCGGCCCGCTGCGGCCCGCTATTCCGGTAAATCGTGCCGCGCTCGAAATTGAGCGTGAGGCCGTTGCGATAGCTATCGCCGTCGCCGACGCAGAACGAAGCGTAGATGTTGGCCAGGCCGCCGTCCCGAAAGCGGAGCGCGAGTTGCGCGTTGTCAGACGTCGGACGGCCGGTTCGGACTCGAGCGTGCATAACCTGCACCGACTGCGGCGCGCCGAAGAACAGGAGCACATCGTGGATGAGATAGATACCGAGCCGGAAGATGGGCGCGACCGGGCAGCGCCGCGGATCGTCATACCAGGTGCCGTCGGCCCGCTCGCGGTAGTCGGCCCAGACCTCGGCCCGGCAGCCGACCGGCCGGCCGAGATCGTATTCCGACTGCCACGCCCTGATCTGCGCGAGATCCGGCGAGAGGGTCGGCGCTGGCGAATTGAGATGGATGATCCGGCCCGCCGCGCGCGCCTCGGCCAGGATCGCCGCCGCCGCTTCGACATCGACCTCGAAGGGTTTGGTGGTCATGACGTGCTTGCCGGCGCGCAGGGCCTGCCGGATCAGTTCGGCGCGACCGGCCGGCGGCGTGAACAATCCGACGGCGGGAATGGTCGGATCGGCAAGCAGTTCGGCGTAATCGCGGCACGCGCGGGCGCCGGTCTCCCCAGCATACTGGCGCACCTTCTCCGCATCGAGATCGCACACGGCGGCCACATCGAACCGCCCCGCCGCCGGCCCGGATCGCAGTTGGGCCAGGATGTGGCGCCCGAAGTTCAGTCCCACGATCCCAATGCGGAGCCGCGATTCGGTCCGGACGCAACGCTGGATCACCGCGACCGCCTTGCGCGCCTCGCAGGCTGTGCACCACTCCTCGTCCCGCGCCGCCTGCTCGACCACCGGCAGGCTTTCCGGGCAGGCGAGCTGTCCGAGGGCTTTGCAGGCCGCGGCCCGCACCATGTAGTCGCGTGTCTGGTCGGTGGCGAAATCGTGCAGCAGTTCCAGCAGCGGCGCGGTGGGCGCGCCGAGGTTCGCCAGCGCCAGGCAACCGGCCTGCAACAGGCGGCCGCGCCGGCGCCAAGCCTCCTTGGTCGCTTCGGTCGTGTCCGCGGGCAAGCCGCCCTCCAGCGGCGGTTGCGTGAAGAGCGGCTCGCTCGCTTCCGCCCGCAGCAGCGCGAGCAGCGGTTCGACCACGCGGGGGTCGCCGAGATCGCCGAGGGCCACGAGGGCGGCGTAGCGCACCCGCCAGTCGGGATCGCCAAGCGCGCCGACGAGATCAGAAAGTTTCGACGCGTCGCCGCGTTCGGCAACGGCAGCACAGGCGTCCATTCGGAGAAGGGTGGTTTCCATGGGTCAATCCTCCAGCAGCGTATGCGCGACGGTCCACTCCCGGCCCCCGGCGCGAACCGTGACTCGGCCGTTGCGGTACTCGGCGTGTTCGACGCCGGAGGCCGGTTGCGGCACCAGGAGCGCCGGGCGCCTGGAGAAGCCGGACCCGCCGTTGCCGCCGGGGGCATATTGACTGTGGCCGGTGTCGCAGCGCAGCAGGATCTCGACCGTCCGGCCGGCGGCCGACGGCGGCAGCGCGATCTCCGGCTCCAGCAGCGCCATGCGCAGCGCGTGGGGCGCGAGATCAATTTCCTCGCCGTCGATCCACAACCGAGGTTCCAACATCCTCTTGGGCAGGCGCAACCAGGAAACGCCGGTCGGGACCGCGATCGTCTTGCGGAACCACCAGCGGCGGCAGACCGGCAGGTCGCTCAGCAGGAACGGCGGCTGGGTGAACGGGAGCCGGCGCGGAGCGGCCGCCAGCCCCGCGCGCGCCGCGTCAAGGTCGAATGCGCTCGCGGCATCGGGCAGCGCCGCCCATCCGTCCGCCTCATCGGACACAACGCGCCGGGTGGCCTCCGGCCAGGCGAGCCAGAGCCAGCGGCATTCGCTGCCGTGCTGGGTGAAATCGACGCGGAGCGATGCGCCGTCCAGCCGTTCGGGATAACCGGCCACCGTCTCGACGCGGCCGTTGTCGCTACCGAGGATCGGCAGCAGATGGAGGCGGACCCCTTCGGCGGTCTCGATCGCGACGCCGCGCGTTGCCGGGATGCGCCCCGGCCGCAGGTAAAAGCGGGCCGTGAAGGCATGCGACTGGTCGAAACGCGCGAAGTCCTCGATCAGCCAGAACCGCTCGTGGCAGAGGCGCGAGCGGCGGCAGACCGCGCGCGCATCGGGCCAGCGCTCGCAGTACAGGGGCGTCACCTCAGCGGTCACGGACTTCTCCGCCTCCGAGAAGGCGCGCAGTTTGGCCTGCGGATACTTGGAAAAGGCGCGCATCCCCTCCCAGCCGTCCACCAGCAGGACGGCGTGTCCGCCGGCGCAGCCGACACCGAAGTTGAACTTCCGCTTCTGTCCGAGGTCCATGTAGCCGACCTCGCGCCACGTATCCGGGTAGTCAAAGGCCGTGCAGCTCTTGTCGGGAATGCCGTCCACGGTCAGCGGGCTGCCGTGGGCGGCCAGGACGAGCGCGTTGGGATTGACGTGCGCCCGCGTCGGATAGTGCGGCGCCGACTCGTCCCACATCTGCATCAGGTAGAGTTCCGCATCGTCCGACACCAGCGCCGCCCCCACCTCGGGTTCGGCCCAGGAGGCGAAGGCCGCGGGGGCGGCCCCACGCGTCTCCGGCCACCAGACGAGCGACCACGGCAAATCGTCATACCCCCAGCCGATCCCGTGGTCAACGGCCCAGTCCGCTTGCCGTTCGAGGAGCCCGGCATAGAACGGGTCGGCGGTTCGATGCGCGGCGTAAGCGATGCAGGAACGCACCGGCGTGTGATAGCCGTAGTGATCCCACGGCAAGGTCAGGCCGCAGGGCAGCCACTCGCGGCCGATCATGCGGCAGACGCTGGCCGCGCTGCCGCCGTGCGGCGGCAGGTCGCGGCCAAACCAGTCTCCCCCCTTGACCCGCTCCAGGAGTTCGACGACGAACGGGATGGACGGCCCCACCACCATGTCCATGTAGGTGCTGCCCTCGCCCGAATAGCCGGAGGGCGGGAAGCCGCCGAGCATGTCCGGCAGCCGCCGCAGACCGTCCTCCGCCATCCGCCGCGCGATGGCGCTGTCGCCACCGAAGAGATGCCCGATCAGCGCGTTCGAGAAACACAGCGACAGCGCCTGGTTGTCGACGCATTCCGGCTCGGGCTTGGTGCGCATGCCGCTGAAGAAGTTGACGTACTGGAACGTCAGGAATTCCGCGCGCAGGCGCCGCTCTTCCTCCGGCTCCCAGGCGCCGAGGGCGCGCAGCCACTGGAAATAGAGCGCCCAGCGCGCGTGGGGAAAAGCGAAGCACCAGAAGTGGAAGTGCAGCCCCATGCCGAACGACTGGCCGTCCAGCGTCCGCAGATAGCGCCGGATCGCCTCCTTCGCGTTCTCGATGTCCTGGGGCTTGCCGCCAACCAGCGCGACCAGCGGGGTGAACCAGGGGAAATCACCGGGCGCGTTGCGGGCCCGGCGCGCGACCGAGTCCCACACGCGGCCCAGGCGCGTGCCGTCCCGGCTGGCGCGGGCCAGCTTCTCGCGCAGTCCTGCGAGATTCTCGATGTAAAAGGTGCTGTTCAAGTGCTGGCCTTTCGCAGGTTTTGAGTGTACTGGAGGGTTGAGGTGGAATGCAAGTTGATAAATGAAAAGCGGCCCGGCAGGCCGATGAGAGCGTTGCAAGACGACTCTGATCGGAGGCCGGGCCATGAAGCGTTACAACCTCTCATCGTCGTTTCTGGGCGTGGTCTTGAGCGCGAAGATCGCCTTCTCCCAAAGGTCGTGGCCGTACCTGGCCGCCTGCGCGGTGCCGTGGCTGCTGTGCGCCGGCCAGCGGTGCGTCACGAGACTGGCGGGGCTCTCACAACATCGGCGGAGTCTGCGCAAGAAATCACCCAGGCGGCGTGTGAGCTGTCTGAAACGGGAGATACGCCCGGTGATCTCCTGGAAAAACCAGTGTTGGAGTATGGACTTTATGTCGGATCAACTATACGATGGCCGGCGTATTCGGCTCCTGACGATAGTGGACAATCATACCCGTGAGAGCCTGGCCATCCATGTGGGCCAAAGGATCCGCGGCATCGATGTGGTACGGGTTTTAGAGGCTGTTCGTGGGGAGCATGCTTTGCCCAGGGTCATTCGGGTCGACAACGGGAGGAGACAGCCTGGAAAGCTAAATGGAAGCGGGATGTTATCGATCGGACCCCGCTCTTTCGCATGGTGTGGCAACATGCCGTAAATGTGAATGGGGCTGGCCGGCGAATTCTATCGTGTGGCGAGCCCGGCGGCGACGCCGAATAGATGCTTGGGACATCCCGCAAAAAAATTCCCACTTCCGACTGGACAAAGGCTTGCTCATAGACGAGAAAAATATTCCACGTTATCTCCTTTATCGACTGACCCTGCCCGAAGCATCGCCGGCCATCAACTTTTCCACTTCGGAGAGGGACACCAGGTTGAAGTCTCCGAGGATGCTGTGTTTCAGGCAGGCGGCGGCCACTGCGAAATTCAGAGTGCGCTGCATATCGCCGCCGAAGTTGAGGAGGCCGTATATCAGCCCTGCCGCCGAGGAGTCGCCTCCGCCCACCCGGTCGACGATGGGGTAGACGTCGTAGGTCGGGGAGGTATAGAATTCATTGTTGTGCCACAGGGTGCCGGCCCAAGTATTGTGGCTGGCGGAAAGCGAACCTCTCAGGGTAATCATAATGGTCTTGAGACTGGGGAACTTCTCCTGCAGCTTTTCGCACACCTGGCGGTAGTTCTCCGCGGACACCTCCGCCCTGGTGATGTCCGTGTGAGGTGCGGTTATGCCGAACACCTTGTGGGCGTCCTCCTCGTTGCCGATGGCCACGTCGCAGTGTGCCACCAGTTCCGCCATAACCTCCCCGGCCGGCTTGCCCCATTTCCAGAGCTTGCTGCGATAGTTGAGGTCAGAGGAAACGGTGATCTTCATCTCCTTGGCCTTCTTCACCGCCTCCAGACAGACGAGGGCCGCACCCTGGGAGACCGCGGGGGTTATCCCCGTCCAGTGGAACCAGGAAGCGTCCTGCAAAATTCTCTCCCAATCTATCATCCTCGGCTCGACGGTGGACAGAGATGAGTTGGCCCGGTCGTAAACCACCTTGCTTGCCCGCTGGGCCGCCCCCGTTTCGAGAAAGTAGATTCCCAGCCGCTCACCGCCGCGCACTATATTCGTCACCCCCACATCGAACTGGCGGATGAAGTTGACACAGGCATCGCCCAGGTCGTTCGCCGGCAGGCGGGTGACGAAATCCACCGGCACCCCGAGGTTGGCCAGGGCCACCGCTACGTTGCACTCGCCCCCGCCGTAGATGACGTCGAAGGAGTGGGCCTGAAGGAAGCGGAGATTCCCCGGCGTTGAGAGTCGCATCATAACTTCGCCGAAGGTGACGACCTTTTTGTCCATTCCGACTCCTCCTCGCTTTATTTCCCGGAAACCCCGCCCACTCGGGCTTCTTTTACCTTTTCCAGGAACTTTCGCGCGTTCTCGGTGATCACTTCCCAGTTGCCCTCGGTAACCGCTCTTTTATCTACGAGGCTCCCCCCCACCCCCAGGGCGGCGGCTCCCGCCTTTATGAAGTCTCCCGCGTTTTCGAGATTCACCCCTCCCGTGGGGACAAGTTCCACCTGGGGTATAGGCCCCAGAAGGGCCTTTATGTATTTCGGGCCTCCAACGCAGTCGGCGGGGAATATCTTTACCATATCCGCGCCTTTGGCGAGGGCGGTCAAGACCTCCGTCGGGGTCAGGCAGCCGGGGACGGCCGGTTTCCCGTAGCGGTGGGCCATCTCGATGGTGGGAACGTCGAGTCCCGGGGAGACGATGAACTGGGCGCCGGCGGCAATCGCCACTCGGGCGGTCTGAGCGTCGAGCACGGTGCCTGCCCCCACCAACACCTCGTCCCCCATTTCCCGACTCACTCTTTCGATGACTTCGCGCGCCCCCGGCACGGTGAAGGTTATCTCGATTATGTCGACTCCCCCGGCTTTGACCGCTCGGGCGGCGCCGACCGCCGCCTCAACCGAAGGGGCCCGCACCACGGGAACGAGTCCCGTGTGTCCTATTCTTCGCAATATCTCATCTTTTCCCTTCATCTTCGACTCTCCCGTTTAATAATCGTTGAAAATCCCTCCCTCGCGGAATTCTTTCCAGGTGGTCTCAAACCAGGAATCGTCTTCCGGAATAGTCCTCACCGGAACCGTTTTTACCTCCACGTTGAAATCTCTCCCCACCTTCGTCTCCAAGATTTCCTTCTTCTTGGACGGGTCCTCCGAGCGGTGGGGCAGCTCTTCCCCGCGTTTCGTCTTGACCAGAAGCTTCCCGGCCTCATCTTGAACCACGTAACCCCCTCGGCTTCCACCTCCATTTTTTACATACTCCCTTATGGTCGCGAGAAATGCCAAATGGGCGGTGGCCAGATGTTCGGTCTGGATGGCGTGAGAAAGACCCGCTTTTCCCTCCACCTTTATACCGCTTTTCCTTATCGCAAGGCACAGGTCGCGGGCCTCTTGTGTTGCTTTTCGGGAGCCTTCCAGGCTGCGGATGAATCCGCCTTCAGCAGACATCCTTTCCTGGACCTCCTTTCTCACGTCATTTGAGGTTCGCGCCGTGGATGAGAGGTAGCGTTTTATGGCGGTGAGGCGTTCCTTAATCCTACCTCCTGTCAGTTCCAAGACCGTCTCCGCTTTCAACGGCGTGGAATCGCAACGGTTCTTGATGTACTGTGCCGCCCTCAAAGCACCCACCTGTCCGGCGTTCAGGGCGCTTCCTCCCGGACGGATGCCGTGCGTGCCGCAGACCTCGCCGACGGCGAAGAGATGGGGAAGGCTCGTCCTCCACCAGATGTCGGGCCGGAGTCCGCCGTTATTGTGCTGGGCGCAGACGGCGACCTCCAGGGGTTCGTGGAGATCCACGCCGTGTTCCTGGTAGATATCTATGCTCGGCTGGTTCATCCAGGCGAGCCTCTCATAGGGTGTGTCCTGGAGTGCCCGGGAGCGCTCGAGGTAACGCCAAGCCTCATCGGATAGGTTTTCCAGGGAGAAACCTCCCATTCCTTCGCTGGGTATGGGATTGGCGTTGAAATCCAGAAAGACCTTGCGTCCGGCGGCAAGTTCGTTCTGGACCGCCAGGTCGACCACCGAAGAGCCCAGGTCCTGCAGACGGGAGGCGTGGAAGGGCCACTGGTAGCCTTTCAGGAATATGGCCGAGGCCTCCTCCTTCATCGTGGGGAAGTAATCGGCGAGGAAATCCCGTTCGGTTCCTTTCTCATCGACGCTGAAGAAGCGGGGGATGACCTGCATATAGGTTCCCGACAGATTCCAGCGGAACCCCACCGAGGCCAGTCCGTACTGGCTCTCCAAGAGGTTATTGCCCACCACCCCCTCGGCGAGGGCCAGACCGATACTGCCCACCTGTCCCGGCGGGTAGACGCTCCTGGCATACATTTCACCGGGTCCGCCGGTGGCCAGAATCAGGTTTTCGACCACGAAAAGGACCAGTCCGCAGGTGTCATCTTCCCGACGGTTTTTATCGATGGCCAGGGCTCCCACCAGCCGTTTCTCGCCGTCCACCTCCGCGGTTAGAAGGTCTATAATCTCGTGCTTGTCGAAGATGGTGGTGCCGTTTCTCTTCACCTGGGCAAGCGAGGTCTGGACCATCTGGATGCTGGTCTTGGGGCCGGCGGAAGTGGCCCGCTGCCGGGGGTCGTGGTCCGTCTTATAGCCCACGTAGGCCCCGAAACGGTTGAAGGGGAACTGGACGCCGTTTCTCACCAGATGGAAAAAGGCCGGTGCCGAGCCCAAGGCTTCGATATAGGCCAGGTCTCCGTGCATCATCCCCCCGTCGTATAGCAGGATTTTGCATCTACGCGGCCTTAGCATCATGAATCAGTGTCCGAATCATGTTGAGGATGATCTTGCCTTGGACCCACAGGCGAACCCGGGGA
>Ga0307377_10006316_pt1 | contig 12447 bp, 9 predicted proteins | sample TR3MG_FD_202535 | JGI IMG/M metagenome (GOLD analysis project Ga0307377, IMG submission 202535) | Soil microbial communities from Risofladan, Vaasa, Finland - TR-3 | ecosystem: Environmental > Terrestrial > Soil > Coastal area > Acid sulfate soil | place: Finland: Risofladan, Vaasa | collected...
TAATTTATCAAGGTATTCTTTTGACAAAGATTTATCTGTTATTATTGCATCTAAGTTTTCAATACCAGTTGTCCGGAAGATAGACGCCTTATCAAATTTACTGGAATCTACCAGAAGATAATGAAGCTTGGAATTTTCGAACATCTTTACTTTAATGTTCCCTTCCATGACATTAGATTCATAGATACCTCTTGTATCTAACATCGTGCAGGAGAAGAAGAATTTAGTAACCTTTATATTTGATAACATTTTTTCTGCGAGTGGACCAATCGTTGAGAAGTAGCCGTGTCTTATGTTACCTCCAACAAGAACCAAATCTATTTTATAAATACTCATTAACTCAACTGCCATGTATATATTATTGGTAATAATATGCAGGTTATGAGAGGAGAGGGCTAATGTACGAGCAAACTCATAGCAGGTTGTACTGGTATCTAAAAAAAGCGTATCTCCTGACTGCACCAATCTTTTGGCTAATTCTGCTATGATTCTTTTTTGTTCAAGATTAGTATTATGTCTTTCATGAAAACGTTTATCGTAATCCCGAGCTATTTTAATGGTGTTGTACTCTTTTATTATAGATCTCTCTTCTGCTAATTTCTTGAGATCTCTTCGGATGGTAACCAGAGAAACATTCATTTTCTCGGCAAGTTCTACCGGAGAGATAAAATTACTATTTTGGATTAAATCCATAATTTTTTCCAGTCGTTCTGCTTTGCCCATATACTGTTTCTACCTCTTAGTAAGTATTAATATATTTTATTTATAAGATTGCATCGAGTTTTATTTGATTAATATTATAATATATGATTAAAATAAAGTCAATATATGAGCAAATCTTGATAATATTACTTGACAAAAAGACTAAAATTAGTTAAGATATTATCAAAAGATTTTCATTATTTTCTTGACAAAACTCATTTCTTATAGCTGAATTTAAAACATTAGGCAAGGGAAGGTGTCGAAAACGGCTTATATCCAGGGTGATGAAAAAACTAATATCCTATCATTTGTATTTTTGAAGAGGATTTCAAGATAGAAGCAGGGATGCGAGGGATTGCCTCACTTTTACGAAACCATGAAAAAATTACTGGAGTTTGGGCTCAAAACGACATCATGGCGGCTGGGCTGATCAAGGAGTTACACAAAAGAAGGATGAGCGCTTCGGATGACATGTCTGTCATCGGGATGGATGATGTCAGTCTGGCAAGCATGATGACCCCAGCGTTAACGACGATAAAGCAACCGTTTAAAGAGATGAGCCAAAAGGCCGTCGACATGGTTATCAGACAGAAAGAGGATAATATGGTGTCTGATAAAAAGATTGTGCTGGAAGCGAGTTTAGTTATTCGGGAAACAACTGCTGAAGTGAAGTAATGAACTAATCTTTTATATTACAATCGTTTGCGGTATATTTAAGAGAGGAACTGGGAAATTAAAGAATCTGACAGGGTTAAGGTAATCAATATGTCAAAACTTTTATCCATGCAGAATATCAGTAAAAAATTAGACCTCTATCCCAGCACTACCCATCGTATATTAGATACCTTAAAACATTGGGGATATGTGGAGCAAGAACCCGATAATCAGGAATACCAGCTAGGTCTAAAGGTATTAGAATTAGGTATGGCCAAACTTCACCAAATGAACCTGGTAAGAGAGGCTGCTCCTTATCTAAAAGAATTAGTAAATCAGTGTAACGAAACTGCTCATTTAGGAGTTTTAGAGGAGGGAGATGTTCTTTACTTAGCTAAGGAGGAGTCATCTCAAACTATAAGGATGTGCTCTTACGTGGGTAAAAGAGCCCCCCTTTACTGTACTGCTTTGGGTAAGGTGCTGTTAGCCTATCTCCCAGAAGGAGAAAGAAAAAAGATATTAAGTAGAAGAGGGCTTCCTCGCCTTACCGAGAAAACCATCACTGATAAAAAAGAATTAGAAAAAGAACTTAATAAAGTAAAAGAACAGGGCTTTGCCTTAGATATAGGAGAAAATGAAAAAGATGTTCGATGTATTGCTGCCCCTATAAGAAATTATCAGGGAAAAGTAATTGCGGCTATTAGTATCTCTGGCCCTGCTTATCGGGTAGATATTGATAAACAAAATTATCTAAAAGAAGCTCTTATCGAGATAAGTAAAAAGATATCTAAAAGATCCAGGTGAAAAAATAGATAAAATTTAATTAAGTGTAAAGGGAAGTTTTTAGGTTATTTTTAAGAGTTCACTTTTAATTTCTAAATGACAAGGTAATTCGGGTGGGTGATGGATTTAAAATAGAATTAAATTCCGTAATATAAAATAAAAAGTTAAGTAAGATATCATAAATTGCTGATGTAATCAGCAAAATATTACTTTTGGGGGTGATAAAAGAAGGGGAGGATTATGAAAGCTTGAGTATATTGAAGTAATTTAGCCGAAGATGTTTTTTGATTGAAAGGGGGTGATCATATTTTTTATGACAAATTCTTGAAATAACAGGGATTTGACGATATAAATAGAAGGATTTTTTTACAATATCAAATTAAAAAAGGAGAATTAAAATGAAAAAACAAATTTTTTTGATAGTATTTGTGTTTGCCTTGATAATCTCTTTATCATTGTCCGGTTATGCTGAAAAAGTTACACTTCGTGTAGCATGGTGGGGCTCTCAGGATAGAAATGACCGTACACTAAAAGCTATTGAACTGTTTGAAGAAAAATATCCTGATATTGTTATTGAACCAGTATTTTTGGGTTGGGATGGATATTGGGATAAGATGGCCACTCAGGCAGCAGGACAAAATTTGCCTGATGTCTGGCAACAGGATTATAAGTATCTTTCTTTATATGTTGCTAAAGATTTGCTATTAAATTTAAATCCATATGTAGAAGATGGTTCTCTTGACTTCAGCAATGTTGAAGAGTCTGCAATATCTGGTGGTATTATAAAGGGTGGTTTATATGGTGTTAATCTGGGTTTAAATGCTATGGCAACTTTATATGACCCTCAGCTTTTTAACAAGGCAGGAGTGGAAGAGCCTGATCCTGACAAGTGGACCTGGGAAGATTATATAGATACAGCATATAAGTTACATAATGCATTGGGAATATATGCGGATTTTGGTTTAACTCAAGCAGCAGAATTGGAAGGTTTTAGTTATTATTTACGGCAAATGGGTAAGGAGATATTTAATGAAGATGCTACTGGTCTGGGTTATGAAGATGATAATCTATTAGCAGATTACTTTAGAATGGATCTTCAATTGACAAAAGATGGAGTTTTTGCACCAATTGGTGTAAGGACTGAATATGAAACACTTACTGCAGCAGTAAGATTATTTGCTAATAATATGCTTGTAATGACTAGTACTTTATGGAGTAATCAAATTACTGCTTTGGAAAAGGAAACTGGTAAATCATTTAAAATGACAATATTGCCCACAAGTAAAAACCAGGTGCAAAATGGATTGTATTTGAAGCCATCAATGTTTTTTTCTGTAACAAAGTATACAGATTGTCCTGAAGCAGCAGTTAAATTTATTAATTTTGTTACAAATGATTTAGAATGTAATAAGATATTGATGGGCGAAAGAGGTGTCCCTGTTTCATCAGAAATAAGAAAGGGGTTAGCACCTCTCTTAACTGATACAGCAAAGAAAACGTTTGATTATATAGATTTAGCAGCTAAACATGCAAGTAAAATCTCGCCGCCATTCCCGGCATATCTGAATGAAGTACTGGATTCTTATCAAAAGGTTCATGAAAAGGTACTATTTGAAATGATGACTGTTGATGAAGCTGCAAAACAGTTTAGAGAAGAAGCAAGTAAAATTATAAATAAGTATTTATAATAAAATTTGCTTATTTTTATAATGGGCGTAGATTATTTTTATTCTACGCCCATTATAATATAAAAACCTAATAACAAATTTGATAAAAAACCAGGGGAGAAATTATATTGAGGAAAAATATATCAAACAAATTTTATGATAATCTTACCGGGTATGTATTTATTTCACCGTGGCTTATTGGATTTATTGCATTTATGTTAGTTCCTTTAATAGTATCTTTATATTATTCATTTACAGAATATGATATGCTTTCCCAGGCAAAATGGGTTGGCATAAAAAATTATATTAATATTTTAAGTGATGATGATACATTTTGGAGTTCTTTAAAGACTACTTTTTTTTATACATTTGTAGCAATTCCATTTAGATTAATATTTGCCTTATTATTAGCAGTTTTATTTTCACAGAAAAGAAAGTTTCTCGGTGTTTATCGAGCTATTTACTATCTTCCATCAATTATAGGTGGGAGTGTAGCTGTATCACTTATATGGCGTCAGTTATTCAGCTCTCGCGGCGCTTTAAATTCATTTTTAAGTCTATTATTGGGAATAGATTATAGAAAAGCTTGGATCGGTAGTCCTGATACAGCTATTTGGACTATTATTCTTTTAGCTGCCTGGCAATTTGGCTCTCCAATGTTGATATTTGTAGCCGGGTTAAAACAGATTCCTATTAATCTTTATGAAGCGGCAATAATTGATGGAAGTAACTGGTGGCATAAATTTTTCAAAATTACATTACCTATGTTAAGCCCAGTTATATTTTTTAATTTAGTTGTGCAATTAATCAATGGATTTATGATGTTTACTGAGGCCTTTATTGTTACTGGGGGCGGTCCCTTTAATAAGACCCTGGTATATGTTTTATATGTATTTAGAAGGTGTTTTACATATTATGAGATGGGTTATGGTTGTGCTCTTTCCTGGATACTTTTGATAATGGTAGGTATTGTTACACTAATAATCTTTAAATCATCTAAGTACTGGGTTTATTATGAATCAAGGAGTGATTTTTAATGAAAGCTAAAAATATATATGGAAGTATACTATATCATATAATAATTACTACTTTAGGTCTTTTAATGTTATATCCAATATTATGGATGATTGCAAGTTCTTTTAAAGACAATACAGAAATATTTAGTAATGCTCATTCTTTAATTTCTGCTAAATTATTAAATATCCGTAATTATATAGAGGGCTGGAAGGGATTTGGAGATGTAACTTTTGCCGTATATTTTAAAAATTCATTAATTATATCCTCTGTATCTGCTATTGGTCAAGTTCTTTTATCTGGTTTTGTGGCTTATGGATTTGCAAGGACAAAATTTATTGGGAAAAAGATTTTATTTGGTTTAGTAATTGTTACAATGTTAATACCAAGACAGATTTTAATGGTTCCTCAGTATATTTTATTTAATAAATTGGGTTGGATAAATTCTTTTAAACCATTAATTCTCCCTAATTTCTTTCCTTTGCCATTTTTTATATTTCTATGTTTACAATTTATTCAGGGTCTACCGATAGAACTTGATGAAGCTGCAAAAATTGATGGTTGTGGAAAATATTCTATATATTTTAGAATAATATTACCAAATATTAAACCTGCTCTTATAACTTGTTTTATTTTTTCTTTTTACTGGACATGGCAGGATTTCTTAAGTCCATTGATATATATTGAGTCAAATAAATTATATCCCGTTTCTTTAGCATTAAAGATGTTTTCAGATCCATCTTCTGTTACTAATTGGGGGGCAATGTTTGCTATGTCTACTTTATCAGTTGCGCCTGCTTTTATTATTTTTCTTTTTTTCCAACGTTATTTGGTAGAAGGTATTACTACTACAGGAATAAAGGGATAAATTAGATTAGTATATTCGAATATGATACATCTTTAATAGGTTAGTACGAATAAGTAATGCTTAATTTCTAAGAGGAGGGGAACAAAAATGTATTTTACTGGTTTAGCTGGGGAAATTAGTGGTAATATTGACGTTCAGATTAAGGCAACTAAGGAGCTCGGTTGGAAATTTATTGAAGCAAGAGATATTGAGGGGGAAAATATTACAGATATATCGGATAAAAAATTTGAAGAATTATATAATAAAATACAGAAAGAAGATATTAAAATTAATTGTTTTGGTAGTACAATTGCTAACTGGAGTAAAGATCCCTATAAGAAGGAAGATTATAAACAAAGTATTAATGAACTAAAAAGAGCTATCCCAAGGATGAAGAAATTAGGAACCAAGATGATAAGGGGGATGAGTTTTCTTATACCCAAAAAGGAGTATCCATATAATCCTGAACTGGAGAAACTAATACTTGAAAAATTAAAAGTATTGGTTGATTTATGCGAAGAAGCGGATATTATTTATTTACATGAAAATTGTATGAATTACTTTTCTCAATCTTATAAACATATGGAAAAATTACTTGAAAGCATAGATTCTCCTTATTTTAAAATTCTTTTTGATACAGGTAACCCTGTTTTTACTGATAATAGAACTGGAGGACCTCCCTATAAAAAGCAGAAAGCCTGGGAGGTTTATCAGATATTGAAAGAGAAAATATATTATGTTCATATTAAAGATGGCGTATTTATTAAAGAAACTGGAAATTATTTTCCAGAAACAAAATTTACTTTTCCAGGTGAAGGAGATGGTCAGGTAAGAAAAATTATGAAAGACTTAATCGCTAATGGCTATAATGGAGGTATTTCTATTGAACCACATATGGGAGACGTTTACCATAAAAAATCTCATAATAGAAATGAATCATTAAATGAATATAAATATAATGTATATATTGAATATGGTAAAAAGACTATGAAAATGGTTGAAGATATTAAAGAGTTAATTATGAATGAGAGGGGAAAACATATTAATGAATAAAGTAAGTATTGGAATTATAGGTATAGGTAATATAGGGAGTATTTATGCGAAAAATTTAAAAGAAGGCTTAATTCCTGGAGGTAAACTGATAGCTGTATGCGATAAAGATGTAAAAAGGCTGAAATGGGCCGAAGAGAATTTGGGTAGAGATATAAAAAGATATGATAACTATGAAGATTTATTTAATGATAAAGATCTTACAGCAGTTATTATTGCAAGCCCACATTATGAACATCCCCTTTTAGCGATTAGAGCGTTTGAAAATAATTTACATGTATTAATTGAAAAGCCAGCGGGTGTCTATACAAAACAGGTTAGAGAGATGAATGAAGCAGCTGCGATGAGTAATAAAGTTTTTGGTATTATGTATAATCAGCGAACAAGGCCTGCTTATCAAAGACTAAAGGACTTAGTTAAATCAGGTGAGTTGGGGGAAATAAAACGTACTAACTGGATTATTACAGATTGGTATCGTCCGCAGAGCTATTATGATTCAGGAACTTGGCGTGCAACATGGGGAGGTGAAGGTGGTGGAGTACTATTAAATCAGAATCTACACAACCTGGATATTTGGCAGTGGATATGTGGTATGCCCAGCCGTGTCCGTGCTTTCTGCTATTTTGGTAAATATCATGATATTGAAGTAGAAGATGATGTAACAGCTTTTGTAGAATATGAGAATGGAGCCACAGGTGTTTATGTAACTTCAACGGCTGATGCACCGGGAACAAATAGGCTTGAGATAACTGGTGATAGAGGAAAGATGGTTGTAGAAAATGAGAAGTTAACTTTCTGGCGTTTGCGTTATTCAGAACGGATGTTTAATAAAGAATGTAAAGGTGGCTTTGGAGAACCAGAATGCTGGAAGTGTGAAGTACCCATTAAAGGTAAAGATACTGAGGAACATATGGAAATAATAAATAATTGGGTAGATGCTATTTTAAATGGAAGTGAACTGTTATCACCTGGTGAAGATGGTATTAACGGTCTTATGATTTCAAATGCAATGTTATTATCTACCTGGACTGATGATTGGGTGGAGATTCCGATAAATGAAGAATTATTTTATGAAAAACTTCGGGGTAAAATAGAAATTTCAAAATTTAATAAATAACATAAAAATGTTCAGCTGTGATTAGAGGTATATTGATATTAAGAATGTATTATATTTAAGAAGGAGGATTATAATGTCTAGATTGCCTGTAAAAATGAAAGCACTCGTTGCGCATGCACCGGGAGACTATCGATTAGAGGAAGTTTTTATTCCAAAAGTAAACGAAGGTGAAATTGTTATCAAAGTTGAAGCATGTGGAGTATGTGCAGGAGACCTAAAAGCCTACCATGGCGCGCCAAGTTTTTGGGGAGGAGAAGGAAATCCATCATATATTAAAGCACCTATGATTCCAGGACATGAATTTATAGGTAATATCGTAGAAATGGGTTCTAAGGTAAAAGGAGAATTTAATATCGGTGATAGGGTGATATCAGAACAGATTGTTCCCTGTTGGGAATGTAAATTTTGTAAAACAGGAAGATATTGGATGTGTCAAAAAAATGATGTATATGGGTTTCAAAATAATGTAAATGGCGGGATGGCAGAATATATGAAATTTCCCAAAGAAGCTTTAAATTATTCTGTGCCGGAAGATATTCCGATTGAAAAAGCAATTCTAATTGAACCGTACGCTTGTTCAAAGCATTGTGTTGACAGAGCAAATATTACTAATGAAGATTTTGTTGTATTATCAGGGGCAGGAACACTTGGTCTTGGAATGGTAGGAGCTATCAGAATGAGGAATCCAAAAAAATTTGTAGTATTGGATTTAAAAGAAGATAGGTTAGAGCTTGCTAAAAAATTTGGTGCCGACATCGTAATGAATCCCGCAAAAGAAGATGTTGTTAAAAAAATACTTGAAATGACTGATGGTTATGGTTGTGATGTCTATATTGAAGCAACAGGTCATCCAAATAGTGTACAACAAGGACTTGAAGCGATTCGAAAAATGGGCACATTTATAGAATTTAGTGTTTTTGGAGATTTAACGACAGTAGACTGGAGTATCATAAGTGATAGAAAAGAATTAAATTTATACGGGTCTCATCTTAGCCCATATTGCTATGAGCCTGTTATTGAATGGATCGGAAATAATAAAATGCCGACAGAAGGAGTTGTTACTCATAAATTACCGCTAAAAGATTGGCAAAAAGCTTTTAAAATAGCTGAAAAAGGAGAAAATTCTCTTAAGGTCATTTTAATTCCTTAATTACTATATTCAATGAATATTAGATTATAATTAAAGGAAGATTAATTAAAAATGAAATATATTAAAGATAAAGTAGAGAATATAAATATTGCATATATTGGTGGAGGTTCAATGGAATGGTCCTGGAAAATTATGAGCGATCTGGCATTAGAAGAGAGCCTTTCAGGTACTATAAAATTATTTGATATTAACTATGAAGCTGCATATGCCAATGAAATTATTGGTAATAAACTTTTAAAAAGAAATGAAGTTAAGGGAAAGTGGAAATATAAAGCAGTTAAAATTCTAAAAGAGGCAATTTTAAATGCTGATATTGTTTTTATATCTATACTCCCTGGGACATTTCAGGAAATGAAGAGTGATGTTCATTTACCAGAGAAATATGGTATTTATCAATCAGTTGGAGATAGCGTTGGTCCTGGTGGCATTGTCAGGGCATTAAGAGCTATACCTATGTTTATAGAATTTGCCAAGGCTATTAAGGAATATTGCCCTGAAGCATGGATTATTAATTATACTAACCCTATGTCTGTCCTGGTTAGAACTCTTTATAAGGTATTTCCAGAGATAAAAGCCTTTGGATGCTGTCATGAAGTATTTAAGACACAAAAACTTCTAGCTATGATGTTAAAAGAGATGCGGGGAATAAATGGGATTAGCAGAGAAGAAATTAAAGTAAATATACTAGGTATTAATCATTTTACCTGGATTAATAGAGCTTCATATAAGGGTATTAATTTAATACCATTGTATTTAGAATTTGTAGATAAATATTATGAAGATGGTTATGAGCAATCAGAAAAGGGATATTGGATGAATGATTATTTTTCTTCGGCTGAACTTGTAAAATTTGACCTTTTTAGACGTTTTGAATTAATAGCTGCCGCAGGAGATAGGCATCTGGCCGAGTTTGTACCAGGTACATGGTATCTAAAGGATCCAGAAACAGTGAAAAGATGGAAATTCAGCCTTACCCCAGTAGACTGGAGGATAGAACATAAAAAAGAATTAAAGGAAAAGAGCAGAAGACTTGTTAATGGTGAGGAAGAATTTGAATTAAAACCTTCAGGCGAAGAAAATGTTAAACAAATTAAAGCTCTGTTAGGTTTAGGCGATTTAATTACTAATGTAAATATTCCTAACATCGGGCAAATAAATAATTTGCCGAATAAAGTTATTGTGGAAACAAATGCTGTATTTAGAAGGGATAGAATTGAACCGGTTATAGCTGGAAAACTACCAGAAGAATTACTAAACTTAGTTATTACTCATGTTTTAAATCAAGAAACGCTATTGAAAGCTGTTTTGACCAAAGATAAGGGATTAGCATTTAGAGTATTTTTAAATGATCTCCAGATAATGAGATTAGACATTAGTGATGCTAGAGATTTATTTATAAAAATGTTGGAAAATGTAAAAGAATATTTAATTTTTAAAAAATTAAAATTATGAAAAGTTGGTAAAATGAAAAAGAAATATATTTCTATCCAGGGAATAACCCTTCCTTTCTATCGCTGTCATACTTTAATTATTGGTTCGGGTGCCGCTTCCTTAAATTGTGCTCTTCATCTGCATAATTTTGGCCTTAAAGATATAGTAATCGTTACTGAATGTTTAGGAGGAGGTACTTCTAACAATTCTGGATCGGATAAACAAACTTATTATAAACTTTCCCTTTTTGTTCAAGAAAAAGATTCAGTCTACGCCATGGCTCAAACTTTATTTTCGGGAGGCTCTATGCACGGAGATATTGCTTTGGTGGAAGCTGCTCTTTCCCCCCAAGAATTTTTTCATTTAGTAGAGATTGGTGTTCCCTTCCCTCATAATGTTTATGGTGGATATGTAGGATATAAAACTGATTATGATCCAAAACAACGAGCTACCTCAGCCGGTCCCTGGACCTCTCAACAAATGTTTAAAAAATTATTAATACAAGTGCAAAAGGAAAAAATCCCTATCTTGGATAAATACGAAGTAATTTCTCTTCTAACCAACGAAAAAGGAGCGGAAAAAAGAGTAGTGGGGGTAATAGCTATTAATAAAAATTTAGCTTCTACTGGGCTGTCCTCTTTAGTTATTTTTCAAGCAGAGAATATTGTAATGGGAACTGGCGGTCCCGGTGGTTTATATAAAACTTCAGTTTATCCGGAAAAACATTTAGGTAGCACAGGTATCGCTTTAGAAGTGGGGGCAAGGGCGGTAAATTTGACTGAATGGCAGTATGGTATTGCATCTACTAAATTTCGTTGGAATTTATCCGGTACTTATCAGCAGGCTATTCCTTGTTACATTAGTACTAAATTAGATGGTTCAGACGAAAAGGAATTTTTAAATGAATATTTTCCAACCATGGGAAAGTTAGCTACTGCAATATTTCTCAAGGGGTATCAGTGGCCATTTGCTGTAGAGAAAATAAAAAATTACGGTTCCTCTTTAATCGATGTTTTAGTGTATCAGGAAAATATTCTTAAAGGACGTCGAGTTTTCCTTGATTTTAGAAAAAATCCTACGGCAAACCAGAAATTAGAAGAGTTTAATCTAAATAATTTAGATGCCGAAGCTTATACTTATTTAAAAAAAGGAGAAGCACTTTTAGATACCCCTTTTGCTCGTTTAAAACAGATGAATCCTTTAGCAGTGAATATTTACCGACAGCATGAGATTGACCTAAGTAAAGAACCTTTAGAAATAGCCGTCTGCGCTCAGCATAATAATGGAGGTTTAGTCGGTAATATTTGGTGGGAATCCAATATTAAACATTTATTTCCTATAGGAGAGGTAAATGGTAGCCACGGAGTCCATCGCCCCGGTGGTTCTGCTTTAAATTCTGGACAGGTGGGAGGTTTGCGAGCAGCGGAATTTATCTCTCAAAAATATTCAGATTTTACTTTAAATAAGAAAGATTTTTTAGATCAAACTAAATTACAGATAGCCTCCAAATTAGAATTATTCCAAAAAGCCTTGCAGAGGGTACATAAATCAGGGCAAGATATGTCTTCTTTCCGTAGGGAATTTCAAGAAAGAATGACTAAATATGCGGCCCATATCAGGAACTTACAAGATATTAAAAAGTCCTTAAAAGAAGCCCAAGCTCAATATAATCGTCTAAATTTAGGGGAAATAAGTTTAAATGACAAGGCGGAAATAGTAGAATTTTTCCAGAATAGGCAGTTGTGCTTAACCCAAGTAGCGATATTAAAGAGCATAGAGGCCTACCTGGAGAGAGGCGGGGGGAGCCGAGGTTCTTATTTAGTTTTAGACAAGCAAGGCGAATTAGTCAGCGAAGAATTAAATGAGAAATGGAAATACCGCCCCGAACTAGTGAGGTTGCGAAAATTTATTTCAGAATATCAATATAGGGAAAGAACTCAGAAAATAAGTTGGATTCCCGTGAGAGAGATTCCCCAGGATGATTTTTGGTTCGAAAAAGTATGGAAGTCCTATATAAATAAAGAAATTTATT
>Ga0307377_10006319_pt1 | contig 12445 bp, 11 predicted proteins | sample TR3MG_FD_202535 | JGI IMG/M metagenome (GOLD analysis project Ga0307377, IMG submission 202535) | Soil microbial communities from Risofladan, Vaasa, Finland - TR-3 | ecosystem: Environmental > Terrestrial > Soil > Coastal area > Acid sulfate soil | place: Finland: Risofladan, Vaasa | collected...
GTCATTGCATCCTGTGGCACTACGATGGGCCAATGTTTCGACTCTTTGAACTCATTGCTGGAACGTTGTATTCAGACGACTCTGCCGCTCTATCTGTCGGCACAACGTATTTCTTTCGAGTGTGGAGAGACTGGGAAAACGACGAGCTATGGGCGTATATCTGCACCGGGGATTACGATGACGCTGCGATTCCAGGAACAACATTTGATACCTTGTATCTAGCACTTGGCGATAGTCAGCAGGCATTTCGGTATCTTTATGCTTTTTCAAGCTGGAAGGTAGGCACGGGCAGTGCAATTTCCGCAGATATAGAGAACTTCGAAATAACCGTTGAGGCGGCACCACCTACGGGTTATCCATATTGTCAAGTAATTATCTTTTGGTAGAGGTTAATATAATGGCACAATATATACCAGGAACAGAACATAGACTGACGTTTACTGTTTCTAACAGAACAGGAGGCGAGGTTACTGGGCTTACCTGGACCTTAACGTTATTTGTCAAGGACGGCACCAAGGTAACTTCTGGAGATGAATTCAATTCTATTTCCGTAGTGGAAGATGCCAATGGATTTTATGAGGCGCTTTTTACAGCAGACGAAAATAGCACAAGTGAATATATGTTAAAATTAGTTTCAGATGCTGATCCTGCAGATGTTTTCGAAGAAGTTTATACTCCTAACTGGACTTATATAGTACTTTTTGCTAATATGGTAGATAATCGTGGAGCAGATCCACAGACAATTACATATAAACTACCTGGTGGTGACACATTAAAGCAGTTCCGAATGACAAGATCGGAGTCTACCGTGTTAAGAACTGGAGTATAAATGAAAATTGTAGATGACCATGGATTGGGAAGTTGGGGAATTTTTGCAGAATTTCCTGATACAGTAGATTCTCGATGTCTATTTAGTACGGGCGTTTTTTCTGGTCCAAGGTCTGATGATGACAAACTTTATTTAAGTACTCCAAGTGCCACCGGATTAACTACAACAGGTAGAATTTATAGAACAACTACTGGTAAAATTGGTAGGATTATAAGTACAAAGTATGGTAGATAAAACCGAACGATTTGAATTATTTACCAAAGAAGAAGTCAGAGACTTCATCTATAAGTTTGGTTATTGGATAGCGCTTAGAAAAGCGGTACCAGGACGTAGATGTTTTTGTGTCAACGAAACCAGTAATTCAGCGGATCCGCGTTGTAATTTATGCTTAGGTTCTGGCGCTTTATTCGCAGACCATCTTATGTTAGGCAGAAGATATTCTCCCAGCCCTTTGGCTGGGAGTGAAATGCGTAGTCCGATGGGAGTAGTGCAAAGCACTGGCAACATGTTCATGATAACGGCTGATATTAGACCTAATACATCAGACTATATATTAGAGCTAGTAATGGACGAGGGTAACAATGCTCCCTTAAGGCCTTATCAAATTAGGAATGTTTATAATGTTATACACGTAAATGAGATGCGCGATATTTTAGGCATTGTTTCATTTTATCAAATTAAAGTAGAAGAAAATGCATGGGGACGTAATTAAATGGGTGTTTTCACAGACGAGTATGGGCAAAAGAAACTAGAGGATTTTGATGATGTCTACCTTGAATGGTATGACCCTCGTCATAATCTTACTAGGGTCCGTATGCTATCTGGAGAAGTCGCATCCGTCGAGGATTTTCTAGATTACGTTCAAATATTGCTTGTAAAATATCAAAATCACTTTACAATAAACGGACTTAGTGAATGGACTTTGATGTTTCCGTATCTGGTCATCCAGCCCGAGCAGGGTGACCAAATCTTTAACAAAACGAAAGACGAAGTCTATATAGTAGAGCATGTGAATATCGATCCATATCGTGGTTTCTGGGACAAATGGGTAAGACTAAGTGGTATTACTCCACCAGATAAAACTGATGAATTAATGTGGATTTCTGCTGAACGATACGTGAAGTTTATGCTCGCTTATCCTCTTTCCGAAGCTAAGCCAATTACTGAAGCATCTGGAAGGCTTGGCGATACAAAAGGAGGGAAGTGGAAATCTACTGTAACAGCAAGAATATCGCGTAGGGAGCCGCATTCAATAGGAAGGGTTCCTTTTGGTGATAGGAAACAGATAAAGAGCAGGCCACACGAAACCTTCAGAGATCCAAATGATGAATTAAGATATTCGATCGAAGTTCATATGCAAATGTATGACAACTTAGTGGATTTCAGTTGCTGGGACAGGGACCCCCTGCATGCACTCCAGCTAACCAATTGGTTAGAAACGTTTATGGAGTTATATACAGGAACTCTCAAATATAACGGCATTAATGAAATTCTCTATTGGGATAGACGTGATTCTGAACCCAATGAACGTTGGCGGGATGATATTATTGGGATAAGAACGCGTTATTTTGTTCGCGACCAGACGATAAGGGCCTATCGTAAACGGAACCTTACGCGCTTACGGCTGCGGATGAGAGTCGCCAAAAATGCACTCGGTATAACCTATGGCGGGCTACATACCGGGGACCTTCTATGGTTTGGGCGGGTACATGATGATACTGGCGGCTATTTGTACGGTACTTTTGAAGTGGAAGACCACGGGTTTAGAAACCCAGTAACTGGTATTCCACCTGACGGTTCTTATATTCGTCAGGAAAGTCAATTAGACACCAAATTGTATTAAACTAAAGGGAGAAATTTCCCATGGCGCTTCCCGGTGTTGCGGCAGTAATCGCAGATGGTAGATTGCGGATAGCCCCAACAGTTAGCGGCCCCAAGCTTACAATCCTTGGGACTTGCTACAACAGCCTATCCACGTTCGAACCATACTCGATCACGGACGGTCGCACTGGGATCGGAGCCTTACAACACACTGACGGATCCCCCTCTGAGCTGAGCATGGCCGTAGAAGAAGCGCTATTAGCAGGGGCCCAGAACATTGAGGTCGTTAAGATTTCTAATGTTTCTGGAGAACTTGGTAATGCGACTTTTTCTGCGTCCGACCGATGGGATGCCTTGTATACCGCTTATATCGAGCTTCGTGCCCACGATGTGGATGTAATATTCCCAGCTGGCACTTATATCGATGATCCAAACCTAACCGGTACGGATACTGGTGGTTTTACAAGGGATAACTTTGGGCGACAGCTTGCAGACTTCTGTCATCGTGCAACAACTACAGATGGAAATACCTGTGTTGGGGTAATTGGCGTTCGCCCCATCATGAAGGTAGCCAGGGACGAAGCTTGGACAGGTGCTCCCGCGAACTTACAGGAGGAATTCTTTAGTCTTCCTACTCGCGCACATCTTATCGAGTACGTTGCCCACCTAACTGGTGGAACTGGTGAAATGGCCCACTCAGCAGATGAGCTAACAACAAGCGGTTTCCTTGCTGGTTCTGACGAAGAAAGTGTTGGCAATGTTTCTACGTCCTATCTATTTTGGGCAAGGAACGATGCTGGCACAACCGCGACAGACCAGTACGGAACGAGTGTTGATGCTGGTGGCTTCCTTTCTGTAGTTGCTGGTGTTTGTAGGTTTATCGGTCCTAATACTGTTCGTGGCTTGTCCTCGAAGTATTTGTATACAAGCAGGGCTACTGTAAATTCCAATGGTGCGGCTGCTTATGCTGGTTTTATTACCACTCTAGATCCTCAGATTGGCACAACCAATAAGAGTATTGCTGGGTTAATTCCAGCACGCGAGCTTTCCCGCACACAAGCAAACGCAATCCTAGATGATCGCTATGTAACGTTCTTTAGGCGTTCAGTAGGATATGTTGTTCTTAAGGGTGTTACAGGAGCATACAACGCAACTGATTACACTAGGTCGGACTTTGTAATGCTAACCACACGGCGCATTACAAATGCCGCCCTGGATATTGTGGTACGTTCTGCTGAACCATTCATTGGGGAACCATTGAATGAGTACAACAAGAACGCGCTTACAGCTGCCATCGACAGTGGTCTACGCGCCTTCCAGGTAGCAGGAGCACTCCGTCGGTATAACTTTAAGCTAGAAGCCACCCCGGAGGCTCAGGTATTAGGACAGGCATTTGTTTACCTGACTATCGTACCTGCCTTCGAGCTTACGAATGTGACAGTTTATCTGCAGTTAGCCAAGGAATAAGGAGGTGAATGATGCCTAGAACAGCAGTCACTCGCCAGTATAATTCCTTTTGCGGTGTAGATATTGTAGCCACATTTGGAAACAGTCTGATTGGAGAATTACAGGGCATTTCCTTCACTGTATCTCGTGAAAAGGCACCAATCTATACCATGGGAGACCCGAACCCACGTTCATTCTCTCGTGGTAAGCGCGGGATTGCTGGCTCGTTAATCTTCACGCTCTTTGATCGTGAAGCATTACTCGAAGCACTCAGTAGCCAGCCAAATATGCGGTACCTCGCCAATGTTGCTTCTCTAAGAGGGCGATATGGCGCAGAAGCCGATAATATTATGAAGGAAGGTGGTGGTGTTGTATCAGAAATTACCACTGACCCATCAAGTGGAACAGTTGGAATATTGAGTACGGCGGATGATGGTATTCGTAACTACATATCGACTGAACGCGCAATGGCGAAGGCGATGTATTACGACCAACTTCCTCCATTCACCATTGTTCTGACTGCGGCTAATGAGTACGGTATGTCTATGAAGATGCAGATTAATGGCGTTGAGATTATGAACGCCGGTAGTGGAACATCAATCGATGACATCACTATCGATACAACTTGCACTTTCGTAGCAACAGATATAATTCCTTGGTTCAATCAGGGTTATGTTGATTCCGATGGTCAGTTCCATGACATCGGAGATCGTAAGTCTTACCCAATTAGCCCAGGATCTCCGTTCTAATGTGCTGGGGGAGGGATTACACCCTCCCCCTTTACTCTCCCCTTAGAGGTCCATATGTTTAATAACCCCCCAATACCAAGACATGGGCTCGCGGACTACGAAAAACCTATTTATTTCAATTCATTTGCAGGTTCTGATATGACTTGTACTATTAGAATTGATGATATAGGATATTTTGATCCACAGAATGAAAAGTCTGTTCCTGTATATAAAACGTTCGCGGAATTACAAACATTATCTATATCTACTTTTAGGAACGTGTTCCCAGTTCGTAGGTTAGGGGAAAGTCAGCCGCATTCTTATACTAGAGGAGCAAGAACAATTGGCGGTTCTTTAATATTCGCGCAATTTTCGCACGATGTATTCTTTGAAGTCTATAAAATGAGTGGTTCGCAGGAAGTGTATGATGCCAGGGAGCCATTCTTTGTAGATCAATTGCCGGAATTTGATATCATAGTAACCGCAGCTAATGAATATGGAACCATTTCTAATTTAATAGTTGGTGGAGTAACCCTACAGAACACAGGAACCACGCTATCTATTCACGACATTTATACAGAAGCGACTTTTGGATATGTAGCGCGTTTCTTTATTCCTATGTCCGAGAACCTAGTTGAAATGGACTTGATACGCCAACAATTTTATCAGAGTGGAACATCTGCTACTACGAAAGCAGCAGAACAGCTTTATACTGGTACCAATGACAATACCGAGGCCAGAGAAGCCGCATTACGCTTGCTTTTAACCGATGAAGGTTTGGATGTCCTATAATGAGACAAGGTTCATACCCAACCCCTGCACAAGTTTGGCTTATCGCGGATGGTGTGTGGCTTGATGATGCCTATAGGGTAGAGTACCGGTCGCAATATCCGGTAATTCCCTTATATGGATATGACGAAAAGGAATTTACAGCCGTTGCAAAAGGAAGACAATTAGTAACAGGGAACTTAGTAATCAATTTTAGGTATCCTGGTTATTTATATGCTGCTATTAATGGGAGGACAGAAGCACAAATTAAGAACAATAAGGCAATGGAAATAGCGCAGAATTTATTAACTGCCTCGGTAGATGATAGAATTGCGATTCTTGAAGACGCCAGACAGAAGGGGGACGATACAGAAAAGCGCGTTATTGCTATGATGAAATCCCTTTTCGCCTATTCTCCAACAACTAATCAAACAGATGAAATAATGGGGTATTTACGAAACCAAGTATTAGGTACCAATATTGATATTTACTTTGACAAACCAGAAGAAGGACTGTATTTTAGAAGGATAGAGGGAGTGCGATTTTCAGGAGAAGCAATGACTATAAGCGCCTCTGCTAATAGTGGTGGTGATACCTCCGCTTCTGGAATGCCGCTTTATGAAATCTATACATTCATTGCTAGAAAAATTATAGATATTAGAACTGACAAACTTAAGGACCGCTTTGATTTTGGTTATAAATTCGAAACCTCTATAGTCCCAGGGGAATATGCTATTCAGGGTGTTTATCCTAGGGCGGATGAGGTTTCCAAGTAAGAGGAGACTTAAATGGAAGAAGAGAATGTTGTAAAAGAAGAGAAGGAAGTCGATACTATCTCTTTCTTGCCGGCAGATGAACAGCCTATTGTAAGGGAACTCAAGACTAAAGGCATTGATGTTAATGTGGTTAATATCAGTGGGAAGAATTATTACTTCCGTACCTTTAACCGCCTTGAATACCAGAAGCTTATGGCAGACACGGTAGAGAGAGCGCAAGCAGAAGGAGCACAACAGCATATACTGGTTATGGCTTCAGAAGAAGCCCTAGTTCTACTCTGCTCTTTGCATCCAAAGATTGGCAGGGAAAACATCAAGGGTTATCCAGCTGGCGTAATCTCTACGCTTTATGAGATGATTATGCTCCAGTCTGGTTTCAATCAGCCAGAAGTTTTCCCAGTTAAACTATAATGAAAACACAAACTCCAGAGGGCCTTCCTCTTGAGTTGAAAAAAGCCATTCCTTTTTTCAAGGAAAAACACAGGCATCTATTCTTGGTGCCTATCCTTGGAAACTTCTATGTCGTTAGGGCTTTAACTTGGGGGGAGTACAAATCAACAGTTTCTATCGGTCTAGAGCCAATAGATGCTGCTGATCGCCTTGTCAAGGCTACTCTCCTCTGGCCTGAATTTGAATTACTTGAACAAGAACCAGCAGGAATTATTGATACATTAGCCGCATCTGTTCTTCAGGTTTCGGGATTTACTGAGGTTGAAGGCTTTATGAAAGGTCTTGAAGAAGCAAGAAATTATACACAAGACCTGGAACATTTAGTTATAATAGCAATATGTAAAGCCTTTCCATCTTATAAACCTCACGAACTATTAGATATGTCATTTCCAGATCTAATGGAAATACTATCTATGGCGGAACGGATGATTGGTGAAGAAATTAAACTTGAAACGCCCGGGGGCTCTCCAAAGAGACAAAACCGAAGAAGCCCCGCAGAAATGCCGGTTTCACCTGGATATAAAGCGTTTGGCACTGCACCCCCGGGCTTTCAAGATTTAGATGGAGATGGGGTCCCGGTAGCTTCTAGAGAAGAGATACTGAACCCAAATCTTAATCCTCCTGATTTCAATAGAGACCTTGCTGACCTTGCTAAAGTTGATTCGTTCAGACCATAATGGCCAACTATCGCGATAACTCTAATCTATCTAGAGAAGATATAGAAAATATATCTTCATACGGTACTCCTGACGATAGAGAGGGCAGCTCGCTAATAACCGATTTTCCTCGCGAGGAAGCCACCGAAAGAAAGCAGCGCGTAGATTTACCAAAACAGACGAGCGCCTTAGACCAACTAGTTAAACTTGGTATTCTTATCGCTGGAGCTAGGATTGCTGGTCGGGCTGCTATATCTGAGGGTGTAGGTTTTAGATCCCTTAATGCACTTGGTAAATTAGGCAGATTTTTTACCCAGAAACAGTATGTTAGGCATTTAGGTGGTCAGGTTACAGCCGGAGAACTTGGCGAAGTAGGTCTTATAACAAGACTTGGAGAAGCGACCGGCCTTGTGAAGTCTTTTGGGCCAGATGTATCTCACTTTATGCAAAGTGAGCCTGGGCAATTTTACAGGCAAGAATTTGGGCGAACCCTTGGCCGAGCACCAGCTAGACATTCATTTCTAACAGTTGGTGATGCCTTACAGCGCGCCCGGTTAATTACTCCTACCCAAAGAAATATCCTTCAAGAAGCAGTAGAATTTGGATTAGTATCTCACGAAACAGCCCTCGGCAAGGGGTTATTAAAACATTCTGGTAACGTAAGAGATGTACGGTGGGCCACTACTGCTAGTGGTTTCTTTAGTGGTATTAAAAACATTCTGGGCGAAACCAGAATCCCGGTTGTTAATTTTCGTGTAGCAGATATTTTCCGTTCCCCAGAAGCTATTTTAGGAAAGCATCAAGGTACTAAACTTCTAAAGGCCGGGACTAGAATTGCCGGGATAGGCGAACTTAAAAGCGGCGGTTTATTAATAGACGATGCTTTGTTCGCTGGACGTGGGGCAACAGACTTTAAGTATGTTGGTCGTGGTTTTTCGCATATAGACTTACTCCGACATAAGAGTGTTGGAAGGGTAGCCGGAACCCAATTTGGGCTAGCTACGGACCCTGGCACTGGCGTACAGAGGATGCTAGGTATAGGCCCAGCCTATGCTACCGACCGTACTATTGTATCCAAGGTAATAATCGACCCTATAAGGCGAATATTAAGGGGGGAAGTAGGGCTCAAGAAGACAGTAAAAGAAGCTGACACGATGAGCTTCTGGCAACGGGTTCTAGCTAATAGAGAATTAAGTGCTGAAGTTCCAAACAAGTATAAGTCTATTGCCGATATGCCGCGCCGTACCAGGGTCATAGATTCTATTAGGGCTATTTTTGGCTTTGGTAAATTTACAGAATATAAATCTGCTGCTACTGTATCGGGGCGAATCCCCGGTATTAAACAGATAACTGGCATACAACCACTCCCAGGACAACAGCATTTATTATATCAAGCTAAATCAAAATGGAGTTTATTAACTAACTGGTTGTCCTCCCGTCCAGCGGAGATAATGAGCTGGACAACCGGCATAGGTTATAGGCCAGGTAAAGGACCTTGGGGATTTCTTTCTGCCGGGGCTAGGTTATTCGGTGCCTATCACGGAATAAGAGCTGCAGTTGATTATGGCAAGTATCTAGATTATCAACTAGAAGATACAATTGGCCTAAGCCCTATAAAACTAGCCGCAGGAGCTTACACAAAAGCAAGAACAGGACAAGCGTGGCTGAGGGAGCAGCTAGGGATTACCTCTGGTGCTAGGTGGGCGGAAGATGTAATGCCTGGTTCTATGACCTCTGGACTATCTGGAATTGCCAGGACCGTAGCGCCTCCCGTTGCCGGGTCGCTTCTTGGGGGTAGAAAGGGAGCAATTGCTGGGCTAGCGGTTTCGGCATTAATTGGTTATCCAGGAATATTCACGCCAGAGGATATCCTAAAATCCGGCTCCGATTTATCTAAGGAATACTCGGGACAGAAGAAGGTACCAGTACGCGCTAATAGGTGGTGGGAGTTTAATGCTACTGACTGGACTGGCGACAAGATAAAATATTTCAGGCCCAGTTGGTATGCGCAGCTTACGAGCGATGCGAAATACACCAGTGTTCTTTATGGAAGCAAAAAGAACTATTGGAGAAACGTAAGTACAACACCTACTCCTTCTAACCTATTTGGTATTATCCCACAGGCTCAACCCGAATGGTTAGCAGAGCAACAAGCAGAACGCCGTCCTTATCCTGTTACAGAAGGAAGTTTGCTAAAAGCACCAAAGGTCCAAGCAACTGCTCCAGGAACCCCATCTGTTTCATCTCTTGGAATGGGAACTTTAGCTTCTGATGTGGGAGCTGTAAGCCCTTACAGTGCAAGACAGCAATTCTCTGGTGCATTCGAAGCAATTACGGAGCAGTTTGGTGCGTATAAGTTTCTGCAAGAAAGTATTTTAGGTGTTCGCTCCCCGTTTGAAGCAAGAACAGAATTAGCGTCTTCTGCCAATATGTCCTCCTTCCATAATGAATTCTGGGATATGGAGTTGGGCGGGCTTGGTGGGTTAACCGAGTTTCTGCGGCGTTTTATTATGCCAAGAAACTCAATAGCAAAACAATATAACCCTCTCCCTAACGTGATGCCGGATTGGTTACCCGGATTTCGCGCACAATTTGACGAAGATAAAAGATACTTTTTAGACTTCCATAGAGGAGATCCATACAGGAATATACCACAAGGTGAAGTAAGGCTTCCTGGGCAAGGCTACGAAAGCATTTATAGAATGCACTCTGGAACACCTGGGGTTTATGATGCCTATGATAGATACAAAATCCTAGCGGATGTTGCTCCTACTAGCAGGGCGTTCAGGCATTATAGAACTATTGTTAGAGGGTGGGCACAAGCTGGGGTTCTCGACAAGAGCTGGCTAGAAGAGTTCGAGCAATCAGAGGCACAAGTAGCAGCACAAAGAGAGGGCGGTAGATTTACAGAAAGGCGATTTACTAGAGTAAATCACGACATAGCAGAACTCAATGAGGCCATTAAGTATAATGGTTTTGAGCGAGGCATTGGGGCGGCCTGGGAATACCTTACCCACGATATCGTTTCTCAAGTTCCTTACATGGGTAGCAAGTTCCTACGGACAAGAAGCGCTCTTGAGGCTTATGAAGAAAACCAGATATATGGTGAGGAATTTAAGAACTGGGCAGATCCATATGGTAGTTTCCTGGCCCCGCACTTCAGGAAAGCATGGTCTAAAGGACCCGTTGGTGGTGCGTTAAGCGGCTCGCTGCTAGGATTTGTTGGAGCTACGCCCCCTACTCAATTGCTATTTGCAGGAATTGGAGCAATTACTGGGGGTGTTGGGGGTGCCCTTACTGGTCCAGGATGGGTGCCAAGCGCCAGGAAGGAGGAGTGGAAGGTCCAGGAATACTTTGATAAGTTGCAGTATGTAAAGGCTAAACGGATGCAAGCTATAGCCTTCCAGCGTGGGGATTCAAGAGCCATTAAATACTGGAAGGGTATAGAAGAAAGGACGATGGTTGGTTTGCCGAGAAATGCCAGCCTGGGACAGATACAGGCAGCAATTCCAGCTAATTTAAAACCATATTACAGAAACCTAACAGAGTTGCCAGTAGAAGACAGAGAGAGGGCAATGAATGTATTGCCTGAATATGTTCGTCCTGTGTTTTCTCAAATATGGAATATGGGAGAGAGAACACAAGAATCTCCCGATGAGCAGGTTATAAATTATTTTGGTACCAGGGGAATGCCATCGGATACCTGGCTGGGTTGGCATCCACAGGCTCCATTAGATGTAGCAAAGATAAAAGTGGTAGAAAATGGCGCTACTAGTTCCGCTTCTAGGCTCCACCGACTTGGATTATGGGAAAGCGATGTGTTAGAAAACCCGCTTATTTATCGTTATATGGAAACTCCCGCTTTAAGGCTTGATTCCAGAGGCGAAATAGATTATGCTTTACAACAATCCCTCTCCGAAGAACTTGCCAATGCAGGACTTACAGGCTTAGTAGTAAATAAAAAACAGGATATAGACGAAAATCTTACCTGGCACATCACCCGAGACAAAACTGATAAACTAAAAGATATGGCTGATTATCTTATTAGGATGCGCTAATGGATCCATTTAAGGCTGCACTTTCTTCCTTGGAGGACCTTCCAAACTATTTTGCTGGCTGGGGAAAGGGCAAATTACCACTAGAAGCAGAAGGATTTCTACAGAGAATTCAAGAAGCAACCGGATTAGTTCCTAAACTTAATCCAGTAATTGGTTCTGTTCTCGGAGAACCTAAATTTAGTACAGACATAAAGCAATTGGTTGGTCATCTTCGTAGTCTAGATGTCAATAAGAATAGCCCGGGCATTAAGCACCTCAACTCATTTGTTCATAAAATGAATGAGTTACAGGTTGGTGCTGGTTACCGAGTAATGGGTGCTGGTACCGCTGCTCCATATATTCAAATGGAGCTTGGTCCAGGCGGCGAGATAATTAACCTTCCGTTCGAAACTTCCCGTGGTCGGGTCACCATGGGAGCTTCTACTTATGCGGCTAGACAATACTCACCACAGGCTGGAAAGGTAGTTTCCTTTAGCGAGAGGATGTATGGCCAGATTTCGGAGGCTGTACCAGCTGGCCCCGAAGTTAGGGGCGTTGAAAGAGCTAGAGCTATTAGGGGCGCTATCAAGGCTACTAGTAAACAACTATTAGAAAATACTAGGTACAGCGGGCAAGGCAGAAGGCTATTAGGAAGAGAATCATTAGCCCGCCAGCAGGTAAGAGCAAAGCAGTTAGTTATTGGACCAGACCACCCGTTATCTGTTCATTATGAAACAGCTAAAAGAGCTATCGCAGATGTTCAAGTTGGTGGCAATGCTCCAGATATAGCTAAAAGACTTGAAATTGCTAGGGGGTCTGTAAAACAACTTACGGAGGAAGTTTATCGCCAAGGTTATTCTATGGAGAGCCTCAAGTGGGAGCAACTCTCCAAGAAATTAATAGTAAATCTACCTGGAATACAATTCTACCCAGG
>Ga0307377_10006321_pt1 | contig 12444 bp, 15 predicted proteins | sample TR3MG_FD_202535 | JGI IMG/M metagenome (GOLD analysis project Ga0307377, IMG submission 202535) | Soil microbial communities from Risofladan, Vaasa, Finland - TR-3 | ecosystem: Environmental > Terrestrial > Soil > Coastal area > Acid sulfate soil | place: Finland: Risofladan, Vaasa | collected...
TTGGGGAAGATTCTTGATCTAAATCGGTTGCGCTCCTGCGGCTTCGCCGCATATGAGCATGTCTCTAGTCCCTTGATTATTTACAAGAGGATAGGGAACAGGTCCAAGTCTCAGTGATGCTCACCTCGTATAAATTAGAACTTCGGTGCCATTGCCAGGAAGTCTTATCCGCATTTGGCTTCTTGGCATCCACCCCCCTTAAGGAATCCTTTTCAGGAATTTTTATTGGCTAATCAATTATGATCCCTTCTGAGAATTTTACCAATTTTTGCTGGACGTTTTTAGAAACAATTATATAATAGAACCGTTAGATTCAACTTTGTGGACAATTAAGTATTTCTTCAGACAATTATATTCCTTTGGCCTTGCATGCAGCACACACATAGTATTGCTTGTATCCTGGAGATATCTTTTTCTGTGCTATCATCATTGCAGTAAAGAAGTCTAATCCTTGAGTTGTAAGTTTTTCTGCGTAAGCAGTTATCATATTCTGGCTTTGATCCTCATGCATTCTATCATTCTTATCCAGATAAACAAATTCTACCTTTACCAGATTATTTTTTCCAACTCTCTCTAAGCATTTGTCACATTCATCTTCCGTATGTGATTCATCATATCCCATTTTATATAGATTAAAATTAAATTATATATATTCCCCCAGTTTATATAATCATTGTGTGATGACAAAAATCGAGCGCGTTTGCGCTACCGCGCAACAGATAGGTTCAATTCTAAGAACCTCATTAAGATCCTAACTTGTTCCCAGGATAAGTTGATTCCACACTCTGTTTTTAAATTTTTCCTTAATCCTTTCATTTCAACCTTTACCTTTTTCCAATTCACAGTCTCAGGCCGTTGTAATTTGAAAGTGTGTCCTCTAATGTGAGCTGGTAAGTAAGCTGCATCTTTAGAGAAGATTAAAGCCCTTTTTGCTTTCTCATATCCTTGATGGCAAGTATGGCATAGGGTTACTCCATTCCTAGCCGTATCAGGTCCGCCATTCCTTTTAGCTCTGATGTGATGCAGAGTTAGAGGACTATCAATATATTTACATTCTGAGTTTTGACATTTGAAGCTATCCCTATTGAAGACCGCACACTTGATTAGATACTTATTATAGATTTGATCCTTCAAGGCATCAGTTAGATTTTTGAATTGTTCAGACTCCCAACTATTAAAATAAGATTCCTTATCCTTTGCTTTCCGATATATTTTGTATTTCATTTTTCATCCAGTTTCTTCCAAGTAAAATCTTGCATCCGTCACAATAAAAACTCCACTTCTTTTTAGGCATAATAGATCTCTCTACATCTTTTACATTGTCTCATATACTTCTCAAATTTTTGCGTATGTTTTCTACTCATCCAATCTGCCATATTAATCCCTCCAAATATTTTTAATGGAACTGACGGGACTTGAACCCGCAAGTGTCTTTCGACATATGTCTTCAGCATATCGCATATCCCAGTTCTGCTACAGTTCCGATGGGGTGAAAGCTGGGGATTGAACCCAGTCTATTGGCTCCACAGACCAATGTGCTTAATGTCCATTACACTACAATCACCATATACCCCTGATCGGATTCGAACCGATGTCCCCTGATCCAAAGTCAGGTATGATTGTCCGCACCTACACTACAGGGGTGTTTAACTACTCAGTACGTTTGCTATTTTGATTATGTTATTCATTACTGCTTTATCATTTTTGTAATCAGCTTTATCTGGAAGTATCTCTATAGTGTTCATTACATTGTGCAATCCTTCAAGCTTACAATTTCCATCAGCTTTCCAAATAGCATTGTGCAAACTTGACAATGTAGTTAATGCTTTGAATGGCATTCCAGCTACTTTCATCTTGCTTAACATTTCCATCATTTCCTTTGCTTTTCCATCATTGCTTCCTTCAATCATCTTACTCAAGACTGAACTATCAATAATGAAAAGAGGCATTTTATTTCTTTCTTCCATTTTGATCATTGGTGGGTGCAGAGGGATTTGAACCCTCGCCGTCCTGATTAAAAGTCAGGCACTCTGTCAGGCTGAGTTATGCACCCAAAGCCGAGCTGTGGGGATTCGAACCCCAATTATTCCTGTTATCTTCGCATGAATACCTAATGTCTGTGCTATAGCAATTAAGCTATGACTCCGAAGACAGGTGCCATGTCCAGATTAGGCGACAGCTCGATGAATATGAAGTGAGTGTGAAGGGATTTGAACCCTTAGTCTCTCGAACTCTCAGTCAAGGTGACATATAAATCTCGGATATTTCACACTTGAACATATCAGTCGAGTGCCTTGACCATTTAGCTACACACTCATGGCGCTGCAGTTGGGAATCAAACCCAATTCCTCTGGGAGACAACCAGAGATGATATCACTACACTACTGCAGCATAAAAGCGGCTGGATGTTATCCGCTACACCACAGCTTACCGAAGCAAGCCGACAGGATTCGAACCTGCGTCCCAGCCTGATGTCTTCGGTTAATGAGGTATCTGAGATTTGAACTCAGATCTAATGGTCCCAAACCAATGATGCTACCTAATTACACCAATACCTCGTAAAGTGGGGAATAAGGGAGTTGCACCCTTATCGGCGGTTAGCTCCTCATATCTTGCTCTTGGAATTATGGCGTCCAAACCAGTTCCCCAGTCGAACTTACAGCAAGACCATCTGGAGACCGACATGCTGCTATTACACCAATTCCCCATGGTCTACCCTCTGAGATTTGAACTCAGACTAATTGGGTTACAGCCAATCGTGCAAGCCAGATTACACTAAGGGTAGTTCATTGATTATGCTATCATCAGGTAAGTTATCTCTAAACCACATATGAGTTTTTGAGATCCTAAATGCCTGAACAACTTTACTCTCTTCCTCTAATTTTGGATATTTGTCCATTGTGAGTATGGTGCATCGCCAGGGATTTGAACCCTGAAAAGACGGTTGGAAGCCGACTATGATAAATTTCATCAACGATGCATGGTGGTCGTAACCAGAGTTTAACTGGTGTCGTCTCGGTGTAAGCGAAACATCATAGCGTTAGACCATACGACCAAATGCTCTTGTTGGGACTTGCACCCAAGTCTTCTGACCGAAAATCAGAAATGATTGCTGCTACACCACAAGAGCAAAATATCCACATAGAAATTCCTTGACACAAGGTATCCATCACATAGTTTTCAAGAGTTTAGTTCAGAAATCTTGAGTAAGGAATTTGTGGATCAATAGTGAAACGGCACTTGGACTATCCCAATGCCATCTTCTCTATCCTGTTTCCAATTCCTTAAACTCATAATAACACCTGTATAACATAACAAATATTTAAAACTTTCTATGATTTGGAGATGCTAGTGAGGATCTAACTCACTTCTCTTGTTTTGCAGACAAGCGACTTAACATTCATCCATAGCATCATAAAAGCTGACGGAGGGATTTGAACCCCCAGCCTGTTGGTTACAAACCAACTGCACTAGCCGTTGTGCTACGTCAGCATGGTGGACGAGCTGGGATTTGAACCCAGATGTCTTGGATGCAAGCCAAGTATGTTAGCCAAGTTGTCATCACTCGCCCAAACGCCGAAGACGAGATTCGAACTCGCAAAGCTCTTTCGAGACAGACTGGTTTTCAACTCTGGGCTATCCCAAAACTCCACTCTGGGCTGTCCAGGAAACAGCAGACCAGCGAGCAACCAACTGCTCAACTTCGGCATATATTTGATATATGTCATATGTGATATATATGATTAAAAGTGTGCGGGGGGAGATTTGAACTCCCGCGTTAGTCCTACGACACTGGATTTCTAAACCTAGTTTTGAGTGTGGCCCTCTGACCGAGCCAGTAATTTTCACTCGGCTCCTAAGTCCAGCCCATTCAACCAGGCTCTGGCACCCGCACATACAACGCCTTCGGTCAGACTCGAACTGACTCTCCCCTGATTAACAGTCAGGTGCTGCAACCTGTTTAGCTTCGAAGGCATAACATCCCTGAGCATTTTATTCAGGGAACTTATAGCGACCATAGAGTCTTGGGCTTCCATACATCTCCCAGTCTTATGGTATCTATGATGATAAAATGGCAGTGGGAGGATTTGAACCTCCGTACTCCGTTAAGAGATAGGGTCATGAGCCCTACGGTATTGACCTAACTAACCGACGCTGCCGTCCAGAAAAAACTTAAGTTATATTTAATTTGTTCAAAAAAAGTTAAGAAAGCTGAACAACAACGAGGGGAATTAACACAATGGACTCGCCAGTAAATTAGAGAGCGAGTTACACATTCCGGTTGTTGTCGTTTTATACATAGTGCTTTGATCACCTAAATTGGCTTTATTAAGAATCATCCCTGAAAGTTTCATAGCCTTATCCAGCTCCACTTAAAAGTCATCTAAGCCGTTTCATTATGATCTCGTCAATAAAACATAGGATATATTTAAACATTTCTAAACTGTAGGACATACTTATATATATTTAATAAATATAATCGAAACATTTATATAGAAGTATAGATATATTATCTATATGGATATGGCTTTGATTGTATTATGGATGATTTGGATTTTATCTGCTATTTCATTATATCAGCAGATTAAGATAGTGAGATCTAAAATAAAATACAACAAAGAGAATATAGTAAATCACAAGATAAATTATTTTGATGTTTTCCTACAATCATTATTTTTTGTGCTATTGGGTTTAGCAGTTTGGTCTTTACAATCAAGACCTCTTTGTTGAGCTCATTAGCAGGTTACGAGCACCAGACTAAACGTCGAAAGGCGTAGGGCCGTAGCAACGCTTGAGAAACTCAACAAGGGGGTTATAATATGTTAAATAATTTTTTAGTGTTTGATAAGAACAAACAAAAAGGAATAGATGTGGACTTCATAGAAGAGAATGGTAAGTTAAAAGTTGTTTCTATTGATGTCCTCAAAAAAGGAGATGTTTAAAATGGATGATTTTGAAAAACTGAATAAGGTAGAGGAAGCATTCAAACTGATATTCGGAAAGTCTGTTCATATCATAACGAAGTCAGTAAAAGTTGGAGGCACCTCAAACAATGTATATGTGCCAAAGGAGTTTGCAGGACACCCTGTAACAGTAATCATTTGGCCAAAATTACAAGAAGGAGGAGAAGAAAGTGGAAGCGAACAATAAACCAGTAGTAAATGAACCAGTATATAGACTTAATGTGAAGAAGAACTATAAGGGATCTATTGCATGGGAGTATACTGTTAAAGGAGATACTCTTGATGAGATTGATGCAAGAAATAAAGCTATGAGAACTTACATAAATGAAAATGTTGAAAAGAAAGAAGATGTAGCAGGAGGAGAACCAGAAGAAGATGATCAAGCTATCTAATATCTTGCAGGGGGAAGATGAAACACTTTTTAATGACAAGTGTTTCTATGATTTCAAACTATGGTCAGAGAGAGTCTTCGGATTACAAGTTAAACCTTTTCATATGGATTGGATGAATACAGTTCATAACAATAGATTCAATGTAATAAAAGCTTTTAGGGGATCTGGAAAGACTACATTCTTAGGTGTTGTTTATCCATTATGGCTTTGTTGGTTTAGACCAGGAACACATATATTATTTACAGCATCAGAATTAGGGCAGGCAACTAAAATATTAGATGAAGTAAAAAGCACTATTGAAGATAACGAATATCTTTCAGATCTTATGCCACCTAATCCTTCTACTTGGAAGAAGACTGAATTGAAGATGACTAATAGGAGTCAGATATTTTGTAAGGCTTATACCCCTCACATTAAAGGAGTTCATGTTAATTATGTTTTTTGTGATGAGATACAGGATTGTGCTGATAGGGAAGTTTTCAATAAAGCTATTGCACCAACTGTTAATCAGAAGAAAGGAAGTATAATAGCTGTTGGAACACCAGATAATCCTGCAGATCTTTTAGAAGAACTTTGTCACAGACCAGAGTATGTTGCTAAAGTTTATCAAGTAATTATTAAGGAAGGAGTTTCAAGATGGCCTGAGAAGTTTTCTATAGAAGAAATTCAGAAGATAAGAAAGAGAGATGGTGAATCAAGTTTTCAAACTCAGTATATGCTTAATGCTTCAGCAGAAGTTGAAGGTGCAATATATCCTCCAGATTGGATAAGTAATTGTTTTGATTTCAAAGGAAGATTTCACGAACATTCATTACATGAAGAAAGTATTGTTATGCTTGGTGCTGACTTTGCTATATCCAAAGGTGCAAGAGCAGATTTTGATGCTTACATTATAGTAGAAAAAGTTGCTAACAAAGTAATTATTATTCATGCTGAAAGACATAAAGGATTATCCATAGATGCTAAAGAAGCAAGACTTGAAGCATTATACTCCAGGTATAAACCAAGAAGAATGATTATGGATCCATCAATGATTGGGGAAGCTATACTTCAACATTTAAGACAGAAAGGTTATCCTGTTGAAGCAGGAGAGTTTCATCCAAGAGCAAGGAATAAACTCTTAGTAAATTTATCAACTATGATACAACCAGATAAGGATAATGAGTCTGCTTTAGTAATCCCAAGAGATCCAGAAGATGAAGCTGCACTATCCTTTACTAATAAGCTTGTTGAAGAACTTGTAGCATTCAGAGAAGAGAAGTCTGCAACAACAGGTATGTCATCTATTGTTTCAAAAGGAGCTCACGATGATACAGTAATGGCTCTTGCTCTTGCATGTAAAGGTGCTAATGAACAAAGAGAATTTGTAGAAATGGTTGCAATATAATGGGGTGAATCAAATGAAAATAATGAAATATATATTTGGAATTATTTTATTGATAATTGTAGTAAGTGTAGCTTTGGCAACACGAGATGTTGATAATGATAAGATAACTATTTGTCATAAAGGACAGACAATATCTATTGATCAACATGCTTTGGAAGCTCATGAGAAACATGGAGATTATGAAGGAAGTTGCACAGATGAGAATAATGATAATAACTTTTGTAAAGATTCAGAGATTACTTATCAAACTCAGAAAGGAATAGATGGTTGTTCCACAATAAGGGAAGAAGATGTTTATGGAAGAGGTTTATGTTTTTATGAAGTAGCAACATTCCATGATGTATCAACAATTTGTGAGCAAGGATTCAAACATGATGATTGCTATTCTGATGTTGCTGTTGGAACTAAAAACATATGTGTTTGTTCATTGATTGAGAACAATATGCAGAAAGATTATTGTTATAGACAGATTGCAATAGACTTAATCCAACCAGATGTATGTGAGGAAATATCTTCACAAGTAACAAAAGATAATTGTTATATTCATGTTGGTAAAGCTAAAAAAGATTTAAGTGTTTGTGATAGAATACCAATTTACTCCGACAGAGATTCATGTTATGTTGGTGTTGCTATCGCCACAGATAACATTGAAATTTGTAAACAAGTTATAACTTATGAGTTTAAAGATGCTTGTTATGCAATAAAAAATATATAACATAACGAAAAGTTTATATATTTGCTTGACTTTATATATTTAAGCGTATGGAAAACTACTAAAATGGACACAAAAAAAACAACGCATTGGCTAAAAACTCTAGGTGAATCTCACAAAGAGAAAATAAAATACCTCTCTCAATTTGTTTTTGTCGTCGCTGTTTATGGTCTAATTCTATCATTTATTTCACAACACCTTCTTTCTTACCCAATGACTATTCCAAGAATCTTAGCTTTAGGTTTTAGCGCATATTTAATTAAGGCAGAGCTTCCTCAGATAATTAGTTCATGTTTTCCGAGAGCTCCACCACAATTTAAAGTTTAAGTATCACAATTAATACTTGGGGAAAAAGAGGTGTTCAAATGAGATTAATATCGGATGTATTCCTATCTGAAAATGCAGAAATGGTTACAGGGGATTCTGGAGAACCAGAATCAATTAAGACTACTCCAACTATAAAGAGAGTTGAGTTAGATGAATTAGAACTTACTTACATGCATAATCCAACTATCTTTAATGGTATCAATAAAATAGTTCAAACAATAATGTCTGCCTCTCATGAGATCGTTGCTAAAGATAAAAAAGTTCAACTTTATTTTAATAAGATGACAGAGAATATGGGGCACTCTGGTTCTGATCTAACTTGGGAAGAAATGTTATCTGATATCTATAAACACCAGTGCTTATATGGTAGGGCATGGGTTGAAAATATATTTAATAAGAAACATAACAGGATTGTTGATTGGGATTTAATAGATCCTAAAAAGATGGATTATGCTAAAAATGCTAATTCAAAAATAGTTCTTGATAAATGGGGAAATTCAGTAGGTTATTTTGAAATATTACCCTATCAACCAGGAGAACCAGAACAAAATAAATCAATACCAGAAGGAGTTGAAAGACCAAAAAGTGCCAATTCTATTTTTTTAAATCCAGAACAGGTTGCTCAGATAAAATTATTTACTATAGGTGATGGATTTTATCCTATTGGTTTGATAGAACCAATTTATAAAACTTCTTTAAGAAAATTAAATGTTGAAGAAGCACTAGCTAATGCAATATACAGGCATGGCTTTCCTATAATTTGGGCACAGCTTGGAGATCTTAATCACGAACCAACTCCTCAACAGATAGAAAACATGTTAAAGAAATTAAAGGATATAAATTTTAAACAAGAAATAGCAACTCCTTATTATTACCAACTTCATATGCTTGAAAGTAAGAAGGCAGAAAAGTTAAAAGAAAATCTTGATTATTTCCAACAACAAGAAATAGCTGGATTAGGAATACCAGAAGCTTTTGCAACTGGATCAGGAGCTAATGCAACAAGAGCTACTCTTGGAAATCAGTCTTCTATATTTCAATTAGCATTAAGAGATCTAATACGAAAAACAACTACTTCAATAGAGAAGTATATGTTTAAACCAGTTTGTAAGTATGAAGGCTTCAAAGAAATTCCAAAGATAAAATGGGATATCGTAGGTGGAGATGAACTTGATAAGAGAGCAAAGAGAATACTTAATTATGTCAAGTCAGGAATCTTGCAGCCAGATATGAAGATGGCTGACTTCATCAAGAAGATTGAAAAAATAGATACAGATGAATAATTAAAAAAAAGAGGTTAATGAATGACGACAAATTTAATTACTCAGAATCTTGTAGAGAATAAAGAAGGAATCTATTTAGCTTCGCATTCCAAAAAAATATGGGAAGGAAATAAAGATTTGATTATAAGATCTAAATTTTATAAGAATGAAGTAAATAAACTTCTTTATTTATTGGAGGACGATTTGTGTTATGGTATCATTAAATTAAAGCAGCCTTATAAAATAAATTTTAAAGAATTTAAGAATTTAGAAAATAGGCATACCATAACAGATGAAGAAAGAAAGAAATGGTGGCCTCATAAAGAAGTATTATTTGCTTATTCATTTAGTAAGGTAATTATGTTTGAAGAGCCAAAAGATATAAAAATTCCTCATGGCAGTTCTGGAACTTTTGTAAAAGAGTTTGAATTTTTAAATTCTGAAGAAGAACTGATAAAGGATATAGCTTCTTATAATCCATTAAAAGCAAATAACTTACAGCTTGTAGATGATTTTAATATTGCTATGTCTTGGTATTCTACTAAGAAATCAGGGGGGTATATTAAACACTCTATTGAAGATATAAAAAATCTTTCATCTACAATTTATGAAGAGATAAAAAAAAGAATTGAAGGAAAAAAGATGGATTATGATTTCAAATCAGTGGCATTCACTCCACTTACAAGGGAATTATTTGAATCTGTATCTAAAACAATTATCTGTAATTCTCAAGTATTGAATACTGATTTTATTTCTGTTATTGTTAAATCGTTTGGTCATAAACAAATTAAGAATTTTTCTAAAGTTGATGATGCAGTAAAATATATGTTTGATAATTCAAGTAAATATGCTTTAGAAAAGAAGTATGGTGGTTATGAATGTATTTTAATAAAAGAAGGATCAAAGATTAAAATATTCTCTAACACAAATATGGATATAACTAAGAAATTTAAGACTGTTGTTGCTCAAGCATCTCAGTTATCTCAAAAAAGTTTAATATTACATGGAGAACTTGTTTATAATAATAATGGAAAGAGTGATATAGAAAATTATATCTTGGGTAAACATAAACTTAATGATACAAAAATAAATTTACAAGTATATGATCTTTCTTATTTTGATGAAGATATAACTGATAAGCTTTGGAATGAGAGAAAACAATTATTACATTCATTAAATTTTACAAATAACATCAAAGAAGTGCATAGTATCTTAATTGATGATAAAGAAAGTGCAAAGAAGGCAATAAATTTATTAAGTAATATTAAGGGATCTGATGGTGCAATAATAAAAAATCATATGGGAAAATACAATGAAGAAATTATCAGAGTTTTAAAAAAGCAAGAGACAACAACAGAATCAACTAAAGAAGTGTTAGGAGAAGAGCAAGGAATAAAAGTTGAAGGTCCAGATAAGCAAGGAGAAGAAGTGAAAGATTTTAAGGAATGGGATAAGAAGGATGAAGTAAAGACCGAGAATGCTGATACTACTCAAAATACACCGGGAATCCCGGCAGTTCAAGGAAAAGAGATAGGTTCTGAAAAGAAGAAAAAGATAATAAAAAAAATGAATAGAGAGCAGTTAATCTGCTTGGAGGAAAATTAAAATGTCAGAAGAAAAAAAACCAGAAGAAGAAACTAAAACAGAGGAATCAGTTAAAGAAGAACCTGCTGCAGAATCAGAATCAACTAAAGAAGAACCAAAGGAAGATGTAAAAGAGACAGAAGCAGAACCTGAAAAGGAAGAAGAAGATATAATAAAAACAGATGCATCAGATGATAATGGTCTATGTTCTGATTTAGATAAATTATGTGGTGGATCAACAGCTCAAGAGATTGATGGATTTGTTGATATTGAAAAGTAAGTTTTATGGAAGACTACACTATAAATGTTAAGGGACCAAAAGTCTGTTCGCAGTGTGGGAGTTGGTATGATTTACAAGTCCATCATAAGAACGGAAACCATAATGATAATAGGCCAGAAAATTTAGAATGGCGATGTAGAGAAATTTGCCATGCAAGAGATGCCCATCACCACCATATCCCAAAAGGGAGAAAGTCAGAGACGCCACAAAGTCAAAGGTTTGAAAAAGAGAATGATGATTTAACTTTTGAGTTTAAACCAAATTGGAGAAACATATGAAAGGAAGAAAATTAGGATCTACGGACTTGAGTATTGATCAAATGAATACAATAGTGGAACTAACAGACAAAGGAACATCAAGACCAGATATTGCAAAAAAAGTTGGATGTTGCAACATGACAGTATATAATTATCAAAAAAAGTTGATTTCTTAGAAAACTTTAATAATATAAAAAATTGTATATATATTAAACACATATAAATCTATCAAAAAGTAGAGGTAATCAATATGGAAAAACAAATAAACCCAGAAGACATCCCAGTTGAGACTTTATATCAGAACTCCATTGTCCAGCAATTACTTCAAAAAATAGATAAGATACAAAACCAAGACTTAGAGAAAGATGTAAAAATTCCTTTTGTTATTAAGGATAAAATCTTAATGAGTCCTGGAGTCTGGAATAGTTATTTCTATAGTTCTGAGTCAATACAAGATGCTTTCTTAAAGTCCGAATGGGATCAAAAAGAAGTTAGATCTCTTTTCCTTGACCATGAAGATTTGAAATCTGCAGAATGGATTGGAGAAGTAATGAACCCAAGAATGGAAGGTGATAACCTAATCGGTGATCTGGTTATTATTGATAAACCAACAGCTATGAAATTGGCGTTTGGTGCAAAGATGGGAATTTCCCCTAAAGTCTCCGGTGGAGAAGAAGAAGGGAGAATGGTTCAGTTTAAGTATGATAATTTTAGTGTAGTTATTAATCCTGCTGTGAAAACAGCATATATAAATAACCAGGAGGTAAGCAAAATGACAGAAGAAAAAATTAAAGTAGCCTCTCAGCCACCTGCAGATAAAACTGTAGAAAACAAAAATGCTAAATTGTCTGATGATTCAGAAGATCTTATTCAGAGTTTAGCAGATATAGAAGCTGAGATGCAGGGTAATGTTGGTGCAATTGCTAAAAGAGCTAAAGAGATTAAGGCTAAGAGTCCAGATATGAAATGGTCTGATGCAGTTAAAGAAGCAACAAAATCCATGAGTGAAGAACTTGCTCAAAAAGAATCTGAAAATACTCAGAAAGAACTTAGCGATAGGATTGACAAAGTTCTAGCTTTAGCAGAAGAAATTAAACAGCTAAAGAAAAAGATTAATCCAACTTGCAACGATAAGGAAATGCAAGAAGAAGATAAAGAAGAAGTTAAAGAAGAAGTAAAATCTGAACCTGTTGCTGAAAAAGCTCCAGTTGAAGAAACCAAAGAAGAACCTGCAGTAGTTGAAGCAGAAAAGAAACCTGAACCTGAAGAAACTAAAGAG
>Ga0307377_10006327_pt1 | contig 12436 bp, 11 predicted proteins | sample TR3MG_FD_202535 | JGI IMG/M metagenome (GOLD analysis project Ga0307377, IMG submission 202535) | Soil microbial communities from Risofladan, Vaasa, Finland - TR-3 | ecosystem: Environmental > Terrestrial > Soil > Coastal area > Acid sulfate soil | place: Finland: Risofladan, Vaasa | collected...
ACCTTCAACCGATCCCGTTCCTTCCGGCTCATCCGCAGTTCCATCCTCGTCCTCCTCCCGGCCACCCGGCCGGAAAGAGGACAATTCTACTTTGCGGAAACCGGACATTATCACTTTGCGGCGACATTCCGCGGATTTTGCTGGACTCACCCCTGTGCAATCCGTACGCTGCTCACTGATAGGAAATTTGATTTGGCGGCGGGGATTCGGCCGGAACATGGAGAGCCTGGGTAGCCTGGGGGGTGAGGGGTTTCACAGGAACACGAAAGACCGGCAAGGATCCGTCGCAGGTCCTTGCCGGTCGTCTTGTACCCGGTGCATTTCGCTCGGCGACCTCTCCCGGCAGGACTTCTTCTTGTGCCGGAACAACCTCTTCTACATGCTGCGCCTTGGTTTTCATCTGCGTTCTCCTTTCGATTATTCCACCTGGACAAGGACAATGGACCGCGCCACGTCCTCAGGCTGGTTCTCAAAGACCCAGGATCGTCGTAGGCCGAGGACACACGCGCCAGCGTCAGACGGAAATTCTGGTCTTGCTGCAATTGGCCGGCACTCGCCCCGGCCCCAAAATACATGCCGCGGCTCTGGGCCAGATCACGTACGTGGTTCCAGGCATCCATCCAGGCTGGAAGGTGCGTTTCTTCGGATTGCATGGTCACTCCTTTTGCTGAGATTGCGTGTCAGATTCGGTTGTCTCGCGTCAACGCAACGGCCCGACGAGCGGAGTCCACGCGCCGGGCGCTCGCGGCTACGTCGACTGCGCCCATGCGTCCTTGTGTTGGGTGATGATGTTGAGCGACCGGATGTCGTTGGGCCAATCGGTCATCGGTTTGCGCTCGAACGCGTACCGGAAATCCAGCGGCCCGCGTCCCGGGTAGTCGCGAACCATGTCGTGCCACCAGGTCTCGTGGTAGCGGTCGTCGGTGAACATCCGTTTCACGTCGAGATCAACCGTGTCTTTGGCAGGGGCGACGGCGGGTGGTTGAGCCTGCAACCGACCGGCCCACTCGCCGTACCGTTTCCCCCACGGTTTCAGCTCGCCGGCGGCGGTGAACAAACCGCTGCAACTCGTCAGGTCGGCGTCGTGCGGCATGTCGCGGTGCATCCAGTACATCCAGCCTTGGAAGACGTGCCGGGTGGTTTCCATCATCGCTTCGCAGTAGCGCAGTTGATCCGCCGCCGTGCGCTGGCCCATGTCCACGCCGGCGAACTCGGCCCGGCCGGGGCCGTACCAGCCCCATTCCTCGAGCATAACCGGCTTGCCGAGACTGGTATAGAGCCGGCCCATGATCTCGTTGGCCACCAACCAGCATTGCAGCGCGTCGTCGCTCTCGAGCGGATTGCCCAGACCGCCCGGGAGGCATTGGGGCATCGGGTAGTTGTGCTCGCAGAAGTAGTCGAGGCTGTCGTACAGGAAATAGGGGTTGTACCCCATCGTCATCTGGCCGGCGGGCAGGTTCGGGAACGACCAGGCGTTCGCGCCAACCGTCATCATCTGCCGCGCGCCGGCATTCCGCAGCACGCCGACCTCCCGATGCACGCGGCGCGCGCCGACGTGTTCGAGGAACATCCGCCAATCGTAGCGCCAGGTCGACCCCGCCCACGGATCCGCCGGCAATTCGGACAGCCGGCCATGGGTGACCCGGTCGATGCCGAGGCAGGCGCCGATGTTGCGCGGCGGCACCGGGGCGTCGGCGAACGAGTTGAAGGACACACCCGGCAGCGTTCCCCACGCCTCGCGCAGCGCCGCCAGGTCGTCGTTGTACCAGAACTGCAGCCAGTGCGGCCACTGGTCGCCCAACCATTTCGTATACCACGGCAACTGGCCTTCCCCGACGATCGTCCACGAGAAAATCTGGTCGCACTTGCCCCAGCGCGTCCCGAGCAGGTGGAGGTGTTCGAGCAGCACTTCGTTGTGGGGCGGTTGGAAGTTGTGCAGTCGCCAACCGGTCGGCACCCCGGCCAGATGCATGCCGACCGAGGCGTAAATCCCGCTGGCACGACAGAGTTCCAGAAACCGATCGAGCCGGTCGGCCGCCTGCGGATCGAGCCGGTTGCCGAGCGGAAAGAAATCCTGCGGTTCCGTCCAGATCCGCACGACATTCAACCCGAGATCGCCGAGGCGTTTCAGATACTTGGCCGCCTCGGCCAACCCGTCCGCTTCCGTCTCACGATCGACTCCGAACAGCAAGGTGAACCGCCGCGGCTGGCCCCGGTAGTTCACCATGTCGAGCATGGCGGCGTAGTTCGTCCCGACCGGCACAAAACGTTGGCCGGTGGCCGTGTCGATGAAACCGTCGCCGTGCGGCTGGGTCTGGATCATGGAATGTGTCTCCAAAGCATTTGGGCGTCTTTCGCTTTCTCGCCGCGGAAGTTCTCGGCCGATAGCGACCGCGACTCGATATTATTGCGCTTCGTGAACAGATTCGAGAGGTTGATTTCCATTTCGGTTTCCCTTCCCGTATGCGTGTTCTTGATTCAGTTCGAGTGCACGCCCGGCTCACTGGAATACGATCTCTCCCCAGTTCGCCGGTTCCATCCGGAGCTCGAATACTTCGTCGTTGACGAGGCCCGTAGCCTGGTTATTCCAGTGGGTTCGCAGCATGGTGTCGTTGCCGGCCTTCTTGCCGTGCGTGGCGCCGAAGTCGCCGCGCAGAGCCAGGCCGTCCGTGATCTTCAGCCCGAGCGCCGCCAGCGGGATCGCGGCCTCGACCACGTAGCGCTTGGCCTGCGCATCCACCTTGACCTCAATCTTGGCGGCATCCAGCACGACGACGCTGTCCATCACGTATTCCTTGATCACGCCCGAGCTGAACATCTTCGGATGCTTCTCGTCCGCCACCTTGCGGTAGACCACGGCCGTGGGCTGGCCCTGGAAGTTGCCGATGGACAGACGCAGGTCGCCCTTGACGGGTTCGCCGCGCTTCTTGTCCGCCGCGGGGGCGGTCCCGAGCTGAAGGTCCACGGTGTCGCCGCGGGCGTACATGAACTCGGGCGCGTCCGCGCCGAGCGTCCGGGGCCGGACGCGGTGCCGCCGCCGCACATGGTTGAGCATGGCCTTGGCCGCGCGGCGTTCCGCCTTCCCGTCCGCCGCGTCCACCGCCACAGCCAGGCACAGGCCGTGCCGGTTCTCCATCAGCACGTGGCCGCTGTGGCACAGATGGGCCGGCTGGCCGTCGCCCTTGCGGGCCAGCCGCGCTTCGGGGTCCGTCGCCGAGACGTGCGTGGCGTTGGAGCGCTTCTGGCCGTGCCAATTCACGGAAGGGTTGCCGGGATCGCCGTCCTCTGGCGGCGGCGGTCCGTCCTTGGGGACCAGGCTCTTGTGGCTGGCCCACGAGCGGATCAGCGTGCCGTCCACGGTGAAATGGTCCTGGCTGACCAACTGCTCCGTGATCGCCTCGGCCACGATACGGTCGAAAAACTTCTCGATCAGGTGGTGTTCAGCAAACCGCTGCCGGTTCATGCTGAAGACTTCCGGCGTCCAGACGGGCTCGTCTCCCGGCAGGTCGAGGAACCAGCGGTACAGGAGGTTAAAGTCGATGGCCTGCATCAACTGAATCTCGCTGCGGATCGAGTACAGGGCCTGCAAGAGGAGGGCCTTCAGGAGTTGCTCCGGCGGGATGCTGGGCCGGCCCATGCGGCTGTAGGCGGCCTGGAAGTCGCGGCGCATGTCGGCCAGGATGACGTCGCACCGCCGCTTGACGGCCCGTAGCGGATGGTCCTGCGGCACCTTGTCCTCCACGTTGATCATCAGGAACATCGGCCCCTGTTTGCTCGCGTGCCCGCGCATCGGCGCCTCCTATGGCCCCCGCGCGGCACTTTAGCGCACTCATACAGCGTCGTCAACACAAAAGGACTTTTTTAGCAGCCTGCTAGGCGAAAGAAATTGACACCCCGCGCGGAGCGGGGTACATAGGCGCCGGGTGCCGCGTTTTTACCCCGCCACCCGCCGCAGTTTTGCTCCGCCCTTTACAGGCCCGCCGGCGCCGCGGGTTTCTCGATCTTCTCCAGGCCGCAGCGTTCCAGCACCCCGTTCGCCTCATCGAGGATCCACGGCCGGGCCCCTTGCTGGGCGAGGCCCTGGGCGGCGGTCTTGATCTGACCGAGCGTCAGGCTGTTCATCCGGGCGAACTTCGGGTCCTTGGCCGAGCGCTCGGATCCGGGGACGTCTTTCAGCCGTTTCTCGGCCGCCTGGATCTGTTCCACGAGCGCCCAGGACCGCAGGTCGTCCTGGAACGCTTTGTCCTGGAGCCGCTCGCGGGCCGACGTGGCCGCCTCCAGGCCGGCGAACCGCGTAGCCAGGTTCTTGTAGGCCTTTTCCGCCTGGGCCGGGTTCTGGGTCTCCAGGGCCTTGGCGCGGTCCAGTTCCTTCTTCGCCCACTCTTCCAGGGAAAATCTGGGGACGCTTCCCCTATTTCGTGGGAGTTCGGGGGACACGTACCTATTTCCGGCATTTCCGGCCCTCACGCCGAAGCCGGGAAAACCTTTTGCATGTGCAGGGCCTCGCTTGCGTAGGCCAGGCACGCCTGGATATCCTCCCGGGTCAGGCCGGGGTAGTTCTGGAGAATGTCCGCTTCGCTCCAGCCTTGAGCCAAAAGGTCAATGATGAACTCCACCGCAAGGCGGGTCCCTTTGACAATCGGCTTGCCGGCCAGCACCTCCGGGTCCAAAACAATTCTATCTTTCCACATGGGGCCGCACCTCCTTGTAAGCCCTCAGCCTTCCGGCTCCGGCTCTTTTGTCTGATTATAATCTTCACCCCGTTGCTTTTCAACCTCCTGCACCCGCAGCCGCATGTCAATCGCCTCAATCGCCTTGTCGGCCTTGTAGGCCATGACGTGTCGGGGGTACTCCTGGCGAAGGCGGTCGAACGCCTCGCGGGCCTCGGCGAGTCGCCCGTCGCCATAGAGGACCGTACCGACGTAGTACATCGCCGTCGGAATCTCCGGCGCCTGCGGGTAGTCGAGGAGATACATAGTAAGATTCTCAAGGGTGGCGGCCGAGTCGCCGTCCTCCAACGGCACCATGGCAAGGATGAGCGCGGCCTGGGTTCGGTGGCCCTGACGGTTCTCGGGGTCGAGCCTCATCACGCGCTCCAGGTAGGGGGCGGCGCGCTTGAGTTGATCGAGCATGGCAAAGGCATGGCCGAGGGCGAAGTTCGCCTCCACGTCGTCGGGCTTCTCCTTCTGGACGCGGATGAGGTCCGGGACGAGGCGCACCTGGTTCAGGATGCCCAGGAACTCTTTCGGCACGCGCGGGCCGAGGACAAGGTGGAGCGGTTCGCCGGAGGGCAGAAGGAACAGCACCGACGGATAGACGCGGATGCCGAAGCGCCGGCTCGTCTCGCTCGTTTCCTCGGTATCGTCCACGCGCACGGGGACGAAGTGACGCGAGATATAGGTCACCATCGGCAGGTTGCCGAAGCAGCCGCGGTCCACCAGTTCACACGGCTGGGACCAGTCGGCGCGGAAATAGACGAGGACGGCCCGTCCGGAATCGGCGGCTTCCTTCAGAGCGGCGTCCAGGCTGCTGCGCCAGTCGAGTTGGGCGGGGGGAGCGGCGGCCTCGGACTCCTTCGGGGCAGGCGCCGGTGCGGCGCCGACGGCGACCGCCGGCAAGACCAGGATAACGGCCGCCCATAATGCGAAAAGGCATGGAGCTGCTTTGCTGAAAACCTGCCTTTGTTCCCCCTCTCCCCTTGTGGGAGAGGGTAGGGTGAGGGGAATACGGGCCGTTCCGTCGCCCCCCTCACCCTCCCCTCTCCCGCCCGAAGGGGGGAGAGGGATGTTTTCAACAAAGCAACGCGGAGCCAAAGAAGAGTTCCTTCCCGCCCTCGTGCCGGTCAGGAGGCGTGCGGCGATGGCTCGACCGTTCCCTGCGGCAAGCCGGTCGCCGAGCCCGCGGACGCCTCGACCACGACGCCGACGCGGCGCAGTTTCTCGTACCGCTCTGCCAAGAGTTCGTCCAGGGGCCGCTGCTTCAGTTCCCTCAGGTGCCGCCCGATCCGCCGCTCCAGCGTGACGGCCATCTCGCGCGGGTTGCGGTGGGCCGCGCCGAGAGGCTCGGGGACGATCTCGTCCACGATGCCGTACTGTTTCATGTCGGCTGCCGTCAGCCGGAGCGCCTCGGCGGCCTCGGGGGCCTTCTCAGCCGTCCGCCACAAAATGGCCGCGCACCCCTCCGGCGTAATGACGCTGCAATAGGCGTGTTGGAGCATGAGGAGGCGGTCGGCGATGCCGATGCCGACGTAACCGCCGGAGGCGCCTTCGCCGATGATGACGCCGACAATCGGAACCCCGAGGAGCGTCATCTCGCGGAGGTTGACGGCGATGGCCTCCGCCACGCCGCGCTCCTCGGCCCCGATGCCCGGATAGGCGCCCTGCGTGTCAATGAACGTGACAACGGGCAGACCGTATTTCTCGGCCAGCCGCATGCACCGCAGGGCCTTGCGGTACCCCTCCGGATGGGCGCAGCCGAAAAAGCAAGCGACCTTCTCGCGAGTATCGCGGCCCTTATGGTGACCGACGACCATGACGCGCTCGCCGCCGATCCGGCCCAGACCACATACAATGGCCCGGTCGTCCCGGAAGAGCCGGTCGCCGTGCAACTCCTTGAAGTCCTGGACGAAGGCCTCGACATAGTGCATCGTTTGGGGCCGGTCGGGATGGCGGGCGACCTGGACGACCTCCCAGGCCGAGAGGGCCTCGTACTTCTTGCGGATCATCACGACCAGGTTTTTGCGGATGTCGCGGATTTCTGCGCTGAGGTCCGCGCCGCGCTTGCGCTGCTCGTCCTCCAACTGGCGGATTTGGTCCTCGAGTTTGGCAAACGGCTTTTCGAATTCCAGCGAAACCCGGGCCATGCCTTTCCCCATCTATCCGTGCCTTAAGGCTTCTTGCCGTACGCTTCGGCCAGCGCGCGCAACATCGCACTGACATACCCCATCCCATGGGGGCGGTCAAGGGGGTCCTTCGCCATCATCGCCCGGGTGAACTCATCCACCTGGGACGGCACATCGGGGAGGACCGAGCGGACGGTCGGCACGCGCGCCCACACGTGCTGGTCCAGGAGTTCCTGCGGGCGGCGGGCGACAAACGGCGTCCGCCCCGTCAGACACTCATAGAGCGTCGCGCCCAGGCTGTAAACGTCGGCCTGGGCCGTCAGCCACCCGCCCTGGATCTGTTCCGGCGACATGTAGGACCAGGTTCCCGGTCGGCGCCGCTCCAGCCAGCGTCGGACCAGGTGCCGCACGGCCGACGTGTCCTGCCGCTGCGCCAGCGCGAAGTCCACCACCCGCACCTGACCGTCCTCCGACACAATCATGTTCTGCGGCTTGACGTCGCGGTGGACCCATCCCAACTCGTGGAAGTACGCCAAGCCGTCGGCCGCCTGGCTCAGCCACAGCAGGACGCTCCGCAGGTCCGGCTGCTGTCGGCGAAGGACCGTCTGGAGGCTCCGCCCCGGGATGAACCCCATGATGAGGTGCGGCCTGGGATCGTTCATCTCCACATCGTACACGCGCACGAGGTTCGGGTGGTCCAGGTTCGCGGAGACGCGGTACTCGGTGCGAATGTAGCCCCGGTAAACCGGGTCGCGGGCGAAGTGCGGCCGGAGGGCCTTCAGCGCGTACTCACCCCCCTGGCCCCGGGCCGACACGCGACTCGCCAGGAAGATCTCGGCGCTTTGCGATTCGGCCACCTTCCGGATTAGTTGAAACCCGCCGATCGTTTGGGACATGCGCCTCGTGTGACCGAACCGGTGTCCTGTTCAGAGGGGTCCGGCTCCACCGCGAGGTGGGCGCACGGTCTTTTCGGCCCCTTCTCAGGGGCAACAGTGTAGCGCCCGCACCGGCGGGCGACAACCCAAAAATGTATTGACCCACCCTTGCGGCTCGCTTAGAGTGCGCCGGCCGTCAAAACGGCGGCCGACCGGACCTCCAACCCTTACCCACACACATGGCGCCCTGGAACCAAGCAACCGTCGTCGGTGTCGGTCTTGTAGGCGGCAGCCTAGGGTTGGCGCTGAAGGAGCGGGGCCTGGCGCGGCGAGTGGTCGGCGTCGGCCACCGCCGAGAGAGCCTCGACGCCGCTCGCGCCTGCGGCGCCGTGGACGACGTTTCTCTCGATGTGGCCTCCGGCGTCCGCGGCAGCGACCTGGTCGTCCTGGCAACGCCGATCGGCCTTTTCCGGGACCTCCTCGCTCAGGCCGCCCCTGCCCTCCAGCCCGGAGCCGTCGTCGTGGACGTCGGCAGCACGAAGCGCGAGGTCGTGGCGGCCCTGGAGCCGCTCGTCCCCAAAGGATGCGCGTTCGTCGGATGCCACCCCATTGCCGGGAGCGAACAGCGCGGCGTCGCCCACGCCCGCGCGGACCTCTTCCAGGGGGCCGCCTGTGTCGTCACCCCGACGGAGCGGACGCAGCCGGAGGCCCTGCGGCGCGTCATCGAAATGTGGGAAGCCCTCGGCATGACGGTCCGGACACTGTCGCCCGAGGTTCACGATCGCCTCCTGGCCGAGGTCAGCCACTTGCCGCACGTCGTTGCGGCCGCGATTGTCCGTGTCGCAAGCGACCAGGCCCTCGCGCTGGCCGGTCCCGGCTGGGCCGACACGACCCGGGTCGCCAGCGGCGACGCTCTGCTCTGGTGCGACATCCTGATGACGAACGCCGAAGCGACTGCGGCGGCTCTCCAAGACGCCCAAGGCGCGCTGGCGGCCTTTCGCGATGCGCTCGAGCAAGGAGACCGCAACCGCCTTCGCGCGCTCCTGGAGGAAGCCAAACAGCGACGCGACCGCCTCGTCCGACCGAATCCCGGCGCGCCGGGGACACCCCGCAGAGAGGACCGCTGAGCATGGCCTGGGAGATTGAGGTCCAGCCGACCGCCCGCGCGCACGACGTGCACGGCGAGGAGGTGCTCCAGCAGGTCCGCGACCTCGGCATCGCATCGGTGACGGCGGTGGCGTCGGCGCGCCTCTTCTACCTCGACACCGACGAGCCGGCCGACCAGGTCGAGCGCGTCGCGCGCGAACTCCTGGCCGACCCCATCGTCGAGCGCTACCGGATTTCGGACGGCCGTCGGCGGGCCAAGCCTGCCCTGAGCAAGGCCGAAGGGGACCCGCGCCCCGCCGTCACCGTCCGCCGCAAGCCCGGCGTCATGGACCCCGTCGCGACGAGCACGCTTCAGGCCGTCGCCGACATGGGCCTGGCGGCCCGACGATGCCGCACCGCTCGCAAGTATTACTTCTCCGGCAAGCCGAAACGCGCAGACCTGGAGAGGATCGCGCGGGCGGTCCTCGCGAACGCCTGCATCGAGGACATGGAGTTCAAGGACGACCCGTCGGCGGTGTTCCGCGACGCTCCGCCCTACGAGTTCCGCCTCGTCACCGTCCCGATGAGCGGCGCAGACGATGCGCGCCTGGCCGACATCAGCCGCCAGGGAGGCCTCTTCCTGAACGTCCGCGAGATGCGGGCCATCCAGAAGCATTTCGCTTCCCTCGGGCGCGAGCCGACGGATGTGGAACTCGAAACGCTCGCCCAGACGTGGTCCGAGCATTGCGTCCACAAGACTCTGCGCGGGATCATCCGCTTCCGCCGGCCGGGCAAACCCGACGAAACGATTGACAACCTGCTGAAGAACACCGTCTTCCTCGCCACCAAGGAACTGGCGCGGCCCTGGTGCGTGTCCGTTTTTCAGGACAATGCCGGCGTCATCGAGTTCGACGACGACTGGTGCGTCTGCTTCAAGGTGGAGACGCACAACCATCCGAGCGCGCTGGAGCCCTACGGCGGCGCGGCGACGGGCATCGGCGGCGTTATTCGCGACCCTCTCGGCACGGGCCTGGGCGCCAAGCCTATCCTGAACACCGACATCTTCTGCTTCGCCCCGCCCGACTATCCGGCCGAGCGACTGCCGCCGGGCGTCCTTCACCCGAGGCGGATCATGCGCGGCGTCGTGGCGGGGGTGCGCGACTACGGCAACCGCATGGGCATCCCCACCGCCAACGGCGCCCTCTACTTCGACGAGCGCTACCTCGGCAACTGCCTCGTGTACTGCGGCAACCTCGGCCTCATGCCGCGCGACAAGTGCTTCAAGCACCCCAAGGCCGGCCACAGGATTATTGTCGCCGGCGGGCGCACGGGGCGCGACGGCATCCACGGCGCGACCTTCTCCAGCGGCGAACTGACGCACACGACCGGATCGGAGTTCAGCCACGCCGTCCAAATCGGCAACCCCATCGTCGAAAAGAAAATGGCGGATACGCTCCTGGTGGCGCGGGACCGCGGCCTCTATTCAGCCATCACCGACTGCGGGGCCGGCGGCCTCTCGAGCGCCGTCGGCGAAATGGGCGCCGAACTGGGGGCCGAGGTCCACCTCGACCGCGTCCCCCTCAAGTACGAGGGCCTCTCGTACACCGAAATCTGGATCTCCGAGGCCCAGGAACGCATGGTCCTCGCCGTCGAGCCCGATAAGGTGGACGCTCTTCTAGCGCTCTTCGCTTCGGAAGACGTCGAGGCGACGGTTATCGGCGACTTCACCGACACCGGCCGCCTCCGCCTGCGCTACGAGGGAAACCTCGTCGGCGACATGAGCATGAAGTTGCTGCACGACGGCCCGCCGCGGTACCAGCGCTCCGCCGAATGGACCCCGCCCGACCACCCCGAGCCGAAAATCCAAGCGAAGGCCGACTACACCGACGACCTCCTCGCGATCCTCTCCGCCTGGAACGTCTGCTCCAAGGAATGGGTCATCCGCCAGTACGACCACGAGGTCCAGGGCCAGACCATCGTCAAACCGCTTGTCGGCGTCCGCGATGACGGGCCCGGCGACGCGTGCGTCATCACACCCGTCCTGGGGTCCATGAAAGGCCTTGCCGTCGGGTGCGGGATGAATCCGAAGTACGGCGACGTGGACCCGTACTGGATGGCCGCCGCCGGCATGGACGAGGCGGTGCGCAACGTCGTGGCCGTCGGCGCCCGGCCGGACCGCATCGCCCTTTTGGACAACTTCTGCTGGGGCAACTGCGAGAAGCCCGACCGTCTGGGGTCCCTCGTTCTGGCGGCCAAAGCCTGTTACGACGTGGCCGTGGCCTACGGCACGCCGTTCATCAGCGGCAAGGACAGCCTCAACAACGAGTACGCCATGCCCGACGGTACGACCATCGCCATCCCGCCGACGCTGCTGATTAGCGCCATCGGCATCGTGGACGACATCCGCCGCTGCGTGACGATGGACCTGAAATCGCCCGGCAACCCGGTGTACCTGGTGGGGCTGACGAAGGACGAACTGGGCGGCTCGCACTGGTACGGTCTCGAGAAGGCCGTCGGGCGCAGCGTGCCGCGCGTGGATTTGAAACTCGCGCCGAAAATCTTCGCGGCCGTCCACGCCGCCATCGCAAGCGGATGCGTGCGAGCGTGTCACGACCTCTCCGAAGGCGGGCTGGCCGTCGCCGCGGCCGAGATGGCCTTCGCCGCTGACCTCGGGGTGGAACTCGATCTTGCGGCTGTGCCGCGCGAGGATGGGCTCGTGGACGACGGTCGGCTGCTCTTCAGCGAGTCGCAGACGCGGTTTCTGGTCGAGGTGGCGGCCGACCGCGCCGCTACGTTCGAGAAGGCGCTTGCCGGCCTGCCGTGCGCCCGCGTCGGCAAGGTGACCGACACGGGGCGCCTCGTCGTCCGCGGCCTCGGCGGCAAGACCGTTGTCGAAGCCGCTTGTGACCGCTTGCGAGAGGCGTGGAAGGCGCCGTTGGCGTGGTAATGACGTTTTGAGCGTTGTCATTCTGAGGCCCGCTTGCGGGCCGAAGAATCTCGCCGTGAATCTGTTGCCGTCAGGCATTTTGGCCGTACCATAACGTTGTTGCGGAGGCCTTAGGATGTCTGAGTATTTTGTCTATATCCTTACCAACCGCTCCGGCACACTCTATGTCGGCGTCACAAACAACTTGCTGCGCCGCCTCTATGAACACAAACACAAACTGATTCCAGGCTTTACGGAACGATATAACATGGATCGTCTGGTCCATTATGAGCACACGCCGGATGTGCGCGCCGCTATTGCCCGGGAAAAACAAATCAAAGGTTGGCTGCGATCCAAGAAGGTGGCACTGATCGAAGAACACAATCGCGACTGGAAAGACTTGAGCGAGGGTTGGTTTTCTGACAAAGTGCAACACTGTCATCTTGAGCGCAGCGAATCGCAGCATTGTCATTCTGAGCGCAGCGAAGAATCTCGCCGTGGTACTAGCACGGCATCAAGGCGAGACCCTTCGCTATGCTCAGGGTGACAGCAAGACGAAGGTTAAGCGAGGTACAACAGATGCCCGTTCGCGCCTTAGTTTTGCGAACCGCCGGTACCAACTGCGACCTTGAGACCCAGTTCGCCTGGGAACAGGCCGGCGCCAAGGCCGAACGCGTCCACATCAACCGCCTCATCGAAGAGCCCAAG
>Ga0307377_10006328_pt1 | contig 12433 bp, 12 predicted proteins | sample TR3MG_FD_202535 | JGI IMG/M metagenome (GOLD analysis project Ga0307377, IMG submission 202535) | Soil microbial communities from Risofladan, Vaasa, Finland - TR-3 | ecosystem: Environmental > Terrestrial > Soil > Coastal area > Acid sulfate soil | place: Finland: Risofladan, Vaasa | collected...
GGGCCGCGTAGCTAATGTAAGAAAACAACCAGCGTCGCTTCGCTCCGACTCTGGCCCACATCACCGGAATCACCGGCCCACTTCACCGGAATACGCAGCCTGTCGCCTGCGTTGGATGTACGTCGCTTGAATTGAGCTGATCCGGGCCTGAAGGCCGTCTTATGCTTGCGGCTTTTCAGGGGCCTGAAGGCCCCTGCTCCCTCCGGAAACGCTGACTGCGGTGTGATTCGACGACCCGCTCATCGCGATGGGGCCGCGATGAACTGCGGCACAGTCTCTTCATGCTCATGGCGATTCTTCGGGGTTGATGAGCGGGCCGCCTGTGGAAGTGCACGGTTTGGTGGAAGGCTATGAACGCGACTTTGCCGCGTTCATAGCCTTCTTGTTTTTTGGGGTGGGTTGATTGATGTACGGGCTGAAGCCCGTACCCTTCACTGAGGCCCGTACCTTTCATTCTCTTTGTGGGTCTTTTGGCACGGCTGAAGCCGTGGCCTTTCAAATCGTCGAGGTTTGAGATGCGGCGTAATTTATGGTCTTTTAGCGGACGCGGAGGACGATGATGGTTTCGTCGTCGAAGCGTTCTTCCGCGCCCTGGAAGCGGGTTACGTCTTCGAGGATGATGTCGGCGATTTCCAGGGCGGGCTTGTCGCGGTGGGTGCAGAGGAGGTTGGAGAGGCGGTCCTGGCCGTACATTTCTTCCTTATCGTTTTCAGCGTCCATGATTCCGTCTGAGGCGAAGACGATTACGTCTCCGGGCTGGGCGGTGAAGTGGTGCTCGTCGTAGGTGACGTTGGGGAAGAGGCCCAGGGGGAAGCCTTCTGCGGGAACGATTTCAGACTTTCCGGCTCGGCAGATGACGGGCTGGACTGCGCCGGAGTTTGCGACGGTGAGGGTCTGGGTTTCGTCGTTCCAGAGGGCGAAGAGCATGGTGACGTATTGGGCGTCGAGGCTGCGCTCCTGGATGGAGCTGTTGAGCAGGGCGAGCATTTGGGCGGGGCTGGGCTGCTGGATGGCGGCGGCGCGCATGATTCCGCTGACGAGAGCGGCGAAGAGTGCGGCGGGGGCGGCCTTGCCGCTGACGTCGCCGAGGACGATGGCGGTGCGGTTGGGGCCGTAGTCGAGAAAGTCGTAGAGATCTCCGCCGATGGTGCGGGCGGGGAGGAAGCGGACGGCCATTTCTGCGTGGGGCTGGGAGGGAGCTTCGGAAGGGAGCAGGCGAAGCTGGACCTCGCGGGCCATGGCGATGTCGCTCTCGAGTTGGCGCTCCTGTGCGTGGACGGCCTGATAGAGGTTGGCGTTCTCAATGGCGATGGCGATTTGGGCGGCGAGCGTGGTGAGCATGCGCTCGTGTTCGCCGGTGAAGAAATGGGGGCGGGTGTGTTCGAGGTCGAGCACGCCGATGATGCGGCCCTTGTAGAAGAGGGGAGCGACGAGCTCGGAGCGCGTCTCTTCGTTCATGGGCAGGTAGCGCGGGTCCTTGTTTACGTCGGGGACGTTGATGAAGCGCCACTCCTGAACGGCTGCGCCGACGAGGCCTTTGTCTGCGGGCAGGCGGCGGAGCGGGGCATGAGCGTAGCCGAAGCGCCATGCGTAGCGGGTGACGAGGGTTTCGCCTTTCTCGTCGAGGAGCATGATGGTGAACATTTGATAGTCGATGAGGCGGCGGAGGAGCTGGCCGATGCGTTCGAGGAGTGGACCGAGCTCGAGGATGGAGGCCAGTTCGACGGAGATTTCGTTGAGGACTTCGAGGGTTTGTGCCTGGCGGGAGACGCGGGCGTAGAGGCGGGCGTTCTCAATGGCCTGGGCGATGCGGGAGGCGGTGAGGGTGAGTACGCGGAGGTGCTCGGGCTGGAAGTAGCCGGCCTCGGTGCTTTCAAGATCGATGACGCCGATGAGGCGATTTTTGGCGATGAGAGGGACGGCGAGCTCGGAGCGGACTTCGGGGTTGACGCTGATGTAGTGCTCGTTGGTGGAGACGTCGTTGAGGAGGATGGGCTGGCGTGTGAGGGCGACCTGGCCGACGATGCCTTTGCCGACGGGGAGGCGGGTGCGCTCGACCTGGGGCGTGTGGCCGAGTTGGAACCTCATGCGGAGATCGTGGGTGCGGTCGTTGAGGAGAAAGATGGCAAAGATGCGGTAATCGATGACGGCGCGGACCAACTCGGAGGTGCGGGTGAGGAGTGTCTGGAGGTCGAGCGTGGTGTTGAGCGCGTCAGTGAGCTTCATGAGGAAGCCGAGGTCGGCGGGCTCGACGCGGGGATTTGCGGGATCGAGCGGGGCACTGGCCGCGGGGCGGTAGTCGCCTTCGAATTCAGAGCTGTGCGGCGGAGATGGAGGATTCTCTGTCATGTGTGTCGAAGGGAATGATAACGCAACAGTCAGGGGTGAGGGGTGAGAGATCAGTGATCAGGAAATCTCAGTCTGATCGTGCATTTTGAAGCAAGAGTTGGCCGGTGTGGGCTGCACTTCTAAGAAAGTTTCAGACTGAAAATCAGGTGTCTTTCAGACCCGTGACCCCTGACGACATTTTCACTCTGCGCCTAGTTCGCGGACGATGGCGACGGAGTTGGATGCGCCGATGCGATTTGCGCCCGCTTCAAGCATGAGTTTGACGTCGGCGAGGGTGCGAATGCCGTAAGAGGCCTTGACGCCACAGCGGCCGCCGACTACGCCGCGCATGAGGGCGACGTCGGATGGAGTTGCGCCGCCGGAGGCAAAGCCTGTGGAGGTCTTGATGAAGTCTGCGCCGGCCTGGATGGCGATTTCTGCTCCGCGAAGTTTTTCTTCCATGGTGAGGAGGGCAGTTTCGAGGATGACTTTGAGCAGTGCTCCGCGATGGTGGGCGACGGAGGCCGCGGCATGGATGGCGTGGTGGACGGCATGGTAGTTGCCGCTTTTGAGCTGGCCGATGGGAATGACCATGTCGAGCTCGCGGGCGCCGAGGCGGATGAGGGCGGAGGCTTCCTGACGCAGAGTTGAGACGAGCGATGCGCCGAACGGGAATCCGATGACGACGCCTACGGGGATGCCGGCGTCTGCGATTCTGGCGACGGCGGTGGAGACCCATGTGGGGTTGATCATGACGCAGGCAAAGCGATACTTGATGGCCTCATCGCAGAGATTCTGGACCTGGACGCGGGTGGCTTCGGGCTTGAGCAGGGTGTGGTCGATGATGGCGGCCAGGGCCTGCCAACTGGCGAGGGCCTGGGATGTGAAGGCGGCCGAATCGAAGGTTCCGTTGTCGAAATCAAGATCCGCCCGGTCGATAGCTGTAGGTGCGGTGGGCGTAGAGAGAGACATATTTCAGTGTTCCTTTCAGCCGGAATGCCGCTCTAAGGGGCGGTTTAAGGCAAATGCTCCGAAAGATGAATATCGTTGCTACGGGAGCAGAAGTTCTGCGGCGGGCCAGTTTGACGGGAAATTTCCCAGGCGCAGTGAAGCCTGTGCCGCCAAAATTCGGCCCACGCCCACGCATTTTGATGCGCGGGGCCTTCATCAAGTTTACAGGCATTTGCTGAGGACGCGCTGGATGGGGCGTTTACTCCGGGGCGTCGGGCGGCATGACGCAGATATCGGGCAAGTTACGGTAGCGCTCGGCGTAGTCCATTCCGTAGCCGATGACGAAGAGGTTGGGAATGGAGAAGCCCACATAATCGGCCTCGATTTTTTCGATGCGGCGGGAGGGCTTGTCGAGCAGGGTGGCGATGCGCAGAGACTTTGGGTGCTGCTGGAGGAAAAGTTTGCGCAGATAGGAGAGTGTGAGGCCTGTATCGAGGATGTCTTCGACAACGAGGACATTTTTGCCCTCGATGGGGTGGTCAAGGTCTTTGATGAGCTTGACTGCGCCGGAGGACCGCTGGCCTTTGCCATAGCTGGAGGTGGCGACGAAGTCGAAGGTGGCATCGACCTGGATGGTTCTGGACAAGTCGGCGAGAAAGGGCGCTGCGCCTTTCAAGACGCCAATCATGACGAGTCTTTCGCCCTTGAGATCCTGGGTGATTTGAGCGCCCATTTCGGCGACGCGCTCGGCAATCTGCTGGCGGGAGAAAAGCACTTCTAGGCCCTGATGGGTCATGGTAGCCATAGATCCAGTATCGCGCGGAAGGGGGAGTTTCGGGAATGTGCAAATCCGGGCCGCGTGGATTTTGCGCGGACTGATGGCGGGATATTGCGGGAAATTCACACAGGGCGGGCTGCGCGAGCGCGGTTGCCTGCCTGATTTGATGGCATCCTGCGGGGCAAAACGAATGCGATTGGACTGGGCCGGAATGAGGACTTAGACTTGGTCTGACCAGTTGTTCGGGTGATGGAAATAACGAATCAAGTGCGATCGAGGGATAGAAATGAATCGTCGAGATATGCTGAAGCTCTCGTCCTATGTGGTTGCCGCGGCTTCTGCCCCGGCTGTTGTCGCTTCGGCCGAGGCGCCTGGCGCAGCTGGTGGCTCGATTGCCCGCTGGGATTTTGTTGAGATCGATCTGCCGGGGCCTTCGTCGGGCAATCCGTATATTGATATTGAAGTGAGCGCGACGTTCCGTTACCAGCACCGGGCGATCCATGTGAATGGGTTCTATGACGGGGAGGGCTCGTACAAGATCCGCTTTATGCCGGACGAGGTGGGGGCATGGAACTGGACGACGGCGAGCAATGCGCAGGCGCTGGACGGGAAGACCGGGACTTTTGAGTGCGTGGCACAGGCGGCGGGCAACCGGGGGCCGGTCGAGGTGCGGGACAGCTTCCATTTTGGCTATGCGGATGGAACGCCGTTTGTGGAGTGCGGCACGACCTGCTACGCGTGGGCCTTTCAGGCTGAGCAGACGCAGCGTGAGACGATCCAGACGCTGACGACTTCGCCGTTCAACAAGCTGCGCATGTGCCTGTTTCCGAAGTGGTATCAATACAACCGCAGCGAGCCGCCGATGTATCCGTTTCCGCGGAGCGGGGATGTGAACGACTACTCGCGGTTCACTCCGGCTTACTTTCAGCATTTGGATCATCTAATTTTGGAACTGCGCGGGATAGGCGTGCAGGCAGACCTGATTCTGTTTCATCCGTATGACAAGTGGGGCTACCAGTCGATGCCGCCAGAGGTTGACGATCGCTATCTGCGCTACGTGATTGCGCGCTTCAGCGCTTTCCGGAACGTGTGGTGGTCGCTGGCGAACGAGTTTGACCTGCTGAAGAGCAAGACCAACGCGGACTGGGACAGATATGCGCGCATCGTTGAGGAGTTTGACCCGAGCAGCCACCTTCGCTCGATCCACTACAGCCGCAGTCCCTACGATTACAGCCGGGGCTGGTGCACGCACGCGGGCATCCAGGACTCGCACATGGACCGTGCGGCGGGCTGGCGGATTGACTGGCGCAAGCCGGTGGTGTTTGACGAGTGCCGGTACGAGGGCGACATTGCATCGCGGTGGGGCAGTCTCTCAGGGGATGGGATGACGCGGAGGTTCTGGCTGACTGCGGCGCAGGGGACCTATTGCGGGCACGGAGAAACGTACATCTGGCCGGATAACATTCTCTGGTGGTCGCACGGCGGGGTTCTGCACGGAACGAGCCCTAAAAAGATCGCATTCCTTCGCAAGCTGCTTGAAGAGACGATTGCGGTTGGCCCCGGACCGATCGGCTTTACTTCGATCGGCGAAGACCCCTATGGCGCGCGCCGCTCCAATAACTCGGTGCTGTTTTACTACTTCGACGACCAGCAGCCGGCGGTGCAGAACTATAACCTGCCGGAAGGGAAGACGTATACGGCGGAGTATGTGGATACGATTGCGCTGACGCGGACGCCGCTGCCGGGCGAGTATACGGGCAAGGTCGAGGTGAAACTTCCCGGCACACCGTGGGGGTCGCTTTGTTTTCGGGAAAAGGGCGTTGCGTAGCGTCAGAGCGCTGCGGCCCATCTATTGAGTTTTTATTCTGCGGAAGGACACGCAATAATTCGTCCGCTATGGATGACTTGTGATTGCAACGATGGTAATGACGGGTGTGCGCTTCTTGCCCTTGATTTCGTCGGGACCGTAGTGCCAGAAGATGCGATACGCACCGGGAGTGTTGTTCTGGGCGTAGGCCTCGAAGATTTTTTCGCCGTTGGCGCCCGTGAGCGAAGTGAATTCGTGCGTGTGAAGGCCGGGATGGCGAGGATCGATTTCAAGAAAGCCTAGAGCTTTGCGAACCTGCGCGAGGAGGGCGATGCTCGACGGCGAGTTTTCGAGCGCCGTTAACTCGGCGTCGGCCGTGGGCGTGAACCTTAGCTTGCGCTTCATGTCTAAATCCTTATATATCTATGTTTTTAAGCTATTTATTGACATGCTTGGCAAACGAGCCGCGATAGACGCTCTTCTTTTCCGCTGACTCGCGGAGTCCCTTTTTTACGCTGGCCAGGGCCTTGGGGTTCTCATAAAGCCACATCTCGGAAGCCGGAATGGTTTTGACCGGATCGAGGATGACCTGGCCGAGGGGGTTGGAATAGATATTGAAGGCCGTTGCGCCTGCGAGGGCTTCCCCCAGCGAGAGGCGCTTTTTCGCATCGGGTTGCGCGAACTCGGAGACCAACTGAAAATCGGGATTCCTGATGAGGTCGGGTACGGGCATAGTGGGATAGTAGCATAAGTGGGATAATCTATAAAGTGGGACTAGCCCACTTAGAGAATTATGTGGCCTTGTTTTGTCGCAGCCGGGTTGTACTCGGCATTGCCGCAGACAGATGTCACCGGTTCGCGGGCGGGACCGCTTCCGGCCTCCACGGCGATGCGATAAGCTGGGGCGGAGGGAATGCCGATGCGGATGAGGGGTCTGGGTCGCGCAGTTCTTGCGCTGGCTGTGCTGATGCTGGGACTGGTCGGCGCGCGGCCTCTGGTGGGTCAGGGAGCAGCGCTCAATCCGGCCCTGCCACTGGTTCATGTGGAGCACGGCGCGAACTCCGCCAGGGCGCAGAGCCAGCACTACGTTGTGCTGGTTTCACTGGATGGCTTTCGGTGGGACTATGCGGTGCGGGACAAGGCGACGCATCTGCTGGCGCTTGGCAAACAGGGCGCGTGGGCCCCGGAAGGGATGCTGCCGAGCTATCCGTCGCTGACTTTTCCGAATCATTTCACAATCGTGACGGGCTTGTATCCGGAGCATCATGGGCTGGTGGCGAACAGTTTTTTCGATCCTGCGCGCGGCGCGCGGTACAGCATGTATGACGCCAAGGCGGTGACGGACGGAAGCTGGTATAGCGGGACTCCATTGTGGAGCCTGGCGGAGAGCCAGGGAATGCGGACGGCTTGTCTTTTCTGGCCTGGCTCTGAGGCTGAGATTGCCGGGTTCCGACCGACGTGGTTTGCGCGGTTCGACACCAAGACGGAGGCAAGCCCGGCGGTTGAGCAGGCGCGGATTGACGATGCGGTGGCGTTGTTGGGATTGCCGGCGGCAGAGCGACCCCACTTGATCACGATTTACTACTCAGAGCCGGACCACGAAGGACACGAGTTTGGTCCCGATGCGGCGGAGACCCGTGCGGCTGTGGCGAAGATGGACGGGATGGTCGGCAAGCTGAAGTCGGCGCTGGCTGCGACGGGACTGCCGATTGATCTGGTGGTGGTGAGCGACCACGGGATGGCGCACGTGGAGGGCGGCTGGATTACGCTGGACGCGTTTGCCAATCTGACGGGGTTTGAGACGGTTGGCGCGCTGCTTTACGGGAATGCGGAAGCGGATCGCGTTCGCGTTTACAACCAGCTAAAGAAAGCCTCGTCGCAGTTTGTTGTTTACCGGCGCAAGAATGTTCCGGCGAACTTGAATTACAGAGAGAATCCTCGCGAGGGCGATCCGGTGGTGATTGCGACGGGGCCTTATGCGATTCGCGCGCAGGGACCAGCGGCGGGGAAGCCGGAGACAGCGCCGAACCTGGGCATGCACGGTTTCGATCCTGGTATTGTGCCGGCGATGAAGGCGAGTTTTTTTGCGGCCGGACCGGATATAGTTGCTGGGAAGACGGTTGCACCTTTTGAGAATGTGAACTTATACCCGTGGCTGGCGCACATGCTGGGGCTTACTCCGCCGAAAAGCGATGGCAGTTTGAATGTGTTGTCTGGGACGTTGCGGGACGGCGGCGGCGAGCCGGATGACGAAGCTGGAAAATAAAGCAGAGAGAAGAAAGAGTAAGGGAGCAGGGAAGAATGAGTCTGGTTTTGGGCATTGACGGCGGCGGCACGCATACGCGGGCTTCGATTGTGGATGGCGACAGGGTTCTAGGGCACGGAAAAAGCGGGTCGATCAAGCAGTTGCGGGTGGGGGCTGAGGCGGCCGATGAGAATCTGCGGGCGGTGCTGAAGGATGTGTTTCAGCAGGCGGGCGTGAAGGGAGTGCGCGCGGGCTGTTGCGGAATCGCGAGCGTGAGCATGCCTGGGATTCCTGAATGGATCACGGGTGTATTCAACGACTTTGGCGTGGAGCACTGCGACATTGTGGGCGACGAGGTGATTGCGCTGGATGCGGCGTTCAAGGGCGGGCCTGGGATTTTGCAGATTGCGGGAACGGGCTCGAATACGATTGGACGCGCTCCGGACGGGAGCAGGGAGAGCGCGGGGGGATGGAGTTCGCGGCTGGGCGATGAAGGCTCCGGCTATTGGATTGGACTGCACAGCGTGCGGCGTGCGCTGAAAGCCTACGATCACGAGCAGCCGACGGAGATTCTGAAGAGGGTGGGCGAGCAGTGGGGGACGCCGGATCTGGATGAGTTGGTGAACGTGGGCGACGGAACGCCGGGGCCGGACTTTGCGGCGCTTGCGCCGTTGATCAACGAGTTGGCGGAGGCGGGGGATAGGGTTGCGCTGGGGGTGCTGCAACAGGCATCCGCGGATCTGGTTGAGTTTGTGCTGCTGGTGCGGGAAAAACTGCGCCGAAAACACGCGATCAAGGGGGAAGTTCCGGTTGCGTGGACGGGCGGTGTGCTTGAAAAGAGCCGTTTGGTGCGGGAGCCTTTTTTTGCGGGACTGCGGGCTGTTGCACCGGAGATGCCGGTTGGGGAGAAAGCTGTGGTTTCGCTGGAGGGGGCACTTTGGCGGGCGAAGCGGCTGGCGGAGACGGCGGGGTAGAACGGAGCAGACGGCGTTAGACGGCTGCTGCCAGGCGGCCGTTTTGGATAGAGGCGAGCAGCTGGCCGGATGGGGCGAGAGCGACGAGGTTGGCTGGCTGGCCGACAGCGAGCGATCCGGCACCGACGGGCATGCCGGGCAACGCTAACAGGTCGGCGGGATTGGTTGTGAGCAGTCGGAGGGCGTCTTCGAGCGGGGCGCCTGCGTACTCGACGAGATTGGTAAGGGCGCGGTCGAGGGTGAGCACGCTGCCGGCGAGAACGCCGCGGGCCATTGCTCTTCCGTTTGCGACCTGGACGGGGAAACCGCCAAGGCGATACTCGCCGTCGGGCATGCCGGCGGCGCTCATTGCATCCGTGACGAGGATGGCGCGGGATGGGCCCTTGGCGCGATACCAAAGCTTGACCATCTCTGGAGTGTTGTGGATGCCGTCGCAGATGAGCTCGGCGTAGAGGGAATCGTCTGTGAGGACGGTACCGAGAATACCGATTTCGTGGTGGTCGAGCACGCGCATGGCGTTGAAGGTGTGAGTTGCGCTTGTGGCTCCGGCTTGAATGGCGGCGCGCGTTTCAGCGGCGGTGGCATTTGAGTGGCCGAGGGAGACACGCACGCCGCGGGCGACGGCGTGGGCGGTGAGTTCGATTGCGCCGGGAAGCTCGGGAGCGAGAGTGATGAGACGGATGAGGCCTTCAGAGGCGTCGAAGAGGCGGTCGAAGGTGGGAATGTCGGGAGCGAGCAGGTGTTCGGCCGGCTGGACGCCGCGTTTTTCGTGGGAGAGAAAGGGCCCCTCAAGATGAATGCCGATGGGGCGCGCGAGGGGTTGGCCGTTGCCGGCGCCGGGCTTTTGGATCAGCTTGGCGAGACCTGCGACTGCGCGGAGGGTTGCGTCGAGGGGCGCGGTGACGGTTGTGGCGAGAAAGTTGCCGGTTCCGCGGGTGGCCAGGAAGCGGCCGATGGTGGCGATGGCTTCGGGCGTGGCTTCCATGACGTCGTGGCCGGCTGCGCCATGGATGTGGATGTCGAGGAAGGCTGGGGCCAGGGTTGCCTCGGGATAGTCGAGAACGCCTGGTTGGACAGGGAATGAATTTTTGTTCGAGGAACGGCTGACGATGGAAGCAATGCGGCCATCCTCGATGGTGAGTTCGGGGTTTGTGAGGAGGCTGGTGCCGTTCCACAGCGTTTTTGCCGTCACAGTGGTGCGCATAGTGGAGATTATGGCAGGTGTGCCCCGCTGGCTGAAAGGCCTGCGATGGGCGGGACGGTCGAAGACGTTAGTGGATGCGGGTGGTTGAATTGGGAACGACTGAGGCGGCCTTTGCCTGAGCTGCCTCGAGGGCGGCGTGAAGAGCTGCAATCTCAGCGCGGCATGCGGTGAGTTGGGCGGAGATGTGCGCAAACTGTGACCTGATGTGGAGTCTCAGCTCCTCGATGGCTTCATTCAGGTGATCGTTGGCGGTGATCTGCTCGGACTGGCTGGCCTGAACGGTCTTGAGGTTGGGGAGGATGACGTCAGAAAGCAGTTGAAGGAGGGCGGCGTCTGAATCGTTCATGAGCAGATTTTAAGGATAAATCTGCAAAAGCGCATGATTACGGTTGGCAGCCGTTGGTAATGGGAGCGTGGAAGAGCCCGGCCGGTTAGCGGTACTTGCGGAGCACGCCGAGGACGCGGCCCTGGATGGCCACTTGGGCGGCGGGGATGTAGATGGGGTCCATTTCCGCGTTGGCGGGCTGCAGGCGGACGAGATTGCCCTCGACGAAGAAGCGCTTGAGGGTGGTTTCTGCTCCGTGGACGAGTGCGACGACGATTTCTCCCTGACGGGCGGTGCGGGTGCGCTCGACGAGGACGTAGTCGCCGTTGATGATGTGCTCATCGCGCATGGAGTCGCCGCGGACTTCGAGGGCGAAGACATCGCGGTTGCCGACGACGTCATGGAGGGAGATGGTTTCCTGGGTCTCGAGGGCTTCGACGGGGAAGCCGGCGGCGATGCGGCCGGCGAGCGGGAGCTTGACGCTGGAACGGGTGCGCGAACCGGGAGGGAGCAGGTCGATGGAGCGGCTGCGGTTGTGGACGCGGTCGAGCAGGCCCTTTTTCTCGAGGTTGGTAATGTGCTTGTGCACGGTGGCGAGGCTCTTGAGGCCCATGCCGCGTGCGATCTCCTCGAATGAGGGCGAGTAGCCGTTGCGGGCCACGAAGGACTCCAGAAAGTCGATAACTTCTTTTTGCCTGCGCGTGACAGCCATGGGCGGATTATAGCGAAAACTGCTCGCTACCCCTTTCTAAGATTTTGATTCTAAAGGGAAAACCAACATAAGCTTTTTGGTGTGAGTCATTGAATTGAGCTTCACCTGTATGCAGCCGCACACCGTCGTGGCAATCAAATGCGGCTGAATCTGCATAATCTGGATACCAAAACCGGACACTATAAGGAGAATTTTCTGCGTTTTGTCCAGCCCCGCAACTCGAAAAAGCCGAGCGGACTTCGAGTCGAGATCGCCTTTCAACGTGGAAGCAATTGCTTCGCGGCTGCCCGGCACCCGAGCGCAGAGAGGGCGATAGCTTGGCAAACTTGATCATCAGGAAGACTATAGCATGGTGAGCGAAATAATAGCGAAGATGTTGTCGGGCTGGGAAACGTATCAATAAATGCTGCATCAAGCTGGTTACGCCCGCACAATGTCCGTCGGAGCCGTTCTCTCTCGGGTCAGCCCATTTCCAGGGATTGTTGCTTCCGCTGCGTACCTTGCCCGCGAGTTCACTTGGGTTAACCCGGAAATTATGTGCATTCGAAGTGCCTGTGAACACCCGAAAACAACTCCGGATGGTGGAAAACAGTACAACTGGAAGGCTGCGGAGACCGAGGGGGCGCAGTTTCATTGGCTCAGAATGCACCAATAATTGTGCATGTACGGACTGATTTTCTGGAGTCATTGCGGTCCGATTTTGGCGGACGGTTAATCGGACGTACACATTTTGAACAGGTAGTGGCTGCAAAGTTAGGTTTGCGTGTTTCTGGGAGACATCTCTTGATGGGATGGCTATCTTATTGAGCAAGCGTGCATTTAGCGAGATTATGGGTCCATTATGGCTTGTTTGGGTAACTCACTATATGGTTACCATTTATCAATATGAGGCCACTAACTTCTCTGGCCAATCCCCAGGGTGAACTTCTCTAGTGTCGCCATGGCCAAATGGCTTCCCGACTCCGTCGATTCTATAGCGAAGACCCATACCTGCATGATTAAGCCCGTAAAGTTCTGTAGAAGCGTCAGAGTGGCGAGCGTCAGCGAGCCACCCGTTTCATTCCTTAGGATGTTGTTTACAAGACGACATTTCCAAGGAGGAAGCAGAT
>Ga0307377_10006330_pt1 | contig 12431 bp, 18 predicted proteins | sample TR3MG_FD_202535 | JGI IMG/M metagenome (GOLD analysis project Ga0307377, IMG submission 202535) | Soil microbial communities from Risofladan, Vaasa, Finland - TR-3 | ecosystem: Environmental > Terrestrial > Soil > Coastal area > Acid sulfate soil | place: Finland: Risofladan, Vaasa | collected...
GACGGCCTCGCAAAGAAGACCTGGCTCTCGCCGGCGTATGCCGACGGCGAGACGGTAAAGGTCCTGGTCCGGACGCGCCGCAACGGCACTCCCAACGTTGACAGCGAGAACACGGACATCCTGTCGGTGACGGCGGACACGGACGGCCCGGCGGCGCCGGGGCCGTCCGGCGCCTTCTTCGGGACGGAGGGCAAGCAGGCATGACCCGCCAGGCCTACGGAAACGCAAGCCCCGCCACGTTCGTCGCGGCCGCGCAGTGGCAGGTTCGCGTGAAAGAGCGCTGGGCCGACGAATGGCAGGACGCGCCGTACCTCACGCCGCTCTCCTTTTTTGAGAGCGCATCGCCGCTCGTCGCGTCCGCGCAGCTGCTCTTCCACTACGGGACTCAGAAGCGGGAGGACTCATCCGATTTCGCGGCGGAGGACCCTCGGAGGCTCCTCGCCTGGTACGTGCAGATCATCGGACTGTGGCCGGACGAGGGAGTGTCGGCGGCCCTCTGGCACGGAATAATAGCCGATGAGGACGATACGCCGGGAGGAAGCGCCACGGCGCCGCAGGGCGCGCAGCGCCTCCAGGCCTACGGCCTCGAGTACATGCTCGACCGCGCGACGATCCGGGGCGCGCACTGCGAAACCACCGGCGCCTCGGTCGAGATCAAGGTCAGCCCGACCTTCAACCGGCCGGCGCGGCACGGCTCGGGACTTCTCGGCAACCGCTCCGGCGCGAAGCAGGTCTCGGGCGCCTATGAGTTCAGCAAAATCTCTCACGACGTCTGGACCCACCGGGACGTGGCCGAATACGCGCTTGTCTACTACCACCCCGCCGGCATAGAGTTCAAACTGTCCGGCCAGGCGGACGTCCTCGACCAAATGACGGGAGTCTACGACCTCGAGGGCCTCACGGTTCGCCAGGCGCTGGATTTGCTGATCGACCGCCGGCGCGGGATGGGCTGGATGGTGAGGACCTCCGGCGCCGGGACGGCGCAGGTCCACGTCTTCACGGTGTTCGACGAGGACGTGACGGAGGGGGAGGTGAAGATCCCGCGAAACCCGGACCAGCAGACGCTCGACCTCACTACGCTGGAGAAGGTCGCGGAGCCCCTCGTGCGGCTGGCCACATCCTCGCGGTACGACAAGATCATCGTGCAGGGCGCTCCGCTCATCGCGTGTTTCACGGTGGCGGTGGCCGACGGGAACCTCGAGGCCGCATGGACGAGTACGCTCGAGGACGCGTACAAGGCCGGCGCGTCCGGGGAGCCCGGCTACGGGGATCTGGACGACTCGGAGAAGGCGGCGGCCAACGATAAGGCGCGGGGCGCGGACCGGTTCACGCCGGTCTACAGTCACTTCAGAGTGCCCTCAAACTGGGACTGGAAGGCCGCATTCGGCGACGACGTAGCCCCGCGCATAAAGAAAGACGGGAGGATAGACCGCTTCGAGAATCAGACAATGTGGCACGCGGAACGGCCGCTGAAGCGCTCCCTCCCGATGCTTGAGGGCTACGACTACTCCGATTGGCCGGCGACGTTCATAGGGATAACCGGCACCACCCCGGAGCAGCGGCGGCCCCTGGTCGTGGCCCTCTACGACGGCCGGTACGTCCCGGTCGACCGCCTGAACATGGCGACCGACGGCGAGGTGCCCAACGGCAGGGTCCGAATGTTGGATGCGGACATGGCGCTCGAGGTGGCGTTCCCCGCGAACCACACGGCCGCCTCGGCGGACTGGGGCGACGCGGAGGACTCGAACACCGAACCGGACCTCGACTGGAGGGATTACTACGCGACGGTCGCGGCCGATACCGATGAGCGGATATCGGTCGAGGTGGACGTCGGCACGGGGCGGACGACCGATGCCGAGAGCACGCTCGTGATAGAGGTGCCGGACGCCGAGGCCTGGTGGATAGCCCCGGGGACGGTAATCGACGTGAACGCGGACGGCAGCCTGAAGCGGTGCTCGTCGGGCGGATACCAGACCAGGGACGACAGCGCGCGCCTGCGCGTGATAGGGGCCCTGGCCAAGGGCTGGTATATGAAGGAGCGCCGCGCGGTCCGAGTCGCATTGCGGATGATAGAGGACCTCCCGCGGCCGGGCGTTATACTTCGCGCGGTGAACTCCGCCTGGTATCTCGAGCAGGTGAACTCCGTCGTCACGAGGCGTTCTTTCGACTGCGTTGCGAACACGACGACGGTCGAGACGGGATTTCTCGAACTCGACGCCGGCGCGGTCATAGGCAGGCGGTCGGCAGGAGGCAGCCCGAGGCTCCCGGACTCGCGGATGCCGGAGAGGGCATTGGGAAGGATAGGACGGGAGGTTGCCGCGCTTCAGGCGCATACGGCCAACCTGCCCGTCCGCGGGTTTCCCGAATAGGCGAAGGGCGGGCGAGAAAATTTATACCTACGGCGCACACCCGTACCAGTTCGCGTTCTGCGAGGCGGAGGAGGCGGCCTGGACGCTCGGCTGGCGCGAGCCGACGGCGCTTCTGCCACGACTGGGGCTCATGATTCAGGCCTCGAGGCTTCATGCCCGGGCGGCGGCCCCGACGCTCTTTGCGCCTCAACCAAACGCAACGGCCGTCTACAACGACGGCAAGGTTTTGATGGTGCGCCCGGATAATCCTCTCTACTTTTTCTCTACCACCATTGGGACTGCACTCTATGATCTCGCCGACCTCGGGAACCCCTCAGTCGCTTCCACAGCCGGCGTCCCAAGCTCCTGTATCTTTCCCTTCGCGGACTCGGGGCTGTGGATCAGCTGGAGGCCATACATATTTCAGATCTTCTACTGGCCGCCGGGCGTTACTCCCTACCCACAGGGAGGGGTCATAGCGACGGTGAATCTCGCATGGGGACAATGGTCTCAAACTCACGCCCCCATCCAGCAGGTATGGTACGCCGGGAACAACAGCGTGGCGCAGAGCTCCCACTATACCGGGCACGACATCGACCTGTCCTGCGCGTCGGTGGCAGTCAGGAAGGACGCGGACACGGTGCGGCTTTTTGTTTTCGGCTTTGCGCCTGGAGGGAGCTGGACCTACTCCGGCAGCGAAAAGGTCCCTCTCTACAGTCCCACGATGTTCATCACGGAGCTCGTCTTCAGCTTGGTGAACAATATCCCAAAGCTTCTGTCGACGCGCTCTCAACTCGGCGTGACGACGATGGCGGCGGCATTTGACAACTTTGACGTTTACAAGCATCTGCAGAATCCCGGCTGGCGCCTGACCCCCTTGCCCGCCTTCGTGCCGAAGGCCCTGGCTTGTGAGGAGTCCCACATCCTCACGTGGGGGTTCATCGACTGGTACGGAACGCCGCACTATTACGCAATGCTGGCCGGGACGGACGAGGTCGATCCCGGGCCCTGCTCAGAACTCACCGGCCCCATCACGGCGGCCGCGCTGGGCTGCGGCTACTACTCGGACGGGCAGCATACCTACCGCTGGAACCCCGGCTCCGGTTCATCTACGCTGCTCGTGTCGGACTGGGCCTGGCCATTTCCGGCCCCGGGAGAAAATCTCTTCGTGGGCCGCGTTGAGGACGGCTACCACCACCCCTATTGCCTGGTGGACCCGGACACGGGAGGATTCCTGTGAAACCCGCAATCATCGTTCGCACAATCGCCGACGGAGTACTTGCCCGCGCGATCTTTGAGGGGCCGACGCTTGTCACGTCGGACCATCATTTGAACGTGCATGACGGCCGCGACAACTTCCAGGCGGAACTGTTCGTTTCCTGGCTCATGGGATACGACCCGAACCGCTGGGGCCTCGTGTTCCTCGGGGACTTCGTGGACCTGTGGGAAGCCGGCAGCCTGCCTCCGATACTCCGCGACAACTGCGGAGTGCTGCGGCTCATTTCCTTCTTCCGGAAAACGTTGCTCAAGAAGGGAAACCACGATGAGGACCTGGAGGCGGGGGACCTGCCGGCGGCCCTCGGGATAGAGATGGTGGAGGAGTTCCCGGAGGACGGTTTTGTCGGATGGCACGGCCACGAACTCGACCCGGCCTGCAGCGGGCCGGGCGCGAAGTTCGGAAAGGCGGCGACGGTTTTCTGGGCGGCCCTTGAAGTGCTCGGTCTCGGCGCGCGCCTCGAGGGATGGAAGGACGAAATCCTCCGACGCCGGAAGGTAAACACTCGGACCGCCTCGAAACGCGGCGACGACAACGAGGCATACATCCGGGACGCGATTGCCCGGGCGGAGGCGGCCATGCGGGCTGGAAAAGAACCTCCGATAGTCGTCGCCTCCGGCCATACGCACAAGGCGCAACTGTACCGGCTGCCGGGCCTGCCGGGGCATTACTATGCAAATCCCGGGAGCTGGACGAGGCGCGGGCTCGGGAGCGCGCTCGAAATCGACGGCGAGAGAATGCGCCTGCTGGAGATAACGGCGGCATGAACAAGCGAGGACTCAAGTTTCCCGCGGGAAGGCTGCCGAAGGATCGGGGCTGGAGGCTCGAGGTGCAGGTCTCCGCGCCGGCCCTGTCGGCGGAGGCCCGGGAATATATCAGCCGCAAGACGGAAGGACTGTTCGACGGCATTAGAAGGCGGGGCCTGTTGAGGCCCGGAGTCAAACACGTTTTCCTGGTGGCCCTTTTCGAGGAGCCCCTGGAGAGAGGAGGGCAGGATGAAGACGCTTAGATTCGTCTCGATGATCATTGCGGCGGCGGCGGTCATGGGCTGTTCATCGTGGGGAGTCCGAATGTCCCCGGAGGGAACGGCGCGGCTCGCGGGAGTCGTGGCGGCGGACGTCGCCGTGCACGCGGCGGACCTCAACGCCGCCGATCTGGAACTCGCAAGGCCGGTGATAGTGGCGGCCAAGGAGGCGCTCGAGGCGGCGCCGGCGGACAGGCCGCTCATCATTGCCCAGGTAATCGACAGGGAACTCGCGGCGCGGCTGACATTTCTCGAACCGGCCGACCGGGAGATCCTTCGGCTTGTGGTGTCCGCGTTCATGGCGGGGATAGAGGTGAAAGAACCGGACATGGACGAGGAGAAGGCGGCGTCGGTGGCCGCCGCGTTTCTCGATGGGCTGTTATTCACGATCGACGTTATAGTCGGCCGGCCGCCCGAGCCTGGTGATAATCCCGAACCGGCGCCGCAGCCTGCGCCGAGCGGATAGCAACCTCCCTATCCGTGCCCCGCCGCGCCGCCAACACCGCGGCGGGGCTCTTTTTTTACGCCCTCGCCGTAAACCCTTATCCCACGCCGCTTTACCGAATGATAAAAAAGCCTGCTCGCCCCGGAATTTCTGTAGACAGGGGCGCGGAAATGACGTATTATATATAGGTAGTAGGCAGGTAGGCAGCAGGCAGTGGACAGGACAGGAGGCGGGAAATGGGCAGACTGATAGATGAGGAGCGGCCCGCCACGCTGAGGGAAATCGCGGGACACGAAAAAGCCAAGCGGGACGTTCGCCGGGTAACGGGTCGCGACGGCTGGGATCGCGGGGCGTTCATCATTACGGGCCCGACGGGAGTGGGAAAGACGACGATGGCGCGCGCGATAGTCGGGGACGTGTGCGGCGTGAGCCAGTTTGACGTTCACGAAAAGAACGGGGCATCGTGCTCGGTGGAGGCCGTCCGGGAAATCGCCCAGGACATTCACTACAGCACGATGTTCGGGAACGGCTGGAAAGCGTATATCATAAACGAGTGCCAGAGTTTGTGGCCGTGGCAGGTGCAGGTGTTCCTGTCGATACTTAACGACCTCCCCGCGCGGCGTTTGTTCATTTTCACAACGACCCGCGAGGAAAAGGACAAGGCCGGCTGGCTCTTCACCGGCGAGGCCTGCGGGGAATTCGAGGAGGCGTTTGCGGGACGCTGCACGATGCTCGAGTTGAAGGCGGACAAGGGCACGAGGAGGAAGATGGCCAAAAGGGCCCGGGGAATAGCAAAGAAGCATGGCCTCGACGGACAGCCGGTCGCCCGGTACCTGGAGGTCCTGGAGCAAAAGAACGGCAGCATGAGGGCGCTGCTGCAGGCGGTAGAATCCGGTCGTATGAAGGCGGGATCACGGGTAAAATGACGCGGGGGACGTCCCCGACGTGAAACACAAACGGGGCTGGGAGGCCCAGGGAGGCATAGGATGGAAGAGGCAATTATTGAGGCATCAAACGCGACGCACGAGTGGAATTCGGACTATCTGGGCACGGAATCTATGTCGGTCGAGCAGGCGCGCGCGGAAATGGCCCGACTCCAGGCGCGCGCCGAAACCGACCCGGAGCCCCACGACGATGGGAACGACGAGGCCACAGAGGATGGGTTTTCCTGGCGCGGCTGGTCATTCCGCCTGCTCATTGACCGGGGCGACGGGCGCTATCGCCCGGAATAACCCTGACGGCGTTTCCCCGTCCCCCCTCCACGCGAGGGGGGCGAGGGAAGCGCCCTCGGTTGAGGGCAAAACTCGAACAGGGCTGGGAGGCCCAGGAGGCAAATAATGAGGACTGTACAACACATCGCAGAAGTCCGAAAGTTGCTGGCACCGTTGGCCCGCCGATATGGCCGCAACCGCGTATCAATCGGCAGAGTCCCAGGGCCATCGACCAGCGCCCGACTCCTCGTTTGCGTCTACAACCCGTGGAATGGAGACCTCGAGGGCTGGACACGCCACGAGTGCCACATCGCCGCCTGCGCCTACGGACTGATTGGAATCTATGACGGCAACGGCGAGGCGGTCGACGGGTACGAAAAATCGAACCCCCGGGGAGGTGTCCATGCCTAAGTACTTCATGCCGGGGCCGGTGGACCCGAGGAAGCTGCGGACGCTCATCGCCCAGGCCGGGTATACTCACGCGGAGTTCGCGGCGGAGGTCCACGTCGACGCCATGACGGTCAGCCGGTGGGCCAAAGGCAGAACGACGATACTGCCCTCGCGTCGTGAGACCATCCTCGACATCTGCGCGGCGCTGGGGAGACGTTTCGGGCGGGAGGTCCTCCCGGAGGAACTGGCGAAAGGGCGGAAGGTGGTCAGATGAATACTGCAAGAATACTTGTGATAGCGGTGGCGGCTACGGGCATTGCGCTGTTGACGCTGCAGGCGGCCGCGTTGCCAATCCAGAGTCCCGACGAGATACTGTGGCTCGAGCGCTGCGCGGACGCCTGGCCCCATCAGTGGCGCACTATCTATGAATTCAAATGGGCCTGGGACATCGGCCAAGTGAACAGGTGGGCGGGGGGCGCCGCCCTATGGCTCACGGGGAATCGGGACAGTTCGCAATGGCCGACGGCCTGGCGCGTCGAGGGTTGGAAGATCTACGTCGGCGAAGAATACCTCCTGCCAAGATATACCAATATGGAACGGTTCCACCGGCTACACGGCCGCGGGTTGACCTGGGAATCGCTGATGACGCTGCGGGTGACGAACCTGCTGTTCTTCGCGGCGGCGCTCATGGCGCTCTATGCCAGTGCGAGAATGATCCTCAGGCACAGAGGTTTGGCCATGTTATGTGTCCTGCCCTTTGTGACGGGAACGTATTGGGCGACGAGGTGGGCGACGGTTCCGCAGAGCGGGGATACGCAGTTAATGTGTTTCTCGTCGCTGGCGCTATGGGTCTGGCTGCGACAGATAAAGGCCGGGACCGAGCTCTCCCGGCACTCCATCCTGATACTGGCGGCCGTCATCGGCTTGGCGATAGCCTCCAAGCAGACCGGCGTCATGTTGCTGCTCGCCTACGCGGGCCGGCTCGCCTGGAGAAGCCGGGGCGGGGGCAGACTCGCCCGGCCGGCGATGGCCTGCTTCATCGGCATACTGGTTTTTGTCATCGTGAATCCGGTCTATGCGATCTTTCCGGACATCGCCTTCACGGAGTTCGTCGCGGCGCGCGTGCTCTCGGCGCAGATGCGCATAATGCGGGAAGGACCGCTGGGCGCGGCGGAGTTCCTCCGCCTGACGATAGCTTGGTGGCCCCTATTCCCGCTCTGTGGCGTGCTTGCCTGGCGGCGGCGGACGCAATGGTGGGCCGGGGTGCTCGTATTGTGGGCGGGCGTGCCGGCGCTCGGGCAGTTCGGCACGATGATGCACATGGAGATCTACCACCGAGCATACATGGCGCCGATAGAATGGGGGACGCTCATGGCCATCGGCATCCTGGTTCTCTCAGATTGTCCGGCGTCGTGTGGGCATAGACAGGCATGACCCGAAGCCTCGGAGGCCGTCCTGGCGCTCCCTGACCGCCTTGGCGGGGCATTTCGGGGGTATAGCCTCCTCAGTAGGAAACCCTCTCGACTCCCTCGTGCTGGTACGACGCGGCAAAATGGGCGTACAGCATCGTAGTGCTCAGGGAGGCATGGCCCAGCCATGCCTGAATGGTCGTAAGGGGGATCCCCGCGCTGGCCGCCGCCACGGCGAACGTATGGCGCCAGACGTGCCGGGGACAGGGGCGAACGCCCTCCCTCTCGCAGATCACGGCCTCGGCCTTCGCCAGATTCATCACCGTCCAGCGAAAGCCCTTGGGCGACGGGCAGACAAGGCCCGTCTTGTCCGCGACCGCGTCCAGCGCGAACCGCAACTCATCGTGAATCGGTACGCTGCGCGCGCGACCGCTTTTGGTCTGCCACTGGCCGTTACTGCAGATGTGGATAACTCCCGAGTCAAGGCCGACCTGGCTCCATTCCAGATGGAGGATTTCCGCGATCCGCAGGCCTGCGTAAATACCCAGCAGGAAGGGCAGTTCGATAGGCGTGCTGGCGAACGCCTTCCGATAGAGCGCCACCTGTTCCGGCGTCAGGTACGCAGCTCGGCGCTTTTCGCCGCAGAAGATTTCCGGGATCCTGCCCGCGGATGGATCGCGCACGCGGACGCCGGCGGCGGGATTTCTGTCGAGATTGCCCGCCTCGAGGGCGAACTTGAACACGCCTCGCAGATATTGCACGAGGCCCCGCTTCGAGCCTTTGTGCGCTTCGAGGCAGTCCGTGATATGGCTGCGGCGCACGCTTCGCATATTGAGCGAGCCAAGCGCGGCGCAGGCAACCCCCTGTTGCCATTTCAACCAGGCGAGCGATTTCTCGCGCAGCCCCCTGGCCTTGCCGTCGGCGTAGTATGCCTCGGCGACGGCACTAACCGTCGGCGGGCCGCCCGCGGCGGCGCTCTCCGCCACGCCCTCGACCGCCTCCCGCAGTTTGCCCGTAATCACGCCGAGGGCCAGTCTCTCGGCGGCGGCGACCGCAACGTGCGCATCATCTGTCCCCAGGGCGCGGCGAAATTCCCTGCCCCTCACCCAGAAGCGGCAATGGTATGTCCTGCCGCGGCGTTGTACGCGGACGGGGCCGATTTTAACGGCCCCCGACCGCTTCAAAATCTGGGTAAATCCCTTAATATAGCCGGCGCCCGTAGTCACCTGACCCCCCTTTCCGACGTGCAGTTTCCGGCGCACTACCGGCACATGATTGACTGCACGCCTACTCATGTTATACACCTGCCGTACGGGGCCGGAAAAGATATTTGCAAATAATCTCTGTTTTTCTATTGACAGTCGCCCGCCTGGCCGACATTATACGCTGGAGGCGGCACCCGGATTCGAACCGGGGAATAACGGTTTTGCAAGTCGGGAGGGTACGGTGCGGATCGGCGAGCGGGTGAAACGGGCGCGCCTGGCGGCGGGCTACAGCACGGTGCGGGCGGCGGGCCGCCTCGACATATCTCAGCAGTCGCTAAACAACAAAGAGTCGGGACGAACGCAGTTTACCGGCCGCGAGTTGGCCAAACTTGCGCGGATATACAAGGTCCCGATTCAGGCGTTCTTCGGCACACACCAGGTGAAGCGGGCAGGCGGCGACGGCGCGGCCGGAGAGGCGCCGGCGAAAGCGGACGAGTCTGGGCGGGTACTCGCATGAACTGGGAAGAAACTCCTCTTGCCGTCGAGATACGCGAACCGGGGCGAAAGGTCGATGGCGTCTTCGTCGGGATCGACGCCCGGGGCGCGGGCCTCGTGCGCTCGACGCGCACCGGCGGACTTTACCACACGGACAAACCGCTCGTATCGACGTCGACCATCGCGCGCGTTCTCAAACTCCCGCGCCGCGAGGTCACCGCTGCGTTTCGCAGACAGGGCATCGCTCCCCGCATTCGAGGGCGCAACCCGCGATACGACCTCTTTGAAATCGCGAGGGCGGAAGTACAGGGGAGGTTCCTGTGAGATCCGGCGTGGCCATAGACATCGAGGACTCTCCGGAAATCGCCCCCGGCATAGAACGCTACGAGGGGTACTTCTCGAAGGTCCTCAAAACGCTCCGCGTCGAGTACGCCTACCGGGACGACGACGGCGCATTCTTCATCACGAACGCGCCGAGCCTCGATATCGCGCGCGCCCGGCGGGATGCATGGCTGGCAAGTAGGCGTGAGACATGAGGCGTGAGGCAGGGACAATCTGCGGATAAATCGGACGCGGTCACGGGCAAAGACACGAGAAGCGGGAGAATGATATGACCCTCAAAGAGGTGCGGGGATTCGAGAAGGTAATCGAGGCTGTGCGCCGCGGCAGGCGCAGAAGGATCATCAGGGAGGCGGCGCTCGTCGCCGCCGCGGCCGGCCTCGCAGTCTTTTTCTGGGCGGCGGTCTCGGCGATGTTCATCGCCGGGGAACTGATTTCGCAATAGTCCAATGGGAAAAGGCGCGGGGTCGCCGCGGCCGACCGGGTACGGTACGCGGCACTGGTCCCCCCAGCCCCGCGCCGCTCTTTTCAAGGGGGACTGGAGGACCCATGCAGGTACGAAAGGTGAAATATGACGGCCGGGCCGTCCGCGTCGAGTACGCCCGGGCCAAGGATGAAGTCGAGTTCGACGAGTTTGCGCTCGTCTCCCACGACGAGCCGAGGCAGACCTTCAAGACGGCGCTCGACGCGCTGGCGCCGCACGTCGGCAAACTCCTCGACGTGCCGGATGCCTGGGCGAAGGGCCTCGCGGTGCGCGGAGTCTCGTTCACGTGGAAGGACGACGTCATGGGCGCGGTCGTGACGGCCCTCAAACGGGTCCCCCGCGCGAAGGCGCCGGTCGTCATCAACACGCCCCACCAGGCGGCGCGAACCGCCGCCGACAAGAACGTAACCTACTGCCTCGATGAGAAGTTCCTCGAAGCGCTCGAGGCCGTCGCCCGCGAGGCCGAAGGGTACGTCCTCGGACAGCGGGCGCAGGGCGCGCTTTTCGAGAGTGATGCGACTCCCGGGGCAGACTCGCCGGCGGCGGAGAAACCGGAGGACGCGGGAAAGAAGCCTGCCCGCCGTGGCGGGACGGGACGGGGAAAGCGGAGCACATAGTTCCTCTTGACCGGGGAAAGAAGATGCAGGGCAACGACAGGGAAAAGACAGCCCGGGTACGCGGCAACCTGATGGACATCATGACCGGCCCCGCCGCGGCCCGGGCTTTTTCTTTGGAGGGCCGGGATGGCCGTTGAAGACGTGATAGCGAACGCGGTCGAGGATCTTCTGGCGAGGATCGATGCCATCTACATCCGGCACGGCAAGCGTTTTGACCGGACGGCGTTTCTGGCGCAATCGCTCATGATGGAGGCCGACGAAGTCCCGGAGGACCTCGGGCGATTGACTGTCGGGCAGCTCTCCCAGGCGGCGCGCGACGTGGAGACGCGCCTCGCGGCGGCGAGCGCGCACGATGAGGCGGCTTCGCAGAAACGCGTGACGGGCAAAGAGGCCGCGGCGGGGATGGAGTGAGGGCGTTGGAACGTTAAACCAAAACAGAGGGGAATAGATGGCGTCGAAATGTCGCGTCGCGGTGCTCGAGATGAAGGCTAACGGGGTCCGGGTCTCGCACTGTGAGAGAAATATCCTCCACGCGATGAGCGAGTACGCGACCCCCGAGGGTTTCTGCTGGTACGCGGCCGCGACCATAGCCGAGTTCGCGGACCTCGACAGGAGGAACGCCCAGCGGACGCTGCGGAACCTCGAGCGGCGCGGCATCATACGGAAATGGGGCTGGCGGACCGACAAGCGCCGGCAGGGGGCGCACCTCTACAAGATCGAATTGCCGGGGCTCGCCGCCGTCACCGAGGCCACGGTCAAGTACCTCCGCAGCCACCGGGGCGGCGCGCCGGCCGTCGGCTGGGACGAGCTCCGCCGCGACCTCGCCGTGATGATCGGCGGCCCGAAAGAGGGGCGTCATGGTGACGCACCTGGTGAGGAGCGTCATGGTGACGCGCCTCAACGCGAATCGAGGTGCGTCATGGGCGGCCCGGGAGGTGCGTCATCAGCGGCCTTTGAGGTGCGTCAGGATGACGCACCTACTCATAATGTGTTAAAAGCATTGCCTTATAAACTCGAGGGGGAGGGGGCTCGCTCCTGTCCGAGGACCCCACACCAGCAGCTGCCCGTTGCTGGGCACCCTCCCTCCCCCTCTATTTCTCCCGACACCCCGGAAGAAGAAAAACCCCAGGCGGTCGACGAGGCGCTCTACGAGCAGGCGGTCACGATCGTCAGAGAAAACCAAAGGGC
>Ga0307377_10006331_pt1 | contig 12429 bp, 8 predicted proteins | sample TR3MG_FD_202535 | JGI IMG/M metagenome (GOLD analysis project Ga0307377, IMG submission 202535) | Soil microbial communities from Risofladan, Vaasa, Finland - TR-3 | ecosystem: Environmental > Terrestrial > Soil > Coastal area > Acid sulfate soil | place: Finland: Risofladan, Vaasa | collected...
GCTGGCGGCCTTGTTGGTAAAGGTGACGGCCAGAATCGCATCGGGAGCGACACCTTTTTCCTCAATGAGCCAGGCGATGCGGCTGGTGATGACGCGGGTTTTGCCGGAGCCCGCGCCAGCAAGGATAAGTAGCGGCCCCTCGGTGGTTTCAACGGCGGCGCGCTGTTCGGGATTCAGGTTTGAGAGGAGCGGCTGCACGGCGAAGTCCAGGAGGGAAGCGTCCTTATCTAGTGTACCGTTTGGGGCCGTGGAAAGGGCAGGAAGGCAATCTGAGCCCGCTCTCTGGCTGTATTATTTCCCCATGTCCACCAAACTCCGCTGGGGTGTACTCAGCACCGCAAATATCGGTCTCAAGAAGGTTCTCCCCGCCATGCAAAAGGGAGAAAACACCACTGTGGTTGCGATTGCCTCGCGCGACCTGGCCAAAGCTCAAGCCGCGGCGGCGGCTCTCGATATTCCCACGGCCTACGGCTCGTATGAAGAGCTGCTTGCCGACCCCAATGTCGACGCCATCTACAACCCGCTGCCCAATCCATTGCACGTGCCCTGGACAATCAAAGCTGCCGAAGCCGGCAAGCATGTGCTGTGCGAAAAACCTATCAGCCTTACAGTCGCTGAGGCCAAGACGCTGCTCGATGTTCGCGCCCGCACCGGAGTGAAAATCTGTGAAGCCTTCATGATCCGCAGCGCTCCGCAGTGGCTCCGCCTGCGCGAATTGCTCGATGAGGGGCGCATCGGAGAACTGCGCTCAATCACAGGATTCTTCAGCTACTTCAACGTCAACCCGGATAACATCCGTAACAGAATGGATAGCGGCGGCGGTGGGGTTTATGACATTGGATGCTATCTCATCCATGCCTCGCGCTATGCGTTCAAGCAGGAGCCGAAGCGCGTGGTCGCGACTCTGGACCACGATCCGGTGATGGGCACAGACCGCCTCGCCTCGGGGATTCTGGAGTTTACTAGCGGCCACTCAATCTTTACGTGCAGCACGCAGTTGATTCCGTACCAGCGCATCCACTTTCTCGGCACACGCGGACGCATCGAAGTGGAGATCCCCTTCAATACTTTCCCAGACCGGCCCACGCGCCTTTTCATCGACAGCAGTGGCGACTTGACCGGAAGCGGAATCACGACGGAGACGTTTTCGGCGTGCGATCAATACACGCTGCAGGGTGAGACATTTGCCAAGGCAGTGCGCGAAAACACCGAGGTTCCCGTGCCGCTGGAAGACTCCATTGGGAATATGGCTGTGATTGAAGCCGTCTTTAGCTCCGCGCGCTCAGGCCAATGGGTAACTCCATAAGCCTGAAGTTTGAGTCGGCACAGGTGAGCGCCTACGCCGACTCAGACTTCCACCTATAGCAACCTACTTTGTGCCGGCGGCTTTCTTCTGCGCTTCCCAGCGGCGCTTGACAGCCTCGGCGATGCGCTTGCGGCCTTCAGGAGAGAGATTTCTCTTCTTCCTTTTCTTTGCAGCTTTCTTCGCGGGCTTTTGCGCAGTCGGTGTAACTGCCACCGCTGCCTTCCGGGGTCTGCCCGCCTTCTTTTTGGGTTCAACCGCGGCCATTCCGCTCAGCAACGCGCGCGCCTGTTGCAACTGGGCAATCTCACGATCGACGGATGCCAGAATTTCTGCTACTCCCATCATTCCTCCTTGGTCCAAGCCACTTTTTCGAATCTTGGCGTAGCTGACTCGCAGCCCAGAATAAGTTACTCGCCGTAACTTACGATAGACGCATGCAGATTGGTTTGCAAATGCGAATAGCTTCGCATGCGAGTGAGGAGGAGTTATTCAGTGCTTCAGTATGGCAGGCAGACTAACTAGATGCATTCAGACTAACTCGCTGCTAGCGGCATTTGGTGGGCATAATTTAATTCACAAATGCACCAGGACTTACCACCGCACTTAGCCTTCTTGAGCCAGTGAGGCGCACTCTTTCAAATCGCGGCAGAACGCGTCGACACGCGCCAGATCCGTGTCCCACGCAAACATAATGCGCGCCGCGCCGCCAATGAAGGTATAGAACTTCCATCCGCGCTCGCGAATCCGGCTCAGCACATCTTCCGTCGCGTCAAGAAATGCCGTATTGGCCTCGACAGGCCCGGCGAGCCGCACGCCCGGGATGTCCGCAATTTGCTCGGCAAAGTAGCGCGCGCATCGATTGGCGTGCGCCGCGTTGCGCAGCCATGCACCGCTTTCGAGCATGCCCACCCACGGTGCGGAGAGGAAGCGCATCTTCGAAGCCAGTTGTCCGGCCTGCTTACAGCGGTAGTCAAAATCGGTGGACAGTTTGCGATCGAAAAAAAGAACAGCCTCTCCCACGGCCATGCCATTCTTGGTACCACCGAAACACAACACATCCACGCCGCTCTTCCACGTCATTTCCGCTGGCGTAGAGCCCAGGCTCGCGCAGGCATTGGCGAAGCGCGCGCCATCCATATGCAGAGAGAGCCCGTGCGTCTTGCATTCATCCGCGATGGCCCCTAACTCCGCCAGCGAATACACGCGGCCCGTCTCGGTCGATTGCGAAAGCGTGACGGCATGCGGCTTGGGATAGTGAATATCCTGGCGCTTGGTTGCGAGTTCGTGGATTCCGGCGGGCGTAAGTTTGCCGTCGGCACTGGGAGCCACAAGCAGTTTCGATCCGTTGGAGAAAAACTCCGGCGCGCCGCACTCATCGGTTTCAACATGCGCCTGCTCGCAACAGATCACGCCGTGGTAGGACTGGCATAGCGACGCCAGCGCAAGCGAGTTCGCGGCGGTACCATTGAATACAAAATATACATCGCATTCGGTCTCGAAGAGTTCGCGAAAGGCATTTGAAGCTCTGGTCGTCCAAGGGTCGTCTCCATATGACGCAACGTGGCCCTGATTGGCATCTTCGACGGCGCGCAACGCCTCGGGACAGATGCCCGCATAGTTATCGCTTGCAAACTGCTGCACAAGTTCAGTGGAATCAATATCGGTCATTGCTGTGTCCTTTTTACGAAAGCTAATTGAATAGGAAGACAAATTCAGTATCCGCTGGTACTTTGGTCATGGCTGATCGTTGCAGGCCCATGTGCGGAGAGGCGACCTGGCGACGCACCGGCGGCCCGATAGCCCCGAAATTAACAGTTGTTCCCGGCCAAGTCCCTGGGGGATGATGGCATTTATCACGGCGTCATCCTTGCGATCCACCGACCTTTCGCGCAAATCCGTCATATTCCTCAATCTTATAACCGGCAGAATCGGTTGCATTTTTCAGGTAGAGTGCGGCAATAAATCCTGACCGACAGTTCCTACCCCAAAAGTGTCATTGATCGGATTGGTTCACTCGCTTATCGTACGTAGGTTAAAGGTTTTAGGTCTCCCCATCAGCGGTACGAACTCCAGGCTTGAACTGGGCCCCCTGAATTGCACATCTCTTTCCCTGAGGAAGATCGATGATTTTTTCACTGGTTCAAATTGCCGCCATTGTTGGTCTGGCCATTAGCTTTTACGGATGGAAGTCTGGCCTGCAACGCCGCAATGCGCAATCATGGGATTCCCTTGTGGCCCGGTTGCGACTGAATAGTATGACCCGCAGTCTGGGCGATCAATCCATTTGGAATGGCAATCTGAACGTGACGCCGGAAGAAAAGTGGCGGCTGATTCGAGGCGCTCACGGGCTCTGGACAATGTATGAGAATGCCGGCGTGATGCTGGAGATGGCCGACTATGCAGCGCGCAACGGCGAATCGGTTGACCCTGAACTGCTCGCCACCCTGCGCAGCGATGCAATGCAAATTCGGGTATGCGTTCTCAGTGCCCTCACCAGGTATGCGTTGAGCCAGATGAACGAAGGCATCGGCGTGAATGTGACCCGCGCGGCGGCGGTGTACACCGAGATGACCGCACGGACTGCGGAACTGCTCGCGATGAATGGCCGGCAGATGGCTCCCAATTTCATGCCTGCAATGTAATGCAGAGTTCTTCTCGAATACACAAAGAGCCCCGGCCACGGCCGGGGCTCTTTGTGTATGCTCATCTCTACTCCGCGACTGCCCGCCTTGCGATCATGCCGCCGCTTCATCGCATTCTTGGTTTCATTCAAAAAGCAGAATGACGCCGCACGCAACTAGCGCTCTTCCTTCGATGCTTCCAGAAGCGAACCTTTCAGGTCCTGCCTGAATTTGCGCAGCTCGGCCGGTAACCAGTTGCGGACTGCCAGTTTGATCGCGGTGTAGAGCATGATACGGGCATCGATCCGCCAGTTCATCTCCCGAAGGTACTTCAATTGAAGTGCGACTTTTACCGGGCGAATTCTCTGAACATACTCCCGATCCGGGCTGGCGAGGCTGGAGAGTAATCGGAACTCATCGAAGTTAACCAAGGTCGCCCAATCCGTGAGCCCCGGACGAATATCGAGAATCCGCTGTCTTTCGCCCTGAAAGGTACTCGCGTAACGCCACAACTCAGGGCGCGGGCCAACCAGGCTCATATCCCCCCTGAACACGTTGTACAACTGCGGAAGCTCATCCAGTTTGGTTGCGCGCAGCAGTCTCCCCAATCCGGTGATTCTGGGATCTTCGCGCTGAATCGCGGCGCCGCCTCGCAAGTCCGAGCCGGGAACCATGGATCGGAATTTCACCATGTAGAAGGGTGCTCCAAAACGGCCTACGCGCTTGCCACGGTAGAGAATTGGCCATCCATCGAAGATCCAGATAGCGAGAGCCACGATTAACAGCACCGGAGCGCTAACGAGCAGGCCGAAAGAAGCCCCCGCCCGGTCCGTAAGTCTCTTGACCGCACTGCCGCGGGTCAAGCGTGCGGACGGCGAGGCTGTATTCAGGCTCCAACGTCTAACTTCCCGCAAATCGGCGGAGAAGTCACTTCGAGGTTCGCGAGCCATCTCACAGTCCGACATTGGTGGTCCTTTCCGATCTCATCACAATCGAGCAGTTGCTCGCCTGGCCGGGACACAATTCATTTCCACGCGAACTTCAGGGTATGGGAACCGAATGCGCCAGGCGTGCATCTAGCGATCTGTTGGCGTGCAATGGAAGCTCCGGGCCGATCATCTTCCCAGCACGATTGGACGCAGCCACCAACGCATCATTCAGGGGCTGCGAGGTGGGCTGGTAGTCCGGGATCATTTCCTTGAGGAGAAGTGCGAGGCCCTCTATATCCTGTGTTTCCACAATGCGTTTTAGCTCCTGCAGGCGCGCCCCGATTTGTCCTGGGGTTACGTCGGAAGGCGATATATAACTCTTGATCTTGTTGTGAGATGTCGGCATCAGACACTCGTCCTGCAGGTTCAATTCTTCGAACAGCTTTTCACCGGGACGCACGCCGGAAAACTGAACCTTTACGTCCCGGTCCGGCCGCAGGCCAGAGAGCAGGATCAGGTTTCTCGCCAGATCGACAATCTTCACGGGATCACCCATGTCGAGTACGAACACTTCTCCGCCCTTGCCCATAGAAAAAGCCTGCAAGACCAACTGGGACGCCTCCGGAATGGTCATGAAATACCGTGCCATCTCCGGATGAGTCACCGTCACCGGACCGCCCGCGGCAATCTGCTCCTTGAAGATGGGAACCACACTGCCATTGCTTCCCAGCACGTTGCCAAAACGCACCGCCACGAATTTGGTGCCCATCTCCTGCTGCATGGCCCGGATCACCAGTTCCGCAATTCGCTTGGTGGTGCCCATGATGCTTGTCGGCCGCACCGCCTTATCGGTCGAGATCATGACAAAGTCTTCGACTCCATGCCTGACTGCCGCGGCGGCCACGTGCCAGGTACCTAAGATGTTGTTCTCGACGGCCGCAAACACGTGCCGCTCCATCATCGGGACATGCTTGTAGGCCGCGGCGTGATAGACGATCGCAGGCCGGAACTTCTGCATGACGCGCCGCAGTGAATCGGGACGCATAATATCGCCGATCTCCGAGTGAAACGTCAGGCTCGGGAAGTCCTTCCGTAACTCCCTGTCAATTTGGAAGAGCGGGGTCTCCGCCACATCGAAGCCGATCAGCGCAAGCGGCTCGAATGGGGCTATCTGGCGGCAGATTTCCGACCCGATTGAGCCCGCGGCGCCAGTAACCATCACGACCTTCCCTTGAATGCGCTCGCGAATGGCCTTCTGATTCAGACGCACGGGCTGCCTGCCCAAAAGGTCCTCGACAGCGACATCTCTCACTTGCTTGCCCAACTCTGCGCCCTGAACCAGTTCTCCCAGACTGGGCACCATCTTGTATTCCACCTGCGCATCAAGGACGTGCTCAAGAATGCGCACCAACTGCTGTCCGGTGACCGATGGGATTGCGATCAGGATTTTCTCGATATCGTACTTCCGTACTATCTCTCTCAGGTTCTCTCCTGTTCCCAGCACTCTTATTCCGTGCAGGTTCAGGTTTGCATTGCGCGGCTCGTCATCGATCAAGCCAATCACGTCACACTTCAGAGTGTCGTTGTGCCGCAGTTCCAGAACCAGAGCGGACGCTGCGCTGCCGGCGCCGTAGATCAGCGTTCGTGTCAGCGTGCCCTCGGCATGACGCAGCAATCTCATGCTCACTGCCGCGCGCACGGCAAGCCTTCCACCCAGGGTCAGCAGGCAGGCAATCATCCACTGGAGAACGTACACCGAATGCGGAATTCCCGATGTCCCCGGCAGGAAAGAAAGGACCAAACCGCTTGCGATCGACCCCGCCGAACAGGCCAGCAGCAGACGCGCCGCGTCGTAAGTGGAGGTATACCGCCAATGCCCCCAACTGACCCGGAACACTAGAAAGGCCACCGACTGAAGAACCGCCCAGACGCACGTGGCAATCAGCATCGGATGCTTCAATCCCGCCGACAGCGTGCCGTCGAACTGCAGTCCGAACGCCACAATCGAGGAGCAGAAAAATGCCGCCAGATCCAGGCAATGCGACAGAATATGGCGCCGGATTCGATACACCGTGTCGCTATTAGAAGGCCGCGAACTTCCAGGCATTTCTCTCTCCCAATTTCGCCTTACCCTCGATCTCCTCAGTCGTAGTGCCTTGGAAGACCGGTCAATGTTACCCTCGCTGTCTATCGCCGCGTGCCACGCTTCCAGCGTGGGAATTCAAATCTGCATCGTGCATCCGGTCCGGGAACTACTTTGCTGCCGCCAGGGCGTGGAAACACGTGCTCTCATTCGTTCCAGCCGAGGCCTCAGGGATTCTCTCCAACCAGCGCGCATTCCAGAAACGGATCAGACACACGTCCCGGAAAAACTGCCTCCGCGCGAACCGGAGCCGCGACGCCGATCTTGCTTACCAGGCGCTCGAAGCGAGGGTCGCCTTTGAATATCCGCAGCATCGGATCAAAGCCGAATCCAAGACTCCAAAACGTTCCCTCGGCATAGGCTGTGTCCAGCCACGAAATCACTGCGTGGCTGCCGCTGAGCCCGATGGATGCGATGGCGAGCGCGTACCCATTGCTTTTTCGGTTTGTCTCCGCGAAGCGCGTCAGGTATGCGTGCGTGCTCCATGCTTTGCTTGTCTCGCCCAAAATTCCGTAGGCATAACCAAGAGTCCCCTGCAGCGTATGGTTCTGAGGGAACCTGGCCGCGGCCTTCTCCAGCCGGTCCAGATTAGCTTCAAGGGAGCCATCTTGAATCAGGACCAGCGCTTCGACTGTAGTCACAAGGTTTCCGTCTCCGCCCCCGGCCCTTATCTGCGCAATCAGGTCCAGAACCTGATGAAAGTCTCCGCTCAGGTAAACAATCCAGCAAAAAAATGCGCCCAGCGAGGGAACCAGCGGACTAAGCCTCCAAGCCTCCCAGCCGCGCTGGAGCGCCTCCTGCATCCTGCCTTCGGCAACATGTATTGCGGCCAGGCCGGCCAGGGCAAACGACGAGGGCCGCTTGTTCACAACCTCTTCGAACCCAACTCGCGCCTGCAGCCAGTTGCGGTGGTACAGCATATCGATCCAGGCTCGTGGGCACTTGGCGTCCAGAGGCTCGCGATCGCGTTGCGGTATCCGCCGCAACGCTTCGATTGCGCCCGGATAGGCCATCGAGCCATCCATGATTTCGTTCAGCGTGCAGAAGACCAGGGCGTTGGCCAGGCCGCTGAGTGCGACAGCATTCCGCGCATCGTCATCGATCGCCCGGCGGTAAAGGTCGGCGATCGTCTGGATGTTTCTCTCCGAACGGGTCTCCCACATGCCATCGGCTGTCGCGGTCAAGTCCCTTGAGCGCCGCTCGCCCGGCTCAATCGCCTCGTATGCTCGCCCTTGCCCTTTTCCTGGCGTCTGGGCAAGGCCGGTAAGCCAGTGTTCGATCTCTTCTTCGTAAGCGAAAACCGAGCCCTTGTGACCGCCAAAGCGATGTACAGGCAGCCCGTTGCACTCATGCCACCGCTGTACTGTCCTCAGGCTCCGGTTCAGAAAATCGGCAATTGCCTTCCATGAATCCAGCCGCTTCTTGCTCAAAGTCGTACCTGCTCCCGTGAGTTGAGCGGTTCAAAACAGGGCCTTGCCGGCAGGCGCAAAAAACGACTTCTGCCTCTACTCTTCCACCGGAAGGGCGAGGTTGAAATCACACTTCAAGAGCCGCGCCAATGCTAACGCTGACAATCCTTGATTGTTGAATCGCTGAGCAGACTGGAGAGAAGTAAAAATACAAAAATATTGCAGCTAAGTGATTTTATTCTGGCGATATTTTTCTTATTATGACACAGCGTAGCACTTTTTGACGTGAACAGGCATGAAAATTGCACGGCGGGCACGGAAATTACTTCAGTAGTTACCCCCGCAGAGTCTGCCAGTCATCCCAGGCAGGAGCACAGGATTAGAGGCAGCGCCAGTGCGAAACCGCCGATCTGGATGAAAAAACTTCAGAACGGCTGGGACAGCATGCACGTTGCGGCTCAAGGCAACCACGCTGTTAAGGTTCCCAACAAAAATCTCCACAACAGCGGAGTCTCTTGAATGAATCTATATTGCTGTAAGTTGTTGAAAGGTTTGGAGGCGCGGGCCGGGATCGAACCGGCGCATAAAGGTTTTGCAGACCTCTCCCTTACCACTTGGGTACCGCGCCTTGGCAGGGCTGTCTATTTGACGCGCTGGGCCCCTAACCGCCGTAGCCAATCCGGTTTAATCCGGAGGGCGGTTTGGAGCGGGAGACGAGATTTGAACTCGCGACCCTCGCCTTGGCAAGGCGATGCTCTACCACTGAGCTACTCCCGCGTTATTGCAATTTCGAGTATACCGGGCCGCCGATACTGGGTCAAACCGCGCCCCGTCCTCTATTTGCGGCCTTGAATTGCCGCCTTCCTGGAATGCTTTACGCAGGCTGCGCCGAGGCCACAACCGGCAGCGCCTCGCCAGCCCGCGAACCCTTTTCCTCGCCCACAATCTGGCCGTCGCGCATATACAGAATGCGGCTGGCCACGGAGGCCGCCTCAGGATTGTGCGTGATCATCAGCGTCGTCTGGCCCAGTTCGCGGTTTGAGCGCATCAGCATGTGCAGCACCGCGTCGGAGTTTTTCGTGTCCAGGTTGCCGGTGGGCTCGTCGGCCAGCACGATCGCCGGGTGCGTAATCAACGCCCGCGCAATCGCCACCCGCTGCTGCTCGCCGCCACTCAGTTCCGACGGCCGGTGCTTCAGCCGCCCCTGGATCGAGAGCATATCGCTCAGGTGGTCAAGGTACTTGAGATCCATCGGCTCCTTGCGCCCGCTGATCGTGTACGCGACCTCGATATTGCCCATGGCCGAGAGCGTGGGCAGCAGGTTGAACTTCTGGAAGACAAAGCCGATGCGATGTTTGCGCAGCTTGGTCCGCTCGCCGTCGTCGAGGGTGGCAAAGTCCACACCGTCAATGATGACGCGCCCGCTGGTAGCCCGCGTCAGCCCGCCCAGCAGGTAAAACAGCGTGGACTTGCCCGAGCCTGAGGGTCCGACAACAGCGACAAACTCGCCCTTCGCAACCGACATCGAGACGCCGCGCACCGCGGTTACTTGAAGCTTGCCCGCCTCGTAAACCTTGGTCACATTCTCGGCGAGGATGATTTCTGAAGACACTTCTGGCTGCACCCTTCGATTGTAAATGCTGGCCCCTTTTGCGCACGGCGGCCTTGGCTCTGCTCGCGCCCAGGCACCGGGATCGCCGACCAGGCATGCACAGAGCGGCGTCCCTGTCAGTCCCATCAGAAAAACCTACGCGCTCACCGTAATAATGATCGCTGTAACGGCGGCAAATCCGCGCGGGCGGCGCGATGCGGCGCCCAGTGGGATCAGGCCGCCTATTACATACCGCCCTTGCCGAGCATGATGCCGATGCCGTACGTAACCGCGCCTTCCAGTGCGCCGACTACGGTCATCTCGAAGCCCGACGACCACCACGAGCGCACAGTGATGAGCGACTTGGCGGCGCCAACAGCGAAATGGGCGATAAGGGAGATGACCGCCGCTGCGATGACGGCGTCCAGGCCCTGCATGAAGAAGAACGGGATGATGGGGATGACGGCGCCGACGGCGGTCGAGAGCGCGCCGGACAAGGCCGAAACCATGGGGTTCGAGAGCGACTCTTCCGATGAGCCGAGCCGCTCGCTGGACAAGGCGCGCAGCAGTTGATCGGGGTCGTTGGCAATGTGGCTCACCATGTTCAGGGCGTCGGCCTCGGGCAGGCCCTTCACCTGGTAGTAGAGCGAGAGCAGTTCGCGCGCTTCGGGTCCATTCATCGCGATGGCTTCGCGCTCTCTCGCCACCTCTGCCTCGTAAATTTCGCGCTCGCTCTTGGCGGCGAGATACGCCCCCGAACCCATGGAAAGGGCGGAGGCGATCATGCCGGAGATGCCCGCAAGAAGAACGTACTTGGCTTCGCCGGCCGTTGCGCCCGAAACGCCAGAGACGATGCCGAAGATCGCGCCAAGCCCGTCGTTCACGCCGTAAATCGCGTCGCCGATCCACGCGCCAGGCTGCTTGCGGCCGTTGTTTCGTTTGGCCAGCATCTCTTCCAGAACCGCCTTGGCTTCAATTTTGGGCGCTCCGGCCGGTGCCGTGTAGTGGCCGCGCAACAGCGACCCCAACTCGCGGTAGTGATCTTTTTCGTCCTCGATCACGTGGTCGAGAATCGCCATGGACCCCTCGTCGCCAAGGGCTTTGAGTTGCTCGCCGTAGTTCGCAATATGGCGGCTTTCCTCAATTTCCAGCCGGCGCAGCGCCATGCGGATGCCGCCGGCGCGGTTGGCCAGCGAATCGGCTTCGCCGCCGGGGCTGCCGCGATACTCGGGCTCGGGCCCGCCCAATTCCTTGATGCGCTCGGCCCACAACGTCGCGTGCTCCAGTTCGGCCGCAGCCAGGTGCCGCAGCACCTGTGCGCGCACTGGCTCTGCGTCGCGGTCGGCTAGGGCGTTGTAGGTGTGGTAGCCCTCCATCTCGGCCTGCCAGTTTCCCTCCAGGGCGGCCAGAATCTTCTGTAATTTGGCTGGGCTTGGCGTTGCGATGGCCATTAATTTCTCCTTGCTTTCTCATGAGCATAGCGGAAAATGGCGGTTGCCTGGTAGCGCGGCCGTGGTTGCCCTACCGGCATCCCCTTTTCACCCGTACGGCTTGCCGTATAGTGTTGTGTGCAGCCTCAAGCCTGAATTCAGGAGTACACCCAACTCGCAGTTTGGAAGTGGAGACTCACTTTTTATGGCAGATCAATCCAAGCCGTCGGCCGCGCTCACCTCGCCCGGCTACCTGATTCCGTTCATCATCGTCACCGCGCTGTTTTTCATCTTCGGGTTCATCACCACCCTGAATATGGCGCTCGTGCCTCACCTCCGCTCAATCTTCAGTCTTAACTACGCGTGGGCAATGCTCGCGGAGTCGGCGTTCTTCCTGGCCTACTTCGTCTTTTCCTCGCCCACGTCCAAACTGATTGAGACCATCGGTTACAAGCGGACCATGGTGGTGTCGCTCTTTATTCAGGTGGTCGGCTGCCTGTTGTTCATTCCGGCCGCGATGCTCGTGAATTTCCCGCTGTTCCTCGCCGCCGTGTTCATTGTGGGCGCAGGCGTCACTGGCCTGCAAACCTCGGCCAACCCCTATGTGGCCATCCTGGGGCCAGAGCACAGCGCTCCGGTGCGTCTCACCCTCGCGCAGGCCTTCAACTCCATCGGCGCCACCATCGCTCCCATCATTGCAGGCGCCTTCATCCTTGCCGATCCCGCCAAATTGGCTTCCCCAGCCCAGATTGCCGACACGGTGCGCATTCCTTATCTGTTGATCGCTGGTGGCCTCCTGCTGTTGGGCCTCGGCGTAGCCTTCATGCATCTGCCGCATATCGACCAGCCGCCCCACGCCACTGGTGAAGGCGAGTTGGCCAGAAGCAACAGCATCTTCAAATACCGGCACACGGTACTCGGCGCGGTCGGCATCTTTCTCTACGTGGGCGTAGAGGTAGGCCTGGCCTCGATCGCAGTCAACTACTTCAAGTCCCAGGGA